>Ga0302322_100004364_pt1 | contig 12269 bp, 12 predicted proteins | sample Fen_T0_2_FD_203757 | JGI IMG/M metagenome (GOLD analysis project Ga0302322, IMG submission 203757) | Peat permafrost microbial communities from Stordalen Mire near Abisko, Sweden - Fen_T0_2 | ecosystem: Environmental > Terrestrial > Soil > Wetlands > Permafrost | place: Sweden: Abisko...
GCGTGACGAGCGGATAGCTGAGGTCGGCCTTGGCGTTACCGAAGTTGAAGTTGTGAATCTTCTGCCAACGCGCCGTCTCGAAGCCGGTCTGCGCCAAAAGCAACGCGAGGACTCGGTCGGTCGGAGGCCCGCCCGTGACTCGCGCATAGGCTTCGGCTAGCGCACGCGACGCGTCCTGCTGACTGAGTGGGGTTAGCCGGTTCGCGACAATCATAGGAACCTCGCCACCACGAGACTCACGACCGCCGCTGCGTGCGGGTCGACCGTTGGAAAATCGCTACCGAGCTTCGCGCGTACGGTCCCTGCCTTTTCGAGGTACTTTCGGAAGGCATCCGCCTTTTCGCTCAGACGTTCCTGAACCTCTGGCGGTAGCGACTGAAAACAATGCTGAAGCTGTTCGCGAGTCATCGACGGCGAGGCCTCAGTAGATGCGCCGGTGCAGCGATAGGGGCAGATGGAGCGAGTCGCCCAGCGTTCGCCGCGGCTTGCGACTGCAGCCACTGGCCCGGCACAATCTTGCCGTACTTCGTGACCAGCAAGCCAGGCATCGCCTCTTCGGATTTCGCCTTGCCGACGAGTGATTGCACCCGATTGCGGTGGGCCATGACGTGCGAGAAGATGCTCGCTGTCTTGCGAGCGCCGATGTCGCCGCGCTGCGCGCGTTGCGCGATCTCTTTCAGCTTGTTGCGCACCGTCACCGCCTTGCGGAGCGTGTCGGCGATTTGCGGCGCCTTTGTGCGCAGCAGCGCTTTCTCCGCGGCGGTCCCCGAGGCCAGCACCTTCTTGGCCTCGTTTTTGACTGCGTTTGCCTTGTCGAGTGTAGTCAACGCGGCGTTTGCCGTCGCGTACGCGGCCGCCGCAGGAAGCCCGACCGGCGGGAAAACAACTGCCGCCGCCCCGATCGCAGCCCCAACGAGCTTGCTCTTCACGACCGACTTCACGGCGCCCGCAACGTTCTTCAGAAGTTTCGACTTGCCGACCTTTTTAACCGCCTTGAAGAAGCTACCCGGAAACCCGCCAATGTGAACGCCATGCTTCCTGCGGTACCAGTCGTGGAGCGCGCGCATGATTGGACGCAAGTCGACTTCGACCGAGATCGTCTTGGGCGCAGCGCCAGCCGTTTGCACGTGCACGACAGCCTTGAAAATCGGCCCCTCGCGCCAAAACCGGCCGCGTACACTGACGCCAGCGGGCGCGATGCGGAGCTGCACAGTATCGTGTGGCGCTTCGTCGTGATCGCCACCAAAGCCGATCGCACGCGCCAACTCTGCGCGCGATTGGAATGTGGAAATGGCGGGGAAATAGGAATCAGCCATGGGAACTCCGGCTCAGGCGAGCGATGCCCTCAAAGCGCTCTGGCGCAGCCGCTCAGCACGATCGGTCTTGCCGACCTGATCGGCTTCGAGCGCCAGGGTCTGAATGTTCGAACGGTACGTGCTCAGGTCTTTCTGCCCGGCCCCCTTCTTCCAATAGAAGGGCGGCGGAACGTCAGCCACGTATCGGCCGACGTGTTCGGCAGTTGTCGGCCCGTAGTTGCCGTCCGTAGTAAGGCCCTCTTGCGACTGGAACCGCGTGACGAGGCCTTTGTCCTCCTTGAAGCGCGCCTTCGGTACGCTGCCGAAGCGTTCCAGCAGGTCGTTCAGGCTGCTCGACAGAGCTTCGGCGAGGATCTGGGCCTTCGACTTTTCTGCCGGCGGCGCCTGTGGTTGCGGGCTGCTAGGTACAGGTAACGGTGCCGCGGGTGTCGCCGTAACCGTGAGCGGAAAAGTAGCTGTCGGCGGCGTGACCGCGGGCGTTGCCGGTGACGGAAATGGAGCCGCACTCGTCGGAAGCGTGGCGGGCGACGGCGCGACAATCCCCGGCGATTTGAACTCGGTGTCGATGTCGTGCATCGTCCGCGCGGCGTCGAGCATTGTTCGGATCTGCTGCGCCTTGGCTTGCACCTGGTCGGCAGTGGTGTTGAAGCCGCGATTGCGCAGTTCGGTCGCGAGCGTGTCGAGCGCGCCCGGATCGCCCTGAAGCTGCAACTGACGCGCAACCTGAAGCGCCAGGTCGGCCGGCATGCTCGGATCGAGTGCGGCATTCGGATGGTCCTGCACCGGGGGCGGCGGAACGCTCGCGGCGGCGTCCTTGGCTCGTCGCTTCAGCTCGTCGGCGGCCGATTGGAAGCCGGCCTTCTCAAGCACGAAGGCGGTGCTCGTCAAGACTGGGGGAGTGCCATTCTGGATGGCGTCAGCCACCATCTTTTGAAGGTCTGGCGAAAGCACGGCTGGCTGGGCGTTTGGCGCTGCCGGTGACGCAATAGGGACGATTCCCGGCGAGCTCGCGCTACTCGGAGCGGCAACGAGACCTTGCGAGCGTCCCCGCAGCGCGGTGGCTTGCGCGCGCAGGAGTCGAGGTTGTTCTCGAAAGCCCTGGGCCTCGAGCTGTGAGGCCACCTGTTCGAGCATGCTGGGGTCATTGGTCGCCTGCGCCTGCCCAGCCATTTGCTTCAAGTTGTCCGGCAGCTGGTCGAAGACGTTTTGCGAGCGCTGTCGAAGGGCGGTCGCCTGAGTGCGCAGAAGACCCGCCGACTCGCTGAACCCGCGAATATCGAGCTGCGTCGCCATCTGCTCGAGCATGTCGGGATTGTTCGTGGCCTGCGCCTGCCCCGCGAGCTGACGCAGATTGTCCGGCAGCTGATCGAATGGGTTCTTCGGCGCCGAGCCCGCGCTCGAGCTGGGGCTCGCGCTCGCAGCTGACGACAGCAGAAAGATCAGACCGCCACCAACGGCGAGTGGAACGAATAGCTTTCCAATCATGACGACATCCCAGTCAGCACCCTGTGTGCGTTGCCAATCACATCCCGAGCAGTCTCGACGGATCCTCAATGCGCCCATCACCACGGCGAACGACGACGTGGTACAGCCTGCGTTCACCGTTGCGACGCCAAGTGATGCGGATCGTTGCCTTCTCGCCGGCTTCTTGGAGTTCGGCCACGCGCCATGGCGCGAGGTCATCGCAATCGGCCCAACCGCGGCTCAAAATCAATGGAATCGCCGCGAATTCCTCTGGCCTTCCGTCCGGTGGCTCCTGCTGATAGCGAACCCCGGACTCATAGAGTGCTGGCACGTGATGCGCGCGAATAAACAGCCGGTTCACCGCTACCAGCGCATCGAGAACCGGCTTGATGAAGAGGCCGAGAAACCGGCTCCGCTTCAACAAAGGGAACTCGCCGAGGCTGATCAACACGTCCATCGCGCGCCGTTCGTCCGATTCCGGCCTACGCCTGCACCACAGTGCCGACGACGCCCGCCGAGAATTCGATCGACGCGCCGGTCTTATTCCGAACCGACACCGACATTTGGTTACCGATTTCGGCCGTCTTGAAATGCACATGCGTATCGATCGACACCTCGGTGAACAGCGCCGCAGGCACTTCCCCACCGCTCACGAGCTGCGAGGTATTGCCGACCTTCACGTCCTGAACGCCGAAGTCGAACGCGATATCGCTCGGAATCACCAAGCGCTCCGGGCGGAACATGTCCTGCGGAGCCGCGGGGATATTGCTCGTGGAACCGGCAAGCACCGTGGTCGGCTGGAAACCGAGCGGAAAGCGCCGACGTTTAGTTAGATCGCGCTGGCGAATTGCGACCGCGTTCGGGTCGATCTTCCGGTATTCGGTCAGCTTGCTCGCCGCCTTCTTCAGCGCACTCGCCTTCCGGTGATGCCCACGCCGCGCCGCGCCGATCGACAGCGCGTGAAGCAGGTCCTCGTCACCGATCTCGTCGTCCTCGCCGATGATTTCCGACGTACCCATCCCAGCAACGAGATCGAGCTCAGCGCCAATCTCGCCGAAGTCGTCATCGTCACCCATGATCTCTTCCCATTTCGCCATGTGCTCTCTCCTGCTGAACGCTGAACGAACGCGCCTCGAGCCGAACTCGAGACGCACGAAACCACCGCGAGCTGCCGCTCGCCGACGACCCCGGCCCGTCGTGAACCGCTTTACGTCAGAGTGACTTGCGCAAAGCCGCAGCCAGCTCGTTGTCTGACATGGCCGCGCCGATCGAAGGATGATTGTGCGTGATCGGCCCGCTCAGCTCGGGCAACCCTGCCCAAAATTTATTCGCTTTCCGACCAGCCTGGGCGTGCTTACGGAAATACATCGCCGTCGCGCCGCTGAGCACGCCGTTCGAGAAATTCAGCACGTCCTCATCGGCCCGGCCGAACATGTCGAAGAACGCGAGCCCGACGCCCGTGAGCCCCATCGCGAAATCGGCAGGGATGCTCGTGCGAGGGATGAAAAAGTTCGCATCCGCGTCCTCGAAGCGGCCGTGCAGGAAGCCCACTAGCGCGGCGCCCAGGCTGCTCTCCGCGACGACCTTGGCCTCGTTGAGCTTCTGGCGCACCTCGACCTTGCGCTTCTCCTCGCGCGTCTCGAAGCTCTGCAATTTGGTCGCGACCTTCTGCATCGCGGTATCGCTGATGAACGGCATGTGAACTCTCCTCGAGTTGGAGAGTGCGGGAAGGGCGGGCCAATCCCAAGAGATCGCGTGGCGAATTCGATGTCATTGCCGGTCCTCGTGGGATTTTAGCACCGCAAGATCTGTCGTGGCGAGGCTAGTACTTTGGCCCGTCGTTGCCGGCTCTGCACCGGCTCGAAGTGCGGTGCAGAGCTTCATAGGCACTTCCGTCAGCCAAATTCCCGGCTACACTGGATCTTCAGCAGCAAGGCTGTCGATGCCGGTGGACTGCACTGTTCTCAATCGCCGACGTCGTGGAGGGAGCGTACAGCGGACACTGGACTACGGGACTACGGGGGTGCCGGGGGGCGTTCACTGGCTGATGCAGCCATCACGGCGGCAAGTGGGCCCCAATCCGCGCTCACTCCCTGCCCATACTCACGGAAAATACCCAGCAGCACCTCGGAATCTGTGAACAACCGCGCGGCACTGTCGGCGTCGTACGCATAACCTTGGTCAAAGCCTCGGCGGGCGTTCTCGTTCTCTTGGACTACGAATCGCGCAACCTGCGGCAGCACGACATCTGGGTGCTCCCTGGCGCTCTGAAGGAGCGTCGCCGCAAACTCGCTCCAGCCGGAAAACGGCAGCGCGCCGATCTGCTTCGCGCGCACTCGGCTGCGCGTCCACGCGACATAGTAGAGTGCATCGTATCGCCTTCCTCGCAGCGCCTGCGCGAGCTTGCGAGGAAATCCGTTGAAAGCTGCGGTGAACATCTCGTGAAGACGCGCATGAAGCCCTGGACCAAGCTCATTGTCGCCATCGCGCAAGAGGCTTTCGACTTCGGAATCGACCATTGCGAAATAACGCATTAGCTCGTCGACAAGGACGATACTGTGCGGGAGTGCTGCAGTGATTCCACGAAGGAGTGTGGCATGCAGCACCCTCACATCAATGGGCGGAGACTCCATCCGATTGCGCTGAAGCATCATTCTCCACGCTGGCATGATTCCTGGCACGCGATCGCCCCAGTTTGCCGGATCTTCGCCGCACCTCTGCTCGATGACAAGGGACAACAAAAGCGGCAGGTCGATGGGCGCCGCCCGGACCGACAGAAGTTCAGCGGCCCGGCTTGCGTGAGGGTTGGCCAGTCGTCTCGCCAGTTCGGCGAGATCCCCGCTCTGCGCAGCACGAAGCATTGGTTGGTCTCGCTCGTCGTACCCCAAGTCGGGGACGGACATGAACCGTGACCAGTAGTCGCGATGGTCGAACAAAGCGATTCCTTGCGGTTTCGTCACCGGACTTTGGCGTTCAAATACAAAATTGATGAGGGCCGTTATCGTTTCAAGACGAGCATCCTTTCGCCTGTAGCGCTTTTTGAGTGCGCTCCAAAAATCACGCGCAGGATCTTCACCCATGTGACGCCTGGTCGCTCTGAGGTCGTCGATGTGATTGCTGACCAGATCAAATGCCGACGGCTCCGCCTCCCGCAAGACGCACATCGATAGCAGATCCTCGAAGTCGATTTCGCCGCGAAGTACGTCCCATTTTTCCAGACAGGCGCGCAGCGCCTGCTTAAGCACGCGCGGTGTCGAACAGAGCTCCGACAACGTTCGCGCAATACCTCGCGGGTGCTCCCCGAGAATAAGTCCCTCTAGGTCGTCGCCATCGTCTGGGTTTGTCCTGGTGGGGACGAGTTCACGAAGCTTCCGCCCGATGTAGACAAACGGTGGGCCGTCGAAGCAACCGCGCGCGAACGCTTCAAGCACCAAAGCCACCGCGCTTGGCTCCAGTTGCGGCAATTGCTCCACATATCGCGCCACCTTCTCGAAATCGAATCGGTCGCGGGACGTACCGCTCGCAAGAAGCACAGAAATATTCTTGCTTCTGTCTAACAAATGTAGTGCCGACCGCACGAGACCAATTGGGTCATTCGCGGTCGCCTCTCCCGCGATCGTTCGGGCGAATCGTTCGTCGTCCTCAACCCACAGGATAAAGCGCCTCTCGATGGCGCAAGCAACGGCATCGAACTCCTTCAACAAGGACTCGGGCGACGCGTTTGAGCGAAGCAGGCGCCCGGCCTTGCTAGGGAGATCACCGGCATGCTCGAGCAGGTCTAGGTATTTGGCCGGCAGCCCGCGGAGTGGCAACGTACTGACGTGTGCGCCTAGGGCATCGAGGAGGGCGTCGAGGATTCCCAGAATCGCTGCCTCCTGAGTCCTGTACGACCAAATCGAAATCCCGACCACCTCAGTGCGCGTAGAATTGCCCTTCGCTCTCAGCTCATGCTCGAAGAGTCTGTAGACGGATGACTTGCCCGCACCCAGCGCGCCAAGAAGGGCGACTGTCGTGCTGGGATTTGTAAGCACGCGCGTTGCAATTCGTCGTGCGATGGCATGATGGCCAAAGGCATCGTTCCTGGGATTATTGATGGGCTTGTCGTCGCTCAACCATTTGCAAAGCGCCGGGAAATCCGAGGTTAGGTCACATTTTTCCGCCTCAAGACCGGTGCGCCAGAGCGGCTTACGGCGAGGCAACGAGGCGGTAGCAGCGCCAATGAACAGCCAGCAGGCAAGCGTCGTGTATGAAGCCCACCTGGCGAGAACGAGGAAGTCGCCAGGTGCGACGGCGGAGGTGGCCGCTCGGCCCGCGCTAGGTACGAGGCCCCAAAACCAGAGCAACAACGCCACGCCGAGCGGAGCTGCGCTCCAAGCCGGCGGATAGCGGCAGAAACTTCGGACGCCGAAGCGCTTGCGCCATAGCTCCGGGAGCGCTCGCACGAACAAGACCGTACACAGAACAACGATAGGAATTGCGGACCAGGCTCCCCAACCAACGGTCCGAAGATGCCGCGGCATCTTCGCAGTGGTCCATGGCCAAGCGAGCGCCACGATCGCCGAAGCGACGATCCCGTAGCAGAGGATGGTCAGCCATCGCACTGCGACCTGTCTCACTGGAAATTCGAGTATCGCAGATCGCACTGAAGCCACGGCGGTTCTAAGGTGCCGGTCAATGCTCAACCTTAGGGTACGACGCTTTGCAAGTGTTCCCATTCTCTGTGCTCGGAAAGGTAGGCGAATCTCGGGCGCGACGCACCAAGCGGTCTTTGTGGCAACGCTGATCCGCCCGAGCAAGGATTGACCTGCAACCCGCGGCCCTCACCGCCTTCTCGTTTTCTTGGGTAGCCTATCGAACGCGATGCGTCAGCAAACGTTGAATCGCATTCTTGCTATCCTTCGTCATTGCCGCGCGCCAGCACGATTCGTGGGCCGGGAGCACGCCCGTGACCAGAATTGGGTTTCCTTGAGATCAGAACGTCGGCTGTGTCACTCCTGATCCATGAGGATCTACCGACTGAGTCAGGCGGAGTTCCGGGCGTGGCGCGATCACGACACGCGCATGGAGCTCACGAAACGCATTTTCACCGAGCACGGGCTCTCGCAAATCCGCACCCCCAGCGGGCGCGTCTTGGGTACGGCCCGTCAAACAAGCGAGCGCGTCCCGATCGAGCGCGCTAAATTCCGCGCGGCACACCACGCCGTGCGTCCCGGCGAGTGCATGTGCCGGGAGTGGCAGAAGCCCGCTGGCAAGGAGGACGAGCACCACCCGATTTGTGCGAACAAGTCCGCTTGGGAATCCCAGCAGCTCCATGATCCGGACGCGCCGCGTGACCGGGTCGTCGTGTCGGCAACGGCCGCGCATGAGCCCGAGCCGGCTGACTCGACGGCACCCACCGAGCCGCCCCCGCCGCCGGACATCACGACGCCCGGAGCGCCGCCGCCCGCCGCTCCGGCAGCGCCTCCTGTCCCCGCCATCCCAGACCCGCAAGGCTGCGCGTGCCACGTCTGGGCCGGCGGAGTCTCCGGCCACCACCACCCGCTCTGCCAGTTCAGGAGCCCCTGGGAGCGCAGCCACGGTGTCGCGACACTTCAACTCGTCGACCTGGAAACCGGCGAGGTGGCGCGCGAGGCATCCGCCGAAGAGGCTGCGGCCAGCAAACGAAAGGAGCCGGAAGACGGCGTGGGAGCCATCGAGCTGAGTGATGGCAAGCTGTACTACGTGAGGGCGGGATGAGCGACATCATCCGCATCCCGCTCGACCGCATTGTTCCCAATCCCAAGCAGGTCCGGAAAACGTTCCGCCGGATCGATGAGCTGGCGCGCTCGATCGAGCAGTACGGCTTGCTCCACAACCTCGTCGTTCACCCGCACGCCGAGCCCGGCTACTATGAGATCGTTGCTGGCGAGCGCCGCTACCGCGCTCTGACGCTCCTTTCCAAGGAGGGTCGCCTACTGTCGGCGGAGGCCAGCTGCCTGGTCATCTCGGGCGATGGCGTCTTTACCAACGTCGTCGAGAACCTCGTGCGCGAAGACGTGCCGCTTTGGGAGGTCGGACGGACGTACCTCGGCTTCTACGAGTCGGGGTTCACTCAGGCCGAAATCGCGGCGAGGATCGGAAAATCGCAGGGTCACGTCTCGACAGCGATGATTCTCGCCCGGAATCTCGCGCCCGCCGTTGTCGTCCGACTAGCGCAGCTGCCCCCGAATACAGTGCCAATTCAGCGCCTGCTGCGTATTACGACCCTGGTCGACGATGAAGAGGAGCCCGACGAAGAGGCGCAGTGCCGGCTGTTCCAGCAGATGCTCGACCTCCCTGTTCGCCGAGGCCGGCGCGCCGCGCGGCCGCGTACCCAGAAGGAGGCGCTGTGGCTGCGCTTCCAGCGCCTGCGCCAAGGCAAAGTCGGCAACCGAGTTGACCCTGTTTATCAGAGCTTCCTCGATTCGCTCGTTAAGTACTTGGCCGGTGAGACCAAGGGGCTTGTTCCGTGATCCCGTACTTTCGCCTGAGCACGCCCCTCACCCGCGCCTGGGCGGTCAACCGCGAAGCCCGGCACAAGCTCGCTCGTTGGCTCGCGCACCAGTTCGCGAAAACGGGCGTTGCCGTCTGCACGGACGAACTTTCGGTCGTCGCTTGGGTCAATCCGCTCGCGCAAGTGAAGTTCGCCGTCCCGCCCTTCCAAAAGATCGAACGGCATCAGTGCGTGAACAACCCGTCATGGATCGACTGCGAGTGCCGGCGCTGGTTCGATCCAGAGAGCGCTGGGCCGTGGGGTAGGCGCAACTCGGCGGCGCATCACCCCCTCTGCATTTTCGACGAGAAGGCACTGGGGCGGTGGCGCGAGTACGATTTGCCGCAAAAGGTGCGAGAACAGGCCGAAAGAGGCGGTTTTCTCGCTAACTCGGAAGCCGCAGGCGGCTAAGCGTTGACCGCTGCGCACGCCCTGTCAGCCGAACCGCAAGATGACGCGCCCCTTCGAATCGCTGACATTGCGAACGCTCAAGCCGTTCGGATGTTCCCGAGCCTGCGCGACGAGCTCCTTCCACCCCTCTCGCGTTCTCGGCCAATCGTGGGCTTCGCCACGCGTGCGAACTACTCGACGAGTGATCAGCGCGGTCGCGTGTCCCAAGCACTCAGCGATGCGGAGCGCCATCAGGCTCTCGGAAACGGCGAATGATTCGCTGAGCCTGGTCAGGTCTTCACCGTATTGGCGATGAGCCGGCATGAACGCAGGGCGAGGCACGCAGATCGCCGCGGCCACGCGACTCGAGAGTTCCTCCACGTCTGCCTCGGCATAGCCGCGGCAGCGCAGGAACCACTCGCCAAGTTCATGCGCAATCGCGTGATTGAGCTGCCGCGAATTCAAAGATTCGCGGTAATAGATCACCCACAGCGCACCAGCGCGCTGAAGGAGCGCGCGACCGGGAAGGTCTTGGCGCGCCACTGCGTGCAGGCAACTCCCGCCAAGCACGGCCGTCGCGACGCGCAGCGCCCCGGGCGCCTGCGCGGGATCTAGGCCGGCGTTGACGTAGATTTCCCCTGCAAGGACGTCGCCGATTTCATCGCTAACAAGGTCCACCTGCAACCCATCCCGCGCCCGAAGCCCCGATAACGCGCAAACATTGAACCAGATTCCCGCGTGTCGCAAATTTGATCTTTTGGCGAATCGATCGCAACTCTACTCAGCCCTCAGGAGTACCCGCTCTACCTGACCTTTTGCGCTTTGACCCGAGCGCGTGCACTAGCTTTGGACCGACCGGCGTCCACCAACTTGATCGCCCGCTCAGTCTCTTCCTTCGAGCCGTGAACGGCGAGCGACTTGCTGCGCATGATCTTGACCCACCACTCCACTCCCGGGTCACCGTCGTACTTGAGTGACGCGCTCAACACTTCCACGATGCGCCGCGCCGGGATCCCCTCCAGATAGGCGACTCGCGCAGCGATCACTCGTGTCGGATATCGACGTTCTTGCTCGTCCGTAAACGTTGGCATGCGCGGTAGGCCAAGCACGTCCTCGACCGGACGATTCAGGAGGTAGGCGACGCGCAGTGCAAGGACGATGCTCGCGCCCTTGGTGCCCTCCATGAAATGAGAGAAGTTGCCCTGAGCCATGCCGACGGCGGCGGCGAGTTGGTACTGCTTCGGGATGCGCGGCACCAACTCGGCTTCGATCAGCGCGCGCAGAAACTTGTTCTGATCAGGGCTGAGGTCGCGCGCAAGATTCGTGGTGGCCACACAAAGCTTCCTTGCACGAACCTTATCCCGGCATATACTCCAGTCAATTCAAAAGAAACCTCGGGGTTTTCCGGATGGAATCAGAGCAGCGTTTGGTGCGGGGAATTGTCGCCACGGGAGCGTGGTCGTGAACGTCCGTCGCGTGGCGACACTCTTGCGGGAGCTGGCCGAAGCTCTCGAACAAGAACAGTCAACGAAGCCGCGCCGACGAGCCCCTGTGGAGCCGACGAACCCACCGAGACCGGACGCAGTAGCCAAGGTGCGCCGCGCGCTGAGGCGCCAAGGAGTTGCCGCATGACGCGCCGAAAGAACGGACAAGCCAGCGTTGAGGAGCACCCAAAGGGTTCCGGTGCCTATCGAGTCCGCGCCCGTGTTCGCGATGACCGCACCGGGAAGAGCCGTCTGGCCACCATCGCCTCGGGCGTGCCGCGCGCCGAGGCGGACGAACTCGCTGACGCTTACACGGAAGTGCGAAACACGAGCGTGCTCCGGGAAGGCCTGACCCTCGAGCAGTTCGGGAAAGGCTTCCTAGACAGACGTGAACGCTCCGGGGTCCGTGGAATTCGAACCGATCGGAATCGCTGGAAGAACCACATCACAGCCGACGAGCTCGGCGGCACACTCCTCTCGACGATCGGCCGCCGAGATATTTTGGACTGGGTCGACCGCCGCAAGGGCAAACACCAGACGCGCAAGAACGTGCTCAACCTGCTCCGAGTCGCGCTCCAAGAGGCGCTGGACCGCGAGCTCATCGCAACAAACCCGGCTCGGGACGTCCGCCTTCATGCGGCCCGCTCGATGTCTGAGGACGATTTGGAGGGCATTCTGAACCCCGCCGAGCAGCAACGGCTCCTGGCCGCGGTGCCGGAAGGCTCGCGCCCCATGGTCGTCTTCGCCCTGCTGACCGGGGTTCGGCAAGCCGAGCAGTGGTGGCTCAAGCCCGAAGATGTCTCACGATCGAGTGTCATCATCCGTCGCAGCTCCCGCGGCAAGGCGCCCAAGAACGGCAAGAACCGAACCGTGTTCCTCCTCGAGCCCGCCCAGCGCGCACTCGAGCTCGCGCCTCGCGACCGCGACAGCGACTGGGTCTGGCCCGCGATACAGGGCGGCCGTCGCGCAGAAGGCAAAGCCCCTCGCGGTTGGCACCGCTGGGTCAAAGCCGCAAAGCTCCGACGCCGCGTCCGATGGCACGACTTGCGCCACACGTGCGCCACGTCACTGCTTGCCGGATGGTGGGGCCGCAAGTGGTCGCTC
>Ga0302322_100004365_pt1 | contig 12269 bp, 10 predicted proteins | sample Fen_T0_2_FD_203757 | JGI IMG/M metagenome (GOLD analysis project Ga0302322, IMG submission 203757) | Peat permafrost microbial communities from Stordalen Mire near Abisko, Sweden - Fen_T0_2 | ecosystem: Environmental > Terrestrial > Soil > Wetlands > Permafrost | place: Sweden: Abisko...
CAACTCCGGTGGAGCGCTGGTCGACGGCACGGGCGCGGTGGTCGGCATCAATACCGCGATCCGCACCCTGGGCGGTGAGTCCAACGGTTCCATCGGGCTGGGATTCGCCATCCCGATCAACACCGCGAAGGACATCGCCGAACAGATCATCCGCACCGGCCACGTGCAGCACGCGACCATGGGGGTCGACAGCCGGTCGGCCACCGACGGGGTCACCGACGGCGCCCAGGTCCAGAACGTGCGCGCCGGCGGTCCGGCGGCGGCCGCCGGCATCGCCGAGGGCGACGTCATCACCAAGGTCGGTGACCGGGCGGTCGGTAACGCCGACGAGTTGGTGGTCGCCGTCCGCAGCAACGCCGTTGGTGCGACGGTTCCGGTCGTGCTGTTACGTCAGGGCCGTCAGATGACCGTCCGAGTGACCCTCACCGCCGAATAACACAGCAGCGGCGGGAGGCAGCACCGCCGCCGGGTCAGCACGGGCGCACCGCCGGGTCGGCGGGTGTGCGCCGGTAGTCTGGCGCCAACCGTTCGACAGCGAGGGAGGCCGGATCCGTGTTCGGCCTTTCCTGGGGTCAGATCATCATCATCGTCTTGGTCGGCGTCTTCGTGCTGGGACCCGAGCGGATCCCGACCGCCGTGACATGGGTGATGACGTCCCTGCGCAAGATGCGCACCATGGCTGCCGGCGCGCAGGCCGAGCTACGCAAGGAGATCGGTCCGGAGATCGAGGAACTGCGGCGCCAGGTGGCCGACCTGCAATCGCTCAAGGAGCTGCAGGAGCTACGCGAGTTGCGCGACCTGCACCCCAAACGGCTGATCGGCAAGAGCATTCTGGGGGACGAGTTCTCCGGAGGCATCGGCGGATTCCTCGGCCTTTCCGGCCCCGCGAAGTCGCCCGGCGCGACGGGCGCCCCGATCGGTCAGAACGCGCCGGCGGTTCCGGCGAACATGGGTGGTCCAGGTGCTCCCGATTCGCTGGACGTCCCAGGTGTCGTCGCCGCGGGCCTCGGCGCCGGCAGTTCGTCGAACCCGCCGGCAACCGCGACCGGGGGTGGCGTCCCGCTGGGCGTGCAGAGTTCGGCCGGGTCGATGAACGGCGCCGATGCGCGGGGCCCGCTTCGACCCCTGGAGGTCGGCGAGCGGCCGCCCTTCGACCCCGACGGAACCTGACCTCGCCCCGGTGCGCCGGCTGGCCCGGGTGCGCCGCTGCCCCCGACCGCGCAGCGGAAATGGCACGGCGCAGATCAAGTGGTCGAAAATGCGCCCGAATAGTCCGTTTTCCCGACCATTTCCCCTGCGCGGGCCGCGCCTGGGCGCGCGCAGAGCGGCGTCCTCTGCGCGGCTCGATTTCAGCGTTTGGACGGCGCGATGCCCAGGGACACCCCGGCAAGCGGCCGGCTGCGCGCGGCGAGAGCCCCCGCGATACTGCGAAGCGCCTCCGTGGCGGGGCTGGAACCGGTCGCCAGTACCAAGGGCACACCGGCATCACCGGCCGTGCGCAGCTCCATCTCCAGCGGAATCCGGCCGAGCAGCGGAACAGTCGTTCCGGTGACCCGGCTGAGCGATGCCGCGACCTGGTCGCCGCCACCCGATCCGAACAGCTCCAGCGTCGACCCGTCGGGAAGGGTCATCGCGGACATGTTCTCCACCACCCCGACGATGCGTTGCCGGGTCTGCAGGGCGATGGCTCCGGCCCGCTCGGCCACTTCGGCGGCCGCGAGTTGCGGCGTGGTGACCACCAGGAGTTCCGCGGTCGGCACCAGTTGCGCGGTGGAGATGGCGATGTCGCCGGTCCCCGGCGGCAGGTCCAGCAGCAGGATGTCCAGATCGCCCCAGTACACGTCGCCCAGGAATTGTTGCAGCGCGCGGTGCAGCATCGGACCCCGCCAGACCACCGGGGTGTTGCCCTCGACGAACATCCCGACGCTGATCACCTTCACCCCGTGCGCCAGGGGCGGCAGGATCATTTCGCCGACCTGGGTGGGCCGGGCCGTGACGCCCAGCATCCGCGGTATCGAGAACCCGTACACGTCGGCATCCAGCACACCGACCGCCAGCCCGCGGGCCGCGAGCGCGGCCGCCAAGTTGACCGTCACGGTGGACTTGCCGACCCCGCCTTTGCCGGAGGCAACCGCATACACCCTGGTCAGCGAGTCGGCGTGGGCGAACGGGATGTCCTGGGCCGGTCCGCCGCGCAGCATGTCGCGCAGCGCGGTTCGTTGTTCGTCGGTCATCACCCCCAAGGTCAGTCGCAGGTCGGTGACGCCCGGGACGGCCCGCACCGCTGTGCTGACGTCGGTGGTCAGGGCGCCCCGCATCGGGCATGCGGCAATGGTCAGCAACACGGTGAGCTCGACCACGCCGGCGCCGTCGACGGTCAGCGCGCCGACCATGCCCAGGTCGGTGATGGGTCGGCGGATCTCCGGGTCCTTGACCGACGCCAGGGCGGTCCGGACGTCCATGACGGTGACAGCCATACGTTCCTTCTCGGTGGGCTCGGTACCAGGGGCGGGCGGGCATGGCCGGCGCCGCACGCGGTGACGGATGCCAGGAACGCGGCGAGAGTCGGCTCCGGCCGGTTGAAATGCGGATGAACGTGATGTCAGCCTACGTGGTCGGCGGCGGGTCCCTCGACGACCGTCCGGCCCGCCAGACGGCCCGGTCACTCTCCGGTGGGTCTGCGCGTCCGGCCAGCAGCCTCCCATGGATCGCACACACAGATGTGTCAGCATGAAACGGTCAAGCATGCAAGGAGGTGGTCTTCGTGACCTCACCCATGGGTTTTCGCGGCACGGCCGCAGTCCCCAACCTGCCGACCCCACCCACCGGATTCGCGGTGGCGGCTTACCCGACCTACGCCCAGGCGCAAGGTGCCGTTGAGCACCTGATCAAGCGCGACTTCTCGATCCAGGATGTGACGATCGTCGGCTCCGACCTGCAGATGGTGGAGCGGGTGACCGGCCGGCTGACGGCGGGCAAGCTCGCCGCCGCCGGAGCGGCGTCCGGCGCCTGGATCGGGCTCTTCGTGGGCCTGCTGATGGGATTCTTCTCCCCCGTCCAGGGTGGGGTGGTGCTGCTGATCGTCGTGTCGGTCGCCATCGGCGCCGCGTTCGGCACGGTGATGGGTTACCTGGGCTACTCGGTCGCCAAGGGTCGGCGCGACTTCACCTCGGCGTCCCAGGTGGTCGCCCGCCGGTACGACGTGCTGTGCCAGCCCCGTACGGCCGAACAGGCCAGGGATCTGTTGTCGCGGATGGAACTCGGGATCCGCGGCTGACCCGTCTGCGCGCGCTGACCACAGCAGAACGGCCCGGCTCCCTGACGGGGAGCCGGGCCGTTCTGCTCTCGCATGCCGGTGCTGGGTGGGTCAGGCGAGTGCCTTGGCCTTCAGCGTGTCGAACTCGGCCTGGTCGATGGTGCCGCTGTCGAGCAGCTTCTTGGCTTCCGCGATGTGCTCGGCCGGGGACTTGCCACCGCCGGCGCCGGCGACGTGCTTGATGTAGGCGTCGGTCTCGCTGCGGGCTTCCTTGGCCGCCGCCATCTGACGCTCGGACATGCCGCGGCCCCTGGCGATGATGTAGACGAGCGCGGTGAGATACGGCGCGAAGATCAGCAGGATGATCCAGAGCGCCTTCCACCAGCCGCTCAGCTCACGATCCCGGAACAGGTCGGTGAGGATGTAGAAGAGCACGAACAGGTACGCCACGAAGACGAAGCTCCAGATGACGATCCAGATGATGCTCCAGAAGTTGTCCATAACAGTCCTTCGGGTCGACGCCCGGCACGTCCGGGGCGTTGGTGTGGTGCTGATCGGCTGTCCGTGTGGCCGATCCAGCCCGATCCGAGCGACTTCATGCCCGTTTCGACGCGAATCTTCGCACCACAGAGTGAACGAATGGTGCCGACTCACCGCGGTCGTGCGTTATCTCACCTTTCGCACCGTTGCAGTTCGGTAACGCCGCTCAGAGCCAGCCCCGCCGACGCAGGAGCATATACAGGAACACGCACACCGCCGCGATCGTGCCGATGGCCAGCGGGTAGCCATAGGTCCAGCTCAGCTCGGGCATGTGCTCGAAGTTCATCCCGTAGATCCCGGCGATCGCGGTGGGCACCAGGGCGATGGCGGCCCACGCGGAGATCTTGCGCATGTCCTCGTTCTGCCGGGTGGTCACCTCGGCCAGCGCGGCGTTGACCAGGGTGGTCAGCATCTCGTCGAAGGTGCCCACCCGCTCCGCGACCGCGGACAGGTGGTCGTCGACGTCGCTGAAGTACTCCCGGATCTCCGCCGGCACCAAGGGGTGCGGTGTTCCGGACAATGCGCGCAGCGGGGCGGCCAGCGGCGCGACGGCGCGCCGCAGGCCCAGGATTTCCCGCTTGAGCAGGTAGATCTGCTCGATGTCGACCGGCTTGGACGTGGTGAAGACCGCGTTTTCCATCTCGTCGATGTCGTCCTCGACCTGTTCGATGACCGTGACGTACTCGTCGACGATCCGGTCGGCGATCGCATGCATCACCGCAGCCGGGCCGATGGCCAACTGTTCGGCGTCGGCCTCGAGACGCGCGCGCACCCCGGTGAGCTGCGAATGCGAGCCGTGCCGCACCGTCACGATGAAATCCTCGCCGAGGAACATCATGATCTCGCCGTTCTGCACGATCTGGCTGGCCGCTCCGGTGGGATGGTCCACGTAACAGACCGTCTTCAGCACCAGGAAGAGCGAACTGGTGTAGCGATCGAGCTTCGGCCGCTGGTAGGCGTGCACGGCGTCCTCGACCGCCAGTTCGTGCAGTCCGAACAGCTCGGCCACCTGGGACATCTCGTCCGTGTCGGGCTCGTGCAGGCCGACCCAGACGTACCCTCGGCCCGTCGCACGGACGCGTTGGATGGCCTGCACCGGGTCGTGGCAGCCGGGAACCCGGACGCCGTCGATGTAGGCAGCACAATCCACCATCGCGTCGCGGTGCAGCACCGGGATCGTGGGCGGGACGGGCCTTCGGGCAATGGTGGGGACAAACGATGGCAGGGACGGTAGCGACGGCAGGACCGCCATGGCCAGCCTCCTTCTCCCGAAGGGCGCGCGCCTGTGCGCGTCTGCACAGGTCAGGCTACCCGCACCGCAGAGCCGCAGAGGCGTCGGCGAGATGTGCTGCGAGCGAACGCCCGGTAGCCGGGCGAAGTGCCCCGGGCCCGACGCGTCCGACGTGCCGCCGCCCCTGCAGGGGAAGGCGAGTCGGACGTGCAGGATGGTCGGGATGCTCATCGACCTGCACGCGCATTCGACGGCCTCGGACGGCACCGATTCGCCGGCCGAGCTGATGGCGGCCGCGCAGGCGGCCGGGTTGGACGTTGTCGCGATCACCGATCACGACAACACCGGCGGGTGGGATGCCGCGGTCCGTTCCCGCCCGGATCGGCTGACGCTGATCCGGGGCGCCGAGTTCTCCACCCTGGCCGCCGCGCCGGGTCGGATGGTCAGCGTGCACGTGCTGGGGTACCTGTTCGACCCGGACCATCGGGCGATCGTCGACGAGCAGGCGCGGCTGCGGGACGAACGGCTCCGCCGCGGGCTGGCGATCGTCGCGAAGATGGTCGCCGCCGGACTGCCGATCTCGGCCGAGCAGGTCTTACAGATCGCCGACGGCGCGCCGATCGGGCGGCCGCACATTGGTCGGGCGCTGGTCGCATCGGGTGTGGTGGCCAGCGTCGACGACGCTTTCGCCTCCCATCTGGCGGGACCGGGTTCGTTTTATGTGCCGAAGGCGGACACCGCTCTGGACACCGCCATCGGGATGATCGCCGCGGCCGGCGGCGTCTCCGTCATTGCCCATCCACGGGGGCGGGGGGAGTACCGGGCCCTGACCTTCGATCGCATCAGGGACCTCGCCGATCACGGCCTCGGCGGATTGGAGGTCGACCATCCCGACCACTCCGCGGCCGAGCGGGCGGAGCTGCGCGGGATCGCCGGTCGGCTGGGACTGCTGACCACCGGTTCGTCGGACTATCACGGACACAACAAGGTCCTGCGGCTCGGCCAGGACACCACCGATGCCGAGACGCTCGCCCGCCTGATCGGCATGAGCAGCGGTGTCACGGTTCCCGTCGGGCCGGTCGGTTCGCCGCCCTGGTGACTAACCGGTTTGCTGAGCGACGGAGTCCTGCTCGTCGGGGTCGTGCGGTCGGCCGGGTCGGAGCCAGCCCGCCAGCAACGGGAGCAACACCGCCAGCAGCCCTTCGGGGTTCTCGACGGCGGGCGAGTGCGCGGCGTCGGAGATGATCACCTGATCGGTGCCGAGCCGGCCGGCCATCTCCTGCTGATCCGGCAGCGGCCATCCGTCGTCGCGTTCGCCGGTGATCACCGCAACGGGGGTGCCGGTGGCGGCCAATGCCCGCGCCAGATCGTCGAGGAGATCCGGTTCGGACCGCAGGGCCGCGCCCATGCCGAGCAGGCCGGCGGCGGTGGACGTGACGAACCGGCGCCGCAGGAACTCCGCCAACTCCGGCGTCGGAGACTTGCGCACGGCCTGTCCCTCGGCCGCGGCCAGGCGGTAGGCGACCTCCCGGCCGTGGGCCCGCATCAGCGGTTCGCCGGCCAGCAGGGCGTCGTAGCGCTCCCCGTACCGGAAGGCGGACGGACCGCTGCACAGCAGCACCAACCCGGTCACCGGCGCGCCGGCCAGCACCGCCGCCCTGGCCACCAGGCCGCCGAACGAATGGCCGAGCAGCACGACAGGTCCGTCCCGGTGAAAGCGTTCGACCAGCGCCGCGCCGGCGGCGCCCAGCCGGCTCGGGGTGTAGTCGGCCTCCTCGCTCGATCCGGCCGACTCGTACTGACCGGGCAGATCGACCGCGATCGCCGTCATCCCGGCGCCCGCCAAGGGATCCAGGATCGGCCCGAAATCCTCCTTGGACCCGGTGTACCCGGGCAGCAGCAGCACGGTGCCGACCGGTTCGTCGGCGGTGGCCAGCAGGGCGGCGAGTGGGCCGTAGCGGCCGGGCAGGGTGGTTCGCCTCGCCGAGGTCGGGCTGAGCTGATCGGGCATCTGACCATTGTTCCGGGTGGTGCTTGACCGGCAACGCCGGCCGGCCGGTCGCCTGGCGCCGCGACCCGCGAAAAACACCGCCGCACGGTTCGTGGTGGGCTCACCGGCTCAGGACAGGCCGGCGACCCGGTCGCCGCGAGCCTCGATGACCATGTCGCCCACCGCGGTCGCGTCCACCCGGCCGGCGTAGGCACCCCGGTCGACCGGGATCGTCGAGGGCGGCACCCCGGAGTTGCCGGTGGCGGCGAGGTAAACCGCCAGGCCACCCTTGACCGGCATCAGCAGCTGGGAGCCGATCACCGCGGGCAGGCCCAGCGCGCCCGGCTTCGTCCACTGCACAACGAGATCGTCCACCTGCACCGTCGCCGCTTCGGCCGAGCTCTGGCTGGCGCCGGCCAGCGCCGAGACCGTCGGCGGCGGCGTGCTCCCGGAGCTCGTCGTCTCGGCAGGGGCCGGGACGGTCGCGGCTTGGCTGGTGACCGCGATCAGGTGATCGCCGATCAACGAGTACCGGGTATCGCCGTCCAGCACGAACGGCGTCGGTTTCGTCCCACCAGAGGCGTCCAATCCGTCCGCCGCCACGATCTGGTCGGCCGGGATGGGCACCGGCGTTCGTGAGGTCTCCTTCCCCTTGTCGTCGTACACCACCACCGCCGGCTCGGGTGCGGAGACCAGCACGGCCACCCGATCCTGGGTGACGCCGACGAGGCGGGCGAACCGCGAACCGGTGTCGACCTCGGCCCGGGGCTCGTGCTTGAACACGTCCTGCCCGTCCGGCTTGTCCGGCGCGGAATCCGGGGTCGCCCAGTTGATGGCCACCCGGGCGTTGTCGCCGTGCTCGCGGCAGTGCTCCACGGTGGCGAACTGCTCGTCCGCCAGGGCGATGTCGGTGAACGTGCAACCGGAATGGCTGGCGTCCGGCTTGGGCGGATTGGGTTCGTCGCCGTACTGAATGGTCCTGACCAGGTCGTTACGCCAGAGCTCGACCAGGGTGGGTCCCATCCAGGCCGCATAGGGGCCGCCGAACGTCAGGGATCCGCCCGGCTGGTTCGGGCTGGTCCGGTAATAGTGCCGTTCGCCGGTGTCCGGATCGAGCAGCATCACCTGGGAGCAGAACCCGTCCTTCTGCGACACCACCATCACCCCGCGGACCTTGCCGCCGCGGTCCACCCCCAGCGCGTCGTCGTCGCCGGAGCCGATGGCGCACAACGGCAGGTTCTCCCGGCCGTAGGACCATCGGAACTTGCCGGTGACGGCGTCGTGACCGGTCGCCGTGTGGTCGTCGGCCGTCACGACGACCCCGTAGGGCGAGGCCACCGACCCGAGATCGGGATTGGTCGGCAGGATCCAGCGCTGGGCGAGCGTTGCCGGCAGCGCCGTCGGGCTGGACGGCGCGCCCGCGGTGGGCCCCACGATCGACGCGGTCGCCCTGATGTCGCTGTTCAGATAGATCAGCACGCCGACGCCGAGCACGACGACCGCGATCAACGCCGCGACCAGGCGGTCGATCCGTCGTCGGCCGGCGGTGCTCATGGTCACCGCGCGAGCCTACGCAGTCCGGCCCCGCCGTCCCTTGGACCCGGCCCGTTGCGCACCGTTGGTTCTCAGCCGGTGCTCGTCTGAGCGCCGGCGGGCGCGCCGCCTCGGGTCCGACGGCGCGGGCGGCGACGCCGGGCCGCCGTCGAGTCGGCGTTCGGAACGGCGGCGTCCCCGACGACGTTGCCAGCGCCAGCGGATGCGGACCTTGACTCCGGCGCGGCCGCATCTCTGCCGCCGGATGCGCCGGGAGTCCGGTCGCCGTCCGGGCCGCGGTGCCCGGACCGGGATCGGCCGGTCGTGCCGTGGGCGTTGCGGCCGCGGGCCTCACCGGTGGCAGCCTTCCGCTTGCGGCCGCCGGTCTCGCCCAGATCTTCGACCTCCTCGGCATCCAGGCCGGCTCTGGTCCGCTGCGCGCGCGGAAGCCGTCCGCTGACCCCCCCGGGAATGTTCAGGTCCTCGTAGAGGTGCCGGGAGGTGGAGTACGTCTCGGCGGGGTCGGGCATGTCGAGGCCGAGCGATTCGTTGATCAACTTCCAGCGCGGCAGATCGTCCCAGTCGATGAACGCCACCGCTACGCCGGTCTTGCCGGCCCGCCCGGTGCGGCCGATGCGATGGATGTAGGTCTTGTCCTCTTCGGGGCACTGGTAGTTGATCACGTGGGTGACGTCCTCGACGTCAATGCCGCGGGCCGCGACATCGGTGGCCACCAGCACGTCGACCTTGCCGGACCGGAACGCCCGCAGGGCCTGCTCGCGGGCGCCCTGACCCAGGTCGCCGTGCACCGCGGCGGCGGCGAACCCGCGGTCGATGAGCTCGTCGGCCACCTTGGCCGCGGTGCGCTTGGTCCGGGTGAACACCATGGTCAGCCCGCGGTCGCGGGCCTGCAGCACCCGGGCCAGCATCTCCACCTTGTCCATCGCGTGCGCGCGGTAGGCGTACTGCTTGGTCAGTGTGTGCGTCGCACCCTCGGCCGCCAGTTCCGCCCTGATGTGGGTCGGCTGGGCCATGAAGGTGCGGGCCAGGGTGAGGATCGGCCCGGGCATGGTGGCCGAGAACAGCATGGTCTGCTTGACGTCCGGCACCATGCCGAGCACCCGCTCCATGTCGGGCAGGAATCCCAGGTCGAGCATCTCGTCGGCCTCGTCCAGCACGAGCACCTTGACCATCCCCAGCACCAGGTGGCCGCTGTTGGCCAGGTCGAGCAGCCGGCCGGGTGTGCCGACCACCAGGTCGACGCCGTTGTGCAACGCGGAGATCTGCGGCTCGTAGGCGCGCCCGCCGTAGACCGCGGTCACCGCCAGCCCGAGGTATTTCGCGGCCTGGTGCAGATCCCGGGTGACCTGGACACACAGTTCACGGGTCGGCACCATCACCAGCGCCCGGGGAGCGCGGCCAACGGGCAGCTTCCCGCTCGGGGAGAGCGGGACGCTGTCGTCGAGGGCGAGCCGTTGCAGCAGCGGAACGCCGAAGCCAAGCGTCTTGCCCATACCGGTCCGGGCCTGCCCGATGAGATCGGCACCGCCCAGGGCGATCGGCAGGGTGAGGGCCTGGATTGCGAACGTGCGTTCGATGCCGGATTCGGTCAGGGCCCGCACGATGCGCGGATCGACACCGAGTTCGACAAACGTCGGGGCCTGCGCCTCGACCTGCGCGTCGCCGATGAGCGGGTGGGAGATGGCGGCGTCGTCCGGGTCGATCGCCGCGTCCGCAATGACGCCGTCGGGGTCCGGTGTGCCATCGGTCAGCGGTTCGGGGACCCGTCCATCGAGCCGATCGGCGACGGCGGCCGGGGCCGGTACGCTGTCGGTGTCGTCAGGGTGGGTGGCGGGGGTGGATGTCATAGTCGTCGGTCGTGCCTTCCTGGCGTCCGCGCGCGTTCACGCTGCAGGCGAAGGGCGGTCCTTGGCATCCAAGCCGAACCCGAGCCGTACGGCCGACACCGGCGGTCTTTTCATGCCGACCACTCGGCGGGCGACGCGCGCACAGTGCAGCGGCACAGTTGGCGCACCGCTTGTCAAGGCCATTCTACCTGCTCAGATGACCGGGACCGGTGGGGCCGGCCGTTGACTGCCGGCCCGGGCACCAATCGCGCAGCGCTGTCGAGCAGTCGCGACGCGCGCCGCGCCCGGCCCGGACAACTAGGCTCGGGTCGATGTCGGCGATGGTGCGGACGGCGGACTGCTGGGCCGTGGGCGTGCCGGTCGCATTCACGGACGGAGAGGCATGACGGACGCGCACCAGGCAGCGTCACCTTCGGGTGCCGAGGAAACCGGCAGCTCGGCGCGGATCGCGCGGCCCGCGGTCGACCCGAATCGGGCCGAGAAGCAGCCTCCAGAACAAGCTGTCGTCGATCTGCTGGGCGTGCTGGCCTATGGCGAACTGTCTGCCTTCGATCGGATGGCCGCCGACGCCAGGTATGCCCCGACGCTGGCCGGCCGGGTCGCGCTCTCGGACATGGCCGTTGCCGAGATGGGTCATTTCCGCGCGCTCGCGCGTCATCTGCAGGTCCGCGGCGTCGCCGTCGAGGACGCGATGACACCGTTCGTGGCCCCATTCGATGCGTTCCATGACTCGACCGCGCCGCATTCCTGGCTGGAATCGCTGGTCAAGGCGCACGTCGGTGACGGACTGGCGGCGGATTTCTACCGCGAGATCGCCGAATGGCTCGACCCGGTGACCCGGGATCTGGTCTTCGAGGTGCTCGCCGACTCCGGTCATTCGGCGTTCGCGGTGCGTGAGGTGCGCAAGGCCTGCCACGCCGACCCGCGGCTGACCGGCCCACTTGCGCTGTGGGGCCGCCGGTTGCTGGGCGAGGCGATCACTCAGGCCCAGTACGTGGTGGCCGACCGCGACACGCTGGCCGAGCTGATCGTCACCGGGTCGGGCGATCTGGCCGGCATCGCCGCGCTGTTCCGCCGGTTGCAGATGGGGCACTCGGAACGGATGAAATCGCTCGGGCTGGCCTGATCCTCGGGCCGCGCCGGGCGTCGTGCTGACTGGTCCTGGCGCTCAGCCGGGCGGCGAGCCAGGCGTTATCGCTTTGCCTGTCCAAGCCCCGACGGCTTCGCCTGTCCAAGCCCCGACGGACGACACGACGGCAGGTGGCTGCCTTCGCATGAATTGAACGCACGGCCGCCCCCGTCCTGGACGATCAGCGCGTCGGTGAACTCCCGGTCGGCTGCGCTTCGTTGGCGCCGGTGGGGGTGCTGCCTACCGGATGGGTGGTAGCGCCCCTGATCGGTAGGCAGGGTGGGGAGGCGGCGGAGCTGGGATCCGATGGCGGCGCACGCGGACGCCGCGAATCCGCGGCCATCTGGTCGGCGCCTCCCGTTCACCCTTGCCCGGGTCGGGGCGCCCACAGGTGCTGGTCCGACGCGGCGACGGGCGGCAACCCGGTCAGGACATCGACCGCGCGCGGGCGGGTTCTTGGTGGCGGCAGCAGGTGAAGTTCGCTCTCCTTTGCCTGGGGCGGGCAGCACAGCACCGGCTGACGGTTCCTGGTCGGGTCGGCCGCACGCCCGAATGGTCGGGGCGGCGGTGGTTTCAACCAGGTCGGACCAGACCTGCCCGACGTGGATCTGTCACGCTAGGTGCTCGAATCGTGACCGTGTGCAACCGGGTACGAGCGGTGGGTCGGTCTGTCCAGCGGTCGGTGATCGACCAGGCCATCGGCGTCATCATCGGACTGCAGC
>Ga0302322_100004367_pt1 | contig 12268 bp, 16 predicted proteins | sample Fen_T0_2_FD_203757 | JGI IMG/M metagenome (GOLD analysis project Ga0302322, IMG submission 203757) | Peat permafrost microbial communities from Stordalen Mire near Abisko, Sweden - Fen_T0_2 | ecosystem: Environmental > Terrestrial > Soil > Wetlands > Permafrost | place: Sweden: Abisko...
GTGATCGTCTGCAGCGTTTCCGTGACTTGCGGCGATGCGCGGAAATGACTGCTCACCTGGGCTCTCGCGTCACAGCCGATCACGCCGGATCACGGTGATTCCCGACCTCTCGCGGCTTCTCCGCGCACGGCGTGAGGGCGCGGAAGAGGACCTCGGCCGTGTCGTCGGCCGGGACGTGGGTGCGGCCGGTGTAGGGCAGGATGAAGAGGCGGTAGAGCACCGATCCGACGAGCAGGTCGAGCAGGAACTCGATGTCGAGTTCGGTGGCGATGGTGCCGGCGGGCTGCTGTTCGATGAGGGTCCGGAAGGAGTCCCGGACTCCGGCGCCGACGCGCATCGCGACACTCTGGTTGCGTTCCGGGTTGTGTTGGTACTCGCTGAGGAGACCGGGCAGCGCGGCGCGGGCCGCGGGACGGGACAGCGTGGTGGTGAACGCGTCGACGTAGCTCTGGAGGTCCGCGCGCAGGTTCCCCGACGGCGTGACCGCGACGACCTGCATCGACGGGAACACCGCGGTCTCGATGAGCTCGACGCGGTTCGACCAGCGGCGGTAGATCGCGGGGGTCGCGACCCCCGAGCGACGCGACACCGCCTGGATCGAGGTGCCGGAGAACCCGACCTCCTCCAGCAGCTCGAGCGTCGCACGGATGACCACCTCGTCGATGTGCCGATCCCGCGGGCGTCCCCCCTTGCGGGCGCCGCCATCGGCCGTGACGGCGTCGACGGTTGTGGGCATTGCCTCCACCTCCCCTAGTTTCGTAGTGTATCGCTACGAAACTGCCGGCACCGGGACCGGCTCGGACCAGGGGGACGCGCGGTGGGTCGGTTGGTCATCCGAGGGGGAGCTGTCGTCGATGGGACCGGGGCGCCGCCGCGCCCGGCCGAGGTGCTGGTGGTCGACGGGCGGATCGCCGACGTCGACGCGACCGTCGACGGCTCCGGAGCCCGGGAGATCGACGCGTCCGGCGCGGTGGTGACGCCCGGGTTCATCGACAACCACACCCACCTCGATCCGTCGCTGTTCTGGGATCGCGATGCCGACCCGCTCCCTCAGCACGGGGTCACGAGCGTGCTGATCGGGAACTGCTCGCTCGGTCTGGCGCCGGTGCGGGCGGATCAGATCGACGAGATCTCCAAGATGTTCTGCTACATCGAGGACATCCCCCGGGTGAGCTTCGACACCGGCATCCCGTGGAGCTGGGAGTCCTACGAGGAGTACGTCGCGACGCTGAGCGAGGGTGGCCTCGGGATCAACGTGGCGCCGATGCTCGGCCACTCGGTCCTGCGCATGTACGTGATGGGCAACGATGCGTGGGAGCGCGAGGCGACCGACACCGAGCTCGAGCGCCTCACCGGTCTGCTCGCCGACGCGATGGATCACGGCGCGTTCGGTCTCTCCACCTCGTTCTTCGACACCGACGCGGGTGGCCGGCTGGTCCCGAGCCGCATCGCGGCGCGCGACGAGCACGCCGCGCTGATCGACGTGCTCGCCCGCACGGGTCGGGGCCTGCTCCAGATCGTCACGATCCCCGGCACGCCCGACGGCGACGAGAACATGCGCGCACTGATCGAGCTGTGCGGCACGCAGGTCACGAGCACGACCAACGTCCTCGCGTACGTGGACGCCCACCCGGCCGGCTCGCAGATCCTCATGGACTTGACCCGGGACTTCCACTCCCGGGGGATGCCGTTCTGGCCGCAGATGTCGCCGCGCACCATCGACTTCCGGATCAACTGGGAGTCGTCGATGGTGTTCATGATGATCGAGCCCTGGCACGGCATCCCGAACGCGGCCGACGACGCCGAACGCCGTCGCCTCCTCGAAGATCCGGAGTGGCGCGCCCGGGCCCGCGAGGCGTGGACCAACCCGCACAACGTGATGTTCCCGACCGCGTTCCTCGACCGCGTGCGCCTCGTGGAGGTGACCCGGCCCGAGCTCGAACCCTGGGTGGGCCGCACGCTCGAGGACCTGGTCGCCGAGCGGGGTGGGCACCCGTCCGACGTGCTCGCCGACTGGGTGCTCGAGAACGAGCTCCGGCCGGGCGTGGTGGTAGTGGGTGTCGCCAATTCCAACGTCGACGAGGTGGGCAAGCTCCTCGCGGACCCCGACAACATCGTCGGCTCCAGCGACGCCGGCGCCCACTTCCAGATGCTCTGCGCCGCCGGCGACACCACCTTGCTCCTCACCCGTCACGTCCGCGACCGAGGCGACCTCACCCTGGAGGCGGCGGTGCGCGAGCTGACCGGCAAGCAGTCGGACCTCTTCGGGTTCCGCGACCGCGGCTACCTCCGCCCCGGCCTCGCGGCCGACCTCACGGTCTTCGCGCTCGACGAGCTCCACTGGGACGACGACGTCTTCGTCACCGACCAGCCGGGCGGCGCCCGCCGCCTGCGCCGACCCGAAGGCGGTTACCGGTACACGATCGCCAACGGCGAGGTCACCCAGGAGGGCGGCGCGCTCACCGGGGCCCGGGCGGCCCGTGTCCTGCACTCCGCGATCGGATGACGGTCCCGGCGAGGGAGGCGCACCATGCCCACCGATGAGGAACGGCACGCACGGGGCTTGGCGGCGTTCGCCGCGGTCTACGGGGACATCGTCCCCGCGCCCCCGTCCGGCGGTTCGGAGGCGTTCGAACTGCTCGTCATCGACCAGCAGTTCGCCGAGGTGTGGACACGCCCTGGCCTCCCGATCGCGGCCCGCCGCCTCCTCGTCATCGGGGTGCTCGCCTCGGTCGGGAACTGGACCTCGCTCGAGCTGGTGCTCCTCAGCGCGATGGAAGCCGGCGAGCTCGACGCCGACGCGGTCCGCGAGGCCGCGATCCACCTGATCTCCTACCTCGGCACCACCAAGGCCGGGGAGATCCTGCGGGTCAGCGAGAACGCGATCGAGCGCCACCCCTCGGATCCGGCGAGCACGCCGTGACCGCACGCACGGTCGGGGTGGTCGGCGCCGGGCGCATGGGCACGGCGATCGTCGAGCGGCTGCTCGACCAGGGCCACCCGGTGCTCGTCGCCGACGCCGCTTCGGAGGCTCGGGACCGGTGCGCGGCGCTCGGCGCCGAGGTCGCGGGATCTCCGGGGGAGGTGGCCGCCCGGTGCGAACCCACGATCGTGGTCGTCAACACCGACCAGCAGTCCCTCGACGTCGTCCTCGGCGACGACGGCATCCTCTCCGGCGCGCCATCCGGCGCGGTCGTGGTCGTGCACTCGACCGTGCACCTCGACACCCTGCGGACGCTCGTCTCCGCCGCCACCGCGCGCGGGGTGACGATCGTCGACGCGGGGGTCACCGGCGGGTCCGACCCGGCACGGCGCGGCGAGCTCGCGGTCCTGATCGGGGCCGATGCCGACACCGTCGAGCGGATCCGACCGACGGTCGCCGCGTACGCGTCCCTCATCGTGCACACGGGTGGCCCCGGGACCGGGATGGCCGCCAAGCACGCCGTGCAGACCGTGCTGATGGGCAAGCTGGCCGCGACCTACGAAGGCCTGCTCCTCGCCCACGCCGCCGGCGTCGACGTCGAGCGGTTCGCCGAAGTCGTCCAGCACGCCGAGGACGCGAGCGGCATCCACGCCTTCGTGCTCGGGGCCCGCGCCCGGGCGATGGCCGGTCACAAAGATCCGACGTGGACGCAGATCTGCACCCACCAGCTCCCCGTCGCGTGCAAGGACCTCGACGCGGCCGCCGCCCTGGCCGACGAGCTGGAGCTCCCGCTCGCCGTCACGCGCGCGGCGCGCCACGACATGCCCGCCGTCTGGAGCGGGCGCAACGAAGGGGAACCCTCATGACGACGGACACCCGGGTGTTCGACGCGGACGGGCACGTCATCGAGCCCACCGACCTCTATTTCGGCGGCCTCGATCCCGCCTTCCGCGAACGCGTCGAAGTGGACCGGTCACTCGGGGAGCACCACGGCCGCCTGTTCCCCCTCGTCGACGGCACGCCGACCTTCGGCGGGTCCGACTGGATGCGGGACTACCTGCGGACCGACGAGGGCAAGCAGATCCTCGTCGACCGCTTCGGCGACATCGCCGAGGCGGGCTTCGACCCGCCGGCCATGCTGCGCGCCCTCGACGCCCAGGGGATCGAGATCGCCGCGCTGTTCCCGAGCTTCTCGTTGCATGTCCCCTATACGGCGCAGGTCGCCCCCGACATCGCCGTCGCGCTCGCACGCGCCTACAACCGCTGGGCCGGCGGGTTCACGGCAGACGGTGACGGTCGCCTCCTCGGGGTAGCGGTCGCGCCGTTGCACGATCCGACCGGCATCGCCGCCGAGATCCGACGCACGGTCGAGCACGAGGGCGCCCGCGCGGTGATGGTCCGCCCCAACCCCGTGCAAGGGCGGCCGTTGCACGATCCTGCGAACGACGTCGTCTTCTCCTTGCTCGAGGACCTCGGGATCCCGATGCTCCTCCACGAGGGACGCGGCGGCCGACACCACTTCGCCGGGGACCGCTTCGACACCTGGTACGCGACGCACGTCGTCAGTCACCCGTTCGAGATGATGCTCGCGCTGCTCGGGCTCATCGTCGAAGGCGTGTTCGACCGGCACCCCGGACTCCGCGTCGGCATCCTCGAGTCCGGCACTGGCTGGCTCCCGTGGTGGCTGCACCGCATGGACGAGCACCACGAGCAATTCGGCCGTCAGGAACGGCCCGACATGCCGATGACGCCGTCGGACTACTTCGCCCGGCACTGCGTCATCTCCTCCGACAGCGACGACACCTTCGCCGCGTCCACCATCGCCGCGGTCGGAGCCGACCACGTCACCTGGTCGTCCGACTTCCCCCACCTCGAGGCCAAGTGGCCCGACGGCGTCGCAGTGTTCGACGCGCTCACCGCCCTCGACCCCGAACCGCGGGCATCGGTGATGTGGCACACACCGTGTCGCCTCTATGGCGTCGATCCCATGGTCGGACGCTGGACATGAGTTGACGGCGGCGCTTCCTGAACCAGCGCGGCGACAGCCGGTCAGCGGGCCTCTCGCGGCAGACCGAGCACTGACTCGCCGATGATGTTGCGCTGGATCTGACTCGATCCGGCGAAGATGGTCACGGCGCCGCCGAACAGGAACGTCTGCTGGAGCCCGTCGGTCCCGAAGTCCGGATCGTCGCTGACGAGTCCGGACGCGCCCCGCACGCGCAGGGCGAGCCCTCCGAAGCGTTGGAACCATTGCGACCAGTAGAGCTTCGAGATCTACGTCGCCGGACCGTTCGACACGTCATCGAGCGCAGCGAGCGTGCGTTGTGACGTGAACCGCATGATCCGCACCTCGGTCCATGAGCGGGCGATCTCGTCGCGGATGACCGGGTCCTCGATCGCGCCGGTGCGTCGGGCCAGGTCGATGAGGTCGTCGAGCTGCTGTGCGAACGAAAGCTGCATCCCCAGTCATCCGACGCCGGTTCGAAGCCGAGTGTCCCCATCGCGACCCGCCAGCCTCCGCCGACCTCCCCGACGACGAGATCGGAGGCCGTCCGAGCACCGTCGAGGAACAGCTCGCTGAACTCTTCGCCGCCGGTGGGCTGGCGGATCGGCTGGGTGGCGAAGCCCGGCTGGTCCATGGGCACCAGGAGGTGCTCGGCCGCTGGTGGGACGCCCACCAACAAGGCCTCGACCACCCCATGGTCGACCGCCGCAACACCACCCGCCAACAGCTCAACCGCCTCGCCCACCTCCTCCGCCGCGTCCACGGCGAACTCGGCGAACTCGGCGACCAGACCGTCGATGCGAGCGGCGACCGCACCTTCGCCGTCGGCGACCGCGTCACCGCCCGCGCCCCCAACCGTGAACTCCACGTCGAAGGTGATCGACACGCCTATGTCCACAACGGCGCCCTCGGCACCATCGTCGACATCCGCACCCACCCCCTCGGCCGCGCGCGGGACACGCTCACCGTCGACTTCGACGGCGTCGGCCGCATCGACGTCCCGCGCACCTTCTTCGACCACCACCCCAACAGGGGCGGTCGCGGCGAAGTCGGGATCGACCACGCCTACGCGCTCACCAGCTACGCCGTCCAAGGCTCCACACGAGACGTCTCCACCAGCCGCGTCGACGCCACTGCCACCCGCGCCGAGACCTACGTCGACATCACCCGCGGCCGCCACGAGAACCACCTCTACATCACCGCCACCACCGACCCCCTCGACGGGGAAGCCCTCCCCCGCCTCCCCGCCGAGCCCGCCGACGCGGCGCTCGCCCAGCGGCTCCAGCGCTCCACCGGCGAGATCACCGCCTGGGAACTCGCCCACCCCGCCAACCCACAAGCAGTGTCCCTCGGGCACGCGATCGGAATGTGACCTCCACGCAGTCCCGCTCCCGATCGGCGCGGGCGCGCGAACAATGAGGACAGCAATCGCAGCGACGAGTGCTGGCGGGGATCAGCGCTCCGCCAGTCGTTCGAGGAGCGCTCGAGGACTGACGACAGCCATCGGGACGGATGCGTCGAGCAGATCGCGATCTCCAGAAACGATGAGATCGGCGTTGGCCTCGACCGCGAGACCCACGAGATACTCGTCGGCAGGATCGCGCAGCACACCGGGGCGTGCTTCCGGGTCCGGGTGCATCTCCACGGTGCCAATGATCGAGTCGACGAAGGCTGTCGCGTCCTCGCCGCTCACGTACGGCGCAAGCTTCGGGCGCCGCAGCACGTCGGTCAACTCGCCGACGAGGGCCGGACACGCCACCATCCGGTACCGGCTCGCGAGCCCGGCTCGAATCGCGGCGGCGCTCGTGCCCGATGGATGGATGATGGCCGACACGAAGACGTTCGGGTCGACGACGACCCGGAGCACTACGAGGCGCTGCGACGCTCGGCGCGAACGGCCCGGACCTCGGCGACGGCCAACGCCATTGCCGCCTCGTCGCTCAACTCGGCGCCGCGCGGTTGCTCACCCAATTCGTCGAGAACCGCGAGCCCACGCAAACCGAAATAGCGCCGCAAGGCCTCTTCCACCAAGTCGTCAGGGGCCACGCCGTCGTCGGCTGCGGCACGGCGCAACGCGTCGAGGAGCTGCTCATCGACCTCGATCGTCGCGGCACGCCTGGTCATGGGGAACAGTCTACGGCCGCACCGCCTGGTCACCCCGAGGACCGCGCATCGCGATGACGCCCAACCGACAGCTTGGCGATTGTGCCTGGGTACAAGTGCCTGGGTACAAGTGCCTGGGCACAATCTGGGCACATAATGCGGTGGCACGGCCTGTGACGGGGTCCTACGGGCTAACCCGGGCCGGCGCGGCGACGGCACCCACCGAAATCGCGAAACCCCAGGTCAGACGAACGAAACCCCCTGCTGAGCAGGGGGTTTCGATGGAGCGGACGACGGGATTCGAACCCGCGACCCTCACCTTGGCAAGGTGATGCTCTACCAGCTGAGCCACGTCCGCGTGGGGGTTCAGGATAGCGCACGAGCCTCCGACCGCTCACCCCGCGGGTGGCTGGTCGAGGGCCCATTCCAGCCCACCGCCCACGTGGCGCAGGTACGCCGGGCTCTCCCAGGCCGCCGGGAAGTGGCCGAGGCTCGTCGAGAAGACCCGCCCGTCGCCCTCCCTGAAGCACCAAGCCAGCGGATAGCCGAAGGCAGGCCGCCGCGCGCCCGCCACCTCCGCGTCGAGATCGCCGTCCCGCACGCGCAGGAGCACCTGAGCGTCCGGACGCAGGTCACGGAACTGGTACACCTCGTCGCGCCACTCCCACGTCTCCTCGAGGTGCCGGCACGCGGGATGGTCGCGGTCGAGCACATCGGCGACGAAGCGCTGCGTCCACGGGTGTCCGTCGAAGCGAGCCCCGACGAGCATCCCGTAGTCGTCCCAGCCGTAGCACGCGTCGGTGGCGGAGTGGATCGCCACCACCGCGAGGTCCCCCGCCCGCACCCGGGCGAGGATGAGCGCACGCTGCGCGTCACTCCACGGCGTCTCGCCGATCGTGAACAGCGCAAGGGCTCGGGCAGCGCGCAACGTCGCCGCATCGATCGACCGGACGTCGTCGACCCGCTGGGCGATCAGACCGTGCAGCTCGGCGAGCTGCGCGATGCCGACTGCCGCCTGGTCGAGCACGCCGTGCACCCCGGCCGGGCCGTCGCGGTAGGGCGCGACCGGGGTGACGAAGAGCAGCGACTCGGACACCACGGCCACCATCCCAGCGCCGTCAGGTCCCGGCGAGGCGGGCCACCACCGGGGCGAAGGCCTCGAAGGCGTCTCCCCCCACCACGATGTACGACACGCCCCACTGCTCGCGTCGCCGCACGAGGAGGTCGCACACCTCGTCGACGGTGCCGACGAGGACGATGCCCATCCCCACGACGTCGTCGGCCGACACGCCGAAGCCCGGCGCCATCATCTCCGCGAAGCCTCGGGCGTCGTCGGTGATCGCGGCCACGTAGTAGCGGATCTGCACCTCGAGGTCGTCGAACCGGTCGCCCGCGCCTTCCCGCACCCACTCGACCTTCTGCGCAGTGAGGTCGGCGGTCGCGTTGGTGAGCGCGTCGGCCCCCACCTCGCCGGCACGCAGGTTCGGGTTGATGCCGACGATGTCGGCCTCCCGGCCTGCGAGGCGCAGCATCTTCGGACCGCCGCCGCCCATCACCAACGGTGGCCGCGGCTGCTGCACCGGCGTCGGCTTCCCCGTGTAGCCGGTGATGCGGTAGTGCTCCCCCGCGTAGTCGAACGGCTCGGCCGCGAACGACCGCTTCACGATGTCGACGGCTTCCGCCAGCCGCGCGATCCGTGTGCCCGCCGAGTCGTACGGGATGCCGAGCTGGTCGTAGTCGGCGGTCATCCATCCCGCGCCGAGCCCGAGCTCGACGCGGCCGTCGGACAGCACGTCGACGGTGGCCGCCTCCTTCGCGGTCACCACGGGGTGCTTGTAGTCGTTCCCGAGCACCAGGTGCCCCACCCGAAGCGTGGTCGTCGCTGCGGCCGCGAACGAGATCGCGACCATCGGCGCGAGCACGGTGTCGGCGAAGTGATCCGCCATGAACAGCGTGGAGTACCCGAGGTCCTCGATCGTGCGTGCCTTCTCGCGGATCTCGGCGCCCGACGCCGCGGACAGTGCGGTGACCCCGAAGCGGAACTTCCGGGGGTGAGTCATGGTCGTCCTCCGCGCCCTCGTCCTAGTTGCCGGCGAGGCGGGCCACCACGGGGGCGAACGCCTCGAGCTGCTCGATCGGGATCACGTGGTAGGTCATGTCCCAGCGCTCCCGACGGCGCTCGAGCGACTCGACGATCTCGTCGATCGTCCCCACGAGGCCGACCGGGCTGTCGAGCACCTCGTCGGGTGTCGACTCGAACACGCCGGCCATGCCCTCGGCGATCGGGCGGGAGTCGTCGGTGATCATGAGGAACCCGGCCAGGGCCTGGATCTCGATGTCGGCGTAGCGGTCACCCGCGGCTTCGCGCACCCAGCGCAGCTTGTCGTCGGTGTTGGCCGGGTTCATCGACGGCGCGGTGCTCGGGTCGTTCGCGGTGCCGCTGTGGAGGTTGGCGTTGATGCCGACGATGTCGGCCTCCCGCGCCGCGAAGGCCAGCACCTTCGGGCCCCCGCCGCCGATCACCAGCTGCGGGCCGGGCTTCTGCACCGGCTTCGGGTCACCCTCGAGACCGGTGATCGTGTAGTGCTCGCCGGCGAGGGAGAACGGGCCGTCGGCCCACAGGCCCTTGAGGATCTGCACCGACTCCGCGAGGCGGGCGATGCGCACGCCCGGCCGGTCGAGCGAGATGCCGGCCTGCTCGTAGTCGACCGTCATCCAGCCCGCACCGATGCCGAGCTCGAGCCGACCGTCGGAGAGCAGGTCGATGGTGGCCGCCTCCTTGGCCACGACGACCGGGTGCTTGTAGTCGTTGCCCAGCACCAGCGTGCCGACGCGCAGCGTGGTGGTACACGCCGCGACCGCCGCGATGGTCGGCATCGGCGCGAGCGGGTGGTCCACGAAGTGGTCGGGGACGTAGAGCGACGAGTAGCCGAGGTCCTCCGCCGTGCGGGCCCAGTCGCGCACCTGCGCGCCCGACTCCGCCCGCGGCATGATCACCCCGAACCGGAACTTCCGATCATGTGCCATGGCGCCGGAGGCTATCCCGTCACCCTGACGTGCGTCTCCCAGCGTCGTTCACGCGCGACGCCGGATGCGCGACGCCGGATGCGCGACGCTCAGGGACGCACGTGGGTCAGCGGCCGGTGGAGCCGAAGCCGAACTCGTCGCGGACGGTGGTGTCGAGCTCGTCGACCTCGATCCACTCGACCATCTGCACCGCCTGGATCACCAGCTGCGCGATGCGGTCGCCTCGGCGAACGGTGTACTCGTGCTCGGGATCGGTGTTGACGAGCAGCACCTTCAGCTCCCCGCGGTAGAGCGGGTCGATGAGCCCGGGCGCGTTCAGGCACGTGATCCCGTGCTTCAGGGCGAGGCCCGAGCGCGGCAGCACCAGCCCCGCGTACCCGGCCGGGATCGCGACCGCGAGCCCGGTGGGCACCAGCGCCCGACCGCCGCCCGGCGCGAGTGTGGCGTCCTCCCGGGCGTGGAGGTCGTACCCCGCGTCGTCGGGGTGCTGCTGCGTCGGGAGCGGGAGATCGGGATCGAGACGCTTGACGCGGAGGTGCACTCGCGCAGCCTGTCAGTCGGTGAAGTCGCCCGCGAGCGACGCCCGGGTCCCGGGCGTGAGCTCGACCGCGGCATGGTAGGCCGGGTGGTCGATCCGCAGGACCACCGGTCCGTCGGCGAACGCGGCCTGCTGCTCGGGCGAGAACGTGAACCGCAGGTAGTGCACGGTCGTGGTGATCTCGTCCTCGCGGGTGAGCCGCTCGGCGTCCACCTCGAACGCGGGTGACCGCACCCCGGCCGCCTCGATGGCCACGTGGTCCTGGAGGCCCACCAGCTTCGGCAGCCATTCGCGCAGCGCGTCGGGGTCGGTGATCTCGACGAACAGCGTTGCGGAGATCTGACCCGCGTCGGGCAGCAGCTCGTTGTAGGTCTCGACCTCGTGCGCGATCTGCTCGTCGCGCAGCATCTTCTCGGCGCGGGCCATCTCCTGGATCTGGAAGCGCATCGTGTCGGTGTTCTCGAACACCACCGTCATCAGCTCGCCCAGCGCGACCCGACGCGCCTGCTTCAGCTCGATGATCCGACCGCGGAACTCGGCGCGCTCGCGCTCGTACGCCCGCAGGTCGACGATGTCGTCGATCGTCAGCTTCTTCATGGCTGGACCTCTCTCATCTCAGCCCCCTTGGCTCCCCGGCCCGCGCCGCCGACGGCGGTGCGCGCCGCGCACACGACGGCCCCGGGCCGAAGAGCCCGGGGCCGACGCGTCACACGGTGGTGCGAGACCTCAGGACAGGGTCTCGAGGCCCTGGCCGAAGCGGCCGGCGTGGCTCTTCTCGGCGCGGGCGAGCGTCTCGAGCCACTCCGCGACCTCGTCGAAGCCCTCGTCGCGCGCGGTCTTGGCGAAGCCCGGGTACATCTCGGTGTACTCGTAGGTCTCGCCGGCGATCGACGCCTTCAGGTTGTCCGACGTCGGGCCCACGGGCTCGCCGGTGGCCGGGTCGCCGGTCTCGGCGAGGAAGTCGAAGTGCCCGAACGCGTGGCCCGTCTCACCCTCGGCCACCGAGCGGAAGAGGGCCGAGATGTCGGGGTAGCCCTCGACGTCGGCCTTCTGCGCGAAGTACAGGTACCGGCGGTTGGCCTGGCTCTCGCCGGCGAACGCCGCCTTGAGGTTCTCCTCGGTCTTGCTCCCCTTGAGTGCGGGCATTGGTGCTCCTTGTGGTGTTGGGATCTTCTGGGATCTGGGTTTCGGGATCGGGTCGGACGAGATGGTGACCGGGATCGTGCCGGTCACGCCACCGGGGTGACTGCGCAGTCGCCGCAGACGCCGCGGAAGTGGACCTGCACGTCGGCGACGGCGAAGCCGTCGCGCGCCCGGGCCGGGACGCGGAGGTCACCGACGTCGACGACGACGTCGCGGACCCGGCCGCACTCGGTGCAGATCAGATGGTGGTGGGGGTGCTCGACGTTGGGGTCGACGCGCACGCTGCCGGTGCCCACGTGCAGCAGGTGCACCTCGCCGAGGTCCTCGAGGTCGTGCACCGTCTGGTACACGGTCTTCCGCGAGATGGTGGGCATCTCGGCGCGCGCCGACTCGTAGAGGGCCTCGACCGTGGGGTGCTCGACGTTGCCGTCGAGCAGCCGGAAGATCGCCTGGCGCTGCGGGGTCACCCGGAAGCCCCGGGCCCGGAAGCGGTCGGTGAGCTCGTCGACGGGGGTCACGGCGCACATCT
>Ga0302322_100004370_pt1 | contig 12262 bp, 9 predicted proteins | sample Fen_T0_2_FD_203757 | JGI IMG/M metagenome (GOLD analysis project Ga0302322, IMG submission 203757) | Peat permafrost microbial communities from Stordalen Mire near Abisko, Sweden - Fen_T0_2 | ecosystem: Environmental > Terrestrial > Soil > Wetlands > Permafrost | place: Sweden: Abisko...
GGTAGCGGCCGACCCAGGCCGTCCCAGAATCACGGGGCGAACGAGGTGGTCCGACGGAGAAATCCGGCCGTATTTCCAACGGTGCGAAGACGACGCCGAAGGCTGGGCTGCCCAGGGCCCCAGAAGGGCTGCGGCCTCGGCCAGGAGCTCCTTCGTCCAGCCGTCCCTCTCGGCTTCGAGGCGATCGGCCGACCACCGGGGCCGAGCCTGGAACATCAACAGACCACTCCCCGAGATCCTCTTGGTCCCTTCGTTCGAAACCATGAGCAGGACCCGGGAAGCCTCGGGGTAGAACACCTCCCAGGGAAGGACGGGAGCCTCGGGGCCGTATTCGGCCAGAACCGCCAGGCAGGGAAGACTCGAGAACTGGGCCAACAGGCGCTGGATGCCCCGCAGAGGTTCTTCAGAAGGGAGGGTGTCCAGCAGTCCCCGGGTCTGTTCCAACGCCGTGGCTACCACGCCGTGCCGGGCCGAAAACCGGCGACCGTCGGCAGTGACCGCGGCGACACCGTCACCCCAGGCCAGACCTTCGATGGGGGTGGAGGTCACCACGTCGAGTCCCCGGCCCAGAGATTCGGCCAACCGGCGCATCCCCGGCTTGAGGGCGAACCTCCGTTGCCAGGGGTCGAAGGCCTGGGGTTGGCAGGGGGTACCCGTTCCCTCGACCCGCCGCGGCCATCCCGCCACCAGCTCGTCCCCGAAGGATTCCACCCACCCCAGGAAGTCGGCGTCGTCGCCGTGGACGAACACCGGACCGAAGTCGACCTCGGCTCCGGCGTCCACCACCCTGGAGGCGCATCGCCCCCCCACCCGGCTCGACCTCTCGAGCACCCGGACACTCTTCCCCGCTTCGGCGAGGGTGCGGGCGCACGAAAGGCCGGCCAAGCCGGCTCCGATGACGAGGTAATCGAGGTTGTCCATCCGTCGAGTCTACCACAGACTCTTTTTCGTGGACCGCCGGGGATTCAGGGAGTATCTTTTTCTCGCTAAGGAGCCACCCATGGAAGTCACCACCCTCCTCGACTTGGTCGAGCACGACAAGACCCACGAATGCGAAGGAGTCGGCCGAGACCACATCTGCGTCAAGATCGCCGCCACCGCCCACCTGCCCAGCCGGTTCGGCGACTTTCAGGTGGTGGGGTTCACGAACAACAAGGACGGCAAGGACCACGCGGCGTTCGTCCACGGCGACGTCGTGGACCAGGAGGACGTCCCCATCCGCATGCATTCCGAATGCCTGACCGGGGACGCCATCGGAAGCCTGCGGTGCGATTGCCGGGACCAGCTCGAGGCGGCCCTCACGGCCTTGGGCAAGATGGACAGGGGCATTCTGCTGTACCTGCGCCAGGAAGGGCGAGGCATTGGTTTGACGAACAAGATTCGGGCCTACCAGCTCCAGGACGAGGGACTCGACACCGTGGAAGCCAACCACGCCCTGGGCTTCCGGGACGACGAAAGGGACTACAGCGTGGCGGCTCACATGATTTCCAGCCTGAGGGTGAAATCGGTGGCTCTCATGACGAACAACCCCAACAAGCTGAAGGGGCTCGAGAGCCTGGGAATCAAGGTGTCCCGACGCATCCCCCACATCATGAAACCCAACGAGTTCAACCAGGCCTACTTGAAGACGAAGCAGACCAAGAGCGGACACATGCTGGGAGAGCAAGGGGAGGAGACCCAGGAAGAGGTGACCGCGAGGGTGAAGGATTTGGAGAGTTCCCTGTGAATCCCCCGGGCTGGCCGTCGGTAGCGCTCGAACGAGGCGCCCTGCCTTCAACGGAACCGCTCTGAGGCAAGAGCGGGCGGACCGGCCGCCCGCCTTCACTACTGGATCTTTCGAATTCGGCTGTTGTTCCTGTCGGCAACGTAGAGGAAACCCGAGGAGTCAATGACCACCCCGGTCGGAGCGGAGAACTGGGCCACGTTCGCCGCCCCTTCGGCAAAGCCTGGCTTCCCCGAACCCGCCACCGTGGTTACAACCCCCGAAGGGGTGATCTTTCGGATCTTACTGTTCCCCGTGTCGGCGACGTAAACATTTCCCGAAGCATCCACGGTCAGACCCATGGGATCGAAGAACGAAGCCGCGGCTCCGGTTCCGTCCTGAGCACCAGGCGTAGTAGATCCCGCAAAGACAGTCACACCGCCCAATGAGTCGAACTTCACGATGCGGTTGTTCTCCGAGTCCGCCACATAGACATTTCCCCAAGCGTCCACCGCGATGCCGAAAGGTTCTGAAAGGAGATCGACGTTTGTGGGCGCACTCGGACCACTCAGGACGGAGTAACTATCCGGCGATGTGAATTTGTAAAGGTAGTTGGAGGGGTTTATACCTACGCCATAGTAACCGGAACCTACGAAGACGTGGCCAGCGGAATCCACGGCAACGGAGTCAGGGTGGGAGTTGGGAATGAAGTCCACGTAGGTTGTCACCTTAGTATCGCTAGAGACCATGCGGATACTATGGTTGTAGGCATCTGCGACATAAAGATCGCCAGAGGGACCAACCGCGACGCTGCGAGCATCGGAGAAACTCGCAGCGATTCCTGTTGCATTCTCGAACCCGCTTGCGCCCGTTCCAGCCAATGTCGACACGTTCCCGGCCGCGGTGACCTTTCTGATGAGGAAAGCATCTGCTACATAGAGATTCCCCGCAGTATCAATGGCGAGGCCCTCTGGAAATAGAAAGGAGGCCGCCGTTCCTGTGGCGTCGACCGCGTCGTTGGAACCAGAGCCCGCCAAGGTGCTGACCACCCCGATGGTCACGTGGCAAGTGGCGGTCTTGGCCCCGTCGGCGGTCGTGACAGTGATGGTCGTCGAGCCGAAGGTAACGCCGGTCACCAATCCGCTGGCGCTCACCGTGGCAACACCGGGGGACGAACTGGTCCAGGTCAGTTTTTGATTGGTGGCCCCGCTGGGCTGAACAGTAGCGATCAGAGTATCGGTGCCCGCCATCGGCAGTCCCAAAGCCACCTTGCTCAGGGTGACGCCTGTAACCGCGCCGGTGTCCGTTGTGTTGTTGGGTGACTGGCATCCGGCCAAAAGTACGAAGCCGAGGCAGACGGCAAGAAATGGTGAGAAATTCATGAGTTGCTCCTTCGATCCGTCTTTACCACTAACGGATCTTGGGCAGAGGCTATCACTGGTGCCGACGGATGGGGGGACTCGAGGAACCGTTTCGCCCCCAACTAGTCCGATAAGACTAGTTGGTTCCGAGCAGGATTTTGTGCACCAGCTCGGCTCGGGTGCTGACTTGGACCTTCCGGAACAAATTCGCATTGTGGTTTCTGACGGTGTTGGTGCTGATTCCCAACCGGGCGCCTACCTCCTTGAGGACGAGGCCCTGCAAAAGCAATTGGGCGACCTCTTTTTCCCGGGCAGACAGGGCAAAGCGAACGCAGAAAGCCTCAAGCGTGTCGTTGGGAAGGGGGATCTCGGTCTTCGGAAGGGAGAAGAAGCCCAAACCAAGGTTGGCGGACCACCAGCCCATGGTCAAACTGAAGAGGGACCAAAGGACCATGCCGGCACCTTCCCGAGTCAGAATCCGCCCGCCGAAGAGGTAATAGAGCTGCACGGGTATCTGCGCGACGAGAGTCAGGCCGGGAATCCAAAGGTTGGCAACCTTATCGCGAAACAGGGGATGGAAGAGCCGGCCACGGAACCGGTGCCAGACCACAAACGCACCAAGACAGACGAGGAGAGTTGCGAGCGTTTGAAGTGAATTGAGAGGAACGCGGGTAAGCCAGGGCAACACTTCCCTTCCCTGCCAGTGGAGATACCGAAGGACGATGTCCACCAAAGAAAGAAAAATAAACAACCCTGCTACAGCGTTGATCACGATCTTGTTGACTCGTGATAGTTTCCATCCCAGAAATAGATACGTCCCCACAAGAACGGCACGAACCACCAGGGCCCGGGAGACTCCGATGAACAGCAGCAAAAGGGTCGACCGAATGGGATCCTGGGTGAGGGCAATGTCGGGCAGGAGAATAATGACAAATTCGCCGGAAAGGACGACAAGAAAGGAGAAGGTTTGAATGAGCACCCCGGCTCGCAAGGCGGGGTGGGGTCTGACAGTCAGGTAGTAACCGGTTAGTACGCAGATTCCCACGAGGTAGACCAGAAGAGAACCAAGGGCAAGGACGGCAATGTAGGATACCACCGGCCGAGGGTACAGCGAACCTGGGCCAAACACAATGAGCTTTTCGGCTCATTCAATGGGGAGTACCGGGGAAAGACCTCCATGGTTAACCAGGGTGGACACCCTAACAAGCCCCGCCCGGCTCGTGATACCCAGTTTCTTGTAGATACGGTAGATGTGGTTCTTCCCCGTGGCGTCGGCGAGGATCAGCCTCTCGGCCACCTCCTTGTTCACCACCCCCTGGGCCAACCCCACGATCGATAGGGCCGTCCCAGGTACGCGAACACCGCCTTTCGCCGGTTCCGACCAACCTGACGATGGTCAGGGCGGTGGCCGCGTGGCGCCTTCGGCTAGGCCGCCCCCTCAGGGTCTTGGTGGAGATCAGGCCCGAAAGGAGGATGAGGTAGATCTCCCAGGCCAAAAGGAATCGCTCAGGGATGCTGATCAGGGCTATCCAAGGTGCCGTGGCAGGGAACAGGAGAAGGTCACTTGTCTGGCCGGGGTGGAGTTGGAGAGTCCGTAGAAAATGCCACAAGGCCGAAAGGATCCAATGGGTGAGGAGGACACCGAGCCGTCTCAGATAGACCCTCATTGACGGGAGGCGGGCCCGGGTGCTCCCAACGACAAACATCATGGTGGCCCCCACCAAGTAGAGAAAGACGGCGAAAACGCTGAAAGCAAAGCTAAGAGCCATCCCCGGAGCGTATCGGGAACAGCCGACCCCTTCACCGAGATTCGAGGCGACCGACGAGACGGCTCGCCCCCCTCTTACCCAGGCTTCAGGTGTCTGTTGAGCAACGCCGTCAGCTCGCCCAAGGAAAATGGCTTGGAGAGGCTGCCGGTGAACCCGTTCGCCTCGGAGTGGGCCAGGACGGTGTCGTCCGAGTAGCCGCTGATCACGAAAACCGGCACCGTTTGGTTCCTCTCGCGGATTTTCTGCAGGGCGGCGGCCCCGCCCATTCCCCCGGGTACCGTCAAATCGAAAATCATACCACTCACCCGGCGCCCGGCCTTCTCTTCGGCAAACAAGAAATCCACGGCGTCCTGGCCGTTGCTCGTGAGGACCACTTGGTAGCCCAGCCCACGAAGCATGGCCCCCAGGCCCTCCCTGAGCACTTCTTCATCGTCCATGACCAGGAACGTCCCTTCTCCCCGGTGGGTTTCAGAAGAACGCACCTTCGCCGACGTCAGCTTTGCCTCGGGATCGGCGGGCAAGAAGAGGTCAAATCGGGCCCCTTTCCCGGGCTCGGAGTGGGCCTCTAGGGCTCCACCGTGGCGAACCGCGATGGAATGAGACGTGGCCAGGCCCAGGCCGTGGCCGGATGGTTTGGTCGTGTAGAACGGGTCGAATACGTGGGCGAGCGCCCCGGGGGCTATGCCCATCCCCTCGTCCTGAACGGAAATCTTCAAGTAGTGTCCGCTGCGGAGCCTGGGGTTTTCGCCGGCCACCACCTTGTTCTCGGCCCGGACCACGACGGCACCGCCCCCCGGCATGGCCTGCCGGGCGTTGATCACCAAATTATCGATGAGCTGGCCGATCTGGTTCTTGTCGAAGTGGCAGAGCCAAAGGTCGGGGGCCAGGTCGAAGGAACAGCTGACCGCCGTCCCGCTGAGGGCGAACCGAACCGTCTCCTCGAGGAAGGGGCCCACGGCGTCCACCGTTTTAACGGGGTCACCGCCCTTGGCAAACGTCAGGAGCTGATGGGTGAGGCTTCGGGCCCTGTCGATGGCCCCGAGGGCCTTGGTCAGGTATTCTGTGGTGAGCTTGTCCTCGGATCGCTTCTTCGCCAATTCCAGGTAGGCAAACAGCCCTCCCAAGAGGTTGTTGAAGTCATGGGCAATCCCACCGGCCAGCACGCCCAGGGAATCCAGCCGGGCCGTCCGCTGGAGGGTTTCTACCAATCGCTGCTTTTCCGTCATGTCCCGGAACACCAGGACGACGCCGAGAATGTCACCGTTTCGGGCCCGGATGGGGGAGCCGCTGTCGGCAATGGGAATTTCCCTCCCATCCCTGGCGATAAGGGCTGTGTGGTTGGCCAACTCGACGATTTCTCCCCGCTGGAGCACCCCTTCGACGGGGTCGGCACACTTCTCCCGGGTCTCTTCGTGGATGATGACGAAGACCTCGGTCAAGGGACGACCTCGGGCCTCGGACGCAAACCAGCCCGTCAACCGTTCGGCCACTTCGTTCAAAAGCACGACGCGCCCCTGGGTGTCGGTGGTGATCACTCCGTCTCCTATGCTCTGCAGGGTAACCCTCAGACCCTCTTTCTCGGCGTACAACGCCGCCTCCGCGGTCTTCCTTTCGGAAATGTCGACGAAGGTCCCCATACGGTGCAATCGGCCGTTGAGGGAGAACTGTTTGCTCGAGGCCAGGATGGTTCGAACAGTTCCGTCTCGGCGCCGAAGAACGAATTCGAAACCTTCCAACACCCCCAGTCTTCGGACGGTTTCATGCATCCGTTCCCTATCGTCGAGGCTCATCAACTCCAGCCCAAACGTGGTCCTGCCGATCAACGCATCGCGGTCATAACCTGTCAGATGGCAGTAGGCATCATTGACATCGACGATGAGGCTCTCCATGGAAAAAAGGACGTTGGCCACCGGGTTGGCCCGGAAGAGTTCGGCGAACTTGGCCTCGGATTCCTTGAGCGCCTTTTCGTCGGCCCGGGTCTGGGTGACGTCCACAAAGGTCCCCAAACGGTGGACCCGGCCGTGGATCTTCAGCTCCTTGCTGGCGGCAATCACCGTAACTTGGCGGCCATCCTTCCGGGTCAGGGCAAACTCAAAACCCTCGAACTGACCTCCGGATCCGGACATCGCGTCAAGCATCAGCCCACGGTCTCCTGATCGCATGATGCCCAATTGGACCACCGATTTTCCCAGGGCTTCTTCCTTCGAGTACCCCGTCAGGCGCTCATAGGCGGCATTGAGATCCACGAGGTGACCTTGTTGGGTCGCTAGTGCGCTGGCCACGGGACTGGAATGGAAGGCAATAGAAAACATCGTTTCCGATTCCCGGGGCGCCAAAAACGCCCGACCTAAAGCGGTGTCGACGAGGGAAATGGGCCAATGGCGGTCGACAACGGTGAAGAACGGAAGACCCTTAACGCCTTCGACGGCCTTGGTCTGAGCCGGGTCGACGACCGCGCCCCAAGGCAGGGTTACCCTTCCGGGGAAGGCTGTCCAAGGGTCTGGCCAGGGAGGTTCGCCGTCGATGCCGACCAACACGAGGTCGACTTCTGAGGGTTCCTCCACCAGGGATTGGGCGGTGTTCAGGTCGGGAACCCTGAGGACCTGGTACCCGAGGTCGGCCAACCCTCGACCAGCCTCCCAATCGTCCAAATGCACCAAAAGAACAGTTTTCCCAAGAATAGAAGCCACCCCCGCCCTCGCGGTCGTCATTCCCTTTCACCTATTCCGTGTTCGCTGGGCTCGACAAACCAAGCCTAGGTCACGGGGGGATCAAAGTAAAGGAAGAGAAGACTCAGCCCGGGGTGCGCGGTCGCGAGGGTCAGTTTCCCTCTCCTTATCGTCTCGAAGGTGGTCGGGACGATGTTTTTGTTGGTCCGGATCATCAACGAGATGAAACGGATGATGAAATTGGTGAAGTCGAGGGCCGAATTCATGATCCCCATCACCAACGAGGCGGTCGAGATCATCTTTTTCATGATCTGGAGCACCAGCCCGGTGCTTTCGATCATCTCTTTCATGATCCAGACGACCAAAGTCATGGTCCCGATCACCAACGAAAGGAAATGGATCGTGAACTGCCTCAAAGAGGCGGGAGACTGGGAGTCTGCGGGAAGACGTCTCAGAGCTTCTGGCGGATCAGACAGGACCAACCCGTGGCGTAGGTTTCGAAACCCGGCGACAGGCCCCGGGCCACCAGATGGGTGGACTGGGGTGACAAGGCGTAACCCGACCCGGGGGAGCGAAGCAGTTCGGCGGCGCCCGGCCAGTCGACAAGGCCCCCGAAATCCGGAGTTCCCGCCTGGGCCAGGATGGTCCCCGAGGGATCGACAAGGACGAGGTCGCAGGATCCCTCGACGTAGGTGGCCGTCCTGTCGAGGGAAGTGAGGCCCAGTCCCTCCCAACGGAATACGACTCCCAACACGCCGAGGGCAGGGGCGTCGGGATCACCGCCCTGGCCCACCAAACAGGAGTACACCAGCACCGAACCGCCCGCAGCCAGAGCTCCCCGGTGGGCGGTCTGAAATCCGAACTCCCTTCCCGAGGGACGGCCCAGAGCCGAAGCAAACCACGGCTCCCGGCTCAGGTCGAGGCCTTCCACCGAGAAGCGTTCGGGTCGGCCGTTGGCAACGACCGTCCCCTTCAAATCGAGGACCACGATGTCATCGTAAACCGTGTAGGAATCCAAGATGGTGGCGAGCCTCGACCGGACGGCATCCTTTCGCGCTCCAGGCTCCAGGGCCTTGACCACTTCGGGCTCGGTGGCCCACCAGCGCACATCGCAGGAGCGCTCGTAGAGGTTGCGGTCCACCACGTCCATGACCGATTGGGCCAGTTGGGTCAACCGCTGGCCCCGGACCACCCCCGACAATTCGGAACTGATGGCCTGAAGGGCCTCCAACCGCGACCCCGCCTCCTGGGTCAAATGGGCGCTGACCCTTTGAATTTCCAGGTTCAATTGACTGAAGGAATCGGCCACCACCCGGAATCCCCTACCGGCGACCCCGGCCCGGGCCGCTTCAATCCGGGCGTTGATGGCTAGGACGTGGGTTCGCTCGTTGAGGTCCTGGATTTGACCTATGGATCCTGAAAGGGTCTGGTCGAGTTCCCGGGCCAATTGGGAAATTCTCTCGGGTGTGGACGACATCGACTCTCCTTCCGTTGACCTCAGGCTACTTCAAACTTGTTGATTCCTACCTGGATCTCGGCAATAGCCTCCCGATTTCTCTGACCCAGGTCGCTCACCGACGACACAGCCTCGGTAATCTCTTGCGTTCCTGTGGCGATCACGACGATGGCGCTGCGAATTTGCGAAGAAATTTCTGTCAACGCCCTCAGGGTATCCAGGAGGCGGGAGTTCCCTATCGTCATCTCGCTGGACCCCATTTTAACCGAAGAGGTGATCTCTTGCATGGCCTGGAGCGTCTTCAAGACGTGTCCGTTGCCCACGCTCTGTTCGGAGACCGCCGCGTGGATCTGCTCGATGAGCAGGGAGACTTCCCTGACCACGGTCGAGATGGCCTCGAAGGCCACGGTGGTTTGGGCGGAGTTTTCGTCGACCTTGACGATCAACGATCTGACGGTTTTCAGGTCGCCTGAGATCTTCTTGGCGTGGACGCCCGAACTCGCGGCCAATTTTCGCACTTCATCGGCGACCACAGCAAAGCCGCTTCCCGAATCTCCCGCGTGGGCGGCCTCAATCGCGGCGTTCATGGAAAGAAGGTTGGTTTGGGCCGCGATGCCTGTCACTGCCTTGGTGGCTTGCTCGAGCTCCCGGGAACTAATGGACACTTTTTCGAGGGTCTCCACCACGGCAATGAGTTTTTCCCGGCCCTGCCGGGATGCCTGGTGAAGCTCTCCCACGAGTTTCTCGGCACTTTTCGTGATCACTGAAATCGACTCCAGATTCGAGACCATCTGCTCCACCGACGCTGACGATTCACCGACGGCGGTGGTCTGGCGATGGATGGAGGTGTCCAGGGACTCGATGTTTCGGGCCATCTCCTCGATGATGGCCGCCGTGTCCCCCATCCGTTGGGACTGTTTCTCGACTTCGACCCTCGTGCCCTCCACGTTCGCGTGGATCTGAGAGGTGCTCTGGGCCGTTTGGGTGAGGTTGGCCACCAGGTCGAGGCCCGACTTCGAAAGGGTGTCCACCTTGTCTCTGACGGTGGCCAGGGTGGTCCCCAGGGAGGCCAACAGACCGTTGAAACAATCGGCAATGTGGGAGAGCTCGTCGTTCCCCTTCCTCGCGACTCTGACCCGAAGATCCCCGGAAGCCGCTTGATCAATGGCCCTGGAGATCGAATTGATCCGGGCCACGATGCCCCAGGAAAGCCCCATGGCCAGGGCACTGGTGGCGACGACCACGACAAGGAACAATGCCAAGAATCCCCAGAGCGTGCCCTGGGCCTCGGACTGACTCTTTTGGGCCAACCCTTGGTTCAGGGTCGCCTCCAAGGCGAGGAGGGCACCCAGCCCGGCAAAGAGCTTTTGAAAGGACTCGTCGGCGGCCACCATGCTGACCGCGGCCATCCCGGCGTCGAAGGACACCATGTCCACGGCGTCCTTGGCATTTTTTCTGTAGTCCCCGAGCAAGGGTTCCAGCCCTTCCACGGTTTTCTTCTCGTCCTCGGTGAGGTCCACCGAATCCTTGACCGCGCCCAACTCCTGGGCAGCGGCTTCGAGGGTGGACACCTGTTGTTGACCGATCTGGCCCACTTTGTCGGCCCCGAAACCTCCCACGCTGGCCATGGTGACCATACGGAAAAGGTTGGACTGGCAGGCCAGGAGCGAGGCGTTGAGCGACTGGAAACGGGTTGCCATCACCGTTCTGTGCCCTGAAACCTGGTCCAAGAGCGCCGACTGACGGGTGAAACCGAGGATGGCGATCACGGCCAAAAAGGCCAGACCGGCGGCCGAAACCCCGTTCAAGAGGAGAAACTTCGAACGCAACCGACTTTTCTTCATGGGGAAAACCTACTTTTTGACAATGAAAGACGGGAAAATGGGCGGTTCTGTCAGTCTTTGTAGAAGCCGCATCCTACGAGCAGGGTGGTGTTCGGTATCCTCTCGATGAACGACCGCTTTTCTTCGATTTTCTTGGATTCGGGGTTAGTCCTCTTGTAGTCCACCCATCCCGATCCCGTCTTGGCCACCCGGACAAAATCCTGGTAGTAGAAGGTGCCGTTGGGGTCCTTGATGGACCACATGTCTTTTCCCACCAAGGCAAGGTTTCCATCGCCCCGGGCTACGCACACAGCCGTCCCTTCTTTCGAGAAGTCGTAGGCGAAAAGGTAGTACTCACCGTCGCGGAACTTGCCCTTGGGATCGCTGAAGGCGGCCAACGCCGCGTCCTTCCCCTTGTCTTTGAAGTAGGCGATGCCGCTCTTGACCATATCGCTGGCCTTTTGAGCGGCGGGGGTGAGCTTGGTCTGACCGGAAACGACACCGGCGGCCAAGACCAGAAAAAGTCCTAAAGCAATGACATTCTTCATCTCTATTCCCTCCAAAGAATCAATTTCAATACTACTCAATATTGGACGATTTCTTATTGGGAGTGTCAAGTAGTGAGCAACACAACGCCCTTATTCGAGCTCCCGGCGCCTTTCGACGATGATTTCGACCACCTTCGGGTCGGCCAGGGTGCTGATGTCGCCCAAATCGGTGTACTCCCCGCCGGCGACCTTGCGGAGGATGCGCCTCATAATTTTTCCCGACCTGGTCTTGGGTAGACCAGGGACGACGAGGATGTGCTCGGGGATGGCCATGGCGCCGATGTGGTGGCGCACCTCGTTGCGCAGTTCCCCCGCCAGTTCGGGGGTCTCCTCCCACCTCTCCTTGAGGACGACAAAGGCAAAGATGCCCTGGCCCTTGATGTCGTGGGGAATGCCCACCACGGCGGCCTCGGCGCAGCCGGGGTAGCTGACCAGGGCGCTCTCCACCTCGGCGGTGCCCAGCCTATGCCCCGAGATGTTGATCACATCGTCGACCCGGCCCGTGATCCAGTAGTAGCCGTCTTCGTCCCGGCGGCATCCGTCGCCGGTGAAATAATACCCCGCGAACGGTTTCAGGTAGGTTTCGAGGAAGCGCTGGTGGTCGTTGTGGATGGTCCGGGCCATGCCGGGCCACGGCCGTTTCAGGGCCAACAAGCCGCTGACGTCGTTACCCAACAGCTCCACGCCTTTTTCGTCCAGCAGGGCGGGTTCGACGCCGTAAAAAGGGAAGGTCGCCGACCCCGGTTTGAGTTTTGTGATTCCCGGGAGAGGCGTGATCATGATGCCGCCGGTCTCGGTCTGCCACCACGTGTCGACGATGTCGCACCTCCCCTCGCCGACCACCCCGTGGTACCAATTCCAGGCCTCGGGGTTGATGGGCTCGCCCACGCTGCCCAGCACCCTCAGGCTGGTGCGCTTGTACTTCGTGACGAAG
>Ga0302322_100004371_pt1 | contig 12261 bp, 8 predicted proteins | sample Fen_T0_2_FD_203757 | JGI IMG/M metagenome (GOLD analysis project Ga0302322, IMG submission 203757) | Peat permafrost microbial communities from Stordalen Mire near Abisko, Sweden - Fen_T0_2 | ecosystem: Environmental > Terrestrial > Soil > Wetlands > Permafrost | place: Sweden: Abisko...
GAGCTCGGGTTCACCGCAGACGACACGGCGCCGCGCGCCGGCTGAGCCGCGAGCGGCGGGGGCCCCTGGGGCCCCCTCGCAACCCGCCGGCTCGGCGACTCTCTAGGCCTTCGCCTCGGCCTTGGCGGCCTTCTTCTCCGCCTTGAGGCCGTACTGCTTGATGAACTTCTCGGTGTTCGCGTGCGCCTCGTCGTCCACGATCTGGACGGGCGGCGACTTCATCAGGTAGCTCGAGGGAGCCTCGAGCGCGCCGGCGACGCCGTTGTTGAGCGCAAGCTTGGCGAGGCGGACAGCGTCGATCACGATGCCGGCCGAGTTCGGCGAGTCCCACACCTCGAGCTTGAGCTCGAGGTTCAGCGGCACGTCACCGAAGGAGGTGCCCTCCATGCGGATGTAGGCCCACTTGCGGTCGGTCAGCCACGGCACGAAGTCGGACGGGCCGACGTGGACGTTCCCCTCGCCGAGGTCGTAGTCGAGCATCGACGTGACGGCGTTCGTCTTCGAGATCTTCTTCGACTCGAGGCGCTCCCGCTCCAGCATGTTGCGGAAGTCCGAGTTGCCGCCGACGTTGAGCTGCATCGTGCGGTCGAGGTGCACGCCACGCTCGCGGAACAGGCTCGTGAGCACGCGGTGGGAGATCGTCGCGCCGACCTGCGACTTGATGTCGTCGCCGATGATCGGCAGTCCGGCCGCCTCGAACCGCTGCTGCCAGTAGTGCTCGCGGGCGATGAACACGGGCATGCAGTTCACCATCGCGCAGCCGGCCTCGAGGATCTGCTCGGCGTACCACTTCGCCGCCATCTCCGAGCCGACGGGAAGGTAGTTGACGACGACGTCGGTGCCCGTCTCCCTGAGGATCTTGACGATGTCGGCCGTCTCGCCCGGCGCCTTCTCGACGATCTCGGCTAGGTACTTGCCGATGCCGTCATGGGTCATGCCGCGAGAGACCGTGATGCCCGTCTTCGGCACGTCGGCGAACTTGATCGTGTCGTTCGGGTAGGCCCACATCGCCTCGGCGAGGTCGACGCCGACCTTGCCCTTGACGACGTCGAACGCCGCCGTGAACTCGATGTCGGAGATGTGGTAACCGCCGAGGTCGACGTGCATGAGCCCGGGGACGAAGCCGGAGGGGTCGGCGTCCTTGTAGTACTCGACCCCCTGGAGGAGGGAGTTGGCGCAGTTGCCGACGCCGATGATGGCGACCCGCACCTTGTCCTTGGAGCGGGTCGTTCCGTTCGCTGAGCCGTTGGTAGCGGCCATGGGTGTGTCCTTTCCGCGGCCGCCCCCGAAGGGCACCGACCGTCGACGGTTCGATTCGAAGGGGACGCCGAGCTCGTCGGAGAGCGCGGCGAGGATGACGTCGTTCGTGTTGGAGCCCGCTCGGAACGCCTCGGCCTGGATGGCCGCCTTGAGCTCCTCGGGCATCCGCAGTAACACGACCGGGCTCGACCCCGGCAGCGGGCTTCTCCGGTTCGTCGGGACGTAGTCGATGCCGAACGTCTCGGCGAGGATGCCGACCGCGACGTCGTTGAGGCTGGCACCGCGTCGAGCGGTCTCACGGACGAGCGCTTCTTTGAGGGAGAACGGCGTCCGGACGAGCACGCCCTTCCGATGATGTGAAGTGCTAGCAGACAAACTGCTAGCAGTATAGCTCTTGTCGGGCAGGAGAGGTCGGCAGAGAGGGATGCCGGCTGGAGCCTGCCGGCCCGGCGTCGTGCGCTTACGCGTTGTCGCCGGCGAGCTCGCGGAGCTGGCGCCGCACGAACAGGATGCGCTGGAACACGGTGAGCCAGGCCATCGCCGCGAGCGCGTAGATCGGCCATTGCAGCCAGCCCCAGGGGGCGAGCGCGAGCCCGGCCGAGATCAGGACGACGCGCTCCACCCGCGAGCCGAAGCCGACGTCGCCGCGGAGGCCGAGGGCCTCGGCCTTGGCGCGCGTGTACGAGACGAGAAACGAGCCGATCACAGCGGCGAACGAGGCGACGAGGGCGATGTCGTTTCCCTCGCGTGCGAACACGAGCCCGATCGCCGCCAGCATCGCCGCCTCGCCGAGCCGATCGAAGGTGGAGTCGAGGAAGGCGCCGAAGACGGTCCCCTTGCTCGCGGCCCGGGCGAGCGCACCGTCGAGGATGTCCGCGACCGAGCCGACGATGAAGAGGATCCCGCCGACCCAGAAGTAGAGCTTCGGGTTCCGGTCCTCGAAGCCGACGAGGACGGCGCCGACGAGACAGAGCGTGACACCCGCCATCGTGAGCATGTCGGGTGTCAGCTTCGTCTTCGCGACCCCCTTCATCGAGCGCTGCAGGATCAGGCGGGCGGCCTGCGTGTACTCCTGCTTGACCCGGTCGAGCTCGCTGACGCGTGGGCCCGGCGCGGGCGGCTCGCTCACGTGGTGAGCGGCTCGCGCCAGCGGCTGAAGACGCGCCGGCGGAAGAGCGCGATGCCCGTGAGGATCGCGATGCCAACGCCCGCGACCACGTCGAGCCAGTAGTGGTTGCCGGTCCCGATGACCGAGAACCACACCCAGGCCGGCCAGATCAGCCAGATCGTGCGTGCCCAGAGGCTACGGCAGACACCGAACATGACGACGCCGACGATGAAGGCGTCCATGGAGTGCAGGGACGGCATCGCTGCGTAAGGGTTCGCGGTGTGCGCGATCAGCGAGCTCGCGTGGTTGACACCCGAGTACTCGGCCAGCGTGTCGACGAACCCCCAGGCTGGAAACATCCGCGGCGGTGCGGTCGGAACGAAGACGTAACAGACGAGCCCGATCACGTTCGCGCCGATCAGCCAGTTGCGGAAGCCGGCAAAGCGGTCGTGATACTTGAAGTACACCCACAGCAGCGTGGCGCCCACGACCACGAACTGGGAGAGCCAGTACGTGTACGTCGTCGCCTTGACGAGGAGCATCGAGGAGTCGACGAAGCCCTGGACTGTCGGCTCGAACAGCGTCCCGGTCCACTGCTCGATCCGGATCACGTGGAGCCCGTTCCAGAACGCCGTCGTCACGTCGCGATCGGCCAGGCCGCGGGCGATCTGGTAGACGAAGTAGAACCCGACCCAGAAGACGACCTGCAGGGCGAGATGCCACCAGCCGCGCGGCAGCCGCCGGCTTCCCGATTGGGTGTAACTGGTCATCTACCTACAGTCTAACGCTGCCGGAGGATTACTCCATCCCGCGTCCGTGCATCTGGTAGTCGACGATCGCCCGGACGTAGTGCGAGCGCTCGAAGGCCCGGGGATCGCCGCAGGACTCCTGGCTCATGCTGCCCTTCAGTTGCTCGACCGAGGTGTATTCGCGCTCCGCCAGCCACGCCGACAGCCCGTCGGTCAGCTCGCGCAGGAGCTCCGGGCCGTGACGCAGGAGCGCCGAGGCAAGCATCACCGCGTCGGCGCCGGCAAGCAGCAGCTTGATCACGTCGTCCGTCGACTGGACGCCGCTCGTGGCGGCGAGGCTGACCGGGACGCGGCCCCGCAGGATGGCGATCCAGCGGAGCGGCAGGCGCATCTCCTCGTTGCCGGACAGGTGCATTTCCGGCTTCACGGTCATCGTCTCGAGGTCGAGGTCGGGCTGCAGGAACCGGTTGAAGAGCACGAGGCCGGCCGCGCCGGACTCGGCGAGCCGCGAGGCGGTGTTGGCGAAGGCCGTGTAGTACGGCCCGACCTTGACCGCGAGGGGCACGCTGAGCGCGCCGTGCACCTTGCTCACGAGCCGGAGCGTGCGATCCTCGACGCTCGCGGCGGAGGCGTACGGGTCGGTCTCGACGGCGTACACGTTGAGCTCGATCGCGTCGGCGCCGGCCTGCTGGAGGAGCTCGGCGTACCGGATCCAGCCACCGGGGGTGACCCCGTTGATCGACGCGATCACGGGGATCGAGAGGGCTTTCTTCGCGGCGGCGACGTGCTCGACGTACGACTCCGGGCCGGTGTTGTAGTCGTCCATCTCCGGGAAGTACGTGAGCGCCTCACCGAAGCTCTGGGCGCCGCGCTCCAGCACGAGGTCGACGGTCGTCTCGTCGTGCTCGATCTGCTCCTCGAAGAGCGACGGCAGCACGACGGCCGCCGCGCCGGCCGCCTCGAGCGCACGGAGCATCTCGAGGTTTCCCGTCAGGGGAGATGCGGACGCGATCAGCGGGCTCTTCAGCTGCAGCCCGAGATACGTGCTGCGCAGGTCGGGGCTCATGGCTCCTCCTCCGTGGTCACTCGGTCGCCGGGCTCGTCGTGCTCGTGCTCGATCTCCGCGAGCTGCTCGTAGACGAGCTGCCGCTCGTCGACGTCGTGCTGCGCCAGCACGCCGAGGCGCTCTGCCTCCTCGGGGCGCGACCGCCGGAGCATCGAGAAGCGCGCCTCGTTCGCCGTGAAGTCCGTCAGCGGCAGCTTGGCCTTCCTCGAGTCGAGCTGGAACGGATGCTCACCCGGCCCTGCGTGGCCCGGGTCGTAGCGCCACAGGGGCCAGTAGCCGGTGTCGACGGCGAGCTTCTGCTGCCGCATGCCCTTGACCATGTCGATGCCGTGGGCGATGCAGTGGCTGTAGGCGATCACGAGCGAGGGCCCGTTCCACGCATCTGCCTCGGCGAGGGCCTTGACGGTCTGTGGGTTGTCGGCACCGAGCGCGATGTGAGCGACGTAGACGTTGCCGTACGAGGTGGCCAGCAACCCGAGATCCTTCTTGCCGGTCTGCTTTCCTCCGGCGGCGAACTTGGCGACCGCCCCGCGTGGGGTGGCCTTCGACGCCTGGCCGCCGGTGTTCGAGTACACCTCGGTATCGAGGACGAGAACGTTGACGTTGCGGCCCGACGCGAGCACGTGGTCGAGGCCGCCGAAGCCGATGTCGTACGCCCAGCCGTCGCCGCCCACGATCCAGACGCTCTTGCGCACGAGCGTGTCTGCGAGCACGGCGAGCCTGCGCGCCTCGGGACTTCCGATCGGGGCGATCCGCTCGCGGAGCTCCGCGACGAGGCGCCGCTGCTCGACGATGCCCGCCTCGGTGTGCCCGTCGGCGGCAGCGAGGCTCGCGGCCAGATCGGGTGCGAGCCCCGCGGCGAGCTCCCGCGCCTGCTTCTCCTGGGCGTCGAGGGCGAGCCGCATCCCGAGGCCGAACTCTGCATTGTCCTCGAACAGCGAGTTCGACCAGGCCGGGCCGCGGCCGTCGCGGTTCGCGGTCCACGGCGTCGTCGGCAGGTTGCCGCCGTAGATCGACGAGCAGCCCGTGGCGTTGGCGACGATCATCCGGTCGCCGAGGAGCTGGGTCAGGAGCTTCAGGTAGGGCGTCTCGCCGCAGCCCTCGCAGGCGCCCGAGAACTCGAACAGCGGCTCGAGCATCTGCGAGCCCTTGACTGTGGCCGGCTCGATGAGCGTGCGGTCGATCTCCGGGATTGAGAGGAAGAAGTCGAATCGCTCGCGCTCGACCTCGAGGTGGTCGCGCTTCGGCTCGAGGTTGATGGAGCGGTGCCCGACGGCCTCCTTGGCGTGGGCGGGGCACGTGTCGACGCAGATCCCGCAGCCGGTGCAGTCGTCGGGGGCGACCTGGATCGTCATCTTCATGCCGGGCAGATGGCGATCGCGCCAGTCCTTCGCGACGAATCCTTCCGGCGCGCCCTCGAGCGCCTCGGACGGGAACACCTTCATCCGGATTGCGGCGTGCGGGCAGACGATCGCGCACTTGGCGCAGTCGATGCAGATCGAGGGATCCCAGATCGGGATCTCCTCGGCGATCGAGCGCTTCTCGAGCTTCGCGGTGCCCACCGGGAAGGTGCCGTCGACCGGCAGCGCGCTGACCGGGAGCGTGTCGCCCCGGCCGGCGAGCATCGTGGCCGTCGTGCGGGCGACGAGATCGGAGCTCTCGAAGACGGGCACGGTGGCGGCGACGGAGAGCACACCCTCCGGCACGGAGACCTCGGCGAGGCCGTCGAGGGCCGAGTCGACCGCGGCCTCGTTGCGGTCGAGCACGACCTGGCCGCGCTTCCCGTAGGTGCGCCGGATTGCCTCCTTGATGGCGAGGATCGCCTCGTCGAGTGGGAGCACGCCCGAGAGCGCGAAGAAGCAGGTCTGCAGCACCGTGTTGACGCGACGGCCCATTCCCGCCTCCTGCGCGACCCGGGTTGCGTCCACGACGAAGAGCCGGAGCCGCTTGGCCACGATCTGCTCCTGGACGGCGGCGGGGAGGTGCTCCCAGACGTCGTCGGGGCCGTAGGGCGCGTTGAGCAGGAAGGTCGCTCCCTCGGCGGCGACGTCGAGCACGGCGATCTTCTCGAGCAGCCCGAACTGGTGGCAGGCGACGAAGCCCGCGCTCTCGATCAGGTACGACGAGCCGATCGGTCGCGGGCCGAAGCGCAGGTGCGAGACGGTGACCGAGCCGGACTTCTTCGAGTCGTAGACGAAGTAGCCCTGCGCGTGGCCGCCGGAGTGCTCGCCGATGATCGCGATCGAGTTCTTGTTCGCCCCGACCGTGCCGTCGGCGCCGAGGCCGTAGAACACGGCGCGGACGACGTCGTCCGGCTCCGTCGTGAGCGAGGGATCGACCGGGAGCGAGAGGTGCGAGACGTCGTCGACGATCCCGACCGTGAAGCGGCGGCGGGGCTCCGGATCGGCGAGGCCGGCCAGCACCGCCTGGGCCATCGCCGGGGTGAACTCCTTGGAGGCGAGGCCGTACCGGCCGCCCGACACGAAGGGCATCGCGCCGCCCCGTTCGGCGAGGGCCGTGATCACGTCCTGGAAGAGCGGCTCCCCGAGCGAGCCCGGCTCCTTGCAGCGGTCGAGCACCGCGACCTTCTCCACCGTCGCGGGGAGCGCCGCCACGAACGCATCCGCCGCGAAGGGGCGGTAGAGCCGTACCGTCAGCAGCCCGACCTTCTCACCGGCGGCGACGAGCGTCTCGACCGCCTCGGCGGCCGCCGTGCTCCCGGATCCCATCATCACGATCACGCGCTCGGCGTCGGGGGCGCCGGTGTAGTCGAAGAGCCGGTAGCGGCGCCCCGTGCGCGCGGCGAGCGCGTCCAGTTGCCGCTGGACGATGCCGGGCAGCGCGTCGTAGTACGGGTTCGCAGCTTCACGTGCCTGGAAGAAGACATCCGGGTTCTGGGCGGTGCCGCGCAGCACGGGGTGATCCGGGGAGAGCGAGCGGGAGCGGTGGGCGGTGACGAGCGCCTCGTCGAGCAGCGCGCGGAGGTCGTCCTCGTCGAGTCGATCGACGGTGTTGAGCTCGTGTGAGGTGCGGAAGCCGTCGAAGAAGTGGAGGAAGGGCACGCGCCCTTCGAGCGTCGCCGCATGCGCGACGAGCGCGAAGTCCTGCGCCTCCTGCACCGACGACGAGCAGAGCAGGGCGAAGCCGGTCGACCGGGCCGCCATCACGTCGGAGTGATCGCCGAAGATCGAGAGCGCGTGGGTTGCGATCGCCCGCGCCGCGACGTGGATCACGGCGGGCGTCAGCTCGCCGGCGATCTTGAACATGTTGGGCAGCATCAGGAGCAGGCCCTGCGACGAGGTGAAGGTCGTCGCGAGCGCTCCCGCCTGGAGCGCACCGTGGACGGCGCCGGCAGCGCCCCCCTCGCTCTGCATCTCGATCACCTGCGGCACGGCGCCCCACGCGTTCGGGACCCCGGCGGCCGACCACGCGTCCGAGAGCTCGCCCATGGGCGAGGCCGGGGTGATCGGGTAGATCGCGATCACCTCGCTGGCGCGGTAGGCGACCCAGGCTGCCGCCTCGTTGCCGTCGATCGTGGTGCGGGCGGCCATGCCTTGAGACTCTCTGCTCCGGTCGCACGCTGCATCCGGGCGGGCGCGGAGGTCCTTTCGGTGTTCCCGCAAGCGGGTCGGGCGCTAGCCCCCGATGTAGGACATCTCGACGCGCGGTAGCTCGGCCGTCCGCGACGAGCGCTCGTCCGAGTAGCGGTCGGTGCGTCGGCCCCAGACGCGGCCGATCACGTCGTGCAGCTCCGCATCGTCCGCACCGCTCCGCACGACGGCCCGCAGGTCGTGCCCCTTCGTCGCGAACAGGCACGTGTAGAGGCGACCCTCGGCCGAGATGCGCGAGCGCGTGCAGTCTCCGCAGAACGGCTGCGTGACCGACGCGATCACGCCGATCTCGCCGCCCCCGTCGCGATAGCGCCAGCGCCGCGCGACCTCGCCCCGGTAGTTCTCCTCGGCCGGCTCGAGCGGGAGCTCGGCGTCGATCCGGGCGACGATCTCGGCGGCCGAGACGACGTCGTCGAGGCGCCAGCCGTTCGTGGCGCCGACGTCCATGTACTCGATGAACCGCACGATGTGGCCGCTGCCCCGGAAGTGCCGGGCGAGCGCCACGACCTGGTGATCGTTCACGCCCCGCTTCACGACGGCGTTGACCTTGACCCCGAGACCGGCCGCCGCGGCGGCGGCGATCCCGTCGAGCACGCGGGTGACGGGAAAGCCGACGTCGTTCATGCCGCGGAAGGTGTCGTCGTCGAGCGAGTCGAGGCTGACGGTGACCCGCTGCAGCCCGGCCGCGACGAGTGCCTCTGCCTTCTGGGGCAGGAGCGCGCCGTTCGTCGTCAACGCGACGTCGAGACCGCCGAGCGCTGTGAGCCGCCCGATCAGCACCTCGAGGTCGCGCCGGAGCAGCGGCTCGCCGCCCGTGATCCGGATCTTCTCCACCTCGTGGCGGACGAAGGCGCCCGCGATCCGCTCGATCTCCTCGAACGTGAGGAGCTCCTTGCGGTCCATGAAGCGATACCCACGGCCGAACACCTCCCGCGGCATGCAGTAGACGCAGCGAAAGTTGCACCGGTCGGTGACGGAGATCCGCAGGTCGCGGACCGGTCGGCCAAGGGTGTCGAGTGTGCTCATCTCGAGCTCAGCGTACCCCGCTGCCCTCGCCCCCGGCCGGGGGCGAGGGCTGCCGGGGCGGTCGACTCGATCCCGCAGTAGCCTGCGCGGATGCCCCGGCTGCGCCTCCCGCCCATGGTCGCCCTGCTCGGAGTGACCGCGATCTGGGGCTATACCTTCGTGCCGGTGCAGGAGGCCGTTGCGGTCTACCCGCTCTTCGCCTTCCTGGCCGTCAGGTTCGGCATCTCGACCCTCGTGCTGGCACCGTTCGCATGGCGCTCGCTGCGGGTGCTGCCGCGGCGCGGGATCGCCGCCGGAGCGCTCGCGGGGGCGCTGCTCGCGACGGCCTACGGCCTGCAGACGGCAGGACTCGACCTGACGACGGTCGCGAGCACCGGTTTCATCACGGGGCTCTACGTCGTGCTGACGCCGGTGATCGCGCTCCTCCTCTTCCGGACGCCCGTGGCGGCGGCCGTCTGGGTGGGCGTGGCGCTCGCCGTCGCCGGGTTGCTGATGCTCAACGGCGTGCCGGGCGGCTCGGCCGTCGGGAATGCCCTCGTCCTCGGCAACGCCGTCGCCCAGTCGTTCCAGATCGTCGCGATGGAGCGGTTCGCACCGCGCTACGACGCGCGGGCGCTCACCTTTCTCCAGATGGCGATCGCCTGTGCCGCCTTCACGGTGATCGCGCTCTCCCGCGGGGAGCTGGCGATGCCGCACGGCGGCCAGGTCTGGTTCGCCCTCGTCGTCACGGGCGTGTTTGCAGGGGCGCTCGGCTATCTCGTCGCCACCTGGGTTCAGTCCCGCACCACGGCTGCCCGGGCGGCGCTCGTCTTCACGCTCGAGGCGCCGTTTGCCGCGCTCTTCGGCGTGCTGCTCCTGTCCGAGAGGCTCGGCTTGCTCGGCTGGGCGGGGTGCGGGGTGATGCTCGCTGGCATCCTGCTCGCCGAGCCCGCCGCAGCCGCGACGCTGCGCCGGCTCGCCCGGCGGCCGCCCTCCGAGCCCGCCTGATGGACGCCGTCGTCCTCGCGCTGTGCTCGGCCGCGCTCTTCGGCGCGATGACGGTCGCCCTGCGCCCGGCGCTCGCCCGCGGCGACGACCCGCTCTGCGGCGCCCTCTTCACCGTTCTGCCGGCGCTCGGAGTCGCACTCGTGGCCGCCACGATCGTGGGCGACTGGAATATCGCAGCCGTCTGGCCGTTCGCGCTCGCGGGCATCCTCGCACCGGGCGTGTCGCAGATCCTGTTCACGGTCGCGATCCGTGACGCCGGCCCGTCGCGCACGTCGGCGACGGTCGGGATGGCGCCCCTCTTTGCGGTCACGTTCGCGGTGGTGCTGCTCGGCGAGCCGCTCGTCGCCGGGATCGCCCTCGGTGCCGTGCTGATCGTCTCGGGCGGCGTCGTCCTCGCGAGCGAGTCGGGGCGCCCCGACCACGTGAAGACGATCGGCCTCGTCTTCGCGCTCGCCGCCGCGCTCGTCTTCGCGTTCCGCGACACGCTCGTCCGCTGGGTTGCGACGAGCACCGCCGTTGCCCCGGAGCTCGCGATCAGCGCGACGCTGCTCGCGGGCTCGCTCACGATCCTCGTCGCGGTGGTCGCGGGGCGCAGACGGCTGAGCATCGCGTCGTGGCCCGCCTTCGTGCCGGCCGGCCTCCTCTTCGGGATCTCCTACGTCTCGCTCTACGAGGCATTCTTCCGCGGCCGGCTCAGCGTCGTCGCACCCCTCGTCGCGACCGAGTCGCTCTGGGGAGTCGGGCTCTCCGCCCTGTTCCTGAGGCACGTCGAGGGCGTCGGGCGGCGGCTCGTCGTCGGCGCGAGCTTCGTCGTCGCGGGCGGCATCCTGATCGGCCTCTCGCGCTAGATCCGGGGCTCCAAATATCTGATACGATCTGGCTTAGATTTATCTCAGTCACTCTGACTCAAGCTCAGACAACGGAAGGAACTCCCAATGGCAAAGACAATCGGAATCGACCTCGGGACGACGAACAGCTGCATGGCCGTCCTCGAGGGTGGCGAGCCGACCGTGATCCCGAACGCCGAGGGCGGCCGCACGACGCCGTCCGTCGTCGCGTTCGCGAAGGACGGTCAGCGGCTCGTCGGTGCGCCGGCGCGGCGCCAGCAGGTGACGAACCCCCAGAACACGATCTCCTCGATCAAGCGCTTCATGGGACGCAAGTGGGAAGAGGTCTCGGACGAGATGACGATCGTCCCCTACGAGGTCGTCCAGGGCGAGAACGGCGACGCGCGCGTGGCGGCCGACGACCGGCAGTTCGCTCCGCCGGAGATCAGCGCGATGATCCTGCAGAAGCTGAAGACGGACGCGGAGGCATTCCTCGGCGAGCCGATCACCGACGTCGTCGTGACGGTGCCCGCGTACTTCAACAACGCGCAGCGCGAGGCGACGAAGGATGCCGGCAAGATCGCCGGCCTCAACGTCGTCCGGATCATCAACGAGCCGACCGCAGCTGCGCTCGCGTACGGCCTCGACAAGGAGGGCGCGGACCAGACGATCCTCGTCTTCGACCTCGGCGGCGGCACGTTCGACGTGTCCGTGCTCGAGCTCGGCGACGGCGTCTTCGAGGTCAAGTCGACGAACGGCGACAACCACCTCGGCGGCGACAACTTCGACAAGGTCGTCGTCGACTGGATGACGGCGGAGTTCAAGAAGGACCAGGGCATCGACCTCGGTGCCGACAAGATGGCGCTGCAGCGGCTCTACGAGGCCGCGGAGAAGGCGAAGATCGAGCTCTCGTCGACGATGACGACCCAGATCAACCTGCCGTTCGTCACCGCGACGGCAGAGGGCCCGAAGCACCTCGACCTGCAGCTGACGCGAGCGAAGCTGACCGAGCTGACGAGCGCCCTGCTCGAGCGGACCGTCGGCCCCACCAGGCAGGCCCTCGCGGACGCAGGTGTCGACGCCTCCGGCATCGACCACGTCGTCCTCGTCGGCGGCATGACCCGCATGCCGGCCGTGCAGGAGAAGGTCACCGAGCTGCTCGGCAAGGAGCCGCACAAGGGCGTCAATCCGGACGAGGTCGTCGCCGTCGGCGCGGCCATCCAGGGAGGCGTGCTGAAGGGCGAGGTCAAGGACGTCCTGCTCCTCGACGTCACCCCGCTGTCGCTCGGGATCGAGACCAAGGGCGGCGTCATGACGAAGCTGATCGAGCGCAACACGACGATTCCGACCCGCAAGTCGGAGACCTTCACGACGGCCGAGGACAACCAGCCGTCGGTGGAGATCCACGTGCTCCAGGGCGAATCGGAGATGGCCTCGTTCAACAAGACGCTCGGCAAGTTCCAGCTCGTCGGGATCGCACCGGCGATGCGTGGGATGCCTCAGATCGAGGTGTCGTTCGACATCGACGCGAACGGGATCATCCACGTCACGGCCAAGGACAACGGCACCGGCAACGAGCAGCAGATCAAGATCGAGGGCGGCTCGGGCCTGTCGGAGGACGAGGTGC
>Ga0302322_100004372_pt1 | contig 12260 bp, 10 predicted proteins | sample Fen_T0_2_FD_203757 | JGI IMG/M metagenome (GOLD analysis project Ga0302322, IMG submission 203757) | Peat permafrost microbial communities from Stordalen Mire near Abisko, Sweden - Fen_T0_2 | ecosystem: Environmental > Terrestrial > Soil > Wetlands > Permafrost | place: Sweden: Abisko...
GCCGATGATGCCCGCCGCGAGCGTGGCGACGAGCGTCACGAGGGCGAGCCCGATCATCAGCGCGGCGGCCGTCGAGGCGGTGCGCTGGGGATTGCGCTGGGAGTTCTCCCCGCCGATCTCGGAAGTGACGCGGTCGGGGATGACGCCCGGGAACTCGGCCGGCCACTCGGGGCGCCAGCTGCCGACTGCCCGTCGGAGCACCATGAGGATGACGATCACGAGCAGGAACGGGTTCAGCACGGCACCCCCGACGAACGCGACGACGCGCCTGAGGGCGCCCCCTGGGCCGAACGCGCCGTACCGCAGGAGCCAGTAGGGCAGCGTCCAGAACGGCCAGAAGATGACCGCGAGCAGGAAGACCGACCAGCGCGCCACCGGGCTCATGGCGTGGGACAACGGCACCACCATATGAGCCGAGAAGAGCGCGATGCCGATGAACATCAGCAGTGCGCCGACGCCGATCAGAGCCAGTACCTGCTTCGTGTCGAGCCCGCTGCCGAAGAGCCCGTAGAAGAGCGCCGCCAGCCCGATGAGGGCGGTTGCGGCGGCGCCGACGCCGCGGAAGCGGTGGAAGCGCCCCTCGGGGAGGGTGGCGCCCTCGCGGACGGCCGCTATCGGCGGTACGCGGGTGGCCCGGATCGCCGGTCGCAGGCTCGCGATCAGCGTGACCAGGATCCCGACGAGGAGCGCGACGACGATCGTGCGCGTCTCGACGGTGAGGCCGTTGTTGGGCAAGGTGAAGCCGACCACGTCGAAGAGCTTGAACAGGCCCTTCCCGAGCGCCACCCCGAGGACGAGGCCGACGACCGAGGCCATCACGCCGATCACGAGGGCCTCGACGATGACCGAGTTCAGGACCTGCCGCCGTGACGCCCCGAGCGTGCGCAGGGTTGCGAACTCGCGGGTGCGCTGGGCGATCGTGATCGAGAGCGAGTTGGCGATCACGAACGCTCCGACGAAGAGCGCGATGGCCCCGAAAGCGAGCAGGAACGTCTGCAGGATCGTGATGAAGCTGTTCGTGTCCTTCGCGTCGCTCGCGGCCTGGGTGTTGCCGCTCTTCACCTGCGTCCCGGGCGGGAGCACCGCCTGGATCTGGGCGACGAGCTTCGCCGGAGCGACCCCGGCCCTGGCGGCAACGCGGATCTGGTCGAGCTTGCCCTTCTTGTCGAAGAGGCGCTGCGCCGTCGGAAGGTCGAAGCCGGCGAGTGTGGCACCGCCGATCGTCGAGACGGAGCCGAACTTGACGAGGCCGGAGATGCGGAACTGCTCGACCGGGCCCTGCGCCTGCACGCCGATCTCCTGGCCCGCGGCGAGGTGCTTCTTCGAGGCGGTCGCGGTGTCGATCACGACCTCGCCGTCTCGGGGCCACGTGCCGCTCACGAGCGTCAGCGAGTTGAACTCCGGCTGGGTCGGGTCGACGCTGAAGCCGAGGTTCGGCGCGCCTCCGAAGACGATCGCCTTGCCGTTCTTGCCGATCAGCTGGGCCTCGCCCCCGACGCCGCCGAGCGCAGCCTTGACGTCGGACAGTCCCTTCACGTCGGTGAGCACGGACTCGGAGAACGGCGGCGCCGTGGTCGTGCCGCTCTGACCCAGGTCGAAGGCAGCCTTCCCGGTGATCACCGCGTCGGTGTTCGCGTACTGCTGCGAGAAGATCGCGTCGAACGCGCTCGAGATCGAGTCCGTGAGGACGTACGTCCCGCTGACCATCGCGACGCCGAGCACGATGGCGATCGCTGTGAGCGCCGTGCGGAGCTTGCGGCCGGCGAGGCCCTTGACGGCGAAGCGGATCACGCCTGATTCAGCGCTTCCATGGCGAGGAGAATGTCGTGCTGGCTCGAGCGCGGGATGTCGTTGACGATGCAGCCGTCGGCGAGGAAGAGGACGCGGTCGGCCATCGCTGCGGCCCTGGGATCGTGGGTGACCATCACCATCGTCTGCCCGTACTCGTCCACGGACGCGCGCATCAACTCCAGGATCTCGTGGCTCGTCGTGGAGTCGAGGTTGCCGGTCGGCTCGTCGGCGAAGATCACCGTCGGCTTCGAGACGAGCGCGCGCGCGATCGCGACGCGCTGCTGCTGGCCGCCGGAGAGCTCCGCCGGCCGATGCGAGAGCCTGTCGGTGAGCCCGATGCGGTCGGCGAGGCCCTCGAACCAGCCGTCCGCGGGCTTCTCGCCGGCGATCGTGAGTGGCAGCAACACGTTCTCCTTCGCCGTCAGCATCGGCAGGAGGTTGAAGAACTGGAAGACGAAGCCGATGTGCTCGCGCCGCAGCTTGGTGAGATCGTTGTCGTCGAGGTTCGTGATCTCGGTGCCGGCGATCGTGACCTCGCCGGACGTCGGCTTGTCGAGGCCGGCGAGAATGTGCATGAGCGTGGACTTGCCGGAGCCGGAAGGCCCCATCACGGCGGTCATCTTGCCCGGCTCGATCTCGACCGAGACCCCGCGGAGGGCGTCGACGGCATAGTCGCCCTCGCCGTAGCGGCGCGTCAGCTCATGGGCGACGACGACCGCCGATCCCTGTCCGTTGTCCACGTCACGTCCTCCTCGTCGGGTTCTCCTGCAGCATGCACGATCCGGTGGGACCGGGCAGTAGGGGTAACCGTACTGTTACCCGCCTCGGCACCGGTCAGAGCATCCGCCGGCTGGCCTCCGTGAGCACGTCGCCGAGGATTCCGACGATCTCGTCCAGCTCCGCCTCGCCCGCGACGAGCGGGGGCGAGATCTGCACGACCGGGTCGCCGCGGTCGTCCTGGCGGCAGATCAGCCCGGCCTCGAACAGGGCCGGCGAGAGGAAGCCGCGCAGGAGCGACTCGCACTCGTCGTCGTCGAACGTCGCCTTCGTCTCGCGATCCTTGACGAGCTCGACGCCGTAGAAGAACCCGGTGCCGCGGACATCGCCGACGATCGGGATCTCGAGCAGCGTCTCGAGCTTGGCGCGGAACGCGTCCTCCGTGTCCCTGACGTGCTCGATGATGCCCTCCCGCTTCATGATCTCGATGTTCTTCAGCGCGATCGCGCACATCACCGGGTGCCCGCCGAAGGTGACGCCGTGGGAGTACATCGAGGTGGCGTCGAGGAACGGCTCCATCACCGCATCGCGCGCGAGCACGGCGCCGATCGGGCCGTACGAGGACGAGAGGCCCTTGGCACAGGTGACGATGTCGGGCCGGATGTCGTAGCGCTCCGAGCCGAACCAGTAGCCGAGCCGGCCGAAGCCGGTGATCACCTCGTCGGCCGAGAGCAGGATGTCGTACTCGTCGCAGATGGCGCGCACGCCCTGCCAGTAGCCGACGGGCGGCGTGAAGCAGCCGCCGGCGTTCTGCACCGGCTCCATGTGCACGAGACACACGGTCTCGGGCCCCATGGCGAGGATCGCCTGCTCGAGGTCGTCGAGCAGGAACTGCGTGAAGTCCTCCTCGGTCTCCGAGTCCGGGCGGTGGTAGCGGTTCGTGTTGTGGACGTGCCGTACCTCGGGCACGAGCGGCTCGAATGCCTCGCGCAGCGCCGGGATGCCGTTGATCGAGAGCGCGCCCATCGTCGTGCCGTGGTAGGCGATGTGACGGGCGATCGCCTTGTAGCGGTGCGGCCCGCGACGCCCGACCGAGACGATCGCGTCGTGTCGCGTCTCCGGCTCGCGGAGCGCGTGCCTGACCTGCTTCTCGCCGCGCGCCGTGTAGTACTGGCGGGCGAGCTTCCACGCCGACTCGACGGCCTCCGAGCCGCCGGAGACGAAGAAGGCGCGGTTGAGGTCGCCGGGCGCGAGCGTTGCCAGCTCGGCTGCGAGCTCGATCGCCTTCGGATGGGCGTACGACCAGTTCGTGTAGAACGGCAGCTCGCGCATCTGCTCGAGCGCCGCCTGCCCGATCTCCTCCCCGTAGCCATAGCCGATGTTGACCGAGAACAGCCCGGCGAGCGCGTCGAGGTAGCGCTTGCCGTTCGAGTCCCACAGGTAGCAGCCGTCACCCTTGACGATGATCGGGACGTCCTGGCCGTCGCCGAAGCCTCCCATCCGCGTGAAGTGCATCCAGAGATGGTCTCGCGCGAGCTGCTGGAGATCGGTGGCGGCCATGGCTCAGCCCTCCTGGGTCGGGACGATGAGGAGCGGGATCGACGAGCGCTGCACCAGCTTGAGGACGACCGAGCCGAGCAGGGCACCGGTGATCGGGTTCTCGCCGACGGTGCCGACGACGATCGTGGTCGCACCGACGTCCTCGGCGACGGCGAGGATCACCTCGGCTGCCTTGCCCTGCTCGATCCTCGAGGTCGTGCTGACGCCCGCCGCCTCGAGGTCGACGACGGCCCGTTTCAGCTCGTGGACACCCACCTCTTCGAGAGCCGCGCGGTAGTCGTGGTAGGCCTCGCCGCCGCCGAGCGGCGAGACGTAGTACGCGAACACGACGACGACCTCGGCGCCGAGCGCCGGCGCGAGCCGGACGGTGTGCTCGAGTGCCGCATTGGCCGAGTCCGAGCCGTCGTACCCGAGCAGGAGAATCTCACTCATATCCGCACCTCCAGGTCTGCGACTTCCCGCTTGCGGCGGAAGAACGTCGGATCTGCCTTCCACTGCAGGGCCATCAGGATGACGCCCAGGATCAGCGCCAGCACGGTGATCGCGAGCGGCGGGCCGACTCCGAGCCACGACTGGCCCGAGTCGGAGTTGGCCGGCTTCGCCAGGTCGATGCAGGACTTGACGAAGATGTAGGCGAACATCAGCGCCCCGAGGGCGGGCCCGAGGCCCGCGAGGACGAAGGTTCGCAGGTCACGGAAGAGGATCTTGCGGAAGTAGATGACGCAGGCGACCCCGGTGATCCCGAGGTAGAACGCGATCATCAGACCGGTCGCGGTGATCGAGTCCGAGAGGATGTTGGAGCTGATCATGGTCAGCGCGACGTAGTACACGATCGAGATCACGCCCATCCAGATCGTCGCGACGCCGGGCGTCAGGTAGCGCGGGTGGATGTTGCCGAACATCTTCGGCGCGGCCCGGTGCGACGACATCGAGAGCGCGGCGCGGGTGGCGGGCAGGATCGTGGTCTGCGTCGAGGCCGACGCCGACGTGAGCACCGCGATGATGAGCAGCTTGTCGAGGCCGTAGGGCATCACGGCCTTGCCGAGCGGACCGAGGATCTCGTCCTGGTTCGCGGCGAGGAACGCGGGCCCGTGGACTGCCTGGGCCGCGATCGAGACGATCACGTAGATCCCGAGCAGCAGCAGGGTGCTGACGACGGCGGCGATGCCGGGAGTCGTCTCGGCGTCTTCGGTCTCCTCGTTCACGGCGACCGCGGTGTCCCAGCCCCAGTAGATGAAGACGGCGGTGAGGACCCCGGCCGTCAGCGCGCTGGCCGAGCTGACCGCGAACGGATTGAGCCAGCTCAGGCTCGGGTCGACCGAGTCGGTGAAGTCGCCGCTGTACACCTTGACGAGCGCGATCACGGCGAAGAGCGCGAGGGTGATGATCTCGGCCGCGAGGAGGAACCACTGCGTCTTGGCGGAGATCTCGATGCCCCGGTAACAGATCCAGGTCATGACGACGATCCAGAGCACGCCGACGACCGTCACCCAGAACGTGCTCGCGGCGAGCGAGTCGGCGCCGAAGAGGAGGAATGTGTAGGAGCCGGCGATCTGCGACAGGCTCGCCATCACGAGGATGTCGGCGAGCAGGAGCGCCCAGCCGGAGATCCAGCCGCTGATCGGGCCCATGCCCTTCGACACCCAGCTGAACGTCGTGCCGCAGTCCGGGTCTACGCGGTTGAGCGAGTAGTACGACCCGGCGATCAGGAACATCGGGACGAAGGCGACGAGCATGATCGCCGGGGACTGGAAGGCGACGGAGGCCGCGACCACGCCCAGCGAGGCGGCGAGGCTGTAGCCGGGGGCCGTCGACGCGACGCCGATCACGACGGAGGAGACGAAGCCGAGAGCCCCTGTCTTGAGGCCCTTCTCCATCGGAGCAGAGCTGTGCTCGGCGGGTACGGTCGTCATCGGTTCCTCCTGGCCTTCCCTCGTCGGTGTGCGATGTGTGGCGTCATGAGACGGTCCCCGTCGGCGGCTCGTGGACGCGAGCGCCCCAGTCGTAGGCCTGCTTCCAGAGCTCGAGGTACAGGAAGCTCTCGGTCGTGATCACGTCGGGCAGCGCCCGGATGCGGTTGGTGACGCCGAGCAGGGCGCGCCGATCGGCGCAGACGAGCTCGACGAGCACGTCGAACTGCCCGGCCGTGACGACGACGTAGTCGGCCTCTTCCCAGCGCGCAATCTCGTCGGCGACGCGATCGGGCGGCCCGGCGGTGCGGACGCCGACCATCGCCTGCGCCTCGAAGCCCAGCCCGAGGGGGTTCGTGACGCCGGTCACCTGAAGGATGTCGTCGGCGACGAGGCGCGCATAGCGGGCGCGAATCGTCGCCTCCGAGACGCCGAGCGTGGCCGCGATGCGGCGAAACGGCTCGCGGCCTTTGCGCTGCAGCGCCTCGATGATCCCCCGGTCCACCTCATCGAGGCGCCGCGCGCGCCTGACGGCCCCACGCGCAGCAGACGATGATTCCTCGCTGGCGCGGTTCTTGCGCATTGCGAGCTGTTTCTTATCACTCCAAACGCATTGCGTCAATCGTAGGCCTTGAACTCCAAGGAAAACGCAGTTGCAACCCAAAGGGAGGGGTCACCGGGAACCGGAGGTTCCCGGCTTCAGGATCCGCGCGCAGCGCGGCAGCAAGCATGCTGAGGCTGACGCCGCGATACACTCTTCCATCGCGGCGTCAGCCTCAGCCACCCACCCGGATCATCTTCCGGTTGACGAACTCCTCGGTGGCATAGCGGCCGAGCTCCCGGCCGAACCCCGAGCGCTTGACGCCGCCGAACGGGAGCTCTGCGGCGTCCGCACCGACGATGTTGACGAAGACCATCCCGGCCTCGATCCGGTCGGCAACGCGAAGCGCCTGGTCGGGGTCGGTCGTGAACACGTACGAGCCGAGGCCGTACGGTGTGTCGTTCGCGACCTCGACGGCCTCGTCCTCGGACTCGACGCGGAAGACGATCGCAACCGGGCCGAACAGCTCTTCGCGGTACGCGTCATTGGCCGGCGTCACGCCCGTCAGCACGCCGGGCGAAACGAAGTTCCCCGTCCGGGTGCCGCCGACGAGAGTCGCGCCGCCCGCAACTGCCCGCCGCAGCTGGTCGTCGAGGCGGTCGGCTGCTGTCTCCGACGAGAGCGGGCCCATCGCAGCGTCCGGCGACGAGGGGTCGGTGGGCTCGACCGCGGTCAGCGCCGCCGTCAGCCTGTCCACGAACGGGTCGTAGAGGTCGGCGGCGACGACGAAGCGCTTGGCGGCGTTGCAGGCCTGGCCGGCATTCTCGAGGCGCGCCGCCACGGCGGATTCGACGACGCCGTCGAGGTCGTCGGTGCTCAGCAGGATGAACGGATCCGAGCCGCCGAGCTCGAGGACGACCTTCTTGAGGTTCCGCCCCGCGATCTCGGCCACTGCCGCGCCCGCGCGCTCCGAGCCGGTGACCGACACGCCCTGCAGCCGGGAGTCGGCGATCACGTCCGCAACCTGATCGTTGGTGGCGTAGATGTTCGTGTACGCGCCGGGAGGGAAGCCTGCGTCGTCGAAGATCCGCTGGATTGCCGCCGCCGACTCCGGGCACTGGGGCGCATGCTTCAGCAGGATGGTGTTACCGACGACGAGATTCGGCCCGGCGAACCGCGCCACCTGGTAGTAGGGATAGTTCCAGGGCATGATCCCGAGCAGGACGCCAACGGAGCTCCGACGGACGAACGCCGACCCCTCGCCGTCCGACAGCGTGATCGGCTCGTCGGCGAGGAGAGTCGTGGCCTCCGTCGCGTAGTACTCGTAGATCGCAGAGCAGAAGTCGACCTCGCCGAGCGCCTGCTCGACGGGCTTCCCCATCTCCCGCACGATGATCTCCGCGAGCTCGTCGCGGCGCTCCGTGTGCAGCTCGCCGACGCGCCGAACGAGCGCCGCACGCTCCTCGGTCGTCGTCGCCCGCGACCACTCGCGGTGGGCGCGGTCGGCGGTCGCGACGGCATCGACGAGTGCGGCATCACTGATCGTCGGGTACTCCTCGACGCGCTCGCCCGTCGTCGGATTGGTCACTGCGTACTCGCTCACGTCCATCCTCCATTTGATCGTCGCCGGCCCCACGCCTAGCGGCATCAGTCTAGGGACATGGCTGGATCGAAGCTTCGGCGCGCTGACCATCCCGCGATCGACGGCTCTCCGGGATCCTGACCGCACGATCAGGTAGAAACACTCCATGAGAATCCTTGTCGTCGGAACCGGCGGTGTCGGCTCGGCCTTCGCCGCGATCGCGCAACGTCGCTCCTTCTTCGATCGCATCACCCTCGCCGACCTCGACCCGTCCCGGCCGCAGGCCGTCGTCGACCAGCTCGGCGATCACGATCGCTTCAACGCAGCACGAGTCGACGCCTCGAGCGAGGACTCGATCATCGCCCTGATCCGGGACGTGAAGGCAGACGCCGTCCTCAACGCCACCGATCCGCGCTTCAATCCGCAGATCTTCGACGCGTGCCTGCAGGCGCGGGTCACCTACCTCGACATGGCGGCCACGCTCTCCCAGCCGCATCCCGAGCACCCGTACGCCGAGACACACGTCAAGCTCGGTGACTATCAGTTCAGCCAGCACGAGAACTGGGTGCAGGAGGGGCAGCTCGCCCTGGTCGGGATCGGCATCGAGCCGGGCGCCGCGGACGTGTTCGCGCGCCATGCGGCGGACGAGCTGTTCTCGGAGATCGACGAGATCGGGATCCGCGACGGCGCCAACCTCGTCGTCGAGGGATACGACTTCGCCCCCACGTTCTCGATCTGGACGACGATCGAGGAGTGCCTCAACCCTCCCGTGATCTGGGAGAAGCACCGCGGCTGGTTCACGACGGAGCCGTTCTCCGAGCCGGAGACATTCGACTTCCCGGAGGGGATCGGCCCGGTCGAGTGCGTCAACGTCGAGCACGAGGAGGTCCTGCTCGTGCCCCGTGTGATCGACTGCAACCGGGTGACGTTCAAGTACGGCCTCGGGGACGAGTTCATCGGCGTGCTCAAGACGCTGCGCAAGCTGGGGCTCGACTCGACGAGGAAGGTGCGTGTGGGTGGCATCGAGGTGGCGCCACGCGACGTCGTCGCGGCGACGCTGCCCGACCCGATGACGCTCGGCAACCGGATGGTCGGGAAGACCTGTGCCGGCACGCTCGTCACGGGCCTCGGCAAGGACGGCCGCCCGCGGAAGACCTACCTCTACCACGTCGTCGACAACGAGTGGTCGATGCGAGAGTACGGCTCTCAAGCCGTCGTCTGGCAGACGGCGATCAATCCCGTCGTCGCACTCGAGCTGCTCGCGAACGGCTCCTGGAAGGGAGTCGGGGTGCTCGGGCCGGAGTCGTTCCCGGCCGGGCCGTTCCTCGCCAAGCTCGCCGAGTACGGCTCGCCGCACGGGGTCCTCGAGCTCACGCCCTGAGCCGGGCGGGCGAGGCCGGATCTTGACGACCGTCCTCCTCGTCGACGACGATCGCGCGCTCCGCAAGCTGCTGCGCGCCTACCTCGAGGCGGAGTCGATCTCGGTCCTCGAGGCCGCGAGCGGCGAGGAGTGCCTTGCCGCGATCGAGCGCTCGGTGCCGACGCTCTTGCTCCTCGACGTGCGGCTTCCCGGCATCGACGGGTTCGAGGTGTTGCGCCGGCTCGACCTCGCAGGCCGCTCGGTGCCCGTGATCCTCGTCACCTCGGTCGAGGACGAGCTCGACCAGCTCGTCGGCTACCGGCTCGGGGCGATCGACTACGTCGTCAAGCCCGTCTCGCCGAAGGTCCTGGCGGCGAAGGTGAGGGCGTTCGCAGCGCACGTCGATGCGCCGGCGCGTTCCGACCGGATCGTCTGCGGGCCGCTCACGATCGAGCTCGAGGGTCATCGCGCGCTCGTCGACGGAGCCGAAGTGACCCTGACGCGAACGGAGCACGACCTTCTCGTCGCGCTTGCCGCCCACCCCGGCTGGGTCTACCCCCGCGACCACCTGCTCGTCCAGGTCTGGGGGATCGATGCGGCCCACGTCGAGACGCGGCTCGTCGACCAGCACGTCGCGAACCTCCGGAAGAAGCTCGCCGACGCCGGCGCACCAGGGCTCGTCGAGACCGTTCGCGGTGTCGGCTATCGCCTGACCGACGTCGAATCTTGACACGGTCTAGACATTCCACCGACGTGAGCTAGACGAGCACCGGCCAGACTCCCCGGTGATGGATGTGGGTGAGCGGACACTCCCGGCGAGCATCCGTGCGGCATACGGCCTGGCCCTGCGGATGACGGGCTCCGCTGCCGTGGCCGAGGAAGCCGTGGTCCGGGCCGTGCGTGTCGGCGGCCTCGAGACGGCGCCGCTCGTTCAGGCCGTGCGCACCGAGGCGCGCCTGCTGCCCGGACGGCCCCAACGGGTCGAGGTGTCACGCCCCGCCGCATTCCACGCCGTCGCGCTCGGTGACTGGGAGGTGGTCGAGCGCGTCGCGCTCCGGGGCCTGACGATCACCGACGCAGCCGAGGACACGGGCCTCTCACGAGCCGATGCGATCATGCGCCTCCAGCGTGGCATGCGGGCCGCCCGCGACTGCGTCCGCGGCGGGAACGCACCCGGTGACGCGGAGCCCCCGCCCGCCGGCGCTCTCGGCCGCGATGGTGCCGCCGGCCGCCTCGATGATGCGGCGCGCGACCGTCAGGCCGAGGCCGCTTCCCTCTCCGGCCTCTCTGCCTGAGGTGCCCCGGTAGAAGCGGTCGAACACGAGCCCCAGCTCGCCGTCGTCGAGGCCGGGCCCGTCGTCCTCGACGCCGACCTCGACGATGCCGTCACGGAGGCGCACGAAGATCACGATCTCCGTGCCGGCTTCGTCCGAGACGGCCCGGAGCGCGTTGCGGACGAGGTTCACCCAGAGCTGCTCGAGCCGCCGCCGTGAGATGCCGACGCGCGCCGGCACGGCGTCGAGGCGGAGCTTCACCCCGGCCGCCGTGGCGAGAGGGAGCAGTCGCGCCTGGATGTCGGCCGCCACCTCGGACGCCTCGGCCGGCTCTGCCGGCAGGTCGTCGTCGAGCCTCGCTTCGAGCCGGACGAGATCGACGAGGCCGTCGAGCAATCGCTGCGCGCGCGTCGCCTCGCGTCGCACGAGCACGACGTGCTCGTCGTCGCGCGCCACGACGCCGTCGAGCATCGCCTCCGGGTAGCCGTCGATGCGGGGGAGCGGCGCCCGTAGCTCGTGCCGGAGCTCCTCGGCGAGATCGATGCGCTCCCGCAGCGACTCGTCGAGCGCCCCGATCGTCTCCTCGAGCCTCCCGGCGGCGCGCTCACGCCAGATCTCCTGGCCGAGGAGGACGGTGATCACGCCGAGCAGCGCCTCCTCGTCGGGCTCGAACACGCGCGGCTCGCGATGGTGCAGGCAGACGGTCCCGAACAGGCTCCCGTCCGGCAGGCGCACGTCCCGGGTGCAGAACGCGCGCACGTCCCAGTCGACCCCGAGCCCCGCCTTCAGCCGCAGCCACGAGGCCCACAGCGCCGGCACGTCGCGTGTCTCGGGCACGGTCGCGGGTGACTCCCCCGCGTGCACCCGGGAGCAGAGGCTCCACTCCCACGGGATCTCCGAGTCGCGCTCGAACGGGGCTGCGAAGCTCTGCTCGATGCCGCGAAAGACGTAGCGGCCGTCCCGGGTCACCTCCGAGACGACCGTGATGTCGACGCCGCTGAGCCGCTGCGTGAGCGCGCACATCGCCTCGATCGCCTCCGCGCTCGATGTGAGCGTCAGCGTGCCGATCTCGGTGAGGGCCGACAGGCCGATCGTCCGCGTCATCGGCTGGAAGGATATGCCTTCCCTGCCCGGCCTCAGCCGTCGACGCCGATGCTCTCGATCCTCTCCGGCCTGATCCGAACCGTCACGCGCTGCTCGTCCGGCCGCCGGAACGGGTAGGTATCGGCACCGAGGAACTTCCTCGCGAGCCGGTCGATGTGCTCGTCGGCGCCCTCCTCGATGATCTCCGCCGTGCCCGTGACGCCGACCCACCGGTACATCTCCGCGGGATCGATCACGACCACCGACACGCGCGGGTCGGCGAGGATGTGGCGGACCTTCGCCCCGCTGCGGGGCGAGTTGAACAGCACCGCGTCGTCCGGCGCGTCGATCCAGACGACGGTCGAGTGCGGTGACCCGTCGCCTCTGAGCGTCGTCACGGTGCCCACGAAGGGGTTGTCGTGCAAGAACGCGCGCTGCGCAT
>Ga0302322_100004375_pt1 | contig 12256 bp, 7 predicted proteins | sample Fen_T0_2_FD_203757 | JGI IMG/M metagenome (GOLD analysis project Ga0302322, IMG submission 203757) | Peat permafrost microbial communities from Stordalen Mire near Abisko, Sweden - Fen_T0_2 | ecosystem: Environmental > Terrestrial > Soil > Wetlands > Permafrost | place: Sweden: Abisko...
GAGGTCGGCCTCCAGCTCCCAGCGGCGCAGATTGGTCTGGCAATTGGCCAGCATCTCCGGCGAAAGATCAAGACCGGAGAGCTTGACGCCGCGCGGCAGGTACTTGAAGTTGAGTCCTGTGCCGACGGAGGTTTCAAGCACCGAGTCGCCGGGCTTGACTTCGAGCAGGCTCATATAGCTTCGGAAGTAGGCTTCGCGATCGAAGCCCTTGAGTGCGCAAAAGACGCGCTGGATGTCGTCGTAGAAGCCGCCGATGGTCTCGTACAGATGGTTGTACTTGCCGTTGTCGCCGGTCAGGTCTTCGGGCTTGAGGAAAGTTGGGATACCCTTGCGGATCGGAAAGCGCTCGCCGGAATTGCCGAACAATAGTTCCCTGCCCTTTTCGGTGACCACTTGCAACGGGCTTCCGGTGAATGGGCTTTGCAGTGTGGCGACGGTTTGAGGCCGCTCTGCCCAGGGCATTGGCTTCTTGCGGTTAAAGAGCGCCCAGGCAGAAAGGACGATGGCCCCGACGGGAGGAATATACGGCCAGACGAAGAGCGCTCCAATAAGCGAGATGTCGAGAAGATTGACGCCTCTGATCTGACAGTAGACTCCCAACCCGATCAGGAGTCCATACAGCACCCCGAACAACGTCGCGCCCTTGCGAATCTTCGCGGCGCGGAACTCATGGTTCCACATCCAAACGACGACAGCCGCGAACCAGCAGACAATGAAGATGTTTGCATCCATGATCTGCAGAACAGGACCGCCGCCGATTCCTTTTATGGCATGGAGTAGAGGCAACTTAGCCGCTCCGTCATCGGCGAGAAACATCCAAGCTTTCATTGGCAAACACGTCAAAGACCAGAATTGAATCGCCGCCGACGCCAGCGGAAACGGCAGCGTCGAGGAGAATCCCGGCAGACGCGGACTAACGAGCCGGTGAAAGGTAAACGGCAGAACGGCGATCAAGGAGGCAAGAAGAATCCAGGCTAAATATTGAAGTGCATTTCCAAGAGAAACATGCAGGAATAGGCGCCAGTCGCCAATCAGATGGGGTAAGAAGCTGAGGACAAGCATCCAGAGGAATCCGCGCCGGGGCTTCTGCGTTCCCACGAACCATACACCAAGGATCGGGCCGGTCCACTGGCCCACCGGAGAATAGAAGAATCCAATGACAAAGAGGCTGAAAACAGCCCAGGCCGTGATTTGCGATCTGCGGCTGGATTTCACATTCGTGCTCATTCTTACTTCTCCGATCGAGGTTGATTGGGCGTCAAGGATGGATGTTCAGATGAAGTTGCGTCAGCGGAAGCAAGCTGGGTCAGCGCCGACTCTCCCCAATCAAGCGCCGCGCGGGTGAGCGCGACTCCCAGGCCAAGGGTCAGCATCCAGTACGGCAGATTCGGGTCCTTCGATTGGTACGCGTGCGCCATTTTCTCGATTCCCTCGAGCGTGGCCAGCATACGGCGGTTGCGCTCATTGAGTTCGCGGACGTGCGCGACGGCGACACCCGGCGCGGCCTCACGGCCAAAGAAGAGCTTAAGCAAAAACTCATTGCGCGGCGGATCGTTCTGGAAGGGCAAGGCAAGCCATTCCCGCAGACAGGTGCGTCCGGCATCGGTCAGCGCGTACTCCTGGCGCCGCTTCTTTTGCGCGGTGCCGGAGTTGGCGGGAACGATCAGGCCTTCGGTGGCCAGTTGCTTGAGCGCCGGGTAAATCTGCCCGTAACTTTCGCCCCAGAAGCTGCCGAAGTTCTCTTCGATGGCCTTGTGAAGCTCATAGCCGGATTTGTTGGATTCGATGGAGAGCATTCCGAGGATGACGTAGGCTGTTCTGCTTCGCTTCATATATCTACAAGATATATCTTTCAGATATATTTGTCAACAGAATTTGATCTACACCACAGAAAGACTCTGTACGACCCTCTCTGTGCTCAGCAAAGCTCCGTTGTGGCACAATGGCTCTTCATTCATCACCGTGCGTCTGGGCGGCAACGAGATAAGCAGGAAACACGATATGCATCGCAGAGAGATCTTGAAGGTCGCGACGGGTGGCATAGCTGTCGCAGCATCACCCCTGGCAGCTGCCGCAATGGCGCAAAGCGGAACCGGCAAGGAAACACATTTTCATGGCACTAACCTCGCGCCCGGCGCAGTCAGCGTCCGTGCCTATGGAGCGAGAGGCGATGGTGCTGCCGTCGATTCACCCGCGATCAACCGGGCCATCGACGCCGAAGCCGCTGCCGGAGGAGGCACAGTCTTCTTTCCCGCCGGGGTCTACCTTAGCTACTCCATCCGTCTCAAGAGCAAGGTTGGCCTCTATCTCGATCATGGAGCTGTCATTCTCGCCGCCTCCACGCCGGTCGACGGCACGCCGAACGGCTACGATGCAGCCGAGCCTCAAGGCTCATGGGAGCCTTATCAGGATTACGGCCACAATCACTGGCACAACTCGCTGATCTGGGGCGAGGATCTCGACGGAGTTTCGATCACCGGACCGGGGCTGATCTGGGGCAAGGGCCTGAGCCGCGGATGGAAGGGCGAAGCGGGCCGGCCGGATACGACGAAACCCGGCGTAGGCAACAAATCCATCGCACTGAAAAACTGTCGCAATGTTCTGCTGCGCGACTTCAAGATTCTCGAAGGCGGATGGTTTGGCATTCTTGCCACCGGAGTCGACAATCTCACCATCGATAACATCACCATCGACACCAACCGCGACGGCATCGACATCGACTGCTGCCGCAACGTGCGGGTCTCCAACTGCGCCGTCAACTCACCCTGGGACGACGCAATCTGCCCCAAGAGCTCCTTTGCCCTCGGCTATGCGCGCCCCACTGAGAACGTGACCATTACCAACTGCTACGTCACCGGCGGCTATCAGCTGGGATCGCTTCTCGACGGCACCTGGAAGCGATTGGAGCCCGCTCCTGGCCATGTGCCTGCGGGACGCATCAAATTGGGGACGGAGTCGAACGGCGGCTTTCGCAATATCGCCATCTCCAACTGCGTCTTCGAGCACTGCCAGGGCTTTGCCCTGGAATCGGAAGACGGGGCGGTGGTTGAAGATATCACCGTAACCGGCATTACCATGCGCGGGATCACCAGCGCGCCGATCTTTTTGCGTCTCGGCACACGCATGAGAGGCCCGCGTGAGGCCAGCCCCGGCAACATGCGGCGCATTCTGCTTAGTGACATCACCAGCTCCGGCGCCTCTCCCCTTCCCTCGATCCTCAGCGGAGTTCCCGGCCACCCGATCGAAGGGGTGAAGATCTGCAGCTTGTTCCTCGAACAGGAAGGTGGCGGATCAGCGCAGACGGCGGCACTCGAACCCGAAGAGCGCGAGGCCGAGTATCCCGATCCCTACATGTTTGGCGATCTACCGGCCACTGGCTTCTTCCTTCGCCATGTGCGCGACCTTGAGATGAGCAACGTCGAGATCGCCACGCGCGCGGCCGATGCCCGCCCGGCATTCTGGTTAAAGGATGTCGTCGGCGCCGACTTCTTCCGCCTGCGCGTACCCCAGGGTGCCGCTCCCGCGTTCGACCTGCGCCAGGTCAAGGACTTCCGCAGCTTCGGCAGCAGGCAGCTCGCCGATCTGGTGATCGAGAGCGCCGAGAAGCGCATGATCTAAGCGCACGTGACATGTGCTACCGATTTCAGAGCAAGGCGCGATCAGGGCCGAATCCAGTTCGGCAGCATGTTTTGCTTCTCACGAGAATTCATCGGCTCCGCGTGCACTCCCCGACCGGAATCGGGAGTTGCTCGACGATCTCCAACCCAAACCCTTCGAGGGCAGGAATGTGCATGGGCGTATTGGAGAGCAATCGAATGCGCCGTATACCCAGGTCCGATAGAATCTGCCCCCCCAGGCCGATGGCACGCAGGATGCGTCCTGTTCGGGCCTGTGAGCCCTCGCGCGCGCGCAGTTCCTGGTGCAGGACGAGGCGCCCATCCTCCGCGGCATTCACCGCGGACTGCGCTGCTACACCGCCGGGCTCGAAGGCGCTCTCTACCGCTGGCGTGTGGTCGATCTCAAAACCGCGTGATGTGTTGTGCAGGTAAATGATCGCGCCGCAGCCAGCCTCGGCGATCATGCGCATCGATTCGTCGAGCATCTCCCGGCATCGACAGTCGGCATTAAAGATATCGCCGGCAGTGCACCGGGTATGGACGCGCACAAGCACGGCCTGTTCGCAAGGCTGCCGTATCTCCAAGACTTGGCCGTTCGTTGCCTCCATACCAAGCGTCAGTCCTGCATTTGCCGGACCGCAGTGGAATGCCGGGCAATCCGGGCAAAGATCCCCGCGAATCAGGGCAATGTGGCTCTCGCCGCCATTCACCTGGCTCTCGTAGGCGATCATGCGGAACTCGCCGTAGCGGGTCTGGATGCGGCTCTCGCCGGCGCGAACGATGTAGCGCTCATTGCGCAGCCGGTAACGGATCAACTCTGCGACGGTGAGAATCCGCAGCCCATGCTCCCTGCAAAAGGGAATCAAGTCGGGAATGCGCGCCATCTCACCGTCATCGCGCATGATCTCGCAAATGACGCCGGCCGGATTGAGCCCGGCCAGCCGAGCCAGATCCACCGAAGCCTCGGTCTGTCCCGCTCTTACCAGCACTCCGCCTTTGCGCGCGCGCAGCGGAAAGACATGCCCGGGCCGGGCCAGGTCCGCAGCCGTCGAGCCCGCATCGATCGCAGTGCGGATGGTATGCGCCCGATCGGCCGCCGAGATGCCGGTCGTCACCCCCTCGCGTGCCTCGATGGTCTCAGTGAACGCCGTGCCAAAACGCGATGAGTTCTGCTGCGTCATCGGAAAGAGCCGCAGGTAATCGGCCCGCTCCTCGGTAAGCGTGAGGCAGATGAGGCCGCGGCCAAAGCGAGCCATGAAGTTGATCGCCTCCGGGCTCACGAACTCGGCGGCAAGCGTGAGATCGCCCTCGTTCTCCCGATCCTCGTCGTCAACAACTACCACCATGCGGCCGGCGCGGATTTCGGCTACGGCGCCGTGGACGTCGGTGAATGGAGGTTCGAAGCTGCGAACGGTATCTGGCATGGCGACTCTTCCATTCTCGCCTATCCGGAGGTTATCGGCTACTCAGGCTGTTTTGAAGGCGACCGGAGGCCCGATTTGAGTCTCTTTTCCTCCAAAAGAGAAACAGAGATTCCAGAGACGCCTTCCTCGGGTTACAATGGTTTGCTTTCATCTCGGATCCGCTTTAATATTTCTCAACCATCCGGCAACAATGAAAGTTGGGTTGCTGAGTGAAGTTTCTACCGAAAGATCCGGTCTGGTTTGGGCTGGCCGTCACGCTGGCAGTGGCTGCCGCAGGCGCGGTGGGCGGCAATCTATTGGGCCGTGCCAACGTGCGACGCGCTGCAATTGAGAGATTGGTCCAGGACGCCACCGGCAATGGGGAGTCGATCGGCTCCGTCCTGGACGAGGCGCATTCCCTGTTCGCGTTGCTCAACTCATCGAATTATCCCTTCTGCTCGGATGCCGAAATCGAGTACTTTCGCAACCTCATCTTCCATTCGAACAATCTGCGGGACGCCGGGCGGATGCGCAACGGAAAGATGGAGTGCTCGGCTCTCTTTGGCCGGAAGAATCTGCCCTCTGCCTCCTTCTCACCAAGTTTGACCCAGCAGGACGGAACCAGGATCTATCGGGACCTCTCCCCCTATCTCGCCGGAGACGCAATGGTCTTCGTGTTGCAACAGGGTGATTCGTATGTGGTTGAAGACCCCAACTTCGTGAATCACTCGCAGAGCGTCACCGCCAACTCCGAGATCACCATGATCGATACAGTGAGCGGCACCCGGAAACGCCCCAACGGGTTGCCGCCGATGCTTCCAGGCGCAGTCGAGGACCGGGACTGGGAGGGAAGAATCGGAGATACGCTCTACGCAACGCGCTGCATGCCCCGTAACTACATGTGTTCGACGGCAATCGGATCCTTCTCCGAAGCGCTTGAGGCCGGGCGCAGCGAGATCCTGTTGCTTACGGCGTTGGGCAGTCTCGTGGGCGCCGTTGTGGCGCTGGTGCTCACGCTGCTTCTTTGGCACAACAGGAGCATCGATCAGCAACTGCGGCGGGCAATTCGCCAGGAGGAGCTCGAAGTCGTCTATCAGCCAATCGTCGATCTGGCAAGCGGACAGATCGTTGAAGCCGAGGCTCTGGCTCGCTGGACGGATGAAGATGGCTTCATCGTCAGCCCTGAAGTCTTCGTGCACATCGCCGAAGAACGCGGGTTTGTGGATGAGCTGACATCGTTGGTGGTGCGCCGGGCACTGCGCGATTTTGGACCCACCCTGCGCGCCAACCAGCACTTCCGGCTCAACATCAATGTGACCGCGTCCGACCTGGCGAACGCGAATTTCCCGGACATGCTGGAAGAGTCTCTCCGCCAAGCCGGTGTTGAGCCCCGGAGTCTGGTTATCGAGATCACCGAGGGCTCCACGGCACAGCGTGAGATCGCAATTGACACGATCCGGCGTCTGCGCCAGCGGGGACACAGCATTCAAATCGATGACTTCGGCACCGGCTACTCGAGTCTGGCCTATCTGAAGGATCTTGCGGTCGATGCAATCAAAATCGACAAGGCATTTACCCATGCCATTGGGACACATGCTCTGATCGGGGATATTCTGCCGCAGATTCTGACTCTCGCCGAGGCCCTCAACCTGAAGGTGATTGTTGAAGGCATCGAAACCACCGAACAGATGGACTTTCTTGTAGCGTTGGCCAAGCCCGTGCTCGGGCAGGGCTGGCTCTTCGGCCGGCCCGTCCCAGCCACCGAACTCCTGTTTAGCCTTGTCGCTTCCGATGAAGAGGCCGAAGCGCTGACCGGTCAGAACCGATCGAGCGCCCTGGACACTAGGGCCTGTTAACACTACTCAGGCCCTAGTTTGGCTCTTTCCCGGCGCCCATCACTTCACGGCTGAAGCAGGCCGGATTGGGATCAAGGACTTTCAAGCCTCCATACACAGCAAAAGCGCCACCCGAAGGTGGCGCCCTTGTCAAAACAAGCTAAAGCAAAAAGACCTACAGAGCCGATTCAATCTCAAATCCCCAAGCCTCGAGCAGAGCCTCAGGAATGTACTTGGAATTCTTGTTCCGGCGAGCCCATTCCCTCAAGCGAGTGGAGCGAATGTACTGATCCGGGCTGAGTTTGAACTCCTTGACGATCTGCTCAAAGGAGGTCACAGTGGGCACAACTGGGCCGATGGGCTCAGGTTTGCCCCAATTCGGATTACCGCGACGTTTTGCCATCGAATTGGTGTCCTTAGGAAAAGGTGAAGTGCATATACTTCCAAGGCCGCGTACGGGGGGACTGTCCGGTCTGGAGGAAACTCTAGAGTCTTATTTTACGTATTTTTTATTCAGAAATCAATAGAAAAATTGCAACTGTCGGGAAACAGCCCCGATCTCCATCCCGCTCTGATAGTTGCGACTATGTGTCTGTATCAAAAAGAGATTACACTGTTCTGTTCAACATGCCGACTGGGTTGTGCCGTTTTCAGGCGTGGATAACCTGGCGCTCACCCACGAGTGGCGGGAGGATACTACTATGATAACAACCTGCCGGACGTTGACCTTCGCGCTTCTCTTCGCTCTCGCCTGCGTTTCGCGCTCCGCTGCCGTGGAACTGAAGGTCAGCCGGGATGCGCTGGAACGCACTTTGAGGCAGCAGCTCTTCAGCGGTCCCAGCGGCCGGTACTATATGAAGGGCAATGCGCAGACTCCCTGTTTTGTTTATGCAAGCGATCCCAAACTGAGCTTCGGGCCCGACCGGATCGTCGTCCGGATTCAAACCCACGCCAAGCTTGGCAAATCCGTAGGCGGCGCCTGTGTCGGCCTCCCGCTCTCGCTGCCGGCTGAGGTTTCGCTGGCGCCGGAGGGCGAAGGCGAGATTGTGGGCTTCCGCGATGCTCGCATTGATCGCGTCAGCGGCCACAAGGAGCTCGACTTCTTTCTCGTTCCCTTTCTCAGCCGCAAGATTCCTTCGGGCATGAAGGTCAACGCCACCGAGCTCCTGCGCCAGGCTCTCGCGGGCTCAACAGCCTCCTCCGGCTACAAGGTCACCCTCGATCGGCTGAAGATTCACTCCTTGCAGATTCAAGGCGATACGCTCGTCCTGGATGTGGACTTCGATTTGAGCGTGCAATAAATTTGTATAAGCGTTATAACCTTTATTGTCCGAAGGTGTCTGAAAGATAACGGTCAATCGATGATAACGGTCAATCAATACAGTTGGATTCTGCACTCACCCCTTCAGTTTTGAGAGAGGCGTGAATTCCAGCCCGTGCTGAGAGTCCGCTTGCAATGGCACAAAACTGTCAGGAGGTCTTGACATGCGTAGATGGGCAATCTGGTTGTTCATCGCAGGAATCGCGCTTCCCGCTTTGCCGGCCAACAGGGTCACCGTGGAGCAGTTGGAACGAACTATTGCCACGGTCAAATCCAGACCGGACTCCGAGGTGGCAAAGCAGCTCTCTGCTCTGGAACTTGTCGAGCGTCTCAGCTCCGCCAAGCTCGAACAGTTGAAGAACGGCCTGACTGGAGAAAGAGCGCAGCAGGCCCTGTTGGCCCTCGCCGATGCCTCGGCCTTCTCCCCTCCGCCAGCCTCCGAAATACCCGCCACCGCCGCACCTGATCGGGCATCTCAACGGCGCATCATGGCTCAGACGGTCGATTATCTTGGCAAAACACTGCCCTTACTGCCCAACCTCTTCGCCGCCCGCTACACCACGCGCTTTGAGAGCCGGCCCTCGCTGATCGACGACCCTGCCTCCACTGAGAATTCACTGCACCAAGTCAGCAAATCCAGAGTCACAGTGCTCTACCGCGACGGCCAGGAGTTTGTCGATTCGGGAGTCGGCAAGGACAAAAAGCCCGAGGCGCCAGATAAGGGGTTGACCACATGGGGTGAGTTCGGGCCAATGATGGGAATTGTGGTCATCGACGCCGCCCGCAGCAAGCTCGCCTGGAGCCATTGGGAACTGGGAGAAGGCGGCCCTCAGGCTGTCTTCAGTTATTCAGTACCCAAAGAAAGGTCGCACTACGATGTAAGCTTCTGCTGCGTGACCGAGGCTTACGGGCTCGAAATCAACGTCCTGAGCCAGCGGGTCGGCTATCACGGTGAAATCACAGTTGATCCTGATAGCGGAACGATCCTGCGGCTCACCGCCATCGCTGATATGGAGCCGGGAAATCCTATCGCAATTGCCTCTACTGCGGTTGAATATGGACCGGTTCAGATTGGCGGGCGAACCTACTTTTGCCCCGTTCGCGGCATCGCCTATGCCCGAGCCCCCGATCTGAAAGCCTTGCGCGATAGCATTGCTTCCTCATCCCATTCTAAGACCGGCGACACCCTTCCTCCGATCGAAAAGCCCAGTCTCTCCTCCTTTGCCGGAGCCCCTCAACGATTGATGTTGAACGATATCTCTTTCAAGCAGTACCACTTGTTCCGTGCTGAATCCCGTATGGTCGCAGCCACTGGGGACGAAACGGCTCCCAAGGCATCAGCTACTGAGATCACCTCTCCTCAAACCGCCAATCCCGTCGCCGCTCCCCTTCCGCCCGATTCAACCAAGCCCTCGGAAGACACCGCCGTTGCAAGCAGCGGACAGACCGGAGAGCCTGCGGCCATGCCTGCGCCAGTCGCGTCGCCAACTCTCGCGCCCGAGCCATTGCTGCCTGAAATCACGGTGACTGCCGCCACCGGACTTCCCCAGGCTCCGGCAATCGCTCCCGCCGCGGCGCCCGACGGAACCGTTACCCTCCGGCTGAACGCTCGACTGGTGGACGTGGGTCTGGTAGCTGTCGATAAGAAGGGCCATCCGGTCAAGAACCTCAAGCAGGAAGATTTCGAAGTCTACGACGACGGACACAAAGTCAATATTCGCTCCTTCGTCCAGGCCGGCGCCGCGCCGCCAGACACACCAAACCCGTCCTCCACTTCCGCTGGAATTCCCGAGCAACCGGCCTTCTCCAATCGCCGCGTTGATTCGGGCAAGGCTGTAGGGTCAGATGCTTCGGGTAGCACCATCGTTCTCTTGCTTGACAACTACCTCTCCTTTGGCGACCTGACAAACGTTCGCGATCAGATGCTTCGGTTCCTGGGCGGCCTGCCGGCCAGCGAGCGCGTTGCGCTCTACGCCATGAGAACCGGCAACGTGGATGTTCTGGAAGAAGGGACCACCGACCACGCCTCACTGGCAGCAACGCTGAAAAAGTGGAGCCCCATCGCCCTGAACATCGCGCGCGGCGAGTTTGAAGAGGCGCGCAACCGGCAGACCTTGGAAACGGTCCATAACATGGAGGACTTGCTGACCACGAATGGAAATCAGGAGCTCGACGCGGGAACCAATTTCCAGCCCCTCGACGCCCAACTCCGGGAGCTCGGCAGCAATCCCGCGCGCGACGCCCTCACCGGACTCATCGATGTAGCGCGCCATCTGGCGGCCATTCCGGGGCACAAGAGCCTGGTCTGGATCACAAGCGACAACGTTTTGGCGGATTGGACCAAAATGTCGGTCAGCATCGACAAGGGAAGCAGAAAGATCGATGCATCTTCCCTGCGCACCCAGGAGGCCCTGAACAACGCGCACGTTAGCATCTATCCGCTCGATGCTTCCCGCCTTGAGGCATCGGTCATCAATGCCAGCATTGGCCGGCGCAATGTCGAACTGACGCCTACCAATCAAATGGTTGATTTCCCCGTTTTGGAGAAGGAGATGCAGGGGCCTGAATTCACTGCCGGTTATAACATCAATACACAGCCTCAGCGGGATCTCAACCCGGGTCGCCTCACCGCCGCAATGCAGCAGGATCTCCATCCGATCCAAGGGGCCTTCCGCGAGGTAGCAGATGCCACCGGTGGGCGCATCTTCCGGCGTGCCGCGGACCTGACATCCGAGCTTAACGACGTAGCCGCCGATGGCCGCGCGACCTATCTGCTGAGCTTCACCCCAACCGAAGCGGCCGATGGAAAATATCATCTGATCACGGTAAAACTGCCAAGCCGCCACGACATCAATCTCCGCTATCGGACCGGTTACCTCTACAAGCAAGAGTCGTCGACCCTCAAAGAGCGCTTTCGCGATGCGGCAGTGAATCCGGAAGATGCAACTGAGATTGCCCTCACGGCAAATCCCCAGCCTTCATCCAACAGCCACTCGATCATGCTCCAAATCGCCACCAGAGACCTTGAATTGGCCCAGAAGGACTCGCTATGGACCGACAATCTGGATGTGTACCTTGTCCAGAGAGACGTGGATGGATCGAAGGCCCGCATCAGCGGCCAGACCCTCGGACTCCATTTGAAGCCGGCAACCTACGAGAAGTACCTTCGGGAAGGTATCTCATTCAACCAGGTCCTGGAGTCGACTGCGAATGTCGAGTCTGTGCGCATCGTGGTACTCGACAGAAACTCGGGCCGAATGGGATCGATTACCATCCCTGCCGCGGCAATCAGCGCCAAACAGTGAGATCGCAGAAGACTGCCGGCGAATTGGCGATGAATCAGGCGTAACCGGCTCCCTGTTCTCCGGGTCCAATCTGCTGGGGAATCCCCGATGCCACTGGCCACGGGGACTCTCCAGCATCGGTTCGCGGCCAAGCTGAAATACGCCCGAACCGGGCCGAGGGATGAAATGATGCGCAAGCTTGCATTCCTTCTACTCCTGGCGGGCATCGCTCCATCCGCCTTTGCCGCTAAGAAAGTGACCATCGAACAACTGGAACAGACACTTGCTGTATCCCCCTCCAAATCGGATGCGGATTTGGCCTGGCAGCTCGCGGATTTGCAGCTCACTGAGCGCCTGAGTTCGGATCGTCTTTCCCGCCTGCGGGGAGAGGTGACCGGCGAGAAGAGCCAGCAGGCGCTCGGGTTGTTGGCCGATCAGTCGGCCTTTCTCGACCTGCCTGCAACCGATCTCCCCGCCACTCCTGCGCCTGATCTTGCCGAGCAACGCCGCATCATGGGCCTCGTAGTCCACTACGTGGGCAAGACCATCCCACAATTGCCGAATTTCTTTGCCACCCGGGTTACGACCCGATTTCAGGACACTCCCGGTGGATTCATCAAGGCCTCTGGGCTGAAGACCTCGCGCTATGAGCCCCTCCACAGTGTCGGCTCGTCCAGTGTCACCGTCCTTTACAGAGACGGCCGCGAAGAAGTCGACAGCGGCGCCACTGGAGCAAAGACAGCCCCGCCCCCGGAACTGGGCTTGAACTCCTGGGGTGAGTTTGGACCGATTCTCT
>Ga0302322_100004376_pt1 | contig 12256 bp, 6 predicted proteins | sample Fen_T0_2_FD_203757 | JGI IMG/M metagenome (GOLD analysis project Ga0302322, IMG submission 203757) | Peat permafrost microbial communities from Stordalen Mire near Abisko, Sweden - Fen_T0_2 | ecosystem: Environmental > Terrestrial > Soil > Wetlands > Permafrost | place: Sweden: Abisko...
ACGGGACGCTCTACCTCGCCAACTCCAGCCAGATCTATGAGGCAAAGCCCGCGGGCGCTCCGACGATCAATACGCAGCCCCTCAGCCAAAGCGTCGCGCCGGGAGGCAACGTGCAGCTTTCCGTCACCGCCAGCGGCCTGCCCGCGCCGACCTACCAGTGGCATTTCAACGGCAACCCGTTCCAAGGCGCCACCTCGCCGAGCCTGGGCATCAGCAACGCACGCGCCGCCGATGCCGGTGATTACACCGTCGTCGTCACGAATGCCCTCGGCAGCGTCACCAGCGCCAAGGCCACGCTCACGGTCACTGCCGCGCCGGTCCCGCCACCTCCACCCTCCGGTGGTGGCGGCGGTGGCGCGCCCTCGGCGTGGTTTCTCCTCGCACTGGCTTCGCTCGGACTCGCGCGGAAGCTGATCCGGGCGTGAGTCGCATGGCGGGTTTGGCGCGCTCGTTTGTCATTCAGGTTGGCGGACCACCGCTGACCGTTCGCCCGGGCGTAATGATGGCGCGCAAGAACTGCGCATGAAACGCCAAACCACTCCGAGCGGCGACGGCCCATCGCAACGAAACTTGACCATGTCCCAGCCCACCCGCAGCCGTCTCCTTGCCAGCCTCCTGCTGGTCACACTGGTGTTGCCCGGAGCGGCCCAAAACACCGGGTCCGTCCCAGTCTATCGCTGGACCACCCTGGCCGGCCGCACCAGCGTTGGGTCGGAAGACGGCCCGGCCACCGCCGCCCGCTTCGCCTACCCACACGGCCTGGCGATGGACTCCGCCGGCACGCTCTACGTCGCCGACACTGGCAACCACACCATCCGCAAGGTCACCCCCGCGGGCCTCACCTCCACCTTCGCGGGCACTGCGGGTCAGTCCGGCAGTAGCGACGGCCTGGGCCCGGGCGCACGGTTTTTTAGCCCGAGGGGCCTCGCCCTCGATGCGAGCGGCAACCTCTACGTGGCGGACTCGGGCAATCATACTATCCGCAAGATCACTCCCGCCGGTGTCGTCACCACCCTCGCCGGCCAGGCCGGCAAAGCGGGCCAGGCCGACGGCGCGGCCACGGCCGCCCTCTTCGACTCGCCCGACCGGCTGAGCGTCGACACCCAGGGCAATGTCTATCTGGCCAACGGCGGAGTGCGCAAAATTTCGGGCGGCACGGTCCAGACTGTCCCGATCCCCGCGTTCGCCACTCTGCCGAATGGGCAGACCACCGCGGTGAGTGTATTCGGCTGTCCGGCCGTCGACGCCGCCGGGCAGCTGCACTTCTGGGCTAACAGCTCGGGTTACTATCCGGAATCCTCCCATCCGTGGGGCGTGTTGGTGACCTTGGGACCGGAGGGAACGCTGACCTCGACCGAAAGGTTGTACGATCCGTCCCTCGGCACCGGCGGTAACTTCCTGTTCAACGATGCGGCGGGAACCCTCTTCGCCGTCGTCGACTACATGCGGCTGGTTTCCGGACAGCAGTATATTGCGGGTTACACGCTGCCCGCCGTCGGAAACAGCCTCGGCAGTTCCATCCGCTTCGTGGATGCCTATCGTTACCCCTCCGCCCCCCGCGGCTGCGCCGTGGATCAATCCGGCCGCTGGTACTATACGCGCGCCTCGGATTCGGCCATTGTCCGAAACGACGCCGTCCTGGCGGGCGTGGCCGCCGGTCCCAAGGACGGAACCAACGCCGAGGCCTGCTTCGATCGCGCCCGCTACATGGATGTCGACGCGACCGGCAACGTCTGGGTGCTCGAGGAAGGCTGGGACTACCTGCCCTATCTGAGTTCCCCGTCATCGGTGGGCTACACGCGCCTCCGCAAGGTCACACCCAGCGGCACGGTCAGCACCGCCTACCTCGGGCCGAAGATGATCTACACGCCGCAACACCCGGTGGGCGTGGCGTGTGACGGTGCCGGCAATGTCTATTTTGCCACGGAAACCCAGTTGTCAGCCAACGGCATCACGATCAACCGCATCACCGCGGACACCGCCAGCGTGTTCCTGGACGCCATGGCAAGCTACACCTTCTATGATTTCGCCTCGGATGCCGCCGGAAACTTGTGGACTTACTCAGGACTTACCTGGGAGATGCTCCGCCGCCCGACCGGAGGGACCTGGGCCGCACTCGCGGGCAATCCATCGCCCGGGATCAAGGACGGCAAAGGTGCCGCCGCCAGCTTTGGTTCACCTTGGTCGCTAGCGACTGACAAGTCCGGCAACGCATACTTCCTCGACAGGAACTACGACGCAAACTACGCCGTCGAATCCTGTTTTGTCCGCAAGCTCACCCCCGATGGAACAGTGACCACGATCACTCCCAACCTGGTGAAAAAGGAGACGGTGAATGGCGCGGTTGTGTCGCTCTACCCCGGCAGCCTCGTCATCAACAGCCGCGGTGAAATGATTGTCACGTCCCAACACGGCATCCTGCAACTCGACGTCACGGGGGCAATGACCGCGCTCGGCGGCGCGGCCGCGACCCCGGGGACTGTCGACGCCCTCGGCGACAAGGCCCGCTTCACCTACCCCACCAGCCTGGCGGTGGATCCACAAGACCACCTCTACGTGCTGGACGCCGGCGGCACGGCAGTCCGAAAAGGCGAATTTTTGGGCTTCACGCCCGGTCTGACCGCTCAACCGCAAAGCTTGACGGTCAACGTCGGTGGGACCGTCACCTTTAGTGTCAATGCCAGTGGCACCCCTGCCCCCACCTACCAATGGTATTTCAACGACAACCCGTTCAAGGACGCCACAGCCCGCACGCTGAGCTTCACCAATGCGCGCAGCGCCGATGCCGGCGACTACACGGTCGTCGTGACGAATTCCCTCGGCAGCGTCACCAGCGCCAAGGCCACGCTTACGGTCACCGCCGTGTCGGCCCCGCCGCCCCCCGTGTCCCCCGGCGGCGGCGGCGGCGGTGCCCCGTCGTTCTGGTTCCTGCTCTCGCTGGGCGGACTGCGGCTGCTGCGCCACCTTCGAGGCAACATCAGTACAGGTGAGTCTGCAGGGCGGAATCGCTGATCCCGCCGGCTCGCTCAGGTGACATCACGTTCGTGGCGGGATCAGCGATCCCGCCCTACAGACGGTCAATACCACCAGCCGGTTTGCAATCCCCGCTCGCCTTCCTTCCGTGCGGACCTAAGCCTTGCGGCGATTTCCAATCGCTCAGGGTATCGTCCCTCCGGCATGTCCCGCCTACTCCATTCCGAATCCACTTCCGGCAGAATCCTGGGCTACGTCCTGCTCGCCCTGCTGGCCCTGGCCCTCGGCGGGACGATCCTGCTCCAGGTCGAAAAACAGACCGAATATTCGCCGGTCGGCCGCGGCGCGAAGCTGGCCGAGACGGCCGGCTGCTTCGCCTGTCACGGCCGGGGTGACGCCGAGAAACGCTTTAATCTCCGGCTGAAAGCGGAGGCTTGGGGGACAAAAAACAACCCTACTTTCTGGGACGAAGACGTCACCAAGGTGTCGGAAATCGTGGAATGGATCACGAAGGGCGTCACCGCCGACGAGGTGGAGAAGCACAAACGGCTGTTCATTAAAATGCCGGCCTACCAAGACCGGCTCACACCCGCGGAGATCGACGCCATTACCGCGTGGATCCTGGCCGAAGGCCTGAAGTATACGCAAGGCACGGGCCCCACGGCCAAACCCGTGCCCGCATTGGACGGCAAACCAATGACCCCCGACCAACTGCTGGTTTCCGGCGACCGCCTCTCCCGCAAATTCGGCTGCTACCAGTGCCACGGCGAGCTCGGCCAGGGTGGCGGGCCCAACCCCGGCTCGTTCAAGGCCTATATTCCCGGCTTCTTTGGTCAGGACTTCCTCAAGCTCACGGCCCACGGCGACCGGGCCGAGATCCTCTACTGGATCGACCACGGCCGTGGCCAGGCCATCGAGTCGGGCCTGCTCGGGCGGCTCGCCAAATCCTACCTCGACCGCCAGACGATCCCCATGCCCGCCTATCACGACCAGCTGGCCGCGCCGGAAAAAGAGCTGCTTGCCGATTTTGTTTTGCTCCTCAATAAATCCGGTCCCCTGCCCGCCAGGGAAATCGAAAGGATTGCCACCTTGTTGAACCACAATACGTCACCCACCCCACCATGACCCGACTCCGCCTGCCCGCGCTCGCCCTCGCCCTTTGCCTCCCTGCCGCCGGCGCCTTCGCCACCGAAGCCGCGCTGGAGAAGCTCCTGCCCACGCCGCCAGAGATAAGGAAGATCCTCGATCACAGCTGCGTCATGTGCCACGGCGAGGTCATCGACGGCCAGCAGGAGATCCGCGACGATCTCGACCTGAGCACCGACGACGCGATCCGCAAGACGATGCCCGAGGTCGGCCGGCTCAAGCAATATATCCTCGAGGACACCATGCCCAAGAAGCCGAGGCTCGGCCGCCGGCTGCGCAACGACCCGAAGCTACAGGAACGTCTCACCGCCCTGAAGGCCGACTTCGACAAGAATGGCGAAAAGGCCGTCCTGCTCGCGTGGCTGAAGGACGTGGTCGCCACGACCGGCGAGAAGAAGAAGGATCACTGAGTCTTTTCTCTCTTCGATTGATAGAAACTGTAGGAGGGGCCGCGTCTCTGCGGGCCGGCACCGGTCGTAGCCGAACCAGGCTCGCCCGAAGGCACGCTCTCCGGCGGATGTCATACCCCGGGTTTTCCGGTTGCCCGCCCGCCGGGCCGATTCTATCGTGGGCACGTGTCCAGCCCTCAGCCAGCTTCGGCGGTCATGGCCGAGCCAACACCCGCCCTACCATGGGATGAGCCCAAGGCGGTCATTGCCTCGGTCCAGCAGCGGGTGCTCCGCGGCATGGTCTGGTCCATCGCCGGGTATGGCGTGATCCAGGTGCTGTTATGGCACACCCGCCCGGTGGACTCCCGCCCGGTGATTTCCTATGCCTTCGAAGCGATCCTGTTGACCGGCCTCACCCTGCAATATCTGGGCCTCAACCGGTTGAACATCCGGCAAAACGGCATCCTGTTCATCAGTTGGCTGGGCCTGATCGACCTGATGGTCTGGACCACCTCGGGCCCGGAGATGGGGAGCGCCATCGCTCTGGTGTGCACCATTTTGGTCGCGCTTTTTTTCATCAACAAACGGGCCGGGGCGGTGGTGGTGGGGACCTTCGGCCTCTACATCATTCTGCACGCCGTCCTGGTCGGCCGGGGCGTGCTGCAACCCTACTCCAGCATGACCCAACGGCCGGTCACGACCCTGTTGATGCTGCGGGCGGGTCTGTCCGCCTTCGGGGTACTGGCCGTAGGTTTCGCGATCTTCGCCCAGATCCACCATGTGCTTTTCCAGTCCCTGTCCCAGATGGCCGAGGAACGCCGGCGCCGGGATCAGGCGGAAGCGGCGCACCGGAAGGCGGAAGAAATCATGCGCGCCAACCAGCACTTCGAAGCGCTCGGCAAACTCGCCAGCGGGGTTGCCCATGACGTCAACAATGCGCTTACCGTTGTGCTGGGCAATGCCGAGCTGCTGAAACTCGGCCTGCCCCCGGGGGAAAAGCAGATGTTTGCGCAGGATATCCTGACCGCCGCCAAATCCGCCGCCCAGACGACCCGGCAGCTCCTCAGCCTGACCCGGCACAGCGGCCACCAGCCCGTCCAGACGGATCCCGCGCTGGTGGCGCGTTCCGTCAGCCGGCTGGTCAGCCGCCTCCTGTCCGAACACATCCGTCTCGAGGTGGAATGCCACAGCCGGCGCAGCGTGCTGGTTGATCCCGCCGACCTGCACCAGGCGCTGTTGAACCTCCTGCTCAACGCCCGGGATGCGGTGCCATCGGGCGGCGTAATCCATCTCCGCACCGAGGATGACGAGTCTGGCGGCGTCCGGGTGAGCGTCAGCGACAATGGGCGCGGCATCCCCGCCGAGGTCCGGTCCCGGATTTTCGAGCCCTTCTTCACCACCAAGCCGGCCGGCCAGGGGACCGGGCTCGGCCTGGCGATGGTCCGCACATTTGCCGAGGACGCCGCGGGCCGCGTGTCCGCGGACAACCTGCCGGCCGGGGGCGCCTGCTTCACCCTCACTTTTCCCGCTTGTCCGGCACCCGCCCCGATCGTCGCACCCCCGCCCCGCACCGTCCGCCCGGTCCAGAACATCCTTCTGGTCGAGGAACAGCCCGACCTGCGTCAGCTGATGCAGCGGGTCATGCAAGGCGACGGCCACCAGGTCACGGGCGTGACCGGGGTGGGTGATGCGCTGCAACGATTGCAGGCGGGCGAAAAATACCAGCTGCTTTGCGCCGACCTGCAACCCGACGGACAGCAGGTATTGAATCTGATCGTCGAGTTTCAGCGCGACCGGGCGTCAGCCCCGGTGCTGCTGAGCACCGGGCATGCCCACCCGTTGCTGGCCGGCGGCCGCCTGCCCCGGCCCGGCGTGCAGGTGATCAACAAGCCCTTCACCGGCACCGAATATCTGACCCGGGTTCAGCAGATGATCCTGGCGGAGCGACCTTGAGTTGCCGCCCGCTCCGCCGAAACGGTGCGCGGGCGTCGCTTGACGACGCCCGCACAGGACCGGCGCCGAGCTGATCGAAACTGTAGGAGGGGCTTTCCTGTCAGCCATAGGCTTGGCGGAGGTTGAACGCCCCGACCTCGAAGTCGGCTGATATCCCATCGGGGCGTCAGCCGTCGCTCTTCGAGCTATGGCTAGACAAGTAAAGCCCCTCCTACAGCCAATCCTTGCGGCATCTCACACGTCCGCCAGCCGGGCCGTCGAGTCACCGAAGCGTTCGAGGCCGGTGACCCCCGCCTGGTCGGCGAGGCTGAGGAAAAGATTGGAGAGCGGCTTGGAGCCATGGTGGACGAAGCGTCCACCGGTGAGCCGGCCGCCGCCGCCGCCGGCCAGGATGACGGGCAGGTTTTCGTGCGTGTGGCGGTTGCCGTCGGCATTGCCGCTGCCGTAGAGGATGCGCGAGTTGTGCAGGAGCGAGTGGCCGTCCACGTCGATCGTCTGGTCCATCCGCCCGAGGAATTTGCCGAACTGCTCAACATACCAGCGGTCGATCTGCGCGACCTTGTCGATGCGCTCGGCGTTGTTCTGGTGGTGGGACAGGTCGTGGTGGCCCTCGGTGATGCCGATCTCGCTGAAGGAGCGGTTGTCGCCATCGTGGCCGAGGACGAAGGTGGCGACCCGGGTGGAGTCGGTCTTGAAGGCGATCAGCATCATGTCGTACATCAGCTCGACGTATTCGGCGTGGCTCGCGGGGATGCCCTCGGGCGTGGTCTGGCCGGGGTCGATGTTGGGGCCGAATTTCTCGGCCTTCTGGATGCGGGCCTCGATCGCACGGACCCCGGTGAGGTACTGGTCGAGCTTCTCGCGGTCGGAGAGGTCGAGGCGGCGCTGCATGGATCGGGCGTCGGCCAGCACGGAATCAAGCACGGAGCGGCGTTCCAGCATGCGGCGCTGGGCGTTGGCCGAACGCAGGCCGTGCTCGCCAGCCCCGAACAGCCGCTCGAACACGAGGCGCGGGTTGTTCTCGGGCGTCATCGGCGTGGTGGGCGACTGCCAGGAAATGTTGTACTGGTAGGCGCAGGAGTAGCCTGAGTCGCAGTCGGCCGACTTGCGGTTGGCGTCGCAGGTGAGCTCGAGCGAGGAGAACCGCGTCAGATGCCCGACCTGCTGGGCGATGGCCTGGTCGATGGAGATGCCCGCGCGGATGTCGGAGGCGCTCTTGTTGATGCGGACGCCGGTCAGGAACACGCTGTTGCCGCGGGCGTGGTCACCCGCGCCGTCGGCGCCCGGGTTGGCGTTGGCGTGCTCGAGGCCGCCGAGCACCTGCACGTGCGACCGCATGCTCTCGAGCGGCGCCAGGGTGTTGGCCAGGGTGAAGTCGGTGAGGCCGCCCGTGGGCCACCAGCGGTCCGGGATCGCGCCGTTGGGGAAGAAGACGAAGGCCGTGCGCAGCGGTGCGCCCGTGGCGGTGGTGGCGAGCTGGGCGGCGGCCGTGGCGGCCATGAGCCGGGCCGGCAGCAGGGAGGCAAAGGCCGGCAGCGCGATGCAGGCGCCGAGTCCCTTGAGGAAGTGGCGGCGGTTCATGCCGGTGATTTGCTGCTCAAGGGTGGGTTTCCGGGGAAAGTTCATGGGGGGCGGGGCGGAGTTTAGCCGTTTGGCGGGTTCGCGGGGAGCGGATGGTCGGCGGTTTTGACGGAGGCAGGGGCGAGGCGGCGCTGTTGGAAGGGGGTGGACTCGACGATCCCGTGCAAGAGAGCGGAGGGACGGCCGCCGGTGGCTTCAAGCTGCGCCACGAGCCGGTCCACCGTCTCGGTGTCGTTGTAGTCGACCCCGCGGCCCAGCGCGTAAGTGAGCAGCTTTTCACTAAGGCAACGGTAGTAATCCTGCCGGTGTTGGGTCACAAGGATATGTTTCAGCTCGCGGATGTTGGCGAACTTTTCGCCCGTGATGAGCTTGCCGGCGGTGTCGAAGGGCTTGTTCAGCTCCTGGTCGCGCCACTGGCCCAGGGCGTTGAAGTTCTCGAGGGCCAGGCCGAGCGGGTCCATCCGGTTGTGGCAGGAGCGGCACAACGGTTCCTTGGCGTGGAGCGCCAGGGTGTCGCGCAGGCTCATGTCCTTCAGCTTGTCCTTGGGGGCGGCGTCCTCCAGCGCGGGGATGTTGGGCGGCGGCGCGGCGGCGGGCGTGCCGAGGATGGAGTTGAGGATGAAGACACCGCGCTTCACCGGCGAGGTGCGCGTGGGGTTGGACGTCACGGCCAGCACCGTGCCCTGCGTCAGCACGCCGCCGCGCGGGCTGTCGGCCGCGAGCTGCACCTTGCGGATCTCGCTGCCGGTGACGCCGGGGATGCCGTAGTGCTTCGCCAGCTCCTCGTTGAGGAAGGTGTAGTCGCTCTCGATCAGCTCGAGCAGGCTGCGGTCTTCGCGGATCACATAGGCGAAGGTCTGCTCCGTCTCCGCCTGCATTGCCTCGCGCAGGTTGTGGGTCAGCGAGGGCTTGGGCGAGCGGTTCTGGCCCAAAAACTTTCCGCGGGCCTGGACGAGGGCCGCCTTCTCCTCCGGGGTGCGCTTCTCCTCGGGGATCGGCCGGAGACGCCGGAAGGTTTCCATGGCCCGGTCGAACTCGGGATCAAAGTGTTCGCGCAGGAACACCGCAAGGCCATCGACCTGCACGTTGCTGATGTCCCGCGCTTGCAGCCACTGGCCGGTGAAGTTGCGGACGAACTCCGTCGAGCGCTTGTCCGCCAGCAGGCGGTTGACCTGGGCGGGCAGCTCGGCGCGGAGCCGGCCGGCGCGGGCCAGGCGGATGAGCTCGGCATCGGGCATCGAAGACCAGAAGAAATACGAGAGGCGCGACGCCAGCGCCCATTCATCCACGAACGGGTAGGCCTGCCCGGCGGTGAGCGGCAGCACCTCCTCCTCGCGGAAGATGAAACGCGGCGAGGCGAGCACCGCGACCATCGCTTGCGCGACTCCCGCCTCGAAGCTGCTGCCGGGTTGGGCCGAGACCGTGGCGGCCATGCTGGCCAACCGGTCAATGGTCGCCTCATCCACCGGCCGGCGGAAAGCCCGCGTGGCAAAATCTCCGAGCAGGCTCCGCGCATATCTGGCCTGGGCGCCGGTGCCGCGCGGGACGGGCCGGGGAAAATATTTGACGTATTTGGCCGGTGGCACCCAGAACTTCTCGTCGAACGGGCCGCGCACCATCACGTCGTTGAGCTTGAGGCGAAGGAGGCGCTTTTGCTCGCGATCAGGACCGAGGGGCTGGACCTCAAAGGTCAGCTCATGGTCGCCCGGAGCCCACTGGCGGTCGTAGGTAAACTTGAATTCCTTGCCCTCGCCCTCGCGGACAAACTCCCGGTCGAGAAGCGTCGCCCCGTCCACCTTGAAGAGAACCCGGCACCGGTTGTAGTCGAACTGGTCGTCCACGTACTTCTCGATGGTGGTCAGGTCGGCCACCACCTGGTATTTGCCGGCGTGCTCGATCCGGTGCCTGGCCGTCACCGTGGCGGGCGTGTAATAGGAGAGCTCCAGCCCCTTGCCGGCGATCACCGGGGCGGGCCGCAGGAAAACCGGTGGCGCCGCCGGGGCGGCAGCCGGCTTGCCGGCGGGCTCGGCGGCCGCGACGGGGGCCGGCGGCGCGGGCGAGACCACGGCCGGCTTCGCGCCGGGCGGGGCCGGGGCGGCCGGGTCGGCGACCAGGGTGGCCGGGGTTTCCATTTTCACCGTGACAAACTGCCGGCCGGGAATCGGCGTCTCGGCCACGACCCGGGCGCGGGTGGGCACCTCGCCGGAGACGATCGCCTGCGCCGCATCGAGATACTTCTCCAGCAGCATGGGCGAGATGGTCAGCACGTCACCGATGTTGTCGAAACCGTGGCCGGTGTCGTCGGCGGGGAATTCCTTCAGGGTGTCAAACTCCACGCCCATCAGCTCGCGGATGGTGTTGCGGTATTCGACGCGGTTGAGCCGGCGCACGGTGACGCGGCCGGGATCGGGCCGGGCCAGGTCGAGGCCGAAGGCGTCGCGCTTGATCCAACCCGCGAGTTTCTCGATGGCCGGCTCGGGCAGCTCTTCCTCGTCCGACGGCGGCATGATGTGCGTGCGGGTGTTCTTGAGCACGCGCTGCCAGAGTTTCTTGTCCTTGAGCGCGGCCTCGGTCGTGAAGCCGTCCAGCTTCACCCCGCCCTTCTCCTTGCCCCGGCCATGGCAGTCGTAGCAGTACTGCTCCAGCACCGGCTGGATGTCCTGCTTGAACGCAGTCATCGCGGGCTCGGCGGAACGAAGCAGGACGGGGGTAAAAAAAAGCAGGATTATACTCAGGCGCAGAGGCATGGGGTCCGGTCACCAAACCTGCCTCAACCCACTTTGCAACCTTGTGCAGAAGAATAATGGGTTAGTTGCATGATTGCCCGAAATTAACCGGATCAGGTCGGTAAGGTGGTCGTCGGTATCCAGACTGGCGCCAAGGCGTCGGGGTGCCCCTGGACATGTTCGGGGTCCTGATCCTGAGTTCGCCGAATGGAGAAGCCGACGCCCATCTACAGTCTGAGTCCCATCAGCCCGGCGTTGCCAACCCCGGCCGGTGTATCACAGTGCGCGCATGAAATCGTTGCGCCTTGCCGCCTGCCTTCTGTTCTCTGTCTTCTGTCCACTGTCCTCTGTCCATGCCGCCGGCTCGCTCGTTTCCGGGCCCATGCTGGGCTACGCGGCGAAGCGCGAGGCGTTCCTATGGTTCGAGACCAAGGACGCCCAGAACGTCGCCCTCGATTATTGGGTGGCCGGCAAGCCCGGGACGAAACGCACGCTCACCCAGGCCAATCCCGCCACCACTCCGGTGGGCGGCCAGATCATCCAGTTCCGGCCCGGCCTGCTCGAGGTGGGCGCGACTTACGAATATGCGCTCAGCATTGACGGCGTGAAGCAGGCCTTCCCCTTCCCCACCACCTTCAAGACCAAGACGCTCTGGGAATGGCGGGGCCCACCGCCGGACTTCAAGTTCATCTTCGGCACCTGCGCTTACTTCAATGAACCCGCCGTCGACCGGCCCGGCCCGGGTTATGGCAAGACGATGGAAACTTTCCGCCTGATGGGTGAGAGCGGCGCCGACTTCATGGTCTGGGGCGGCGACAACTGGTATACCCGCGAGGTGGACTACGATTCCATCAGCGGCCTCTGGTATCGCGCGCAGCTCACCCGCGCCCTGCCGGAGCTGCGGAAGCTGTTCGCCGTCATGCCGCACTACGCCACCTGGGACGACCATGACTACGGCTCCAACGACTCCAACAAGAGCTTCGAGCTGAAGGACGAGTCACTCCGCATCTTCCAGGCCTATTGGGGCAATCCGAGCTACGGCGAGGCCGGCCATCCCGGCGTCTACACCAAGTTCAACTGGGGCGACGCGGTCTTTATCCTGATGGACGATCGCTGGTATCGCGACGACGACCACCTCGAGGCCGGGGCGATCAAACGAATGAAGACCCAATACGGCGAGCACCAGCGCGACTGGCTCAAGCAATCTCTGCTCGCCGCGCAATTGAACAAGGCCTGCACCTTCAAGTTCGTCGCCACCGGCGGGCAGGTCATCACCGATTTCGGCGGCGCGAGTGAGACCTTCGCGTACTACCCCGAGGAACGGGCCGACCTGTTGAAGTTCATCGCCGATCACCACATCACCGGTGTCATCTTCCTGACCGGCGACGTCCATTTCACCGAGCTGGCCCGCGAAAAGCTGACCGACACGCAGTGGGTCTACGAGCTGACCTCGTCGCCCTTCTCCAGCGGCGTGTCCAGCCTCGGCAC
>Ga0302322_100004377_pt1 | contig 12254 bp, 8 predicted proteins | sample Fen_T0_2_FD_203757 | JGI IMG/M metagenome (GOLD analysis project Ga0302322, IMG submission 203757) | Peat permafrost microbial communities from Stordalen Mire near Abisko, Sweden - Fen_T0_2 | ecosystem: Environmental > Terrestrial > Soil > Wetlands > Permafrost | place: Sweden: Abisko...
GCAACTGACATCGTTGTCTTGTCGAACGCGCCGAAACACCTGGGGAGCGATATCACGGTAATCGTTGGCCTGCCGAACAAGCACCCATGGTCGCTTCCGTTCGGACACAAGCGGATCTTCGCCGACCGGGTCAACGACTACGACCTCTTCGTGTACAGCGAAGACGACATGCTGATCACCGAAAGGAACATCGAGGCGTTCCGGCAGGCGACCACCGTGTTGCAGGATGACGAGATCGCGGGTTTCCTGAGATTCGAGCGCTTGAAAGACGGCACACGGTCTTATCCGGACGTGCACTTGGGCTATCACTGGGACGTGCAGACGGTGAGATCGCGTGGAGAGCGCACCTGGGCATTTTTTACGAACGAACACGCGGCGTCGTATATTCTGACGCGATCCCAGTTGCAACGAGCCATCGATTCGGGAGGCTTCCTCGTGGAACCGCACGAGGGCAAATACGATCTGTTGTGCGCCGCCGCCACCGACCCGTACACGCAGTGCGGAATGCAAAAGATGATTTGCGTGTCGCACATCGACGATTTCCTGATCCATCACTTGCCGAACAAATATGTGGGAAAACTAGGTGTCGGAGAGGCGGAATTCGGCGCGCAGATCGCGAAGCTTGTGGAAGTAGCGCGCGAGGAGACGCAGCACCCGCCATTGCTGTCGAATCATTCGACGTTGAAGGCCACGCACTTCAGCAAAAACTACTACGAACCGATCCGAAATGACTTGATTGAGTTGGTTCCGGCGGAGGCCCGCAACGTGCTTTCCGTTGGATGCGGTTGGGGAGCGACCGAAAGGCGTCTGATGCTCGACGGCAAGAAAGTGGTGGCAATGGGACTCGACCCGGTAATATCCGCCTGTGCCAGAGCCAGGGGAGTCGAGGTCATCGAGGGAGATCTTCCGGCGGCACTCGATCAGTTGCGGGGCCACGTGTTCGACTGCATTCTCCTGTCGAACATCCTGCATCTGGTGGGCGATCCGCCAGCGTTTCTGCAATCTCTGGGATGCCTGATGTCGGAGCGGACGACCGTGATTACGGCGGTGCCGAACCTGTCCCGGCTGCCAGTGCGTTGGCGCGCGTATTTCGGAAAGGACGTTCATCGGGCGCTGGGTAACTTCGCACGCTCGGGCGTTCACTTCACTTCGCATAGGACCGTCCGCGAGTGGCATCGAGGTGCGGGGCTCGAGGTCGATTGCTTTGCCGACGTTATACCTGAGCAGGTGCGGACGCTGTGCGCAGCGAGCGGGGGCACTCTGGCTCCTTTGTTGTCGTCGGAGATCGTGGCAGTCGCGACCCTGCGGCACTGAGACGCAAGTCGCAAATTCTCGGGGACAACTTAGCCAAGCTGGAGAAACCAAGGTCGATTGGCAGCAGCAACCTGAGCTGTGGCCAGTTTGATTGCTCTCATATGTCCACTCGCTCAAATCTTGACCACCAAGCTCCGACAGAGTCACTTGCGGCGACCGACTTCCAAGCGTGCTCAACCGCCAGACCGGATGGTTCGACGGCAAACCATGCTTGCATATCGTGCGGAGGCGAGCGGACCATGGAATTTATGACCGCTTCCGACCGGTTCTTTGCGCGGTCGGGCATGTACCGGCTTGTGCAATGCGAGTCGTGTTCCTTGGTTTGGCTCGCAGATCCGCCCGAGGCCAGCGAGATGGACCGGCACTACGGACCCAGCTACGACCAATTCATCCGTAAGGCGACGGACAAGGAATCGGAACAGCACTGGCGCAGAGCGGTAGAGACGGTAAAACGACACTCCCAAGGTGGCAGGCTGCTTGACCTGGGATGTGGCTCGGGATCATTTCTGCACTGTCTGCGTGATGGCGCTTGGAAGCTGTGGGGCGTGGAAATGTCGGCGGCGGCGGCGGAATTAGCGCGGTCCCGCCACCATGCCACCATCCTGACCGGGGACGTTTTGCAAGCGCCGTTTCCGCCCGGAATCTTCGACGTGATTACCTGCTTCCACGTTTTTGAACACATGACTTCGCCGCACGAGGTGCTGGCGAAAGTGGGGGAATGGTTAAAGCCGGGCGGAGTTTTCTGCGTGCACGTACCGAACATCGAGGCGGCGGAGGAACGGCTCTTCCGGTCATATTGGTATCCGCTCGAACTGCCGCGTCACCTCTATCATTTTTCCCCGCGGTCGCTCTGCCAACTCGCTCAGTCAAGCGGCTTGGAGAAAGTGAGTGTGACGACCGCCAAAATTTCTTTTGTGGAATACAGCACGCGATACCTGGTCGACGATGCCCTAACGAAAGTCGGCATTCCGCGCCCCGCTCTCGCGGAGGCGGGGGATCCGCCCCTTGCCTGGCGAGCGATTCGGAAGGGGTTGCGGCTGACTGTGCTGCCGGTAGTGAACTGGTTCATCGGCCTGACGGGCGACGGGTCCATCATTGAAGCGGTGTTCCGCAAACCCGAATCGGATGTCGCCAGCGAGCACGTAGCATAGGGCGTCAGGATAAAAAGATCAATGGGAGCGGGCACACAGCATTTTTTCGGTGGCGGGGGTCAGACGGACGTCAGCTTTCTGACTCTGGCCTTGGTGATCGCCTGCACAGTTTTGCTATTGTGCCTGCCGCGACGCTTCGTTTTTGTACCCATGCTGGTGGGAAGCATCCTGATTCCGCTCGACCAGCAAGTTTTACTCGGTGGAATCCACCTGACCATGTCGCGGCTACTCATCCTGACGGGGTGGGTTCGCCTGGGGCAGTGCCGAATGCAGTCGGTATCCGCATCGAGCTCGCGATGGACTGCCATCGATACGGTCTTCCTGCTCTACGGCCTTTCCAACGCGATGATGTATGTGCTTCTGTGGGGAGCTGACACAGGGGCGATCATCAACCGGGCAGGCTTCCTGTTCAACGCATTCGGGACTTACTTCTTCATGCGGTATTTTTTGACGTCGGAAGAGGACTTGGAGCTTGCCAGCAAGACCCTGGTGCTGGTGTTGGTACTGATCGCGGCGGGCATGGTCGCCGAGCAAGCAACGGGGCGCAACTTGCTGGCGGTGATCGGAGGACTTCCGACAAAATCCGTGTTGCGAGACGGTGCAATCCGGGCACAGGGGACGTTTGTGCATCCCCTCACAGCGGGCGCGGCCGGGGCGACGTTGTTGCCGCTAGCCATAGGATTGTGGTGGGTCAATGGAAGGAACGGCCGGTACGCGATCGTAGGCGCGCTGGCGTCCATCGCCGCCGGCCTGGCCTCACGATCGAGCACCGCGGTGTTGGTGCTGGCGGCAGGGTTTGGCGGCCTGGCACTGTGGCGGTATCGCCGACACCTGCGATTTCTGCGCTGGAGCATCGTGCTGATCCTGGTTGTTCTGCACATGGTGATGAAGGCGCCGGTGTGGGCACTCATTGCGAGAATCGACCTTACCGGATCATCTTCCGGGTACCACCGTTACATTCTGGTTGACCGCTTTATCGACCGCTTTTCGGAGTGGTGGCTGGTGGGGACCCGTGGCACATCCAGTTGGGGATGGGATATGTGGGACACGATCAACTCTTACGTGGCTGCGGGTACGGAGGGGGGTGTGGTGAACTTCCTCTTGTTCATCGCCTTGTTCGTGGTGGCGTTCCGCCAGCTGGGCCGCGCACGCAAGCGCGCGGTCGAGGATCCCGCCCTTCAGCGCCTGACATGGGTGCTCGGCACTTTGCTATTCGCTCACGCGGTGGCATTCTTCGGTATCGCCTATTTCGATCAGAGTCAGTTCATCTGGTACACCGAACTCGCAATGATTGCGGCCGCGGTCTCGCTTACACCACAGGGAGCGACCGTCGAGAGTTACGAGGCGCCGAGCGAGGCGATGGCGTGGAACCCGTGGCGGGATGACCCCCGCGGGAAGTCCTTGTGGCCTGCGCATGAGCATCGTTACCCAGTGGATGCCAAAGAAAGCTACTGACGTCAAATCGCAATACGTATATTTCGCCAGACCCTAACGGTCTTATCACGAACATGTCCCAGCCTATCCATGACGCTGAAGTGCCATTGCTCTCAGTGATCACGGTCACCTGGAACGGGAAGCGATACGTGGAAGAGTGCCTGCAGTCGCTGGCCACGAATGTGGATGTCCCAGCCGAGTTCATCGTCGTGGATAATGCCTCGACCGACGGAACTCCCGCACTCATCGAGCAGGCCTTCCCGCAGTTCAGGGTCGTTCGCAATACCGAAAACCTGGGATTCGCGAAAGCAAACAATATCGGTATCGGGATCGGCCGGGGAACGTATCTGTGCCTGGTGAATTCCGATGTGGTCGTTCCACCGGGATGCCTCGGCAGCCTGTATGAATACCTGGAGGCCAATCCAGATGTTGCCGTGGTCGGGCCCCAGATGCTGGGGACCGACAACAAGGTGCACCGCTCCAGCATGCGGCTACCCACCCTCGGCAACGCGTTTTGCAGGGCCTTCGCCTTGGACCGCATCGCTTTGCTGTCACGCGTTCTGGGGGGGCAGTTGATGTCCGACTTTTCCCATGACCACACGTTTGAGGTGGAGGTGCTGAATGGCTGGTTTTGGATGGTTCGGCGCACGGCGATGGAGAGCGTGGGAATGCTCGACGAGCGATTCTTCATGTATGGCGAAGACTTGGATTGGTGCCGCCGGTTTCGCGAAGCGGGATGGCGCCTGGTGTTCTACGGAGGAGCTCAGGCCCTGCACTATGGCGGCGGAAGCTCCAGGGTTGCGCCCGTTCGCTTCTACCTTGAGCTCCATCGCGCCAATCTCCAGTATTGGAGAAAACACAACGGCCCGCTGGCGACGGTTTTGTACGGGGCAATCCTGGTGGTCCATCATCTGATCCGGATGGTCGGTCACTCGGTTGCGTATCTCTTAGCTGCGAAGCGCAGGACAGAGCTGGCCGCGAAGATCAAGCGAAGCTGGATGCTGATCGCGTGGTTGAGCGGTGCGTACCGTCAGGCCGACGCCCATGGCCAGCTGTCAGCTTGAGCTTCTGGCAGTGACGCAGATGTTTGCAGCACGGCTGTCTCTGGTCGACAGGTGAGGCAAGCAAACCTATAGCGCAAGGAATCCACCGGCGGACGGAGTGATCGCCGGAGCCGTCACACACAACGCACAACGGTACTGCGATAGTCATGGCAGCAACGAATCCAAATCGCCCTTCGCCGAATAGATATGTGCTGGTTACGGCAGCCCGGAACGAGGAGAAGTACATCGAGCAGACGCTGCAGTCGGTGACGGCACAAACCGTAAAGCCTCTCGGATGGGTCATCATGAGCGACGGCTCGACGGACCGGACCGACGAAATCGTTTCGGCGTACGCAAGTGAGTACCCGTTTATACATCTGAGTCGGATCACCGATGACCACCCGCGGAATTTTTCTGCTCAAGTCATGGCGATCAACGCAGGCTGTGAGCTGCTGCGGAGTTCAGCGTACGACTTCATCGGGAACCTGGATGCCGACGTTCGCTTTGAACCTCACTATTTTGAAACGCTGCTGCGGAGGTTCGCCGAAGATGATGAACTGGGATGTGCGGGCGGATTTATTTTCGAGGAGCAGGGAGGCGTATTTCGGAGCCGGGTGGCGAACAGCCGGTCTTCCGTCGCCCACGCGGTTCAGCTATTTCGCCGGGCATGTTTCGAGGAGGCGGGGCCCTATGTTGCGTTGCGGTATGGCGGGCCCGACTGGGTGGCAGAAGTTAGGGCCCGTCAGAAGGGCTGGAAAGTGGAGTCGTTTCCTGATCTGCAAGTCAATCATCTTCGACCGACCGCAGCTGCCGAAGGCCTGCTCCGGGGCCGGGTCAGACAAGGGCGGATGGACTATTCGCTAGGCAGCGTGCTCCTCTTCGAGCTGCTGAAATGTGTACGAAGGGTGAACGAATCACCACGCGTGGTGGGCTCGATGTTGCGCTTCTACGGCTATGTGAGTTCGTGTGTACGCAGAGATCCACGGCTTCTAGGTGACGAAATCGTCCAAAACCTCCGGCAGGAACAAATACAACGGCTACGAGGCTTGCTGCGACTGGGACTGCGAGACTGAGTTCGCTTGTGCACGCCCAGCGGCAAGCGATTGGCGGACCTCTCCCGAGGCACGCGACTTCGTTGGTTAATGCGGGGCTGCCGTCAAGTTGGTTGGGGGTTGCGGAGAGGTTCCAGTCGTGCCGTAGGCACCAATCGACCACGCGCCACCGCCGCGCGCGATGCCGCTACGGTCGGTGGTCAGCGCGTTTTGCTGCTCCGTCGGCCAGCTTGACACGACGCTGGCTAGATTGGTGCCGGCGCCGATCATGAGCGAGCTGGTCTGCAGAGCGCCTGTCGCGCTGTTCACGCCGTCGAAGTTGGCTTGTGAGTTTACGGCATGAGCGTCACAAGCACACTGGCCGCGCCATGTGCTGAAGTTGTTGGTACCACCGGAGACGGGCCAGCAGTTGTAGCTGGTGCCGGTTGGGCAGTTAATGTACCCGTTGTAGTCGGTGGCGGTGAAAGAGACGCCGTCCCAGAGTTTATTGGCACCGCCAACGATATTGTTCTTGGCGTTGACGAGATTGACGTTTTCGAACACGACGGCGCGGTTGGAAGAAGCGTTGGGGCCGAAGACAGTGTTGTTGTAAAAGTCCAGGGCATGGGTAAGAGGATCAAAAGAAGCCCGGCCCAAGTCGGCCCCCCCGTTAGCCGTCGTTCCCAGAAGTACATTTCCAAATATGTGGAGGATGGAAGTGCCATCCATGCAAGGAGTAGCGGTCCCATCGGTCTGAACGCCGGGTTCAAGAAAAATGTGCCCAGTCACGTTGTTGCCGATGTTGCCGTCGAACAGATTGTTATAGATCCACATATCGCCCCAGGCCGCCCCGTATTCCTGGGCCGCGTGTCTGCCGTCAACGGTGTAGCAATGTATGCCGTCGTGATGGTAAGCGTTACTCGAGGTGTCCCAGTTGGCGTAGTCGTGGAGGTGATTGTTGTAAAAGTACCAGGGACCAGCCGCCGCATGGTTGCCACCAGGAGTGACGGCGATACCGTGATCGATGTTGTAAAGGTTGTTGTTATAGACGCGCTGGCCCTGAGCATTCCCCGAATTCATATACAGACACCAGCCCGCGTCGTGCATGGTGTTGTCGTGGATCAAAAAGTTGACACCGCTGTAGACCATGCAGTTGACCTGGGTCTGGTCGATTTCGGCATTCGATCCGCTGTGGACGTAGATGTTGTAGATTCCGAGGTTCCGAACCTCGCAGTTGCTGCAGTTGTTGGCCACGATGGCCTGGCTGGTGCTGTGGGAACCGGCAGTCCCGTTATTGGTGTTCGCGATGTAGCCGTTACAACTGCCACCGGTGGTTCCACAGGGCACACCGCCGTCGATGACGAGGTAGCTGAGATTTCTTATGACGATGGCATTGGACCAGACTGCGGTGGACATGCTGGCACCCGGCTCGAAGAACAGCGTCACTGGATTGCCGGAAGCTCCGGAGGCCTGGAACGTAAGCGCGGTCGTCAGATTGCCGCAAACATGAACCGTCGTGCCGGGGCCGATGGTCTTGACCGTGCCCCAGTTCCCGGCGGTATTAAAGAAGGCCGCGGAGTTGGCATTGGCACAACTCGAGCCGTTTCCACTGCCGGCTGTAGCTTGAGCGATGTAGTAATTCGTGACCGAGCAGAACGAGCAAAGCGCGGTGGCAAGAACGAACGACAGGATCTGCGGAATACGGCAAAACAGCGCCATCATCGACCTCAAGAATTTCGTTATGTACCGGTGGGTGCCTGAGCGGTACGTCGTTTGGACGGGAATCCGCTAAATTACAAATGCATATCACCAAAAGTGTTGCATCAAGACCGGTCTGGGTAAAGTCGATTTCAATGGCAGGTGAACACTTAAGTAACCTGTGTTGGCACCGGGGCGGTTACCGAAGTACCAATGCCTTCGAGAGGGCGACTTTGGCCGCTTTGCGGCCAGAGGTTGGAGCCCTCGCTCTCGGCTCCGGAGCGTTCGAAGCTCTGGTTACCGAGCTAGGCCTGACCTTTACGTTTACGTTGATTCTGGCGCAACCACCTTCCTTCCGAGCCAAGCGGCTCACAAAGAAAGCAAAGTCTATTAATCATGAGAGCTTGCATGGTCGCATACGCCTTCTATGAAACTGACAACCGGGTGCGGCGTTATGCCGAGGCCTTGGCAAGGCGAGGCGATAAGGTGGAAGCGATCGTATTGGGAAGGGACGGACAGCCATCCGAGGAAGTGATCAAGGGAGTCCGTGTGCGGCGGATACAGCGGCGGGTACGCGACGAACGGCGGCCCATTAGCTACCTGATGAAGATGCTGCTTTTCTTCTTGCGATCGGCATGGGCGCTGACAGTCGGGCACTTGGCAGAGCGGTACGACGTGATTCATGTCCATTCGGTACCGGACTTCGAGGTGTTCGCCGCTTTAATCCCTCGGTTGATGGGAGCGCGAGTGATTCTCGACATCCATGACATCGTGCCCGAGTTTTATTCGAGCAAATTCAAGGTTAGCGAACACTCGGCAGTCTTCCGGTTTCTGCTAATGGTGGAGAGACTGTCGTGCGCGTGCGCCAGCCACGTTATCATCTCGAACCACCTTTGGTACAAAACGCTGACGGAGCGTTCGGTGGGATCGGACAAGTGCACCGCGATCATCAACTATCCAGACCCCGAGATCTTCTCGCCAGCGTTTCTGCAATCGAACGGGCATACCGAATTTGTAATGTGCTACCCGGGCACCCTGAACTCGCACCAGGGCGTGGACTTGGCCGTGGGGGCAATGGCACTGCTGCGGGAGAGAGCCCCCAATCTGCGCTTTCTGATTATGGGCGACGGCCCCGACCGCGAGAGGCTGGCGGCGATGGTCAAACAGCAAGGGTTGGACGATCGTGTCACGCTGGCTGAGACGGTTCCCCTCGAACAGGTAGCAGCGATGATGGCCAGCGTCGATCTTGGCGTGGTTCCTAAACGTAAGAATTCGTTCGGTAACGAGGCTTTCAGCACGAAGATCATGGAATTCATGGCCATGGGCGTCCCTGTACTGGCCTCGAATACACGCATCGATCAATGGTATTTCAACGGAGGCCAGGTGCAGTTCTTCGAGTCGGAGAACGTCGAGGACCTGGCGGCAAAGATCATGGAACTGATGAAGGATTCAGCGAGCCGAAGCGCACTGAGAGCCCGCGGAATGCAGTTTATTGAAAAGAACAACTGGGACCTAAAGAAGTACGAATATTTTGAGCTCCTGGACCGGATCATCCAACGCCAAGCTGCCTTCGCATAGCAGCAGTCTCCGGCGGTCTAATTCGATCGCATACTTTTGCTGATTGTCCCGCTGAATCGCCGAATCACGTAGCTGGTTCTCGCAAACCACAATCGTGGTTGCCGCCACATCACTGCGAGCCTGTACATAAGTTCTCCAGATAGAAACTTCGCCCACTGCTTAACCGTGCAGTAAGAAAGTGAGGCACGTGTGAAGACCGTGTCCGTATCAAACTCGCGAGTCGTCCTGTTCGTTGGAATAGCCTTACTGGTTTGCGCATCGCTGGTCAGTGTGCAGTCGGCTTACGGAAGTTGCAGCAGCCCAGCCAATGCGATTGAGGCCGAGAATTGCCTGCCGGGCAATCCGCCGAGCGACTGGCAGATCATTGGCAGCGGCGACCCTACGATTCAAGGATTCGCCACCGACATCAGCGTCAATGCCGGCCAGACCATTAATTTCAAGATCAATACCGACTCCGCGAATTACGTTATCGAGATTTACCGCATGGGCTACTACGGCGGCTTGGGCGCCCGGCGCATCGCGGTCCTTACCCCAAGCGCGCAGTTGCCACAAGCGCAACCCTCCTGCCTCACTGATAATTCCACGTTCTTGATGGACTGCGGTAACTGGGCCGTGTCCGCTTCCTGGCAAGTCCCGACGAATACCACCTCAGGGTTGTACTTCGCACATTTGTTGCGGAACGACACGGGCGGAGACAGTCACGTCTTCTTTGTTGTCCGCAATGATGCCGGTACCTCGTCCATCCTCTATCAGACGTCCGATTTGACGTGGCAGGCTTATAACGACTACGGCGGCCATAGTCTTTATGGCGACGCGAGTGAATTCAACATTCCCGTCCGCGGTTTGAAAGTCAGTTACAACCGGCCTTCCGACACCAGGACCTTTGAGGCTGCCACCTTCCTGTTTAATGCGGAATACCCGATGATTCGGTGGCTTGAGGCCAACGGGTTTGACGTCAGTTACTTTACTGGCGTGGATGCCGTCCGCAATTCCAGCTTGGTACTGAACCACAAAGTCTACGTGTCGAGCGGGCATGACGAGTACTGGGATGCCACCCAGCGCGCCAACATCAAAGCCGCTCGCGATGCAGGAATGAATCTTGCGTTTTTCAGCGGTAACGAGATGTTCTGGAAGACCCGTTGGGAGAACAGTATCGACGGAACCAATACGCCATATCGGACCCTGGTTTGTTACAAAGAAAGCTATGGCGACGCCGTCGATCCTCTGGATCCGCCAATCTGGACTGGGACCTGGCGCGATCCCACGAAATCTCCGCCGGCGGACGGCGGCCAGCCTGAGAACGCCATTACCGGAACCCTGTTTATGGTTAACGGACCCGGGACGGACAACACTAACTTGTCCATCAAGGTTCCTCAGGCGGACGGCCAGATGCGGTTCTGGCGGAACACCACCATCGCGAACTTAGCAGCCAATCAGGTGGCGACGCTGCCCTCAGGCACTTTGGGGTACGAGTGGGATGTCGATCCTGCGAACTCTGTCCGGCCCGCTGGGTTGTTCTACTTATCGACTGCAACCTACACGCTTACGAGCGACTATATGCTCGATTACGGCGTCGCGTACGGAGCAGGAACGGCAACTCATCACGCAACCATGTACCGCGCTCCCAGCGGGGCGTTGGTGTTTAGTAGCGGGACCGTGCAATGGGCATGGGGACTGGATAGCAACCATGACGGCACAATTACGCCGGCTTCTGACCTCAACATGCAACAGGCGACGGTAAACCTGTTCGCCGACATGGGAGTACAACCGGCTACGCTGCAATCCGGCCTGCAACTCGCATCGCAATCCACGGATACGACAGCCCCGGTATCTACGATCACGTCCACGGTGTCAGGAACTACGGTAAACGTCGGAACGCCGGTGGTTATTGCAGGCACCGCGACCGATTCGGGCGGCGGTGTAGTGGCAGGCGTGGAAGTCTCTACCGACGGAGGCCAAACGTGGCACCCAGCCGTCGGCCGCGGAAACTGGACGTATTCGTGGATGCCTTCCGTGGTTGGAACCGCGGCGCTGATGAGTCGCGCGGTGGATGACAGCGCCAACTTGGAGAATCCCCAGACCAGCGGCGGAAACCCGACGGGAGGTGTGACGGTTAACGTCAATCCGCAGGTTTGCCCATGCTCGATATGGAACCCATCGATCGGCCCCACCACCGTGGATGGTGGCGATCCGAGTGCCATCGAGGTAGGAGTTAGATTCCGCACCGACAACGACGGCGTTATCACCGGGCTGCGCTTTTACAAAGCCAGCGCAAACAAGGGGACACACATTGGGCACCTCTGGACCGGCAGCGGCACATTGCTGGGCACGGTGACGTTCACCGGCGAGAGCGGGTCGGGATGGCAGCAGGTGCAGTTTGCGACGCCGATCGCAGTAACGGCTAATACGGTTTATGTGGCGTCATATTTCGCACCGTCCGGTCACTACTCGGCGGACCCCCGGTATTTCAAGGGCGCCGGATATGACGCTCCGCCCATGCATGGCCTGGAGGACGGAATAAGCGGCTCGAATGGAGTGTTTATTTATACTCCGACGCCAAGCGTGTTTCCGACTGCCAGCTATGCTTCGACGAACTACTGGGTCGATGTCGTCTTTGTCAGCGGTACTACCTTCGAGATTGGTGGAAATATCGGGGGCATCGGGGGTATGGGTGCGACGGTGACTCTCTCTGGAGCCGCGAACGCCACCACGACAACCGATTCTGCAGGGAACTATCAATTCACTGGGCTGGTCAATGGAACCTATAACGTTACTCCGAGCAATTCCGGCGTAACTTTTTCGCCCGCTACGCAGACCGTAACGCTGAACGGCCTGTCACTCAGCAATGTGAACTTCGGATCCGCAGTCACGACTCCTCTGAGCATCTCGGGAACCATCACGGGCGGTGGAGGAGCGGGAACCGTCGTCGAACTGTCTGGAGTGACCTCGCTGTTCACCACAGCGGATTCTTCCGGACATTACAGTTTCAATGGGCTCATTGCCGG
>Ga0302322_100004378_pt1 | contig 12254 bp, 7 predicted proteins | sample Fen_T0_2_FD_203757 | JGI IMG/M metagenome (GOLD analysis project Ga0302322, IMG submission 203757) | Peat permafrost microbial communities from Stordalen Mire near Abisko, Sweden - Fen_T0_2 | ecosystem: Environmental > Terrestrial > Soil > Wetlands > Permafrost | place: Sweden: Abisko...
GTATTTGCAGGATATTGAAAATAATCTTCCGTTTGATGTGAAGTATCGTAATCCGAAACTTGCAGCACTTTCTCCTATCCGGGTGGTCGACGTCTTGTATGCAGCAGGTGAAGGCAATCGCGGAGTGCAGACAGCAGCGTATAACCTGCCGAATGACGAACGGGTAATCCGCGAAAAAGGGTCAAAACGTGTGATGCTGAAAAATATGCAGGAGGCGAAATTCAATACAGTGCTGATGCCGATTTCCAAAATCGTACTTGCTCCGTCACAACAACACTGTGTATCGTTCGATGCATTCTTTACCCATATCCTTGCACATGAACTGATGCACGGTCTCGGCCCGCATCATATCATGGTGAATGGAAAAGAAACAAATGTCCGGCAAGAATTGAAAGAGTTGTATTCTGCTCTCGAGGAAGCAAAAGCTGATATGACCGGGCTCTTCGCGCTTCAGTTTCTCATCGACAAAGGGCTTCTTGAAAAAAAGATGGAAGAAGAAATGTACACAACGTTCCTTGCCAGTATGTTCCGTTCTGTGCGATTCGGGACTCATGAAGCACATGGGAAAGGCGTTGCAATCCAATTCAATTATTTATTTGATGAAGGCGCCATCAAGGTAGATGAATTGGAAGGAACCTTCAGTATCAATAATATTAAAATAAAAAATGCCGTGAAGAAATTAACAGGCGAACTACTCACGATTGAAGCAGAAGGTTCCTATGCGAAGGCAAAAGAATTGATTGCGAAGTATGCCGTTATCCGTCCCGCCATGCAGAAGGGACTCGATACCCTCGGTTCAATTCCGATAGACATTGAGCCTCGTTTTACACTCATGCCGAAAGCAGCCGGACGTATTCGATAACTTTCACCTGAATCATAAACGATAAAATGCTATGACAGACAAAATAAAACAATCAGATCAACACCACGCAACTCAACCAATATCAAGGCGCCGAATGCAGATAGGAATTTCAGTGGCCGTCATTGCCATCGGACTTGCCACCATCTTTATGCCCAAAAAAACCGCAACGGATACTTCCGCATCTCCCATCGCTCCAATGTTTATGAAGCAGGGCGAATGCACCATAGCGCAACGGGATAACAAACCAATCATTTCCATGGACATTGAAATTGCAGATAATGATAGCAAGAGAGAAGTAGGGCTGATGGGACGTCCAGTCATGGAAGAGCGGCAGGGAATGCTGTTTGTGTTCGATGAGGAAATCATGGCATCCTTCTGGATGAAGAATACCATTCTTCCGCTGGATATTATATTCATTAATAAATTTGGCGAAATTGTCACCATTTGCAAGAATACAACGCCATTCTCGGAGCAGGCTTATCCGGCTACTGCGATGACCCTCTTCGTCCTGGAAGTAAACGCCGGATTTACTGATAAGTACGGTATCAAAGACGGTGATAGAATAACCTGGAAGAGGTTGTAGCTTCCTCTTGTGATGCATTTCGGAGATGCATTGCAAATAATCGAAGATTGCTTTCCAGGTATTCTTCAGATCCCAAGTTCTGCTGTTCACTCCAAGCTTCTTTCTTGATGAAGGAGAAGACTCGAGCACCCGTTTCAGGAATTGAACCAAGAGAGTTCAATGGTCTCGATCAACGTAAATTTTTTTTCGCGTTTTTCTCAATTGTCTTTGTGAAATCTAAAATTTTCAAACTCTCTTTCTATCCACTCGAAGTGAGAAGCAGCACATAACTATCGGGAATTTAGTTATACACTATTTTTGCATAACGATGATATAAAGTGATATATTCATTCACTAAATGATTTGATTAAATAATCGGGTAATTCATTCTCACTATAAATGCGGATCTGCTCATCCGAACATTCCTATGAAACACTTTGTTAATACATTCCTCCAATTCTGTCCCAGGACCGGTAAATTTATCGGTGTGAAGCATCTCCACGGACTGTCTCGGTTATTGTTCCCGCTGGTAGGTATCGCTGCGATGGTGTGGATACTCATTCGGGTCATTCCAAAACCCAGCCGTTTATCATATCCATGTGTCAGAACAGCGATGCCTCTTGCATCCGGATTTATCGGTTATCTCGCTATGCTTGCATTATCCGGTGTAGCGTTCTTGAGATCGAAAAAATCAATCAAGTTTTATCCGGTATTTTTTCTTGGAGCATTTGTTGTCTTTGGTATGAGCGGTTCGTATTTGGCTAATCAAGAAACCATCGCGCACTTTACCACTATTATTCTTACTCCCAATCAGCCCATGGGTGAAGCAAAAGGAATTATCCCTGGTCGAGTTGTTTGGGTCCATGACACGAGTGCGGTGAATCAGAATTGTGTCGTCAATCGGTCGGGGCACGGTTGGTATCTGAGAGAAAATAATAATCAAGCACCTGTTGATAAAATGATCTCTTCCGCATTGCACAGCGTAACAGGGAAAACAACTGATAGCGCTTCATGGAGAATGATTTTCCAATATCATAACAACACGAGAGGGAAAGGGCCCGTGAATTATAAACCGGGTGAGAGGATATTTATCAAAACGAACGCAACAAGTGCATGGAGTGGAAATTTTTCTACAACGGACATAACGCCTAATCAGTATATTTCCGAAACTTCAGTTGCGCCGGTACTTGCGGTCCTGCGCCAGCTCGTCAATGTCGTTGGCGTCGCCCAAAGTGATATTTATATCGGTGATCCGATGAAACACATTTACAAGCACCTGTATGATGTATGGCATGGGGAATTTCCGAATGTCCATTACCTCGATAATAGTTATACGACCCTGGGAAGAGAAAAGGTAGTCGCAAGTACAACGGCACTCATTCATTATTCCGATAATGGGGCAGTGTTACTGACAAATTCCATGTCTCCAGGACAAACGAATAGAGTTCCTACAGTCCAGGATTATCTGTACAATATTTTTGAAACTGCTGAGTATATGATAAACATTCCCCAGTTGAAAGGTCATCAGCGGGCTGGAATAACGATGTTTGCAAAAAACCATTTTGGTTCTCATACGCGTGGTGATGCTTCACAACTCCATATGGGTCTGGTGCGTCCGTTAGGGACCACCGATCCTAATCCGCTCAGGTCATCGTACGGAATGTATCGCGTGCAAGTCGATATCATGACGCACAAATTATTAGGCGCGAAGAACCTTGTTTATATTATGGATGCTCTTTGGGCAACATCGTACGAATTAGATATCCCCCGTAAATGGCAAATGGCTCCATTCAATAATACGTATTCATCCTCCATTTTTGTTTCGCTCGATCCGGTGGCAATTGAATCCGTCGGATATGATTTCTTGAGAAGTGAATTTACCGACGCAAGCGGTTTTGATGCATCCGCACAAATGCCGGGAGTTGATGATTACCTGCATCAAGCGGCGGATTCGAATAACTGGCCGGTCGGCGTAAAATATGATCCGAATAGTACAGGCGTTCATGTCTATAGTCTAGGCACTCATGAACATTGGAATAATGCCGTCGATAAAAAATATACACGGAACCTCAATCCCATCACAGGAACCGGCATCGAGTTAATTCAGCTTGAGCAAACAACCACCAGTGTTGCAGAGAATGAGAATAGCCCTGAGTATTTCAGGATTTATCCGAACTATCCCAATCCATTTAATCCGAGTACGACGATAGCATATTCGCTGCCCGAAAAATCGTCTGTCGTCGTAAAGATTTACGATTTACAGGGACGTGAAATAAATTCGTTCGCGGTTGGTGAGCAATCGGCAGGATATCAGCATATTGTCTGGAATGGAACAAATGAGATCGGGAATCCATTGTCCAGCGGAGTCTATATCTATCGAGTGATGGCCTCCTCGCTGGGAGATGGAAAGACGTTTGCTAAATCGGCAAAGATGCTGCTCCTGAAATAAAGTTTTGCACCAGCGCTGAGCTGCGCCATCTAAAAAATCTTTTCACCTTATGATTCTTCTCCCGTTCCCATGGGGAGAAGAATCATGGTCTCTTCCATCGTTGTGTGATGGGTGATAGTGATCCAATGGAAAAATCTTTTCAACGACCCAACGTACATAACGTGTGATCAAATGCGAACGATGAATATTCTTATAGCTTGTTTTGGTTTTACGGTGCTGCATGGCCAGACTTCCACTGTGACCATTCAAAATGTTTCCAAATACAAAGGATGGGGATGGGATACTGCCTACGTGATGCAGAACGGGATCATTACGATGGCGACCGTCCCGGCGATCGGCGGACGCGTGATGCAGTACGATTTAGGAAGTCTACCTTCCATGATGGTGAACTCGAATCTGTTTGGGAAAAAATATACACCATCGAACAATGGGTATTATAATTTTGGCGGATATAAGATTTGGCCTTCACCTCAAGACCTCTGGCCTGGTAAATGGCCGCCGCCGCCTACACTGGATTTTGGTGCGTACTCGGTACTGGAAGCAATCCAAACGAATGATTCTGTTACACTTTCAGTCTTGAGCCCAGTAGAGAAATGGGTCGCAGCGAACATTCAGTTCAAACGCCGGGCGACAATTTTTCCCGGGACAAGCCGGGTAAGGATGGAACAAACCATCATCAATAAGGGACCAAAAGATACAAGCTGGGGCGTATGGTCTATTATACAGTCGATTGTTAATCACACAGGCAAAACGGATACTGCGAATTATTGGGCATACTTCCCAATCAAAACGAACAGTGTATTCGGCCCGAGCGGTGCGAAATCACCCGATAATCCCTCCAGTAAAGCCTGGAAGGGAGAGGTGGCTCCCGGTGTATATGGTGTACAGTTCGTTGCGGATAATAATAAAATATTTGCCGATCCTGACAAAGGGTGGATTGCATATACATCTCTGTCTGATTCAGTCGTGTTTGCGAGAACCTTCCCCGTTTTCGAAGGCATGCCGTACCCGGATGGTGGTGCCCGCACGACTATCTACGTCAGCGCATCTAGTCCTCCGTTATACATGGAAGTTGAAGTGAAAGGTCCCGTTGTATCGCTCGCTGCTAACGGAGGAAATTATACATTCACGGAAAATTGGTGGGCCGCTAAAGTCCGGGCTCCAGTACTGAACGTGGATTCCGTCGGTGCGATCGCAGGACCATTGTCTTACAATTTCACAACGAAAAGTTTTTCTGCGGTCTATGGTGTATTCTATCAAGGCACAGCGAAGATAGCTTTTATGAATGCGCAGGGCCAGCTTTTGTCTGAAGGACAATCGCATGCAGTTTCGCCTCTCGCAGAATTTCAACTTCAGGAGTCCGTCGGCATTCCCAATGGTGCGACCACGGCGAATATTCAAATCTACAATACAAAAAAAGAATTGATGGGAGTTCTTGAAAGTGTAGATATTTCTGCTCTGCCGACTGGCGTGGAATTGACAACTCCGGGTATAGCATCAGAGTATCGTTTGACACAGAATTATCCCAATCCATTTAATCCAAGCACAAAGATTTCTTTCATGCTTTCTAGAACGGAACATGCAACATTAACGGTGTATAATCTGTATGGACAACAACTCAAGACGTTATTCGATGACATTGCAGAAGGTCAAAAGGAATATGTTGTTACATTCGATGCTGCGCAGTTGGCCAGCGGTATCTATTTCTACAAAATGCAAACGTCGATACGGACCGATGTACGAAAAATGGTTTTGATGAAATGAAAAGTAGAATTTAGTTTTTTTGGAAATAGGTTGTAGGTATGAGGAAGGGCGCAACTTTTCGTGCCCTTTTTTATTGTGATAGGGATCATAAAATCCATTTGATTGCATCCTTGAATTAGATTTCTCGTTGATTATGAAGCCATAATGAGGTACATAGTACCGCCTGTGGAAACGGCTCCCATGCCGTGCCTATCGGTGTCGTTCAATAAAAGTCCATGATTGAGTACCTCTCGAACACGGAACAAAGGAGTAGGAGAGTATGAAACTGAAGTCAATTCATTACAAAATGTTTTTTCCTTTGATTGGTATTGGAGCCGCAATTTGGTTCCTCATTCGAGTCATTCCAAAACCGAGCAGGGCGACGTATCCCTGTATGCGCGTTGCTTACCCATTTGCTTCTGCTTTTGTCATCTATCTTCTGAGTTTGGCAACCTCTGCGTTTGCCATTGACAAAATGAAAGAGCATTTGAAAAATTCACGCTATTGGGCGATGGCCGGCTTTTTGGCAATCGCACTCGTTGCAGGATTTTTTACATTTCAGGCGGATCAACCGACAGTCTATGCCAATACGAGCTATCTTGACACGGCAAATACACCCAGAGGAGTTCCAAGAGGAATTTTCCCGGGCCGTGTTGTATGGTCAAGAAACCCGGATGCGACCAATGAAAACTGCAGCAACACGATTGGCGATGCATATTATTTGTCGAAGAACACAAATATGGCTGTTGTTCAAGATATGGTGACGAATTCCATATTAAGTCTTACTGGTAAATCATCTGTGAAGAAGGCTTGGGATACTCTGTTTGTGTACTTTAATATGAAGAAGGGAAAAGGCGCTGTTGGTTATCAAACTGGAGAAAAAATATTTATTAAAACAAATGCTGTCGGAGCACTGGTAGCATATTCCACATTAGATAACTACAATATGTCGAGAACATCACCTCAGCCGGTTCTGGCAATTTTGCGGGAACTTATCAATGACTGCGGCATTCCACAGGCAAATATTTCCGTCGGGGATCCGCAGAATGGTTGTCAGAAAGAATTATACGATATCTGGTCTGCTGAATTCCCCAATGTCAAATATATGAGCCAAACCGCAGCGACAGGACGCACTCTGTCGGTTGCAGGGACAGACACATCTATATTTTATTCAGACCGTGGTGCAGTACTTCGAGCTGGTGATCCGAGTTGGGCTGATATGTCAAAGGGAATTCCAATTACCGGAGATAAATTATTTACTGTCATCGAACAAGCCGATTATATGATCTATGTTGCCGCTTTGAAGGTTCATGAACGGGCGGGAATGACCCTTATCGGGAAATGTAACTTCGGATCCCATACAAGATCAAATGCCATGCAATTGCATATGGGTTTAGTCAATCCAGATGGCGTTGCCCCTTCAGGAAATAATAACAGCAGATTTGGATTTAAAAAATATCGTGTATTAGTCGATCTGTTAGGACATAAAAAATTAGGTGGCAATGCAATGCTGTTTGTGATCGATGGCCTCTGGGGCGGACCCGGCGCAAATGTCAAACCGGTAAAATTCAAAATGCCGCCATTTAATAATGATTGGCCGTCATCCATTTTTATATCTCAGGATCCTATTGCATTGGAATCCGTTTGTTATGATATCTTAAAAGCTGAATTTACAAGCGACAAACACGCGGAAACCTATCCGCAAATGGAAGGAGTGGACGATCACCTGTATCAAGCCGCCGATTCATCCTTCTGGCCGGCCGGTGTCCGGTATGACCCGGAAAGAGATGGAACGGTTATCGGAAGTTTGGGTGTGCACGAACACTGGGATAATGCAATTGATCAGAAGTATAGCCGTGATCTCGGTACAGGAACTGGTATTGAATTAATGAAGCTCCAGAGTGTAACTTCTGTAAAGGATCAATTCTCCAGTACTTCTCCAAGCGGTTTTGTGTTGGAAGCAAATTATCCGAATCCATTCAATCCGAGTACAACACTGAGATATACTCTTTCACAGGCTGCCCATATTGATTTATCAGTGTACAATATTCAGGGTCAGTGCATCCAAAATCTTGTCGATGCGTATCAGACAAGCGGCACGTACGCGGTCAATTGGAACGGTCAGGTGCAAGGGAAGGCCGCAGCATCGGGAATTTATTTTGCCCGGCTCAACGCTGAAGGAAAACAAGGCGCTCAATCGCAGGTGCAAAGAATGGTTCTTCTCAAGTAATCACGCGTCAAAAAGAGAATACATATACTGAAAGCGTACTTTCTATCAGGAAACATATTCAAATGTACTTCCATCGGTGTGGCATTCATATCTTCTTGATCATTGTGTCGTTCTTCGCTCTTCTTCCGAGTAGGGCAATTGCTCAGCATGGTCTTGTGCAAGATGATCCGGTGCTCGCACCAAACGTTGCAGTTGCTCCGACCATTGATGGAAGAGGAAGCGACGCGTGTTGGCAGAATGTTCGTTGGCAGCCCATAGCTCAAGGATGGATTTCGTATGGAGTAAATCTGGATTCTTCCATTTATTGGGGGCGGTACAAAGTAATCTGGTCATCAACGACGAACTTGCTCTATGTTCTTATGGAAGTTCATGATACTATTTTTGTGGATGGATATAATCCTAGTGTCGCTTCTGATCCCTACAATTATGATATCAGTGAAGTCTTTATAGATGAAAATGCTTCCGGCGGAGAACACAGGTATGATACTGATACGTCCAATGCGGAAAATGCTTTTGCGTATCATATGTATGCTGCGTGTCCTGCGGATGGACAGGTGACAACAATATTGCACGTCGATGACATGGCGGGAACCCCGACCGTCAATAAGCGTCCGGACTATACCTCGCACTTCCCTGAATTCGCACTGCGAAGAACCGGACAAACAACAGTCCGGGAGTTTTCTCTCATCGTCTATAACGACACGTATACCGAAAGCACCAAGACTGCCGCGAGATCGCAACTGGCAATTGGTAAATTGATGGGGCTCTCTGTCGCCTACTGCGATAATAATCATCCTAATAAAACTCCCAAAGCCCGAGATTACATGTTCGGCTCTGTCTGGGAACCATCGCCGGGTAACTTACACTGGATCAATGCAAGTTATTTTGGCCATGTGAAGCTCGCTGCCGAAACTACAACAAGCGTCGAGAATAAGCAGCCAATCTCCGCCAATGTCATGAAGCTTTATCCCAATCCATCTTCATCCTCTTCGCGGGTAGAAGTAGAGAATCTTTATCGCGGCGAGGTTTCCATTCGGATCTTCAATCTTCTTGGTCAAGAGTTGTCTCGGACATCCGCGTCGAAAATAAATAATCAATTTGGCTCTACAATGCATTTTCAAAAACTGCCGCCAAGTATGTATTTCATCCAGATGAAAATGGGACAGAGGGTGTATAGCGAAAAATTATTGGTCATACCGGAAAAATAAAAACAATCCTGAACCCTGAACGTAAAATGTACTGTGGTACATTTCAGAAATAAGAGGAAAGCGTTTGTGGTAGAGGGAAGTTGTATTGTTTTTCTGAACGCTCTCATCTCAGCGGGCTCAGCAATTACTCTCTTTCCTTTCTCTGAAAGTCCCCCTTGGTCAGGCCGCCTGCGTGTCTATCGAAATACATTTTTCAATCCTTGCCCACTTCATCCTGCCATCATTCGACATCGGCGGTGTGCGGTCGGTTATATTCAACTTGGAGTTCGAGACAAATTTCTTTAATATTCAATCTGATTTTATCCATTAACCGGCAAAAAAGTATGAACCGGATCAAAGAAAATATTCGGCATCAACAAATAAGTGTCTGGATTCAAGAAAGTATTCTCCTCGTCGCTTGCTTCCTGTATGTGTACTATTATCTCCATCCGTCACTCATCATGGAGGCTCAGACCCCCGTATTTCTCATGACCGCTGATTTTCTGAATGAATTTCTGAATATTCCGGGCGGATTGACAGATTGGTTATCAGCACTGATCATGCAATGTTGGTTTTCCGATCTCATGATTTCACTCATCCTGACCGTTTCGTTTGGATTCGTCATGGTTCTTACCAAAGTATGGATGGGAACCTTGTTCGAGAAACGTCCCCTGCATTCTTTTTTTATCATTCCGGCGGGATTGCTTATCGTTTATCAGAGTCAATTTGATTTTCATTTTAGTGTGACGGTGGCGTTGATTATCAATCTGCTCGCATTGGTTCTTTTTCTTCGATGGGCTCCACCAAACCAATATCTTCGGACCCTCTTGGGACTTGCAGGTTCTCTCCTGCTCTACTGGATAACAGGCGGTGCTTTTTTTCTGTTCGTCGTCCTTGTTGGATTAGATGAACTCATAAAGAAAAGATTTATCAGCGGTGCCTTGGTTCTCATCATCTCCGGAATACTTCCATACGTCGCTTCTCTTTCCATGATTCTTATCCCCCTCAAACAGGCGTATGTGCATAATCTTTCTATTGAGCAGCCACTGGAAGTGTGGTATACTGGATATTTCCTGCCTGCATTTTTCCTCATCACGTTCATCATTGCTGTTCTGGCAACATCGCTGCGTTCATGGAAAATGTTGGAAAAAATCGCTGACTTTGAGCTGGTGTGGAAATTGACGGCAGGTACAATCCTCCTTGCCGGTGGTACGGTGGTTCTTTCGCAGGAATTGATCAATGATGTAAAACGTCAGGTGTTGCTGGTGAATCGGGCCGTCGCTGATGAACGATGGTCGGATGTGTTGAGCGTAACAAAATATTGTAAGAACGAAACACCCCTCATCTTATGCCAATCCAATTTCGCTCTCTATCAGACCGGGAAACTTCTTGATAGTATGTTCGCTTATCCTCAGTCAAAAGGGAGCCTTGGCCTTCTGATGAATCAAACGTGGTCTCTGGCCTGGTCTGAGGATGCGAGTCGAGTGAGCTGGAAACTTGGATTAGTCAATGAATCTCAACACTGGGCTCATGAAGCATTTGAACATAAGGGTGCAACGCCTGACCTTTTAAAAAGGCTGGGAAAGATTTATATGGTGAAAGAGAATCCCGAAGCAGCAAAACGATATTTTCTGAACCTCAGCCATGTACCATTCCAGGGATCCATTGCAGCCTATTTTCTGCATCTCAATGAAATTCCAGGAGGATTTACTCAGGATGAAGAGTGTCGAACTATTCAATCGGTGATGCCGACAGAGGATTTGATTTCAAGATGGAAATCAGGATCCCCGAAATTGAGCCTCTTATTAAAACGAAATCCCAGCAATAAAATGGCATTCGAATATATGATCGCTGATCTTCTCTTAACCGGAAATTTGAGAGAAATTTTTGATCATTTGGGGGATTTTGAAACTTTTCATTATGCACAAATTCCGCGTCATGTTCAAGAAGCAGTGATTTTTGCTGCTTCGGTAAATCCGAAAATCAGTCCGGACATATTGCAATCGTACGTCACCCAGAATAATTTTCAACGATTTTTGAAATACCGGAAAATTCTCGTTAGTCATAATGGGGATAGAGATGGTGCGATCCGGGATTTGAGCGGCCAGTATGACGACACCTATTGGTACTATCTTATGTTTGTCAAACCGCCAACGCGGCAATCGGAGAGTCAAAATGAATTTCAGTAACTTGAGCAGGATCTTCGCCTGCTGGATTTCTTCCCTTGGAATTCTTTTTTTTGCACTGGGATGTTCAGCGACACCGGAAGGAAGAACCGATGTTCAATCGGTTGACCGTGCTGCAGTCTTGGACCCTGATTATTCCGGTATCATTATCCCGCCGAATATTGCGCCATTGAATTTTTCGATTAAAGAATCCGGTCAGGATTTTTTCGTACGGATACAATCCAAGCATGGTACTCCCATTCGAATTCAGAGCTCTAAAGGAACTATTCAAATTCCCCTTGGACCATGGAAACGCCTTCTCACTGAAAATATCGGAGATTCGCTCTCAACGGATATCTTTGTAAGAAATCAGAGCAGTAGTTGGACGCAGTATCGTTCGATAGTCAACCAGATATCACCGGATTCCATGGACAGCTATCTCGCCTACAGAAAGTTTGAACCTGTCTATAACCTTTTTAAAAAAATGGGAATTTATCAACGCTGTCTCGAAGACTTTACCGAGAAGCCGATTCTTGTGAATAAGTTGACGCAAGATAATTGTATGAACTGCCACAATTTTTATCAGAATAAAACCGAACGATGGCTGCTCCATCTGCGCGGCGGTCCAGGAACTTCCATGCTGCTGGTGACAGACGGTACAGTCAAAAAAATCGACCTTAAGACAAAATTCAATGGACCGGCGGCATATCCCGCCTGGCATCCGTCGGGTGATCTCATTGCATTCTCTGTGAGTAAGCTGCGTTTATTTTTTCATGAAACGGATGAATGTCGGGATGTGCTGGATCGATACTCGGACATTATTTTGTATGATATTCCCACAAATACAGTAACCACGACACCGGAAATTTCGAGTCCAGATCGCATGGAAATTTGGCCCGCGTGGTCACCCGATGGGAAATATCTCTATTTCTGCAGCGCGCCGAAGATCGAGGCTTTCGAGAATCCGGAGAATCCCGGTGATTTGGCATTCGATAAAATAAAATATGATTTAATGCGGATTGGATACGACCCCGTGCAAAAATCATGGGGCAAGCT
>Ga0302322_100004379_pt1 | contig 12250 bp, 7 predicted proteins | sample Fen_T0_2_FD_203757 | JGI IMG/M metagenome (GOLD analysis project Ga0302322, IMG submission 203757) | Peat permafrost microbial communities from Stordalen Mire near Abisko, Sweden - Fen_T0_2 | ecosystem: Environmental > Terrestrial > Soil > Wetlands > Permafrost | place: Sweden: Abisko...
CGATCGCCAAAACACTCACCGACCCGCCCGCCGACGAGCCCGAGGAGGTGATCGCCATCGCCCAAGCCGCATAGCCATCAAGCGAGGATGACGCAGCCAGCGTCATACACCACCTGACGGGACGTGACCGGCCAATGTGGACGTCACGAGCCGCCAATCGGGCTGCCTCGAACGGAGGCGGCGCGCTCGCCGCCGCGAACCAGGTAAGCCTGGAGTGCCCTCGCGTACGACGAGGAACTCACCGCCTCGCCCTCGGCTGCCTCCTCCACCTCCGTGACCAGGAGATGACGCGGGAGCTGGTCGCCTGCCTGCTCGCCCTCGGAACCAACGCGTGCTACCGAGATACCAGGAGGCGGTGATCTATCTCGAGGAAGCCGTCGTCAGGGCACGCTCCGCCGGCGATGGCGTAGGCGATGTCCACTCGCTGAGCAGGCTCGGCTTCGTACAGCTGCTGAAGAACGATCTCGACGCTGCACGAGCGTCCTTCGGCGCCACCGAGGAGCGACTCGGCAATCCACAGAGCCTCGCCTGCACCCTCAGCAAGCCCGGCGTCCTCGCCAACGCTGAGGAGCGCTACGCGGACGCGGTGCGCCTGCACCCGCGACTGCCACACTTCGGCGACGACGAAGCCGCTTGCGTCCTCATACGAGAAATGGGGCGGCGACATCTCGTCGTGCTCGAACTGACACGAGCGTCGTCATGCGGTGTGCTCACAACGCAGGTTTCGGGGGCGGGAAGGGGGAAGGCTCGCCGGGGCTTGCCTTCCTATCCGTCCCGGAAGGTCAAGGGAAGATGTTGTCGGGCGTGTTGCCGTTAACAGTCGAGTTGGTGTGCGTGAGCGAACCGCCGTCGATGAAGATGCCACCGCCGTAGCCTTCGAACACGGTCGCGGCGCGGTTGCCGGTTACGGTCGAGTTGGTGAGGGTGGCCGAGCCGCCGTGATAGATGAGAATGCCGCCGCCGTCGCGGCCGGCGGTGTTGCCGCTGACCGTCGAGTCGGTGAGCGCGAGCGAGCCGTCCATGAGGTAAATGCCGCCGCCGTCCTCGCCGGTGGTGTTGCCGCCGACCGTCGAGTGAGAGATCGTGACTGAGCCGGAGGCGAAGATGCCGCCGCCGAACATGTCGCCCGCCGTGTTGCCGGTGACAGTCGAGTTGGCAAGGGCTAGCGAGCCGGAGCTGCTAATGCCGCCGCCACTCGAGCGGCCGCCGTTGTTGCTGACAGTTGAATCGATCAGCGTGGCCGAACCGCTGTTGGAAAGGCCGCCGCCACTGCTGCGGGAAGCGTTCTGGGTGATGGTCGAGTGGGTGACCGTCAGGGAACCGGCGTTGGAGATGCCGCCGCCGCCTTGAATGTCGCGGTTGTCAGTGACAATCGAGTTCGTGAGCGTCAGCGAACCGCTGTTGTAAATACCGAAGCCGCCGCCGCGGGCACCGGTGATTGTCAGATCGCTGATCGCGACAGCTACTCCGAGGTCGATGCTGACAACGGTGCTGTTGGAGTCTCGGCCGTCGAGTGTCGCGGTGCCGAAGGCGGAGTTGCTCTGGCCGACGACCTTCAGGTTCTTGCTGATCGTCGTGACCCCAGAGCACGTGCCCTTCACGGTCAACGTGTCGCCCGACGTTGCGGCATCCTGGGCCGCCTGCAGGGTCGAATAGCTGCCGTGGCCGACGATCAGACACACGGGTTGCTGTGGGTCACCGTGGCCATCCTTGTCGCCGTGCTGACGGTCGCCCTGGCCGTGCCTGTTGCCGCCGTCGCCGTGCCGACGGTTGCCGTGGCCGTCCCTGGCGCCGTGCCGACCGTACGCACTCGTCGAGGCCGCCGCACCCGAGATTGCGGCACCCGACGACCCGTCCAGCATCATCGCAGCGACCGCGACCGTAGCCACCGCCAACAACAGCAGATTCCGTCTCATCTCAATCTCCCCTCCTGCGGCAGCGCGCGTCGCACGCCCCGCGATACCTCAGTCAGTGCTTTCAGCCCTTCAGTGTCTCAAGCCGCCAGCGCGGCCCACATCAGCGGATTCGCCGATCTACCCCTCCCCTTGCCCGCACGTCGCAATCGTCGCAAACGCACACGTTTCCCGTTTCCTCACGAGCAGCTATTCGGTGGGCCTTGGGTCAGTGGGTTACGTAGCCGACGCCGTAGCGGGACGTCGTGCCGACAGGGCGTCCGGTGCGCCAGTCGATTTCGAGGAAGTCGGCCGTCTGCTGGAGGGGTGGCAGGAACGCGACGACCTTGCGAGTGCTCGTGTTGATCACGTCGCCGGCTCGGCCGACATACACGTAGCGTCCGTCTCGGCTGTGTTGAAGCCAACCATCGTTGGGGGGCGGGTGGGCAAGTCTGATGTCGGCAACGTCCCGGGGCCGCGACCCAGGCAGGCCACGTACGTCGAAGACGTGGACGTATCCGTTCGGCGTGTCGATGAGGTAGAGCTCTTGCTCGTCCGGCGACAGCGAGATCCCGTGGTCGGGAGTTCGCCCGAAGGTCGCCGGGTCGAAGCCGAAACCGGGGGGCGAAACGCTGTACAGAACCCGGCCGGTCTTGATGCTGCTCACCTGGAAGCCGAGGAAGCTGCGCGCGGTCGTGAACGCGAGAGTCTGCGAGCCATTGATCGTGAACGGGCGCACCCCGGGGCCATGGAGCGGGCCGATTTCCTTCACGACCTTGTTGGTGGCGGTGCTCGCGACCTCGAGGTACGGGTAGTCGACGCTGCCCAGGTACACGAACCTCCCTCCTGGCCCCACGATCGTGTTGTGGGGTCCCGCGCCGGCGGCGATCGAGCCGGTCACCTGTCCGGTTGCGGCGTCGATGATCTTCCACGTTCCGCTCCCCGAGAACTCTCCTACGGGCATGTAGATTGTGCGCCCGTCCGGCGTGATCGCCATGCTGTCGATCCCCGTGCCGTATCGGCGTTGCCAAAGGATGCGGCCACGCCGGAGATCGTAGGCGAGCAGCGAGCCGTTTCCCTGGTAGCCGCCGGCTCCGCCGTAGGACACGTAGAGCGTCGCCGAAACCGGGCTCGCGACGACACCGCTTGCAGGCCCGAGGTTCGGCAAGGGAATCGTACGAACGAACGCGTTGCCGCGATCGATGTCGTACACCGTGATCTCACTGTCGGTGACGACGTACTCGAGGTGACGTATCGGCGTCGTGTTGACGCTGGTGTTGGCGGGAGAACGTACATCAGACACCCTGGAGCGTGAGCGGGCGTCGCTCGAGGTCTCCGTACCGACACCGGCGAGGTACAGGGCGACAAGCGTCAGAGTCGCGACCCATCCGAGTCTGATGCCGCACAGCGTCAGCCAACGACTGGTCGCGCTCACGCGCAAAGGAGCGGCCACCTGTCTCGCGCTTCACTCGGCGTCATCGTCAGGACCTTCGGAGGCGACGACGACCCGCTGGGAATATCGGCGAGCCAATCGCAGGTGACGTCGTGGCGTAGTGATCCTTCCTCGGAGAGTTCCAGCTTCTGTGTAGCACGAACGGTTTGCAGCTCGCCCGCTCCTGTGAGCGTCCCGCCCGTGTTGCCGTCAACGGCGCAGCCCCAGGACGCCGACGACGAGATCCACTTCGGCACGAAGTTGTTCGCGAACGTCCCTGCGGTAGCGGATATCTCGGCACGATCCTGAGCGTCGTCCCCCCGCGGGCCGAGTGCGAAATCGCTTGCCAGAGCCGGACCGAACGCCGACCCGGAAACCGGAGAAAGCACCGTTTCCCGGGTCTTTCTCTCGTAGCGGAGACAGGATTTGAACGTGCGACCTCCGGCACCTGAGCCGCCAAAAGATACCCTGTCCGGTGCCGCTCGGATTCGCTCGAACGCTCTCGACCAGGACGTAGCGTCCCGACTGTTGCGTCGTTCAGCGCGCTTCGGCGCGTGCTCTTGCCCCGCCGGCCGTGGACGTGGAGCGGCTCAACCTTTTCGTTTCTTCCCTTTCTTGCAGTTCGTGGCGTCCGGCGCGGTGTGCTTCTTGCCGTTCGACGTGATCTCCGTGCGCTGTGCTTGGCCCGTGGCGCTCGCCTGCTCGTCTGAGATGTTTGCCTGGATCTCGAGTCGGCGTTGCAGTTCCTTCATCTCCGAGCCGAGCTGGTCGATCGCGTCCTGTACATCACATTCGACCCGTGAGCCCGTCGTGGCAGCCAGCTTCGCCTCGGCGTGGGCAGCCTGGATCGACTCGGTGTCCTTGGTGCGCAGCGTGACGAGCTCGTCCAACCGCGCTCGAAGCCGTTCGTGCTCGCCTGTTGCGGCTTGTGCATCGGCATCGCGCAGCCTCCGAAGCTCGTCGATCCGTGCTTGCAGCAGTCCTAGCTCGCCGCTCGAGGCGCCCGCGGTCTGCTCGATTTCGGCGCGTGCGCCGGAAATGGCCTTCTCCAGCGCAACGACCGACGCGCGAAGCGCCGATAGCTCGTCGGCCTGTGCCTGGAGCCGGCCCCCGACCTCGTCGGCTTCCGCCGCTGTCTCCTCCCTGAGCTCCTGCACGAGGACGGCCGGGTCACGCTCCTCCCCGATCCGTCGCTGCGTTTCGAGCTGGTGACGGAGCCTCTCGACGTCCGAGGCCAAACGTACGACGTCTTCCGCGACGGACTGTTCGACGCGTGAGCGCTCCGCGGCGGCAAGCATCGCCTCGACCTGGGCAGCGTGCGTCGATTCGGTGTCCATGGCGTGCGCTGCGATGAGGTCGTCAAGGGTCATACGGAACTTCTCGCCGGCGGCCTGCGCGGCCTGCATGTCGGTCGAGCGCAGGCCGTGCAGCTCGTCGACGCGGGCCGCCAACTGTCCCACCTTGGCGAGGACGGCAGCGATCGCGCGCTCAGCTTCGTGGCGGCTTCTGGTCTCCATCCCATCCAAGGCATCGACCGATGCGCGAAGCGCCGACGCTTCGTCGGCCTGGGTCAGCAAACGGGCGCTGATCTGATCGGCTGCCGCCGCTGCCTCCGCCCTGAGTTCCCGCGCGAGGCCTTCGATCCGGTCGCGCCACTCAAGGGCCGCGTCGTCAATACGGAGCGACAGCTCGATGAACCGCTCGCCAGGGTCGTCGAGCCCCGGCCGTTCCGCCAGCGCTTCCAGCTCGAACCGCAACTCGATGGTGGAAGCGCCAAGTGCCTCGAGCCGCTCGTCGATGCCGGAAACGGCATCACTGATGCTCTCGACGTGCCCGAGCCGTGTCTCGAGCGCGTCGAATCGTTTGGCCACGCCGTCGGTGAGCTCTCCGCGATCCAGTCCAGCGAGCTCCGCGACCGCCGCCTCGATCCCTGCGAGCCGGGCTCCCGTCGCCAGCCCGTCGGAGGTGCGAACGGACTCAAGCCGAGCCACCGCCTCACTGAGTTCTGCAACCGCCGCCTCGGACGTGCCAACGGCCTCGTCGCTGAGCGGTCGCAGCGACAGCGGGCGGCCGCCGCGGAGTGACGGTCTGTCGTTGACGCCAGATGGCTCGTTGTCAGACTCCCAATGCTCGGAGAGCGCGCTCGCAAGGTCCATGCGGGACAGCCTGCCCTGGTTGACGAGTATCTCGCCGATCCGCTCCCCGGTCGTTCGCTGTTCCACGAGAGCGGCCTCACGCTCCTCCGAGGTGATGAAGCCGAGGTCGACGAAGATCTGGCCGATTGGCCGCCGAAGTCGGGCACCGAGTGGAGGCGGCGCCGACGCCACCCCGGTCTCGGGCAGCGAGTCGGATGAGTCGTCCCGGCTCCTGGCCAAGACGCGCATGACGTCTGGCCACGGAACGCCGAACTCCGCCACGACGATCTCGTCGAACCGCGTATTCGTCTCTCTCTCGAGGAGCAATGCCTGCTCGAGCTGCTCGGGGGTGAGCAGGCTTTCCTCAACGAGGAGCGCGCCGGTACGGCGCGATTCGTCGGCCTTCGACCTGTCCATTTGCTGCATATCGGCAACTATTCTCCGACGGGATAGACCTATGTTCGACTGCTGTTGTCAGGTCGGATCGCCGCGACAGAGAACCTCTACCTGCCGCTAGCCGAGTTGTTCCAGGGGAAGTGTCAGAGTTTCGGTGTAACTGCCTTGTCATGTCAGTTGCTTTTGGGGTGGATTCGTCTAAGAGCGCACCGAACCCAGATATGGGCTTTGTTGGTTGGTGGCATTGGTTACGTTGTGGGCTACAGCGTATAAGTGCCACTGGCCGGGGACGCCTCTTAGTTCTGTTGTGCCGCGTGCTTCGAATTGGAGGCCCGACCCGGCGACGAGGTCTTTGACGGTGGAGGAGACGAGGGTCTCGTTCGGCTCGGCTTGGGCGGCGATGCGGGCGCCGATGTTGACTGCGATGCCCGTGATCTTGTCGCCGTTGACCTGGCATTCGCCGGTGTGGAGGCCGGCGCGGATCTCGAGTCCGAGCTCATGGACCGCTGATGTGATCGCCTGGGCGCAGCGGATGGCGCGGATCGGGCCGTCGAAGGTGGCGAAGAAGCCGTCGCCGGCCGTGTCGATCTCTCGCCCCCGGAATCGGCCGAGCTGCCGGCGGACGAGCGCGTGGTGGCGTCCGACGAGTTCTCGCCAGCGCGCGTCGCCGAGTTCGGCGACCTTGGCGGTGGAGCCGACGATGTCGGTGAAGAGGATCGTGGCGAGGACGGTGTCCGGTTCCTCGATCCCGAGGGTGCTCACGAATCGCTCAAGTTCCGGCGAGAGCATCGGCTGGAAGTACACTCCGCCGTCCGCGGATAGTTCGAATTGCCTGGCGCCGGGGATGCGCGAGCCGAGATAGGAGGCTTCCTCCCGATCGTTGCCGCCGTGAAAGATGATCGTCGGCACGCGGATCGCACCGAGTATGTCGCGGACGTCGACGTCTGCGGCCATCCGCATGATCGTGGCGTACGCGCCGGGGCTCGCCGAAAGTCGCCAGCGGCGCGCCATCGCCGCGATGAACTCTGGATCATCCGCATGAGCGGGGGCTAGTCCGCGGGCAGAGCGCTCCGCCGCGGCATACGTTCCCCAACTGCGGACAGTCTCGTCGATCTCGCGCCGCCATTCATCGGCGGTTGGCGCCCACGGATAGTCGGATGACCAGGTTCCCTTTGCGAACGGGAACACGAGCGCGAGCCCGAGGGTTCGATCCGGATAAGTGGCCGCGAAGAGCATGCACATCGCTGCGGCCTCTGCGGTTCCCAACAGAACCGCACGCTCCGACTTCGCGGCATCGAGCACGGCACGCAGGTCATCCATCCGTGCCTCCAACGTCGCCGGCTCACGCAAACGATCCGACAGACCTGTCCCGCGCTTATCGAACATGATGAACCGCGAGAAGCTGGACAATCGATCGTGGAACGCCCTCGGTTCAGGCGTCTCCCGCTCGATCTCGAGATTGCTGACCGAGCCATGCACGAAAACGAGGTCGTGGGGGCCGCCACCGTAGACGGAATATGCGATCGACACGTCCCCGCTCCTCGCGTACCTGAACTCGTCCCGATCGGGCATCAAGAGAGTCTCAACCTCAGCGGCCTCAAGCGCAAGAGATCGCGGAGGCGCGCATGTTCGAGGATGAGCCCAGATCTGTTTGCGCCCAAGGCCGTAGCTGACGAGGCGGGTTCAAACGAAAGTACAAAAGGCACAACGCTGCCTCGAGGAAACAAAAGGCCTGCATTCGCGGGCCTTTCTCACAGCGGCGGCAGGATTTGAACGGAATCTCCCGACCTGGAAAAGCCTATTTGCAGGCTCTTTCGGTGAACCAGGACGCCTGCACGCGAGAGTGAGCTGAGTGTGCCCAGCAACGACCTGCCGGTCGAGCGATCAGCACTCAGGGCCGCGACCACCTGAGCGTGCTGCCGACAGGCCGATAGCCGAGCTTCTCGTTGATCCTGAGCATCGGTTCGTTCGTCTCGTCGTTCTCGGTGAAGACGAGCTCGACTCCACGCTTGGCGGCGTTCACCAGGGTCGCGCGCTTCGCCTGTAGGGCGAGGCCGCGGCCGCGATAGTCACGCAGCGTCCCGGTCATCTCGGTGACCGCACGGCCGCCCGGGCCGATGCGGAGGTGGGAGAAGGCGACCGGCCGGCCGTCGATGACGGCCGCAACGCTCGCGTCGAGAACCGTATCCGGATGACGCCAGTAGTCCTTTAGCCATTGCTCGAACGAGACGTCGTCCATCGCAACCTCACCGGGGACGTCCTGCATCGCCTCGGCATCGAGCTCCCACACCTTTCGTGGCTCGAGCTCTGCGAGCGGACGCAGAGCGACACCGGCCGGAGCGCCCTGGGGCTCGATCGTGCGCGGGTCGACACCAGAGATCCGCGTCGTGTTCGTGTGCCGGAAATCGCGTGCGGCCGCGAACCTCCGCGACGCCTCCTCGGGAGTGGTGAACGACAGCACCGTCGCGACTCCGAGGCCGGCCAAATGGGTCTCGCAGCACGCGAGGAGGGCAGTCCCTAGACCGGTCTGGCGGGACTCCGGCAAGACACTGGCCTGCAGGAAGCCCGGGCGCTCGGAGCTCTGGTACTCGATCACCGCCGTCGCCCAGCCAACGAGCCTGCCATCATCCTCCGCGGCCCAATAGCGGCGATGCGCGTCCGGTGGCTCCGCCGCGGCCGTGTGTCGGAGGCCACGCTCAGAACCGACACGGTGCGACCAGACACGGTTCAGCAGCTCGGTCGCCGACCCGAAATCCTCGCTCCCGCCCTCGCGCACCATGATTCGGAGCATAGGCGGCCCACACCGTGGAAAACGAACCCGTAGCGAGTAACCGCGGCTGCTCGGGTTGTTGACACAGTCATTGGCGCGCTCCACCCTTGCGTGTAGGGATGGCCTTATCTGGACTGCACAAGGGCACTGTCACCTTTCTCTTTACGGACATTGAGGGCTCGACGCGGCTGCTGAAGCTGCTTGGCCAACACCGCTATGACCGGCTCCTAACCGCACACGGGGATATCTTGCGTGCCGCCTTTGCTGCTCACGGCGGCATGGTCGTTGACACCCAGGGCGACTCCTTCTTTGTCAGCTTCGCGACCGCCAACGACGCGGTGGCTGCGGCGGTCGACGTTCAGCGCGACCTGACGGCCCACTCCTGGCCCGAGGGGGCGGAGGTCAAGGTGCGGATGGGCCTCCACACGGCGGAGCCCAAAGTGGGAGCCGACCGCTACGTCGGGATCGGCGTGCATAGGGCGGCCCGGATCGGCGCCGCCGGCCACGGCGGCCAGGTGTTGCTCTCCTCGACGACCAGAGAGCTGGCAGAGGAGGACCTGCCGCCCAACGTCACGATCCGGGACATGGGAGAGCGCCGGCTCAAGGACATCGAGCAGCCGCAGCACCTCTACCAGCTCGTGATCGACGGTCTCGACAACGACTTCGGACAATTGAAGACTCTCGATGTCGAACTGGCGCGCAAGCGGCGGCGCCTGTTCGCGGGAGCGGCGCTGATCGGAGTGCTAGCCGCAACTGTCGCGATCCCGGTGTTCGCGTTCGGGCAAGGCTCGAGCGGCGGCATCACCGTGCGAGGCAATGCCGTGGCCGAGATCGACCCCGGGACGAACAAGGTCGTGGGTCAGGTGCCGAACGTAGGCGCGCACCCGGATTCGATCGCTTATGGCTCGGGCTCACTCTGGGTGGCCAATCTCGACGACCAGACCGTCGCTCGTATCGATCCGGCGACACACAGCGTCCTGCGCACGATTGCGGTTCAGGACACTCCGACGGGACTCGCGACCTCTTCGGGCAGTGTGTGGGCGGTGGGTTCCGACCGGGCCAGTCCGTCTGTCACGGTCAGGCGTATCGATGCTCAGTTCAACACGATCGCCAGCACGACCCGAGTCGGCAGCGTCGTGCCCGGTGGGTCCGGCTCGATGGCAGCACGCAGAGGGGCTGTCTGGGTGGCGCCTTCTTCCGGGCTCCTCTCCCAGCTGAGCCCTGGCGCGGCCCGAGTCGTGCGCCAGATCGATCCGAACGCAGCCCCTTCGGCCGTCGTCGTCGGAGCCGATGCCGTGTGGGTCACTGACAACAGCGCCAACGCGGTCACCCGGGTTGATCCGACGGGACTCCTGACGCCGATCACGGTCGGCCGAGGCCCGAGCGGGATCACGATCGGCCGGGGAGCAGTCTGGGTGGCTGACACGCTCGGCGACGCCGTCACTCGGATCGATCCGAGCAGCCGGGCCGTGACGGCGACGATCCCGGTAGGGCGAGCTCCAACCGGGATCGCTGTCGGGGCCGGCTCGGTCTGGGTTGCGAACAGCGGCAACGGGACGGTCACGCGCATCTACCCGGCAACGGGCAAGCGAACGACAATCGAGGTGGGTGGGAGCCCTCAGGCCGTGACATTTGCGAACGGGCGCGTCTGGGTGACCGTCGATACCGCTCTCCCCGAGCTCCAGCGAGGCGCTGCCGGTGGCGCCATGCGCCTCACTTCTGAAAGTGATGTGGACTCCATGGACCCGGCGCTGGCGTATTTGGACCTTTCCTGGCGGCTGCTGTACGCGACCTGCGCGAAGCTGCTCAACTACCCCGACAAGCCTGCGCCGGTCGCTACACAGCTCGTGCCCGAGGTGGCCGAAGCCTTGCCGGCCCGCTCGGCCGACGGGAAGACCTACACCTTCACGATCCGCAAGGGCTTCCGCTTCTCCCCGCCCTCGAACGCGCCCGTCACGGCGCAGACGTTCAAGTACACGATCGAGCGCAGCCTCAGCCCGAGGATGAACAGCCCCGCTCGTGATGTCGGCAATGGCTACCTGAGTGACATCGCAGGCGCCAAGGCCTTCCTCGCCGGCAGGGCACCGCACATCTCCGGCGTCGAGGCGAGAGGGAACAGGCTCACGATACGGCTCGTGGAGCCGGCACCCGACTTCGTGACCGTTATCGCGTTACCGTTCTTCTGCGCTGTTCCGACCGGCACGCCCCTCGACCCCAGGGGTGTCAGGCTCGTGCCGTCCGCGGGCCCCTATTACGTCAGCTCCTACTCCCCCGGGCAGGGAGTGGTATTGAGGCGAAATCCCAACTATCACGGCGGCCGCCCCCACCGACTGGACCGCATCGAGCTCGCAGTCGGCGTTGCCAGGGACAAGGGAACACGCCAGACCGAGGCCGGGGAGTCGGACTACGCCCTCGACGGGCCAGCCCCGGCCATGGACGCCAAGCTCGCCGCAAAGTACGGGCCCGGAAGCAAGGCCGCCAAGAGCGGCCGACAGCAGTACTTCATCAACCCGACGTCATGGCTCGACTACATCGCCCTCAACACCCACCGCCCGCTCTTCCACGACGTGAGTCTGCGCAAGGCGGTCAACTACGCTCTCGACCGCCGCTCGCTAGCGCGCCTTGGCGACTTCGGCAGCCCGTTTCCGGACCAGCCGACGGACCAATACCTGCCGTCCGCGATCGCCGGCTTCACCGACGCGCGCGTCTACCCCCTCAAGCCCGATCTGGTTACCGCCAGGCGGCTAGCCGGGAAGACCCAGCGCAGCGCGGTGCTCTACACCTGCAACTTCTCCCCCTGTGACCAACAGGCTCAGATCATCAAGGCCAACCTGGCCGCGATCGGCATCGACGTCCAGGTCGAGAGCTTCACCCCCGACGATTTGTTCACGCGGCTCAGCAAGAAGAACGAGCCCTTCGACCTGGCCGCGTCGGGCTGGATCGCCGACTACGCCGACCCGTCCCAGTTCCTCAACTTCCTCCTCCTCGGCAGCACCATCCCGACGTTCGACGACCCCGGGTACAAGCGCAAGCTCACGGCCGCAGCGCGCCTCTCGGGGCCTGCCCGCTACCTGGCCTACGGCAGGCTCGACATCGACCTCGCCCGAAACGCTGCACCTCTAGCTGCAATCGGCACCGCGTCTATCCGCGACTTCTTCTCCGCACGGGTGGGCTGCCAGATCTTCAACCCTGCATACGGGATGGACCTCGCCGCCCTCTGCATTCGCAAACACGCGGGCAGTTGAGTCGGTGCAGTCGCGATCTTCGCGCTGTTCACCGCATCCTTCCGTGGATGCCGTCGCGCGAACCGATCTGAACCCCGACGAGAACCCCGCAAAGCGACGCTTTCGCCTCTAGCGGGGGCAGGACTTGTACGGACTACTCGGACCGTCTACCGCATGCCTGAAATCCGCTCTTTGCAGGGAAATACCGTCAGGCGCTTTGACTGAGTCGACGTCGCGAGCGAATCCGACGCCGTGCCGAGAGCGCAGAAGCTTCGAGGCACTTGCCGGCAGCGTTAGCTCGCTGCCGGCAAGTGCCTCGCAGCGAACGTAGGATTCAAGACGATGTATTGTCGGCTTTTTCGCTAGCGACGCTTCAACGCCACGCGAAGGGAACCGCGACT
>Ga0302322_100004380_pt1 | contig 12250 bp, 15 predicted proteins | sample Fen_T0_2_FD_203757 | JGI IMG/M metagenome (GOLD analysis project Ga0302322, IMG submission 203757) | Peat permafrost microbial communities from Stordalen Mire near Abisko, Sweden - Fen_T0_2 | ecosystem: Environmental > Terrestrial > Soil > Wetlands > Permafrost | place: Sweden: Abisko...
CCAGCAATAAGCGATCAATAAAATCCGCACCTTTCTGGATACGCCTGGTAAATGCCGGAGTAGCGTTGAGAGTGGTATTTTTTTCGCGCCGGGCCAGGCTGGCAATATCCTCTATCGACAGATGCTGCTCCCCAAATTGAAGATTATTGCTTGTCGTAGCAGATGCAGGTGTTGTTCTATTCATAAAATCTCTTTATCTGAGTTTAGGGAGCCTGGATTTGAGGGGTCTTGATTTGAAGGTGGTATGGATTTCCAAAAGTCGTGAAAGTTAAACCACTGAAACGGCGCTATCAGGCAGTATTTTTCCAGGAGCGCCGCATAGTTTTTTACCACTTCTGCAATTACCGCCTGGCGTTGCCGACGAGCGAAGGGCAGTGTTTCTGCCAAAAGCTCAACATGGATGTCAAAGTGACTTTCCTGTGTAACAGCATGTTTCTTTAAACAAAACAGGGCATAGACCGGGCTCTGCAAAAGCGCGGCTAGTATAAAGGCTCCTTGCGGAAAAGGCGCCTGTCTACCCAGGAACATTGCTGATTCCGTGCGGCCGGGATTATCCGGAGGCAGGCGATCAGCCGCAATCACCACCCACTCCCCCGCCTCGATTTTCTCCTGTAACAGCACCGCCGTCGCCGGCGTGACCTCCCGGACCGAGATCAGCTCTACCTGGGATTTCGGGTTGACAGCCTGCAACAGCCGATTCATGCCGGGTGCGCCGCCAGTGTGTAGCAAGACATTGATTTTTTTGCCATTGGCATGCTCGCAGAGCGCCCGGCACATATCCGCATTACCCAGATGGGAGGTGAGCACCACAATACCGCGCGAACAGTTGCGCAGTTTTTCACGGTCCGGGAAATCCACTTCTGAAACCGAGATATCACCACTCCACGCAGCGATACGATCAACAATAGCATCGGAAAAATTGTAAAAATGCCGATAACTGTCCGCAAGCCCCGGCTTCCTGAGTAACGCGGTCTGGCGTGGATCCTGATAAACCCTTTGCAAAAAATCGCGGGAAGCCTGTCGTGCCGAGCGATTAAATAAAAAGAAATAAAGAACAATAAAACGAAGCAGGACATTCATAACTCGCCTACCGGTAACACGGTAAAGCCATAAACTGAATCGCATGCCCCAATAGGCGCCGCGCTCTGGCTGTTGGTACCAGGGCTTTACGTCGTTTTTGCGCGCAAGCAAATGAAAAAACCTCGGCAACATACCAAGAAACAAACGCGTGTGCATCCACGAAATACGGAGGTTGTCGCGCCAAACCGCAAAATGCGAAACTCCGTCTTTCGGATAAATAACGCGCGTTGGTAAAAACAGTACCTGGATATCATCCCAATACATCCGCACCATCATGTCTGTATCAAAATCCATGCGATGACCAATACGGTTATGCGATGCCGTAGCCAGTGTTTCACGAACAGGGTAGACACGAAAACCACACATGGAATCCCTGATAGTCAATGACAGGGTTTCTATCCACACCCAGACATGAGTAACATAACGCCCATAAAGACGTGCGCGCGGAACACTGTCGTCGTATTGTGGCCAGCCACTGATTAATGCTGCCGGATTTTTTTTTGCCAGATCAAGCATCGGTGAAATGTCGTTTACATCATGCTGGCCATCGGCATCAATTTGCAAGGCATGGCTGTAACCGAGTTCACGCGCCCATTCGATTCCTGCTAACACAGCCACGCCTTTACCCGAATTAACAGGCAAATGTTTTGCGTGTATTTCATTATGAGAACGACACAAACTTTCTATCGTATTGTAAGTCGATTGGTCACTGCCATCATTCACTAATAAACAGGGCAGGCCAAAATGCTGCAAAGCAGCAACCGTTGCTGGCAACTGTTCGCCGTGATTATAAACAGGGATCAGCAAACAGGGATTAAACATGGGCGGTTGTAATCTCCGCTGAATCAAGTGACAACAAAAAAGAACCACTCGACATCACGCGATCTTTGCATTTATACCAATAATTAATCTTGCCGCCAGTGGCATTCGTCAATTCAATATCCAGTACATCATCCGGCAATATCGGACACTGGAATTTTATTCTCGACACGCCAGAAAATTTCCCCTGCGGGTACCAATGTTGTTTGGCGAGTAATACCACCCAATGCAGTTGCATCACTCCGGAAAAAATGGGAACGCCCGGAAAATGACCCGAAAAACAATCTCGATTGTCACGCATATCTACACGCGCGCAAAGCCGCGTCGCTGTTTTTTCACCTATGTTCATCGCATAGACTTCACTAACAGACTGACCAGCCATTGGTGTTTTTACAGTGTCCTGCATCATAAAAAAAGATCCAGCAAATCCTGCTGTACAACTTTACCCTGGCTATTGCATGGCAATGCTGTTACATAACGCCACTTCCTTGGCAGCAGCACGCGCTCAAAATTCTCCAGCAAATGTTTTTTAAGGCATTCATTGAATGCGTGTTTACCTTGAGACAATTGTTCGAAACCCTGTGCATTAAGTACCAGCACGGCACCCAACATCTGCCGACCATCCAATGACAACAGCACCAGCCTTCCTTCCGCTACCCACGGATGATGCATCAGGTGTTGCTCCATCGCGGTTAGCGACAAACGTTTTTCTTCCAGCTTGATAATACGATCGCTGCGGCCGCGATGTACAAAACGATGTCCATCCAGCAAATCAGCCTGGTCACCCATCACAAACCAGTTTCGCTGGTAACTATAGGGTGAACGTATGGCCAAACACCCACTCTCTTCATCTACCTTAAGCTCAACATCAGGAAATGCCTGCCATATAGCGGAAATATCAGACTTATTTAATGATTGCTGGCGCCAGGCAATGCCTCCAGTTTCTGTACTGCCAAATATCTCAATCGGGCATTTGCCAAAACGCATCGAAAAATCCAGCGCCACTTCTCCCGGCAATGGTCCACCGGATGAAAATACTGCAGCTAATGTTTTATTTACACGCGTACCATCAATCGCCTCCGGGATGCGGGTTAAATGCGCCGGGCTGGAAATTAATACCGCTTTACTGTTTGCGTTCACTGCGCAATGGCTCATCTCATCAAAGAGCGACTCCGGATAGGCGTGACTTTGCGCCATAAAAACACGACCGCGGCGCAAAGGCCACAACACCCGAAATAATAAACCATAAATATGCTGATGACTGACCGTAGAAAAAAATACGGCATCCGCCACAGTCTCACCCCAATTTTTTTCCAGATTATCGAGTTCGGCAACAAAGCTTTGCAACCCTTTATCGATCTGCTTCATTGCTCCACTGCTGCCAGAGGTTGCAATGCTAATGATTGCTGTCGAAGGAATTTTAAAAGATGCCTGCAGGCGGTTATTATTTTTTTCGCAAGGTTTCTCTACGAAAACAAAGTCATCGAATGCAAAAACAGCATCGCAAGATGCAGCCAGGGTCGCCAAAGTTCCCGGCTGTTTATTCGGCGCGAGAACCACTTTTTTTCCTGCACACAGCAAAGCAAGCAGCGCGATAGAAAAATCCAGCGCATCTTCACTAAACAACAACCAGATTTCTTCCGGTGTTTTTTTCAATGCGGAATACAGATGAGACAAACGATCCAGATAATAATCTTGCGTAATATCTTTTCCGCCAAGACGTGAGACCACTCTTGAATGATCTGTCGACACGAATAAAAGATCGGCCAGAATCATTTTTTATCATCCAAGGCGCGAACACGGAGACGGACGATATACTCAATACCAAACAACAAAGCAACCAGAAAATAGGCAATGCAGCCGTTATACAGCATCCATGTTTCCATACTGGCAAAGGCTGCCGTATAAAATGAAATACCGGCATTAACAATAAAAAACGCGCACCACACCTTCGTTACCTTGCGCGTGTAAGCAACAGCGGAATCAGGAAGGTTTTTATCGATCAAACGCGCAAAACGCTCGATCATGGATGGTGGCCTGTATAAGGTATAGGCAAATACGGTAAAGCAGCCCAGATTGATCAGCACCGGCGTCAAGCGCAAGCTAAACACATCATTGGAAATAACGACAACAACCAGCAACAATATGGCACCACCCAGAGGCGGCAACTGTTGCAGGAAAGATTGTTTGCCGAGAGTGCGATAAATCACCCATAAGCGTAATACGAAGAACAGCGCCAGGACACCAGCAATAGCTGCAGGCTCTATGTAATGCAGTGAATAATAAACAAGAAAAGGATAAGCCAGCAACAATGCAGAAATCAGCACTGTCAGGAAAAATGGCATGTTATGCCTGCAACAGTTGACTTACGATATCCACAATATCGGCAATAGTACGGGCGTTTTTAAAATCTTCCGGTTTGACTTTTTTACCGGTGTAATCCTGAACCTTAACAACCAGATCAATGGCATCAATGCTGTCCAGTTGCAGATCCTGATACAAATGCGCGGTCAGCACAATGCTCGCGGGATCGACTTCAAACTCATCTACTAATACACTTTTTAGGTGTTGAAAAATTTCTTCTTTCGAACTCATGTTTTAAAAACCTGTATTCTTGATTACTTTACCAGACTGCTTTCGATAAATGCTCTCAGTGCATTGACTGACGCAAAATGGCGCTTGGTATCTTCCGAGTTGGCATCCAGTTTTATTTTGTAACGCTTCTGGATATTCATGCCCAGCTCCAGTGCATCAATGGAATCCAGTCCAAGTCCTTCAACAAATAGCGGCTGATCACTGGCAATATCCTCGGGTGAAATATCTTCCAGATCCAGGCAATCCACTATCAGTTCTTTTAATTCGCGATCAAGGTCACTCATGCTGCTTCAAACCCTCATTAAAATACGTTTCCAGAAAACGATTCAGCTCTCGCGATGACTTGGCCTGGCTTGAGTAGTCGATAGCAAGCTCAGACAATCGGATCGGCGGCCTGATCTGTAAGGTGAATTGCATTTTCCTGTCCGGGATCTGGAACCACTGCTCACCCTTTCGCAAAGCCGGAGGTTCGCAGCGAATGAACACCGGAACAATATCCACCCTACAGCGGGCGGCGATATTAGCAGCTCCGCGCTGAAATTTCAGTACCGAATTATGCCCTTCGCTACGCGTACCTTCCGGAAACACCAGCACGGCACTGCCAGCCGCAAACTCCCGCAGGCTCCCCCCCAGCAGCTCATCGGCCGAGCGATTGCTGAAATAACCCATCGCTTTCACTACCCCTTTTATAAAGCGGTTGTGCCTGAGTTCCTCCTTCACCACACAACACGTGTTAGGCATCAGGGAAATAAGCAGAACCACATCAATCAGGGTGGGGTGATTGGCTATCACCAGCTTGCCGCAGGACTGATCCAGATGCTCCATCCCCTCAACACGAAGTGTGAGGATTCCCAACGCCTCCATCTGCCAGACAAAAAAACCCCATATTTTTTTTACCAATTTGCGGGCCCGGCGGTGTTTTTCAAGGGGATCGCGGCAGGTGAGACCCACGAGGGGCAGCAAGGTAAGTGCCAGCAAAAAGCCAAAACCAAAGAAAAAAGTAAAACAGTAACCGGTAGCCAGCAAACGCCAGAAGTAATTCAATCGCTGGAAAAAAGAATTCATGCGGGACATCATCACGATGATCGTTTGCGTCGACAAATCAGCAAGACTTCGGCCACCTGGTCACAATTGATAAAACCCGGCGTGAGTTCAAGTTCTTTCTGGAAACGTACCGTCCACGGCATAACCCGGTTATACCACCACATCGCCCGCTTGCGGCGATGTTGTAAAAACCACATGCCAATATCCACCAGCCGTGATGATTTTGGTTTCATACCAAACACGGCACTCTGCTCTACGACAAATCCATGCGTTGTTAACATGGCGATCAACTGATTCGGCGCATAACGACGCCGATGACCCACAAAATCATCAAACGGCGTCCAGTACTCCTGATGCAGCGGCGTAGATAACAACATAATCGCATCATCAGCTGCCAATCGCGCCAATTCAGCCATAGCAGTTACATCATCCTCAACATGTTCAATAATATCGAGGGCGCAAATCAGATCAAATGATTTGTCTGCAAATGGTAAATGACTGATAGAAGCAACCAATGTACGGCCACCGTGTTTTTTTAAAATAGAGAGCGCGGGTGCACTGATATCCACAAATTGTGTTTCTGCTATTGGCAAACGCGGACGCAAGCCCGGCGCCACCTCCAGTCGGCGTGGCCGCCCAACCAGCAAGGAATTGACGAGTGGCCATGTATTAAAACGCTCCGGCTCTACCAAACGCGCCTCACTCCACAATGAATTGTAGAAGTGGCGGTTTTTTTCCAGCATCTTTTCTTCCAGCGCTTTTTTGTCCGGCGTATTTTTCATGAATTTTCCATTCCCAAATTAAACCAACGCCAGTTGTACTGCTCACCTTCTGCACGCACACTCTGATGCACACGGGTTAACAAGTACAAAGGCGCCATACCTGCATCATTAATAACCATATCATTATTTGCACAGTCATCCGGATCGGACTGCAATGTCCAGACCCCTTGCGGGTTTGCCTGAATCAGCATCGCTACTGAAAAAGGAAAGGCGACAGAAAAAGCAGAAAGATATTGTGATGGCAAGGGTTCATCCGCGTAAACAAGCGCCACTGGCTCACCGCATTGAAAACTTTGCGCCACCGCTTCAACCAACGCTTGCTCCAGCGTATCGCGACCAGAAGCAACGGATGTGCTTGGTGCTTTATTTCCCGACGTAATGGAATAAATTCCTGCAGCCGTATTGTGAACCGACAAACTGAAACCCATTGGTGACAAGGGTTCATTTTTCGCCAACTCTTGCAGCAACTCCACGGTACGGTGAATTTCTCCATGAGGTGATGCAAAGCTGACATCGGGCAAAATATCGTTTTGACGCAACGACGGTGCCGCTCCTTTTATCAACCAGTCATGCCATTGCCCTGCTGTTTCCAGACCCGGCGCCCAGGCAGACCAGGACAGAACATCAAAGTTAACCGAAAACAAAATTCACCTGTCTATTCAAATCAATCAACACCAATAAAGGCCACAACCATGCTGCCGGAAACGATTACATCCTTATCCGCCGCACCCGTGTTTGCAAAAATGGAAAATGTACAATCGATCCCGCCAGCGGTTTCAATATCCCGCCTTACGTCAACACACAATGGCGCCGCAATAGTATGCAGCCCATTTTTATACAACCATGGTTGCCACTGAACGTGGGTCAACACTGCCAGATAACCTCCTCTCGGCACTTCACTACCCGCCTGCAATAAGTTGCCATGCACCGCCGCCGCTTGTGCAGCGTATTCCAGAGCAGCGCTGACAGGCAAACCATTTGCATTACGCAGGGGATTATCAAGATCCTGATGTGTAGTGGTTTCACAACGGATTACAGCTGCATCGTAATGAATTACTTTTTCCAACAAACACATAGCGCCTGCATGCGGTATACGTTTTTCAATTTCAGCTCTGGTTTCTGGCAATGTCATTTGCAGCAATGTCATCGTAAAAAGTGATGGTCAATGGCTAAGGACAATATCAATACCACAGCCGGAAGACAGAAAAAACGCACGTATTGTACAATAGCCCTCCAGCCAGTGAACGTCTCCTATGTCCTCTATATCGTCGTTTTCCATTCCAGCCAGCCACCCGGCATTAGCAGGGCACTTTCCGGCTAATCCCATCGTTCCCGGGGTTGTTATTCTTGAAGCCGTCATCCAGGCCGCACAACAACACAGTGGTTGTCCGGTGAATGGAATACGCAAAAGCAAATTTGTGCAAATCCTGCGAGCAGAAGAAAGGGTGAACATTGAGTTTGGCGATATAAAAGACCAACGCTTACGCTTCAAATGTCTCAAGACCAGTGATGGCAGCTTATTAGGTGAAGGTAATTTAACCCTGGGGACAACCTTTCCATGAATGAAAGCGCCATGCTAAAAACGGTCCCGAAAAAAATACTGGTCGTCTATTACAGCCAATCCGGCCAGCTCACTGACCTGGTGAGAAATGTCTGCACTCCACTGGAAGCCGACCCGGATATCACTGTTACTTATCTGGCAATTGAACCCGAGCATGCTTATCCGTTTCCATGGCCATTTTTACAATTCTTTAATACCTTCCCTGAAACGGTATATAACGACACGCCACGCCTGAACGCATTGACGCTGCCGACAAACAGCGGGTTTGATCTGGTCATCCTAGCGTATCAAGTCTGGTTTCTATCGCCTTCATTACCCATCAGCGCATTCCTGAAAACACCCGAAGCTAAAACCCTGTTACACAACACGCCGGTGATTACACTGATTGGCTGTCGCAATATGTGGCTAATGGCACAGGAGCAAATGAAACAACAGCTGCAAACACTGGGCGCCCGCCTGATTGACAATGTGGTATTAACCGATACGGCCCACAGCGCCTTCACTTTTATCTCCACCCCCCTGTGGATGCTGACCGGCAAACGCGGCCCTTTTTTAAACGGCTTGATTCCAGCTGCCGGCATCCCGCAAACGGAGATACAAGCCAGTCGACGTTTTGGCACAGCGATTGCGAGTCAGTTAGCCCATCGACTCGCGGACGACAACAGCCCCATGCTGAAAGGTTTGGGCGCGGTCACCATTAATGAAAACCTGATCAGCTCCGAAAAAATTGCCCGGCGCAGCTTTATGATCTGGGGACGACTTTTGCGCACAATAGGCGATCAGGCTTCCCGCACCCGCCAGATTGTCTTGCTTCTATATATAGCCTTTCTTGTCAGCATGATACTCACTGTAGTGCCACTGAGTGCTTTGCTTAAAAAACTGCTCAGCCCCTTTACACGCGAACACATAGCTGCCCAAAAAAGGTATTATGCAGCGCCTTCGGGCAGTGACGAGAAAATCTTACCCTAACTACCCGTTTACAATTTTTCCTGTTTTTACATGAGTTGCGACGTTTATATCACCCACACCGCCAGCTTTTTGCCCAATGATCCTGTCGACAACGACTCAATGGAGTTAGTCCTGGGACAAGCTGGGCCAAAACCATCACGCGCGCGTAAAACCATTCTTCGCAGTAACGGAATCAAAACGCGTTACTACGCCGTAGATCCCGAGACCAGGCAATTCACACACACCAACGCACAACTGGCAGCAGAGGCTATTCGCGGACTAAAAAGTAACGCCCTCCCACTCAACGAAATTGACTGCCTGGCATGCGGAACCTCAATGGCCGATCAGCTGATGCCAAACCATGCCGTGATGGTACATGGCGAGCTGAAAATACCGGCACGCGAAGTCATCGCCACTGCCGGCATTTGCCTCGCTGGCATCAGTGCATTGAAATACGCCATGATGGCAGTAAAAAGTGGTGAGCATAAAGTTGCCATCGCCTGTGCCTCCGACCGCTCTTCCATGGGCATGCGTGCAGAGAACTACAATGCCGAAGTGGCGCAAATGGTCGAACAACTTGAAACACGCCCGGAACTTGCGTTTGAAAAAGATTTTTTGCGCTGGATGCTGTCCGATGGGGCCGGTGCATTTGCACTCGAAGCACAGCCAGTCACTTCACCCTGTTTGCGTATCGACTGGATAGATATGTTTTCCTACGCGGATGAAATGTCAGCCTGTATGTATGCCGGCGCAATTAAAAATCCGGATGGCTCACTGCTGGGCTGGCAGGATATTCCGCAGCAGGAACGCGAACGCCAATCTGTTTTTGCAGTCAAACAGGATGTTAAACAACTGAATGAACACGTCATCCATTACACCGTTGGCTGCGCCCTGCAATCGATAATAAAAAAACGCAGCATCAAACCGGAAGAAGTAGACTGGTTCCTGCCGCATTATTCCTCACATTTTTTTCGCGAGAAAGTTGCTGCCGAGATGGCAGCTGTCAACTTTTCCATTGATGAATCGCGTTGGTTTACCAATTTGTACAGCAAGGGCAATACCGGCTCAGCCTCTATTTACATCATGATTGATGAACTGTTTCATTCCGGCAAACTCAAACGCGGCGAGCGTCTGTTGTGTTACATACCGGAAAGCGGTCGTTTCTCTTCCAGCTTTATGCACCTGACTGTCGTCTAGAATACCCTGTAATGAAAGAAGATTCCGTTCCGCAAGATAATGCCGGCACCTACGAGGGGCATAAACGCCTGCTTTATGCGGTGGATAAAAATGGCAACTATGATGGCGTGCAATCCAGCGGCTGGGAAGTAGAAGAATATGCAACACTCACCGCCGTTGATGAATACAACCGGCTCACCCGGGAAGCCTTTGACAAAGCCACCGCCGGAATTTCGTCACCACTTGAATATCACATGTACGCGCATCGCATGGACCTTGCCCTGCTTTCACAAGTCAGCGGTTTATTCCAGTGGCGCATCAAACGTCACTTCAAACCGGCCATTTTTAAAAAACTGAATAATAAGCTGCTCACACGTTACAGCGAAGCCATGCGCATGAACGCCGGCGACCTGCAAAAACTTCCTGACCATCCCGCCATACAATTTAAATAAATCACACAAAGCAGAAATGAATTACAGACACCAACAGGCAGCACATTGCGAAAGCGGAACTGCAAGCAGTTTACTCAGCCACCATGGACTCGCTATATCGGAACCGATGGCTTTTGGTTTATCCGCCGCGCTGAGTTTTGCCTACATCCCTTTCATAAAATTATCCGGCTTGCCATTAATTGCCTACCGAATGCCGCCACGCAGTGTATTTAAAGGATTGCAGAAGCGGATCGGCATCAAAATGCACTATGAGACTTTTCGCAATGCCGATAAAGGCATGGACGCTCTTGACCGAGCTCTGGGTGAAGGCAAGGTAGTTGGGTTGCAGACCAGCGTTTACTGGCTTCCCTATTTCCCCGACGCCATGCGTTTTCACTTTAATGCGCACAACCTGATTGTTTATGGCAAAGAAGGCAATGATTATCTTATTAGCGATCCCGTGGTGGAGATAACCACACGGTGCGATGCCGAATCCCTGCAAAAAGCCCGGTTTGCCAAAGGGGCTCTGGCGCCAAAAGGCTTGATGTATTTTCCCTCGCACATACCGACAGATATTAATTACGCGGATGCGGGCCACAAAGCCCTGCTGTCCAACTACCGCATCATGAACGGTGCACCACTGCCTATGATAGGGCTGCGTGGCATACGCCACATGGGAAAAAAAATACAGACGCTGGTAAAAAATGGTGCAAGTGAACAGCAAACTAAACTTTATTTAACACACATTGTGCGCATGCAGGAGGAAATTGGCACTGGTGGTGCAGGTTTTCGTTTTATCTATGCCTCATTCCTGCAAGAACTTTCAAAAATATTACAAGCCGAACAACTCGCTGAAGCTTCCCTGCAGATGACAGAGGCCGGTGACGAATGGCGATATTTTGCAATGTTAGCAACCAAAATGAGCAAGAACCGAAAAACACTGGATACCGGCTTATTAAACCAGAAATTAAATGAATGCGCCGACAAGGAACAGATCGCCTGGCAAACGATTCACCGTTACGCTTTGCGCAAATAATAAAAACAATACATACCTTCCCTGTTTTTATTCACATGCAACAATTCCCTTTCATTTTCCTGATACAAAAAACTCACAATAGCATATCCGCTCTGGCTATTATAAAAAGGCAATGTGGATGAATAGTCATCCACTCTACCGGAATATTCACGATTTAATCGTTGTTTATCGTCGGCAGAAAGATGCTGGCCAAGTGACAGTATTCCATTAAAAGAAATCGGATTCATTTTTTCCAGCAACTGTGCGAGCGTAGCGATATGTTCGATCGCTACAAGCTGTGCCTGCGGCTTAATGCCATCCAGATGATGCGACAACAATAACCAGTGCGAAGCCTCACCGAGCGCAACCTGATTTGGCGCATCAATGCGCATGCGATGCGCGTGCAAAGGTAACGTGCAGATATCCACACTACCAACCAGCGCGGCAGGAACACGGTGCAAACCTAAATCCACAACAGCCGTTGTTAACGCACATTCGAAGGCCAAACCAATAGAAGAAATAAAACTGCTCTCACCACGCAAATGAAAGGTACTGCCAATATAAAAACAGGCGGCATTACTCACGGTGTTAATAAAACTTAATGGCTTAGGTGGCTGGTTGTGGCGATACATGGCATCCAGCACATCGACTGTGGTTTCCATATCACCATTCTCTGAAGCAAGGTATACCGCTGTGTTTTCCGGTACATTGATATGGTTACCGCTTAACTTCTGCAAACAATCTGCCGCGCCGAGCAGTGATAATTGGATGAATCGGCCTATGCGGCGTATACTCACGC
>Ga0302322_100004381_pt1 | contig 12248 bp, 12 predicted proteins | sample Fen_T0_2_FD_203757 | JGI IMG/M metagenome (GOLD analysis project Ga0302322, IMG submission 203757) | Peat permafrost microbial communities from Stordalen Mire near Abisko, Sweden - Fen_T0_2 | ecosystem: Environmental > Terrestrial > Soil > Wetlands > Permafrost | place: Sweden: Abisko...
TCCCGCCTTGGTGCCCGACGTCGAACTGGACGACCGCCGGGTCGACCTGGTGCGCGACGGCTTCGACCTCGCCTTTCGCGGCGGCCACCTGGAAGATTCCAGCATCGTCTCGCGCCATGTCTGCGACCTGCTGACGGTGCTGGTGGCCTCCCCCGATTATTTGCACCGGCATGGCGTGCCGCAGCGGCCCGACGACCTGGTCCGGCACCGCCTGATTACCGTGCGCTTCCTCAACGGCACGCTGGCGCAGTGGCACTTCAAACGTCCCAAAGGGCAAATCGAGGAACGCAAGCCCGAGCCTGCAGCCCTGGTGATCTCCGACCCGCAGGCGGCGCTCGATGCCGCCGCGCGCGGCGTGGGCATCGCGCAGACCGGCATCCATCATGCCTTTGAACACCTGCGCGAGGGACGCCTGAAGATCGTGCTGGCCAAATACCACCATGCCGGCAGCCGCAGCATGGCACTGCAATACCCGCATCGCGCCCTGATCGCGCCGCGGGTGCGCGCCACGGTCGATTTCCTGCTCGCCGGCCTGGCCAAGTCGGAAGCCCTGCACATGGCGGTGGCCGATGTCCTGCGCTATGCGGCGTGAGGCGACATTGCCTGCAATGGCTTGCCCCGGCGCCGCCTAGTCGGCTTCGATCTGCGGGGCATGGGTGCCCGCGTACTTGCCGAACAGCATCCCCGCCTTCACGCCCGCCAGGGTGTCCAGCATCTGCCCGCGCAGCAGCGGCAGCTTGCAGGTCAGGTGCATGAAGCCGTCGCGCAGCAGAGGGATCAGCCTGCCGTCGGACTGGTACACCGGGGTCAGCCAGCGGCTGGCGCGCTGGTAGTAGCGCACCTGGCCGCGGCGTTGCCTGGAGTACTGCGCCAGGGCGGCGCCGGGGTCGGCGCCCGCCTCCAGGCCGCGCAGATTGGCGGCCAGCACCTGGGCGTCGATCAGCGCGAGGTTCGCGCCCTGCCCGAGCTGCGGGCTCATCGCATGCGCGCAATCGCCCAGCACCGCGACGCGGCCGCCGTGCCAGCGCCGCATCACCACGTCGGAATAGCCGGCCCAAGTCAGTTGCTCGGGCCGGCCGATATGCCCCAGCAGGGCCCGGGTTTCCGGCGCCAGGTCGGCGACCTGGCGCTTCCACGCGGCCAAACCGTTGGCGCGCCAGGCTTCGAGGCGGTCGGCGCGCAGGCTCCAGAACAGGCTGACCACCGGCACCTGGTTGTCCGGCCCGCTGCCGGTCGGCATCACGCCCAGCATCTGCCCGGCGCGCCTGTACCACTGCCGCAGACAGCCCTTGAATTGCTCCTGCGGGTCGGGCACGATGGCCCACAGCGCGCCCCAGGGATAGGGCGTGGTCCGATGCCTGATCCCCAGCGCCTCGCGCAGGGCCGAGCGGGTGCCGTCGGCGATCACCGCCAGGTCGTAGGTGCCGAGCGGCTCGGCGTGGCTGCGCAGGGTCACTGCGGCGCCGCTGTCTTCCACCGCCGTCACCTCGACGCCGCTGCGCACCGCGATATTCTGCGCGGCCATCGCGCGCCAGAGCGCCTTGAACAATACGCCACGATGCAGCCCGAGACCGAAGGCGCTGGCGCGCCAGTCGGTGTACTGCAGGTCCATCACCACCCGCCCGGTGTGGCTGGTGCCGTACAGCTGGTGGATGCGCGCGCCCTTGTGGAGTACGCCCTCCAGCAATCCGAGGTCCTGCAGCACCGCCATGCCGGTGGGCTGGATCAGGATGCCGGCGCCCAGCGCCTCGGGGGCGGCGACGCGCTCGTGCAGCACCACGCGGTGCCCGTCGCGCGCGAGGTAAAGGGCGGCGGCCGCGCCCGCGGTGCCGCCACCAATGATGGCAATGTTCAAGAGGCCTTCTTGTTGCGGCTTGGGCGAACCGGCGTGCCGGCGCAGGCAGCGCTCAAGCGCTCACCGCTTGCAGCGCCTGGCGCGGCGTCCGGAGTTGACCGCCAGCCCGCGCGAAGATGTGGGTGATCAAGCCGGCCGGGCGCGAGGCGGCCACGCCCGACGCCTTCCGGCCCGGATGGGCAAAGTGGTGCGCAAGGCCGCGTTTCTGATGAGGCATGGCATGATTCATATTCGTCGCGTTTTTGTGCTCTTAATGTTATGACAAGCGCATTGAAATGTGAAATACTTGAAGGCTTATTGGTAGCTGTCCATCTTTGGGGCGACCGATAGTCATCGGGTCGGCTGACTCGTCACGGGCCGACAATAATAGCTTCTGGAGACCTTATGCGTTTGCGTTCGCATTTCATGACCCTGGGCCTGGCCCTTGGGTGTGTCTGTGGATCGGCCGCCGCCGAGCTGAAGGAACTGGTGATTGCCCAGCAGCCCGGCATCGGCTACCTCAACCTGATGGTGATGAAGGAACAAAAGCTGATCGAAAAACACGCCGCGGCCGCCGGCCTGGGCGATGTCAAGGTGACCTGGGAGGCGATCTCCAGCGGCGCGGCGATGAACGAGGCACTCAACGCAGAGAAGCTGCACATCGCCTCCGGCGGCGTGGCGCCGCTGATTTTCGCCTGGGCCAACAGCCAGGGCAAGCAGGACTACAAGGGCATCGCCTCGCTCAACACCATGCCCCTGTACCTGAACACCAAGAATCCGAACATCAAGAGCGTGGCTGACTTTACCGACAAGGACAAGATCGCGCTGCCGGCGGTCAAGTCCTCGATCCAGGCGGTGACCCTGCAGATGGCCGCCGCCGCCGCCTTCGGCGACGCCAACTGGAGCAAGCTGGACGCCCTGACGGTGACCATGTCGCACCCCGAGGCGACCAAGAAGATGCTCGATCCGGCGAACAGCGAAATCAGCGCGCATTTCAGCTCGCCGCCCTTTCAGTACCAGCAACTGAAAAACGCCGGCATCCACACCGTCACCACTTCCTACGACGTGCTCAACGGCGTGTCGTCGTTCAACGTGCTGTGGGCATCGAGCAAATTTGCCCGCGAGAACCCCAAGCTGTTGGACTCCTTCATCAAGGCGCTCGACGAGGCGACCCAGTTCGTCCGTGCCAATCGCGACGCCGCCGCCGCGCTCTACCTGCGCGTCTCGAAGGAATCGACCTCGCCCAAGGAGATCGTCGACTTCCTGAGCGACCCCTACATCGAATTCACCCTGACGCCGAAAAACGTCTGGCGCTATTCGAATTTCATGGCCAAGACCGGCGCCATCAAGGTGCGGCCGACGTCATGGCGCGACATGTTTTTCCCCAACATCCACGACCGCTCGGGAAGTTGAAGCGCTCAGACGTGGCTAGCGTTTGACCACCGGCGCGGGCACGCCCTCCAGCGCCACGTTGAGGACCGCCGGCAGGCTCGCCGCGTGGGCGCGTTGGATGGCGGCGGGCAGGGCGGCGGCCTCGCTGACATGCTCGCCGTAGGCGCCGAAGGCGGCGGCGAGCAGGTCGTAGCGGGTCGGCAGCAGTTCGCAGCCGACCAGGCGCCCCGGGCCATAGGCCTTGAGCTGGATCTGGTACTCGGCGTTCCAGCGCGCGTCGTTGCCTATCAGGGTGACAAAGGGCAACCGGTAGCGGATCGCCGTGTCGACCTCGGCGAGGTGAAAGCCGAACGTGCCGTCGCCCATCAGCGCCACCACCGGCGCATCCGGTAGCGCCACGCGGGCGCCCAGGGCGAAGGGCAGGGCGCTGCCAATCGCCCCGGCCGGGCCGTTGATCACGCGATTGGGGGCGGTCAGGCAAGCCTGCGCCCATTGACCGAATTCGCCGCCGTCGCTGACCAGCACCGAATCGGGGTGGCTGTCGAGTAGCGCCTGCAAGGGGCGGCAGGCCTGCACCGGGTGCAGCTTGCCGGGCGCGGAGGCGCTGGCGCTGTCCCATGCTGGGGGGCGGTAGCGGATAGCGCTGGCAACTTCATTGCGCCAGGTGCCGGGGGCAGGTGAACCACCCCGCGCCAGGACGGTCAGGGCCGCCAGGGCACTGACCGCATCGGCCGTCAGGCTGGCGGACAGGCGCGCGCCCAGGGCGTTGCGGCTGCGCTGGAACTCGGCGGCGTCGGCATCGATCTGCACGAATTCGCAGTCCGCGGCGAACGCCGGCGCCTGGCCGAACTTGAGGGTGAAGTCCAGACGCTTGCCGAGCAGCAAGACACAATCGGCCTGTGCCAGCATTTGCGCGAAGGCGCCTAGGGCGGGGTCGTTCACTCCGCGCGGGCTTTCCATCCCGACCACCGGTATCCCGCAGGCCTCCTCCAGCGCCGCCAGGCGCGCCCGTCCGGCGCGGGTGAGGCAGGCCGGGCCGGCGAGGATCAGCGGGCGCACAGCGCGCCGCAGGCGCGCCAGCACGGTGCTTGCGTCGGCAGCGGCCAGGGGCAGCGGATGCGCCTTGAATGCGGCCGCGTCGGGAACGCCTGCATTGGTAGCATCTTCCAGCGCATCGGTGGGCAAGGACAGATGGGTGGGGCCAGGCCGGCCGCTCATCGCGCCGGCAATCGCCCGGGCGATGTCGCTGCCCACGCTGTCCGCGCTCGCTGAAGTCCAGGCCGCCTTGACCACCGGCAGGCTCATTTCGGCCTGGCGCATTTCCTGGAAGGCGCCCATCCCGGCCTGGTTGTTCGGCGCATGGCCGGAGAGCAGCACCACCGGCGACTCCGACATCTGCGCGGTGTACAGGGCCGACACCGCGTTGGCGTGGCCGGGCCCGCCGGTCACCATGGCGATGCCAACTTCGCCGCTGAGCCGCGCGTAGGCATCGGCCATGTGCACCGCCGCCGCCTCGTGGCGCACGTGCAGCAGCTCGATGCCGGCGGACAGCGCGGCGTCGAATACCGGCATGATGTGGTTGCCCGAGAGGGTGAAAATGCGCCGCACGCCCGCCTGTTTGAGGGAGCGTGCCAGCAGGTCGGCGCCGCGGCTGGTGGTCATGGGGATGCCTCTGGAAAGATGGGCTGCCGAACAGGGATCGGGTGCCTTGGGGGCGCGCCGCCTGCTTCCGGGCGGACGCTGGTAGGCCGGCGCGCCGCGCGGTTCAGGCTGCTTCCTTGAGGATGGTCTGCCCCGGCCGCACGCGGGTAAATTGCACCGCCTCGCGGGTCAGGGCGATGGCGCCGTCCTGCATGCGCACCACCGTGTAGGTGGACGTGGGCAGGTCGCCGGTGTCCGGGAAATCGGCGCGGAAATGGGCGCCGCGTGAATCCTCGCGCGCCAGCGCGGCGGCGGCGATCACTTCGCTGACGCGGATCAGGTTGGCCAGGTTGAGCCAGTCGTGCCAGGTCAGGTTGAACGCGCGGTCGCTGTCGGAGACGCCGATGCCCTCGAGTTGCTTGCGCAGTTCGGCCAGGCGGGCCTGGCCGCGGCGTATGCCTTGGGCGCTGCGCGAGATGCCGACCTCGTCCCACATCAGGTCGTAGAGCGCCTCGCGCACGGCGTTGATGTCACCCGGCGGCTGGGCGAACGGCGCCTCGTGGGCGGCGATGGAAGCGGCGAGCACCGCCTCGTCCGGAGCGCGCAACACGCCCTCGCGCGCCACCCAGGCAGCCATGCTGTCGCCGGCAATGCCGCCGAACACCGTGGAGTTGGCGACGCCGTTGCCGCCCAGGCGGTTCGCGCCGTGCACCCCGCCGGTGTCCTCGCCGGCGGCGAACAGCCCGGTGAGCGGGGTCCGGCAGTCGGCCTCGAACACCACGCCGCCCATCATGTAATGGGCGGTCGGCACCACCTCGACCAAGCCACCGGCCAGGTCGAAACCGCAATCGGCGCAGCGCTCGACCATGCCCTTGAACTGCTTGCGCACGTTTTCCGGCCCGAGGTGATGCATCTGGATATACACCCCGCCATTGGGCGAGGTGCGGCCGGCGCGGATCTCGGCGTCGATGGCACGCGAGACGATGTCGCGGGTGGCGCGCTCCAGCTTGGGGTCGTAGTTCTGCATGAAGCGTTCTTTGTTGCCGTTCAGCAGGTAGCCGCCCGAGCCGCGCAGGCCTTCCTCGATCACCGTGCCGGTCATCCGCGTACCGGTGCCGGCCAACAGGCCGGTGGGGTGGAACTGCACCATCTCCATGTCGCGCAGCGGCAGGCCGGCGCGCAAGGCCATCGCCAGGCCATCACAGCTCTTGTCGCCGGAGGGGGTGTGGTACTTGTACATGGTCGGCCCGCCGCCGGTGGCCAGCAGCACGGCCTTGGCCTGCACAAAGGTATAGCCGCCGGTGCGCATGTCTATCATCAGCACCCCGGCCAGGGCCGAGCCGTCGGGGGTCTTCACCAGCTCGATGGCGCGATGTTCCTCCAGGCGGTTGATGCCGCGCGCCCACACCTGCTCGGCCAGGCGGTTGATGATCTCTATACCGGTCAAATCGCCCTTGTGCACCGTGCGGTCGAAAGTCTGTCCGGCGAAGGCCTTCTGGTGCACCGTGCCGTCCGGGTTGCGGTCGAAAAAGCAGCCCAGCTCGTTTTCCAGCTCGTGGATGCGCTCGACCGCCTTGTCCACCAGGGTCCAGGCCAGGTCCTGGTTGGCCAGCCACTTGCTGCCCTCGATGGTGTCCATGAAATGGCGCTCCACCGAATCGCCCTCGGCGAGCGCCACGTTGTAGCCGCCCTGGACCATGCGGGTGCAGCCGCACTTGCCGAGCAGGCCCTTGACCGCGATGGTGATGTCCAGCTTCGGGTTGGCCTGGTGCGCGTGCAGGGCGGCAAACAGGCCGGCGCCGCCGGAGCCGAGGATCAGCAGGTCGGTGCTGATGCGGGTGATCTCGCGCGGCGCGCTCATGCTGCCCTCATTTTCGTATCGACTCCGAGGCTGGCCAGCACCTGGGCGCGCCGGCCTAAAGCATCGTCACGCACCGCGTCGTACAGGCTGCCACCATGGCTGTCCATGGCGACGAGCAGCGGGCCGAAGTGGCGGATCCGGAAGCGCCACAGCGATTCGGGGTTCAGGTCGTCCAGGTCCACATCCTCGATCTGCTCTATCCAGGTGGTCTCCAGCGCCGCAGTGCCGCCGATGATCGCCAGATACACCCCGCCGATGTCGTGAAAGGCCTTCAGCGAGCCCTCGCGCATGCCGCCCTTGCCGATGATGATGCGCACGCCGTATTGCGTCATCAGGTCGCCGGTAAAGCGCTCCATCCGGTCCGAGGTGGTGGTGCCTATGCAGACCGGCGCGTAGCCGGCCGGGTATTCGGCGCTCTTCTCCACCTTCTTCACATTGGGCGCGGTGTGAATCACCGCGTGGCCGCGCAGGTCGAAGCGGGTGGTGCGCTTGCGGTCGAACATGTGGATCAGGGTGGCATCGCGGATTCCGAACAGGGTGGTCTCCAGGGTCACCGTGTCGTTGATTTTCAGCGCGCGGACCTGTTCCTCGCTGACCGGCATTTCGAGTACGTAATGGGTCATCAATTGCTCCTAGAACCCATAGCTCACGCCGGCCGGTGTGAAGGTCGCGGTGGCGCGGCGTGCCGAGTGGCATTGCATGTTCACCGCCACCGGGTTCATGGTGATGTGGGTGGCGGCCAGTTCGATGTGCACCGCGAAGGCGGTGGAGTCGCCGCCCAGTCCTTGTGGGCCGACACCGAGCTGGTTGACCGCGACGGAGAGCTGCTGCTCCAGTTTCGCGCCTTCGGGGTCGCTGCAGCGGCTGCCCAATGGCCGGGTTGCCGCGCGCTTGGCCAGCAGCACGCACAGGTCGGAGGTGCCGCCCACGCCGACGCCGACGATGGTCGGCGGGCAGGTCTTGCCGCCGGCGGCCAGTACGCAGTCGATCACGAAGGTCTTGATCGCATCGATGCCCTCGGCGGGGATCGCCATCTTCAGGAAGGAGTTGTTCTCCGAGCCGCTGCCCTTGGGGATCATCTCGATCTCCATCGTTTCTGGCGTATCGGAAAAATCGATATGGATCACCGGCACCTCGATGCCGCATGAGCTGTGCTCGTTCTTGCGGGTGATCGGGTGCACGACCGAAGAACGGAGCGGATGCTCGCGGGTGGCGCGCTCGCAGCCGCGCCGCACAGCCCGCTTGAGGGCGTGGCCGTCGACCTCGACGCCGCGCCCCAGGGTCAGGTTGTAGATCGGCACGCCGGTGTCCTGGCACAGCAGGTTATTGGTGTCCTCGGCCACCTGGATGTTGGTGACCATGGTCGCCAGCACGTTCTTCGCCGTCGCCCCGGTCTCGCTCGCGGTCAGGCGCGTGAAGCCGGCCTTGATGTCCGGCGGCAACACCTTGAGCGCGCGGATGTACAACTCCTTGGCCGCTTCCTCGACTGCACCCAGATCAACCTTCATCTTGCTACCCTGCCTTGCTTGACCCTGCTTGGTTTAAATGCAACCCCGGCCTCGTGGACTGTAACGACAAAAACGGAAGTGCTTTCCATGTCACCGGAGCCGCATGCGGCGTTGCAAATGCTCGCAATAGCTAGGGCTATTGCTGCGCTTTGCGCCTTGCCTGCGACTCCGGATGGCACGTCTCTGACCCCGGTTTCTATCATTACAGTCCACTAGTTTGCGCTCAACTTGCGGTCCTTGACGACCTTGGCCCACCTGGCCGATTCTTCCTTGATCGCCTTGGCAAACTCGTCCGGCGAATTGCCCACCGGCGTCATGCCCTGGACGAACAGGCGGGCATGCATCTCGGTGTTGTCGAGCACCTTGACGGTGTCGCGGTAGATCTTCTCGACCACCTCGTGCGGTGTGCCGGCCGGCACCATGAAGCCGAACCAGCCGGTGTTGTCGAAGCCCGGCAGGCCGCTTTCGGCCACCGTGGGCACGTCGGGCAGCATCTTGCTGCGTTGCTTGCCGGTGACGGCCAGGGCGCGCAGCTTGCCGCTGGGTACAAAAACAGCGGCGGCGGCGATGTTGCCCACCATCAGCTGGATCTGCCCGGCGACCAGGTCGTTGTAGCCCAGGGCCTCGCCCTTGTAGGGGACGTGGACGATATCAATGCCCGCCGCCGCGGCCAGGCTCTCGCCCGCCATCTGCACCTGGCTGCCGACCCCGGCGGAGCCGAAATTGAGGGCGCCCGGTTTGGCCTTGGCCAGGGCGATCAGCTCCTTGATGTTTTTTGCCGGCACCTTGGGGTTGACCACCACCAGCATCGGCCCGGTCGCCACGTTGGTGACCGGGATGAAATCGCGCTCCGGGTCGAAGGGCAGCTTCTTGTACATGTGCGGATTGACGGTGAATATGCTGCCCGAGGCCATCAGGATGTTGTAGCCGTCCGGTTGCGCCTTGGCCACCACCTCGGCGCCCACGTTGCCGCCCGCGCCGGACCGGTTCTCGATCACCACCGACTGGTTCCACAGTTCACCCAGCTTCTGTCCCACCACCCGCGCCACCACGTCGGTGGTGCCGCCTGGAGCGAAGGGCACGACGATGCGCACCGCCTTGGCCGGCCAGGCGTGCTGCGCGCTGCCCTGCGCATGCGCTGCGCCGGCCCAGGGCATGACGAGGGTGGTTGCGAGCAGCAGGCGCCTGAGCATTTGATGCATGAAAGTGTCCTTGGGTGAGAGTCGTATCAGGTTAGCAAATCAACGGGCCGAAATTGCCGGCCCCCTTAGACCAAATTCCGCTTAGCAAATAAGGACGTATACCCCTCGCTTCAGTCTCAGGACACCAGGGCCAGTGCGAACGCCAGGCCGGCGGCAACTCCGCAGCCGGCCGCCACCGCGATCCAGTTCTTGCGCAGACCCGACCAGGGGGAAAACTCGATCAGAAGCAGGCGCACGCCGCCCGTCATGTGCAGCGCCAGCAGGATCACCAGGCCCCACTCGCCGAATTTGAACAGCGGCATGTCGGTATAGCTAAGAAAACCGTCCAGGGCCGCCGCCCCTTGCAGCGCCTTGCCGAGCGCCCAGAAATGCACCGGCAGGAACAACGCCAGGAACAGGCCCGACAGGCGGTGGACCAGAAAGGCCCACCACGCCGGATGGTTGCGGGCACGCATGTCGTTGCGCCGCTTCATGCCACCACCCCGTAGACCGCGCGCAGGCCCATCGCCAGAATCAGCAGCGCCGCCAGCCGGGCGACCCAGGCAGCCTTGCCGCTGGACAGGCCCAGCCATTCCTCGCAAATGCGCGCCAGACCGATCGGCACATGCACCGTGCAGGCGAGCACGAACACGGCGTAGAAGATGCCGAAGGTGATGCTGCCCCTGGTGCGGCCCAGGATCTCGGCCGCCGTGAGGCCGCCACGCACGGCGTAGATCATGCCGGCCAGATGGGCGGTCACGCACAGGGCGAGCAGCATGGCGCTGATGCGCTGCCAGTACCAGAGCTTGGCCTGGGTGACCGGATTGCCGGTGTCGGGGACGGGAGTGTCCATGCGGGTCTGGTCCGATCCTGATCCGGGGCTAATCGAGCTGGCCGCGCACGGCGGCGCGCGCCGCCAGGCGCTTCAAGCCGGCGATCCCGGCGGTCGGCTCGATCTGCTTGGGGCAGCGCTCGCTGCACGAGCCTTGCGTATGGCAGGCGTGGCAGCCGGCGTCGCCCGCCACCGCTTTGAGGCGTTCGCGTTGCGCCTGGTCGCGCACGTCGTTGGCCAGGGTCCAGGCACGGTTCAATGCGGCGGGGCCGAGAAAATTCGGCCGCCAGGCCACTACGTCGCAGGAGGCGTAGCAGACTCCGCAGCCGATGCACTCGATGCCGGCATTGGCGGCGGCGCGCTCGCGCGAGGCCGGCGGCACCTGGGCGAATTCGTCATGGCGGGTGGCGGTGCCGGCGAACTGGCCCTTGGCCCTGGCCCACTTGTCGAAAAACTCGCGCATGTCGGTGGCCAGGTCCTTGATCACAGGCAGGTTGGCCAGCGGGGCGATCTCCAGCCCGTTGCCCTGCACCACCTTGGCGACGTGGGTGCGGCAGGTCCAGCGCGCCACGCCGTTCACCGTCATCGCGCAGGAGCCGCACATGCCGACCCGGCAGGCGTAGCGGTATGACAGGCTGGGGTCGAGGTGGCGCTGGATGTAGGTGACCACGTCGAGCACGGTCTGGCTCTCCTGGCGCGGCACCTCGTAGAGAGTGTACGCGCCGGTTTGCTTGCCGCGCCAGACCTTGACCTGCAGCGCTTGACCACTCATGAGTTCAACCCCGGGTTGCGTATCGGAAGCCGGCCGCCCGGACAGACACGCATGGCCGGCTCGACAACGTCATGGATGGGATCATCGTACTGGAAAACGGGCGACAGGCAATCGTGGTTTTGCATGGCACGGCTAGTCTCCGGTGATGGGTCTTAGGCTGCCAGCTCGCGCAATTGCGCGGCCAGGGCATCGGGAATCTCCACGCCCGCCAGCTGCGCGCGCGCCGCCAGATCGTCGCGCCGCACACCCGGCACGCGCACACCGTCATCCTCCAGCATCGCCGCCAGCAGGGTCTCGACACGCTCGAAATACACTTCATTGCCGGCCAGCGCGCCCGGGTCGATGGCCATGAAGGCCTGGCCGATACGCGGACGGTTGCCCTCGGCGACAAAAAACGAGTCGGCCTCGAAACCGAACTGCGCCCCGGTCAAGGTGCACACCATCAACTCGACCATCATGGCGAGCATCGCGCCCTTGACGCCGCCGGCCGGCAGCATCATGCCGGCCAGGGCCGCCTTGGCATCTGTGGTGGGCGCACCTTGCGCGTCCAGCGCCCAGCCCAGGGGAATCTCCTTGCCCTGCTGGGCTGCCACCATGATCTTGCCGCGCGCCACTTCCGAGAGCGACAGGTCGATGGTCACCGGTGCGCCGCTGCGGCGCGGAAACACCGCGGCGATCGGGTTGGTGCCGAACAGGGCGCGCTTGCCGCCCCAGGCCGGCATCGCGGCGGGCGAATTGCCGAAGGCGAAGCCGACCATGCCGGCCGCCGCCACCGGGCCGAGGTGATAGGCGGCGCTGCCGAAATGGTGGCTGTTGCACACGCCGGAAAAAGCGATACCGTGCTCGCCCGCACGGTCGATTGCCTCGCGCACCGCCAGCGCGCAGGCCGGAAACGCCAGGCCGTCGCCGGCGTCGATCAGCGCCGTGCCGCCCTTGGCGCGCAGCACGCGCGGCTGCGCGGCGCCGACCGCGCGGTTGATCTTCAGATGGCCGGCGTATTGCGGCACCCGCGAGACGCCATGCGAGGCCAGGCCCTGGGCGTCGGCGGCGACCAGGGCGCGCGCGGTGGCGTCGGCCATCTCGGCGCTGGCACCGGCGCGTTCCAGCGCGCGCTGCGCCAGCGCCTGCAGTTCGTCCAGGGCCAGCCTAGGCATGGCTTTGCATGAATTTGGTGATCTCGTCGGCGATCATGTCCGAGACCCGGCGGTTCGACTCGGCGGTGATGCC
>Ga0302322_100004382_pt1 | contig 12248 bp, 10 predicted proteins | sample Fen_T0_2_FD_203757 | JGI IMG/M metagenome (GOLD analysis project Ga0302322, IMG submission 203757) | Peat permafrost microbial communities from Stordalen Mire near Abisko, Sweden - Fen_T0_2 | ecosystem: Environmental > Terrestrial > Soil > Wetlands > Permafrost | place: Sweden: Abisko...
GTAAGAAGTCAGATTGCAGAAGTAAGAACCAAGCGGTACCGGTTCAGCAATCGGCTTCTCACCTTCCTGATTTCTACGGGACGGCAAGGTTTCGAACAGGTTTTACCACAAGACAAAAGCGGAAGCAGGCGGGGTCCTACTTCTGCATTCTGACTTCTAACTTCTGACTTCGTATCATCCGGGGATTGAGGAGATTATGGCAACAACACCAACGATTAACAGCGACATCAAGAGTCTCGAACTGGCCGATCTGGGCAAGAAACGCATCGAGTGGGCGAACCAGTCCATGAAGGTGCTCCAGATCATCCGCAAAGAATTCATCAAGAACCAGCCGCTCAAAGGCATTCGCGTTGCGGCTTGTCTGCACGTGACCGCAGAAACCGCGAACCTGATGATCGCCCTCCGCGACGGTGGCGCTGACGTTGCTCTTTGCGCGTCCAACCCGCTCTCTACGCAGGACGACGTGGCCGCTAGCCTGGTCCGCGACTACAACATCCCGACCTTCGCTATCAAGTTCGAGGACAACGACTCCTACTATTCGCACATCATGGCTGCGCTCGATCACAAGCCGCAGATCACCATGGATGACGGCGCCGATCTCGTCGGAGTCCTCCACACCAAGCGCAAGAACGAACTGGCCAACGTGCTGGGAGGGACCGAGGAAACCACCACTGGCGTGATCCGCCTCCGTGCCATGGCAAAGGAAGGTATTCTCGCGTATCCGATCGTCGCCGTGAATGACGCCGATACCAAGCACCTGTTCGACAACCGCTACGGTACCGGACAATCCACCCTTGACGGCATCATCCGCGCCACCAACTTCCTGTTGGCCGGATCGAAGTTTGTCGTCGCCGGCTACGGCTGGTGCGGTCGCGGTCTCGCCTCACGCGCTCGCGGCGCTGGAGCCGAAGTCATCGTCACGGAAATTGATCCGACAAAAGCGCTGGAAGCCGTCATGGATGGCTTCCGCGTCATGAGCATGGAAGAAGCCTCAAAACTGGGCGACGTGTTCTGCACGGTCACGGGCAACAAGAACGTCCTGGCCAAGCAGCATTTCGAGCTCATGAAAGACGGCGCCATCATTTCGAACTCGGGACACTTCAACGTAGAAATCGACATCCCGTCGCTCGAAAAGATGTCCAGCTCGAAGCGCACCACGCGCAACTACGTGGACGAATACACCATGAAAGACGGCCGCCGCATCAACCTGTTGGGCGAAGGCCGCCTCATCAACCTGGCATCCGCCGAAGGCCACCCCGCCTCCGTGATGGATATGAGCTTTGCTGACCAGGCTCTCTCCTGCGAGTACATGGTGAAGAACCATGCCACTCTCGAGAAGATGGTCTACACAGTTCCGGTGGATCTCGACAAGCGAGTCGCGAAACTGAAACTGGAATCCATGGGCATCAAGATCGACCGGCTGACGCCCGAGCAGGAAGAGTATCTGTCGAGCTGGAACGAAGGCACATAGAAATGTAGCGCGGGCACTCTTGCCCGCGGCATTTTGATTCTTAACGGGGCGGCGCAAGCCGCCCCGTCCTGTTTGCCCATTTCCATTTTCTGTTCACGCCGTCCTGAGCGGGCGGGATTTCGCGGGGCGAAGGGGACGGACAGCGGGGCGCAGCGCTGACTTGAGACAGAGAAACCATCAACAGTATGTTGCGCACGAGTTTGTCTGTGCCCGTATATATATTTGACTTCTGACGGAACGCCACTCTAGACGAACATTCGGCTGAGTGCGTCGTAGTCTTTCCTCATCGACTACGAAACCCGTCAGCGACCGCTTTGGTCGTCAAAGTAGTTGATTGGGCTCGATGCGGTCGTACGCAGTTTTCCCGCGAGAAGAGCACTGAATAGTTCGCCTGTTCGACGCGCTTTTTCCTCGCTTTGCTGCAAAGCACTATGGGCTAGGGAAAGTACGCAATCTCGTCTCTCGTCATTTATCAGGAACTCGTCCAGCCCGAGCGACATAACTCCGCCATCGATTCTGGACTGAACCCGCCAATGCTCCATTAGAGACTCTTGCCATGCTTCCCGGACCGGCAGTTTTTGCATTTCATTCAATAGGGTTGCGAGCCAACTCGCGAGAAAGGAGTCGCGACTCCAGAAGCCAAATTCCTTGTATTCTGTAAAACTCGTACCCATGTTGAGTTGGCGCTTGCACCAGTTGACTATGTGACTCTATTCCGGTTCGCTGTCTTCAAAGACTTCAAAAATTCTTGATGAATCCAACCGCTTTGCTGCGAATCGCTATCCGACCAATTTCCGTTCGGCTTGATGCATGGCTTCGTAGATCTGATCGAAGCTCTCGATGGCGAACAGCACTTTTTGCAGTTCGTCCACTTTTACTTTGGTATTGAGAACTTCGTCCAGGTCGAAATCTCTAACCGGGCATTCGTGATTGATGATGTGATTGCCTTCGCTGTGCGAGCTGATCACTCCGCTGCCGTAGAACTTGATCTTGCCATCTTGCTTAATTAGTCCGAACTCGACGGTGAACCAGTAGAGGCGGCCCAGACGCTCGAGGACATCATGATCTTCGACCCGTGCGCACACGGCCGCGTAGTGTTGGACGAAGTCGCCGAAAACTTTGTGGGCGTGCATGGGAACGTGTCCGAACACGTCGTGAAACATGTCGGGTTCCGGAGTGTAATCCAGCGAAGCGCGATTGCGCAGCCACGTTGTGGTAGGGAACAGTCGAGACGCAAGCATCTCGAAAAACGCTTCGTGCGGCATGAAGCCGCTGACGGGTTGTGCGCGCCACCCGGTACGCGGTTGCGTGCGATTGGCGATCGCTTCAATGTTCGGGCAACGGTCGTTGGTCAGGCCCACGATGTCGTAGCCTTCCAGATATTCTCGACACGCCCACTGCTCAATTTGGGGCCAACGCCGGGTGACCAGTTCCGCCCAAACGGCATGCTGCTCTGGCGTATACGCGGCGTAGTCCTGGCGAATCAAGTACGGCTTCGCAGCCACTAACTCGGTGCTTAACATGGCACCTCCATCTTTGGAAAATATCGTGTCTGGTCTTGCTGTCCGTCTTGTTTACGTTCGCAACGCAGCGAACGATCATTGCTGCTTACGGAGTTGCGTGTGCGACTTCCAGCGATTTCCGCACGGCCATCAGTTCCTTCAACATGCCGCGCAGATTGCGCGAGTCGAGTGCATTCGCTCCATCGCTCTTCGCCTCTTTCGGGTTGTCGTGCACTTCCATGAACACGCCATCCACGCCAGCAGCCACGGCCGCGCGCGAGAGCACGGGAATAAACTCGGGCTGTCCACCGCTTGTCGCGGGTCCGTCTTCGTCGCCGTGCGATGCCGATGGAAGCTGTACCGAATGCGTCGCATCAAACACGACCGGCGCAAACTTGCGCATGATGGCCAGCGAACGCATGTCCACGACGAGATTGTTATACCCGAACGACGACCCGCGTTCGGTAAGGAATACCTGCGCGTTTCCAGCATCCCGGCATTTCTCAACCGCGTGCTTCATATCCCATGGCGAAACGAACTGGCCCTTCTTGATATTCACGGGACGCCCGCTGAGCGCAGCAGCCACGATGATATCCGTCTGACGACAGAGGAAGGCAGGAATCTGAAGAACGTCCACGACCTCGGCGACCGCTGCAACATCGGAACTTTGATGCACGTCCGTGAGAACCGGGATGTGTATTTCGTCTTTCACTTTCTTCAGAATCCGCAGGCCTTCTTTGATTCCCGGGCCGCGGAAACTTCTGATGGACGTGCGGTTTGCCTTGTCGTAGGAAGCTTTGAAGATGAACGGAACATTCAGCGAGCGGGTCACGCCCTTGATAATTTCGGCCATGCGAAGCACGTGTTCTTCGCTCTCAATGACGCAGGGCCCCGCGATCAGAAAGAGGTCTCCCGAGCCCACGCGCACGTTATCGATTTGGAAAGAGGAAGTCAAAATCATTCACCGCCGAGACGCAGAGTTCGCCGAGAAAAGCTCATATTCATTCTACGCTGTAGAAATATCGTTCCGAGTGGGGCGAGGAATCTGCGCTCCTCGTTGTTCTCGGCGCTCTCTGCGTCTCGGCGGTGAGATTATCTCCGTCCGACGTTTTCCGGTCGCAAGAACATCTCAACTTCTGCCGATTCCTTCGTCGACTTGCGCTTCTGGCCGTTTTCATAGGCTGCGCCTACGAACGCCTTGAACAAGGGATGAGGCTCCAGCGGCTTCGACTTGAATTCGGGATGGAATTGGCACCCGATGAAATACGGATGCTCCGGAATCTCCACCATCTCGACGTAGGTCCCGTCAGGAGTCGAGCCGGAAATCCTCAGGCCGCCTGCAACGAGAGGCTCTTCATACTCACGGTTGAACTCATAGCGATGACGGTGACGTTCACTGATCTCGCTTTGCCCGTAGACTTTGTGCGCCAGCGTTCCCGGTTCGATCTTGCAAGGCCACGCGCCGAGTCGCATCGTTCCGCCTAGTTCTTCGACGCCGCGCAGTTCGCGCAGTTTGTAGATCACGCGATGCGGAGTTGCCGGATCGAACTCGCTGGAGTTCGCATCTGCCAGTCCACAAACGTTGCGCGCAAACTCGATACACGCCGTCTGCATGCCGAGGCAAATTCCGAAATACGGCACCTGCCTTTCACGCGCATACCGAATCGCGTTCAGCATGCCTTCAATGCCGCGCTTGCCAAAGCCGCCGGGTACCAGGATGCCGTCGTACTCCTCGAGTTGCGAGAAGTAGCTGCGATCGTTGGCGTCGGTTGTTTCCAGTCCTTCGGCTTCGACCCATCGCACTTCGAGTTTCAGGTTGTGCGAGAGCGCACCGTGAACCAGAGCTTCTTTCAAGGACTTGTATGAGTCTTCGTACTCCACGTACTTGCCAACGATTCCGATCTTGACCACGTCCTTCGGGTTATAGACGCGATGGACCAGGTCGTTCCATTTGGAAAGGTCACGATCTTTGGCCTGCAAATGCAGGTAGCGCATCACCAGCGTATCGACTTCTTCATGCGCGAAGACGATCGGCACTTCGTAGATTGAGGCCACGTCTTTCGCGGTAACCACAGCCTCTTCTTCAACGTTGCAGAACAGAGCAATCTTTCCCTTGATGTCTTTCGAGAGGAATCGGTCGGTGCGGCACAGTAGGATGTCGGGCTGAATTCCGACGCTCAACAGTTCCTTCACCGAGTGTTGCGTCGGCTTGGTCTTCAGTTCCTGAGCTGCAGCGATAAACGGCACGAGCGTTACGTGCACGAACAACGTGTTCTCGCGACCAAGTTCCTGGCGCATCTGGCGGATCGCTTCGATGAACGGCAGCGACTCGATATCGCCGACTGTTCCGCCGATCTCGACCAGCAGGACGTCCACGTCTTGTGCGCACTTCTTGGCAGCGGCCTTGATTTCGTTGGTGACGTGCGGAATTACCTGTACGGTTTTCCCCAGATAGTCGCCACGGCGTTCTTTTGCGATGATCTGTTCGTAGAGACGTCCTGTGGTCCAGTTGTTGTCGCGAGTGAGCTTGGCGTGGGTGTAGCGCTCGTAGTGGCCAAGGTCAAGATCGGTCTCGGCACCGTCGTCGGTCACGAAGACTTCGCCATGCTGGAAGGGCGACATTGTCCCGGGGTCGACATTGAGGTAAGGGTCAAACTTCATGAGGTTGACCTTGAGGCCTCGGCTTTCGAGCAGGCATCCGATGGAAGCAGCCGCCAATCCCTTACCCAAGGAAGACACAACTCCGCCCGTTACAAAGATGTACTTGGCCGACATCCGTACCTCGCTTTAGTTTTGATTGAAAGATTGTGCGGGCTGGGGTGCACGATCAATTATGCCAGAGAATTTACTGGCTGGGAATGTGGAAAAAGTGAATTTGCCGGGAAGCAGGTGAGGTTGATCGAGCCTTCGGAACCTGTTTGTCTGCAAGCCACCAGCAGCGCCGTCACGACCAAAGGTGGAGGCTTGAAGAGAACGTTGTGTCCTGGCGATCATCTGAAGGCTTCAATCGTAGACTGTGTTTGTGCGGCAACCATCGGTAGTTCGATGTGTGATGGGTGCTTCGCGTCTGAGTAAACCTCGATGGTTACTTTTTTTGCGTCGGCAGACGTTACCTCTGAGTTGCCGTTTTGCAGGTTGCGCGAGAAATTCGGAAAGAAGCTGGCCGAGATCTGCACGCGGATGCGATGTCCTTTAAGGAAAGTGTTGCTAGTGATGAGGTTGTTCAGGTTAATTTCGTAGATTGTCTTGGGTGTGAGCCACTGACGTCCGCGTTTCAGATCGCGGTAACTGGCACGCTGGACATCGAGTCCCGGGCTCATGAGGTTGAAAGCGGAGCCGTCGGGGACGACGTCGAGCAGGCGGACCCAGAGGTCGAAGTCACGACAATCGCAAGCGACGAACATGTTCGCATGAATGGGCCCCGTGACTTCCGTGTCGCGCTCGAGAGGCGGCGTGTCAAAGGTGAGTGCATCGGACCGATCGGCGAGTTTGCGATAGTCGTGCGCGCCAGACGACGGGTACTCATTGACGACCGGATCGGCTGGATCAGAAACGAAAGCGGTGAAGCGTTCCGGCAAGTTAGGTTTTGTCGGGATGAGGGCGCCGATCTTAGGGTCCGCTGCGGGCGCCAAATAGTAGGGAGTTGCTGTCGCCGGAGGTGGCCATGTTGTTGCCTCTCGCCACTCGTTGGACCCCATCACAAAATAGCGGACCGGTTTGTCGCGGTCCACCCCGTTGTCGATTCCGCGAAGATAGTGATCCATCCAGCGCAGAACGACTTCGTCATAATTGATAGCAGAGACTGGAGCAAATTCGCGTTCGCCGGAGCGGGCCTTGGCTGTGTTGTCGACACCGTGCACCCAGGGTCCGATCAAGAGATGGGTGTTGGGATCGGCTTGCCCAGCGCGCGATTTCACCAGTCCATTAAAGTTCGTGGTTGCGCCCTCGGGGCCGTAGTTGTCGTCATACCAGCCAGAGAGATTCAGCACCGAGGCGTGGGTGCGTTCGTATTTGTGGCGAAGTTCTGCCCAGTCCCACCACGGGTCTTCGGCAGGATGACGCAGCCAGTCGTAATAGTAAGGAGAAGTTGCCTTCAGTTGAGGCAGGTCGGCAAGTGGGAGGAAGCGCTGCATCTTTGGGACTTCTTCTTTCCATGCAGCGGCGGCTTCGTCGGATGCCTTCGGGCCGGGGAGGTTGCGCCGGGCGCGGGCGTCGGGTTCGATGTTGAACCAGATCCAATCGATCCAGGACATATCCCATGTACCACCGGCAAAGAAGAAATTCTGCGGTGTGGAGAACGTCATGGCCGGCACCATCGCCCTGAGGTGCGGCGGGTTCTGGACCGCCGCGAGCCACTGCACAGCACCGGGATACGAGAGACCGAACGTGCCGATCGCGCCGTCCGACCAGGTCTGCCTGGCGGCCCATTCGATGGTGTCGTATCCGTCGAGCCCCTCGTTTTCGTAGGGACGGAACTCGCCGTCCGATTTGTAGCGCCCACGCACGTCCTGTATGACAACCGCGTAACCGCGCTCAACCGCGTGCTCGAAGGTCTTGTAGTCGATAGGTGCCTCGTGCTTGCCATAGGGCGTGCGATAGACGAGAACGGGGAACGGGCCGCCCCGCTTGGGTCGGAGTACGTCAGCCCTGAGGATGATGCCGTCACGCATGGGTACGGCAACGTCGGTTTCAACGATATGGTTTAGTTCCTGGGCGTGGAGTGAAACAATCGAAGGTGCAATCAGGAGGAAGGAAAGAAGCAGGAATCGGAAAGGCACGGCGCGAGTTTATCACTGTGGATTTTCGCGGACAAGGATGTGGAAAATTGGCCGCCGTCAGCCGCAAAGAAGAACTGTTCAAATTAGTCCACGCGCTGCGGACCGTCGTCCCACATGTGAACGTGAATTTTCCAGGAGCCGTCGGGCATTCGTTTCATTACGTTGAGGTAAGTGCCGGGATGGGAGTAGTGTCGAACCTTCCCGCCTTCTGTGACTGTCCACGCAACGCCATCGAGGCCGCGGGCGAATGCCAGGCCGCGATTTCCGCCGACACGGTCAACCGTGATATTCAGCTTCGTGAGGACGGTAGGCGGGCCGCCCGGTGCAAACCAGTACTTCTCGATCGCGTCGATCCCCACGATTGCGGGTGTTCCGTGGGCGGGTTGCAGCACCGCGTCATGGGTGAAGGTTTTGAGGACCCCTTTGTTGTCATTTGCCAGCCACGCCGTTCGGTAGGTCTCAATCGTCAGTTTGATGGCTTTTTCGTCGTCCGGCGTAAGCGTGTCATCCTTGTTCGCTGCGGTAGCCCAGTTCGACAATCCTAGGCAGAACGCGATGGTGAGCAATAACGGTTTAATGAATCGCAGTATCTCGATGTTGTTTCGCTGAGTCACCATGGTCCTCCGTGAGTTTAGGGGCGTGAATCGGAGTTCGCACCAACCGTTAAGAATTTGTTCATTCCACTCACCTTGTCGTCATAGACGAAGTCGAAAGGAACGGCTTCACAGTTCCGTCTGCCTTGGTGAGCGGGGCTGCGTTCTTGACCAACCCATCGCCTGCAAACGTCCAGGCGACCTGCCTGGTGTCCAGAGTGATCGCAGGAGGGACAGAAATAGAAAGAAGATCCACGACAGGCCTTTCACGGGATTGGGCGCCTCGTCTCGGTGGGGGGTGATCACGCAGAGCTTAGACGAAGCAGTTGTCGAAAGGTAAGTTTGATATTGACGACCCGGAGCGGGCAGAAAGTTTGGAAGGGCGGGCGGCACCCGCCCTTCCATCTACACTTCGTTACTCAAGCACGAAAATGTTCTTCTTGGCGCAAATATCCTTGAGGATTTTCGGCCAGACTGTCACGCTGACCTCCCCCAGATGGGCCTTGCGGAGCAGGAGCATCAAGGTCCTTGACTGGCCGATCCCACCGCCGACCGACAGAGGCAGTTCGTTGTTGATGATGGCCTGGTGATAGGGGAATTGCAGGTTGCCGAGCAGGTTCGACATTTCGAGTTGCCGGCGCAGTGTCTCGGCGTTCACGCGAACGCCCATCGAACTGAGTTCATGACGGCGTCTGGTTACAGGGTTCCAGACCAGAATGTCGCCATTGAGTCCGTGGGTTTCCTTGTGGGTTTCCTTGCCGGTGTCAGTGATCCAGTCGTCGTAGTCGGCGGCCCGGTTTTCATGCGGGTAACCATCTTTCAGGGTCCAACCGATTCCGGTGATAAAGACCGCGGGATACTTCTGGAGAATCTGGGTTTCCCGCTGCTTGCGCGGCAGGTTTGGATACATGTCGAGAATTTCTTCGGCGTGGAGAAAGGTCAACTGTTCGGGCAAGTTCGGGAAGCGAGGGTCGCGCAGGGCAGGGAACAGGTCTTGCGCAAACTTCTCGGCGCCAACTAGCACGGACCAGATCTTGCCGACCACTTCTTTCAAGAACGCGACTTTGCGGTCATCGGCGTGAATGGCGCGTTCCCAGTCCCACTGATCGACGTAGGCCGAGTGATCGTGATCGAGGAAGTAATCTTTGCGCACGGCACGCATATCGGTGCAAATGCCTTCGCCAGGCTTGCATTCGAATTGCTTCAGAGCGACACGTTTCCACTTGGTTGCGGCCTGGACCACCTGGGCGTCAATCGGATGGATGTTTCGGTCATTCGAAATGTGGAAACCGATCGGAGTGCGCGATCCATCGCGATCGAGCATGTCATTGACACCACTGTCCACGTCCACAATGAGCGGGACCTCAACCATCATGAGTCCCAGTGCTTTGCACAGATTGTCTTCGATATAACGCTTGATCTGAAAAATTGCCTGCTGCGTTTCTCGACGGTTGAGCAGGGAACGATAGTCGTTGGGAAGTGAACGCTCGAGTTCGTTGTAATCGCCAATGCCAGGGCCGGCCAGGTCGGCCTGCTTGTCATAAGTAAGAGTAGACATGAATCCCTCCGCGGATGGAACAAAGACGTTCGACATACTCTATGGAGTACGCCCGGGGAGAGCGGAGGTCTGTGACGCTGGGCACACGCGGGTGTGCGGGAGAACGGGTAGGACTGCAGCCGTCAGCCGTCAGCCGTCAGCCATCAGCCATCAGCCATCAGCTAGGTCACTCGTACTTTCGGCGGCCGGGTTGCATCAGCAAAAGTAAATTCGATTTTTTCGCCTTGGCGCACGTTGCTTACGAGGGCTGGGCGGAAGCAGGCAATGCAGGTGCCGCCTTTGTGGCGGACGCTGGGAAAGATTACTCCTGCGGATTCGCGGTGAAGCAGGTCGGCTGCTAGTCGCTGCGACGATTGATAGCTGGCGGGGTCGAGGCAGTCGGCGAAGGCGGGATTGTCTCGCAAGTCGTGGAACTCTGCGCGGAAGTCGGCGAGGTAGTCGCGATAGGAAACCGTTTCTTTTTCTTTCCAGTCTGTCTCTCGCAGGCCGAGGGCATAGTGGTAGGCCACCTCAGTTTGGGCGGTCTTTAGGGCGAAACCGGCATACCAGGCGCCTCTGCGGCTGCTGCTGAAGCGCGTGCCACCCGGACGAGCGTAGGTGAATGCGGCGTTGATGATGTGGTAGTGCGGCACTCCGAATACGAGTTCATGCACGGTGATGCCGGGGAGAAGACCGGACTCGCCTTTCAGGCGATCATTGGTAGCGCTTTCCAGTTCGAGGAGATTGCCCGTCTGCGATGGGGGCAGGCCGAGCCGAGCCAGGACGCCGTCGCCGTCTTCCGAGTAGCGCGTAGGAATGAGACGATGCGTGTTGTTGCGTGCTAGTTCGGTAGTCTTCGGACGCATTAAACACCGCCGCGTCGCGAGTCCAGCAACTGGCGCACATGCATCATGGCGGGAACTCCGCCTTTCAGCATGAAGTCCAACGGAGACTCTCCGCCAAAGAGCGGATTCGTGTTAGGCCGTTGTACCCAGGCATCGGCGAGCTTGGTGCTATAGAGAATATTCAGAGCCTTGAAGATTCCGACCAGAAGCGAGATACGCGTGAGTTTGTCCTGGTCCAGCGTTTTCGGTGCGCGCTTGAGCTGGTAAAAGGAGCCGTTGGAGACGCCTCCGAGGATGGTGCGGGCATCCTGATCACGAAGCTTCCAGTGAGTGGCCAGGCTGAAGAAAGCCCGGATGGCAGCGGGGCTCAGCTTCTCCTGGACTTCGCGATCGGAGAGGTTGGCCGGTCGCTCCCAGCGGATCCCGGAAAGATGTTCGGCGGAAGCATGGATTGCGATGTCTCCAAACATGTAATAATTATAGTACGAAAATGGAGTTTACGCAACGTCGTGAAAGAGCCCAAGACGTGACGAACGAAAGGCAGTGGAGAACGGACGGCAAGTCCGGGGCAAGTTAAGGCTAGTCTAGCGGCAGAAGCGCTGCAGTTGCGGCGGTGGCGGAGTCGGGAGTTCGGCAAACTCGCCATCCCACCCGGCACAGCCGCGGGAATTAACAGCCCGAACGACAACCTGTTCCAGGTCTCGGGCTTTGGCTTTCGCCTGTTCTACCTGGTCGGGCTTTAGGATGCTTTCCAGTCCACCGGCTTCGGAGCCTGCAGCGGGATAGCCTGCATCGGAGGCGACCAGAAGCCAGATGTAGGCGTTAAACGGATCCTGCGTGATACCTTTGCCGTCTTTTAATGCTTTCCCGTAGAAATACTGTGCCTGCGGCAAGCCCTGATCGGCAGCCACTTTGTAGAGTGCGGGTGCCTTGGTCGCGTCTCGATCTGCCATCAGACGGCCCAGGTAATACGAGCCGTAGGCACTATTTTGGCTGGCAGCGAGCTTGAGTAATTTTTGTGCGGCGTCGAGATCGCGCGGCACGCCCGTTCCTAGAAAATACAGCCGACCGGCTAACCAAGCTCCTAACGGGTCACCCGTCTGTGCGGCTTTTCGGTAAAACGTGATGGCCTGAGCCTGGTCAGGGGCTCCAGCAAGCCCGTTTTCAAAGTAGTATCCCATCGCGATTTGTGCGGGGCCATAGCCAAGTTCGGCGGAACGCCGGAAATAATCGAGACCCTGCTGGTCGTTGCGCGAAACCCCGACGCCGGTGATGGCATCCAGCGCGCGGTCGTAAAGCGCGTCTGGAGAGCCGCTTTGGGCCGCGGTGATACCACGGAGCAGCAGGACAATGGCAAAAGTAAATAGTTGACGCATGACGGAAACCCCAGCGATGGACCCCTATGACGGCAGTATAAGAAAACTGTCACTTGGGTGTAGAGTTACGAAAGTTCGGGGCAGGGGGTACGTAGGTATGGCAGCACCGGTGGCACCGGGTGATTTTGCCGGGAAGATCGCGTTTT
>Ga0302322_100004384_pt1 | contig 12244 bp, 10 predicted proteins | sample Fen_T0_2_FD_203757 | JGI IMG/M metagenome (GOLD analysis project Ga0302322, IMG submission 203757) | Peat permafrost microbial communities from Stordalen Mire near Abisko, Sweden - Fen_T0_2 | ecosystem: Environmental > Terrestrial > Soil > Wetlands > Permafrost | place: Sweden: Abisko...
CGGCGATCAGCGCGAGCACGCTGCCGTAGATCAACACGCGGGGCCGGAACACGCGCTTGAGCGTCTGCGCACGGCTCCAGTGCTTGGCCAGCCCGTTCTGCGTGGCAAAGCGGATCAGCCCGCGCGGGTAGGCCATCTTGTCCATCACGCCGTCGCACACGTCGACGCAGGCGGCGCAGCTGATGCACTGGTACTGCAGGCCTTCGCGGATGTCGATGCCGGTCGGGCACACCTGCACACACAGGCCGCAGTCGATGCAGTCGCCGAGGCCCTCTTTGCGCGGGTCGACCTTGCGCCCGCGCGAACCGCGCGGGTCGCCGCGCTCGGTGTCGTAGCTGACGATCATGGTGTCGTGGTCGAACATGGCACTCTGGAAGCGCGCGTACGGGCACATGTAGGTGCAGACCTGCTCGCGCAGGTAGCCGGCGTTGCCGTAGGTGGCGAGGCCGTAGAACAGCACCCAGAACCATTCCCATGGGCCGAAGCCAAGCGTGAAGGCCTCGGCCCACAACGCGCGGATGGGCGTGAAGTAGCCGACGAAGCTGAAGCCGGTCCACAGCCCGAGGGCGAGCCAGATGCCTTGCTTGGCGCCCTTGCGCCACAGTTTGTCGAACGACCACGGTGCGGCGTCGAGCCGCATGCGCGCGATGCGGTCGCCTTCGGTGTGGCGCTCGACCCAGAGAAAGATTTCTGTGTAGACCGTCTGCGGGCAGGCGAAGCCGCACCACAGCCGCCCCGCCACCGCGGTGAAGAGGAACAGCGACAAGGCGCTGATCACCAGCAGCGCGGTCAGGTAGATGAAGTCCTGCGGGTGCAGCACCAGGCCGAAGATGTAAAAGCGGCGCGAGGCCAGCTCGAACAGCACGGCCGGGCGGCCGTTCCAGCTGAGCCACGGCAACCCGTAGAACACGAGCTGCGTGATCCATACCATCACCCAGCGCCAGTTGACGAACCAGCCGGTGACCGAGCGCGGGTAGATCTTCTTCTGCTTCTCGTACAGCCAGACCGTCTCGCCCTCGGCGTCGGTGGCCGCCTGGGCGGCGGCGATCGGGATGACGCGGGAGTCGGCCATGCGCGCGTCTTACGGCTGCTTGGCCACCGCGGTCGACTGCGACAGGCTCCACACGTAGGCGGCCAGCACGTGGATCTGCTCGGGCGACAGGCGCTTGCCGTGCGCCGGCATCACGTTGGTCTTGCCCTTGTTGACCATCGCGACGATGGCCTCTTCGCCCCAGCCGTGCAGCCAGATCTTGTCGGTGAGGTTGGGTGCGCCGAGCGCCTGGTTGCCCTTGCCGTCGATGCCATGGCAGGCCGCGCAGACCACGAATTTCTTCTTGCCCGAATAGGCCTGGATCGAGTTGAACGGGCTGCCCGACAGGCTCAGCACGTAGTTGGCCACGTCGCTCACGTCCTGCGGGCTGCCCACCGCCGCGGCCATCGGCGGCATCATGCCCTGGCGACCGTTGGTGATGGTGAGCGCAATGGTCTCGGGCGAGCCTCCGTAGAGCCAGTCGGTGTCGGTGAGGTTCGGGAAGCCCTTGCTGCCGCGTGCGTCCGAGCCATGGCAGGCCGCGCAGTTGTTGATGAAGAGGCGCTCGCCGATGCCCATCGCGGCCGGGTTCTTGGCCAGCACCTCGGCCGGCTGCGCCATGTAGCCGGCATACACCGCCCCCATGGCCTTCTGGGCTTCGGCCTGCTCGGCCTCGTACTCGCCCTGGCTGGTCCAGCCCAGGCTGCCTTCGCGGCTGCCGAGGCCGGGGTAGAGGAACAGGTAGGCGCCACCGCTGAACACGGTGAGCACGAACAGGATCATCCACCAGCGTGGCAGCGGGTTGTTGAGTTCGGTGAGGTCGCCGTCCCACACGTGGCCAGTGCTGTTGTCGTTGGCCATGACCTTGCGCTTGCTGGCCACGGCCAGCAGCAGCAGGCAAGCCGCGAGTGACACCACCACCGCGACGGCGATGAAGACCGACCAGCCGTTGTTGAGGAAGTCACTCATGGCGCTGGCTCCGTGCCGGCACCGGGGCCGTTTCATCGACGGTGAAGGGAATCAGCGCCGCTTCGTCGAAGGCCGGGCGGTTGCGGCGCGACAGGGCCCACATCACGATGCCCGCGAAACATGCGAACGACAGCACGGTGACGGCGATCCGGAGGTCATTGACGTCCATGGTTGTTCTTTCTCACTTGAGCGAGGTGCCGAGCACCTGCAGGTAGGCGATGAGCGCGTCGAGCTCGGTCTTGTCTTTCACGGCCTCGGAGGCGCCGGCGATGTCGGCATCGGTATAGGGCACGCCGACGATGCGCAGCGCCTTCAGGTGCGTCGGCAGCGATTCGGCATCGACCTTGTTTTGCGCCAGCCACGGGTAGGCCGGCATGTTCGACTCGGGCACCAGGTCGCGCGGGTTGTTCAGGTGCAGGCGGTGCCACTCGTCGCTGTACTTGGCCCCCACGCGCTGCAGGTCAGGGCCGGTGCGCTTGCTGCCCCACTGGAACGGGTGGTCGTAGACGAACTCGCCGGCCATCGAGTAGTGCCCGTAGCGCAGCGTCTCGGAGCGGAACGGCCGGATCATCTGCGAGTGGCAGTTGTAGCAACCCTCGCGGGTGTAGATGTCGCGCCCGGCCTGCTCCAGCGCGGTGTAGGGCTTGAGGCCTTCGACCGGCTGCGTGGTCGAACGCTGGAAGAACAGCGGAACGATCTCGACGATGCCGCCCACCGCCACGACGAGCAGGATGAGCACGATCATCAGGAAGTTGTTGGTCTCGATCTTCTCGTGGCTGAAGCCGGGTTCTGTCGGGTGTTGTTGTGCCATGGTGTTCTTTCGCAGGGGTCAGGCCATCACGGCGGTCGGGATCGGCGCGCTGACCATGCGGCCGTTGAGCGCTGTCTTCACCACGTTCCAGCTCATGATCAGCATGCCGCCGAGGTACAGCACGCCACCGACCAGGCGCACCACGTAGAACGGGAAGGTCGCCTTCACGCCCTCGACAAAGCTGTAGACCAGCGTGCCGTCGGGGTTGACCGCGCGCCACATCAGGCCCTGCATCACGCCGGCGATCCACATCGCGGCGATGTACAGCACGATGCCCACGGTGGCGACCCAGAAGTGCAGCTCGATCGCTCGCACGCTGTACATCTTGGTCTGGCCGAACATGCGCGGCACCAGGTAGTACAGCGTGCCCATCGAGATCAGGCCGACCCAGCCCAGCGCGCCGCTGTGCACGTGGCCGATGGTCCAGTCGGTGTAGTGGCTGAGGGCGTTGACGGTCTTGATCGACATCATCGGGCCCTCGAAGGTGCTCATGCCGTAGAACGACAGCGAGACGATCAGGAACTTGAGGATTGGGTCGTCACGCAGCTTGTGCCAGGCGCCGCTGAGCGTCATCACGCCGTTGATCATGCCGCCCCAGCTCGGCGCCAGCAGCACCAGCGAGAAGATCATGCCCACGCTTTGCGCCCAGTCGGGCAGCGCGGTGTAGTGCAGGTGGTGCGGGCCGGCCCACATGTAGGTGAAGATCAGCGCCCAGAAGTGCACGATCGACAGGCGATAGCTGTACACCGGCCGCTCGGCCTGCTTGGGGATGAAGTAATACATCATCCCGAGGAAGCCCGCGGTCAGGAAGAAGCCCACGGCGTTGTGGCCGTACCACCACTGCACCATCGCGTCTTGCACGCCGGCGTAGGCCGAATAGCTCTTCATGAAGCCCGCAGGGATGGCCGCGCTGTTCACCAGGTGCAGCAGCGCCACCGTCAGGATGAATGCGCCGAAGAACCAGTTGGCCACGTAGATGTGGCGAACCTTGCGGATGCCCAGCGTGCCGAAGAACACCACCGCATACGAAACCCACACGATGGTGATCAGGATGTCGATCGGCCATTCGAGCTCGGCGTATTCCTTGCCCTGTGTGTAGCCCATGGGCAGCGAGATGGCGGCGGCGACGATCACCGCCTGCCAGCCCCAGAAGGTGAACATCGCGAGCTTGTCGGCGAAGAGGCGGACCTGGCAGGTGCGTTGCACCACGTAGTAGCTCGACGCGAACAACACACTGCCGCCGAAGGCGAAGATCACCGCGTTCGTGTGCAACGGTCGCAGGCGGCCGTAGCTCAGCCACGGTATGCCGAAGTTGAGTTCGGGCCAGGTGAGCTGCGCGGCGATCACCACGCCCACCAGCATGCCGACCACGCCCCACAGGACGGCGGCCAGCGCAAAGTTCCGCACCACGCGGTCGCTGTAGACCGGCGCTGAGAGGGCCGGCATCGATTGGGTCATGGTTGTGTCCTCGGTCTCGCTGTCATCGTTCGAGAATTGTCTCGACGCGGTGTGATTTCAGGCTTGATCAGGATCAAACGCGGTGCGCGCGTCGGCCGATGTGTTGTCGTGTTCGTCTTCGAGCACGCGCCAGCCTTCGCGCTCGAGGTCGTCGAACTGGCCTGCGTTGAGGGCCCAACCGAACACGCCGATCAGGGCCAGCACCAGCAGCACCGACAGCGGCAGCAGGAGGTAGAGGCTTTCCATGCAGGCGACTCAGCGCGACAGGCGCAGCGCGTTCAACACCACGACCAGCGAGCTGATCGCCATGCCGGCCCCGGCGAGCCAGGGCGGCAGCATGCCCAGCAACGCGAGCGGCACGCAGGCGGCGTTGTAGAGCAGCGCCCAGGCCAGGTTCTGCCGCATCACGCGCACGGTGCGCAGTGCCAGTGAGCGCGCCGCCGGCACCGCGGCCAGCCGGCTGCCGAGCACGATGAAATCGGATCGTTGCTGCGCCAGCGCGCTGCCGTGCGCGAGCGCGAACGACACATCGGCGCGCGCCAGCACCGGGCCATCGTTGACGCCATCGCCGACCATCAGCACGCAGTGCCCTTCGGCCTGCAGCGTGCTCAGCGCGGCCAGCTTGCCTTCGGGCGTCGCGCCGCCGCGGGCGTGGGCGATGTTGAGGCGCCGGGCCACCGCGTCGACGCTGGCTTGCGAGTCGCCCGACAGCAGCTCGATCTCAAGGCCTTGCGCGCGAAGCTGCTGCAGCGCCTGGGCGGTGTCGGGGCGCAAGGCCTCGTCGAACTCGAAGACGGCCATGTCTTCGGCCCGGCCCGCCACCTGCGCAAAGGCCACGACAGGCCGCTCTGCCGACGCATGGACGCCGACCCAGGTGGGCGAGCCGAGCTGCCAGAGCCGACCCTGCGCATCGCGCGCCTGGATGCCGTGCCCGGCGATTTCTTGCACAGCCGACCAATCGCCTGTCGGTGCCGGCAGGGCCAGCGCCAAGGCGCGCGACAAGGGGTGGCGCGACAACGCGGCCAAGGACGCGGCGCGGGCCAGCATCGCCCCGCGGTCGCAGCCCTCGTGCAAGCCGATGTGCGCAAGCACCAGGCGGTCCTGCGTGAGCGTGCCGGTCTTGTCGAGGCAGGCGGTGTCGGTGCGGGCCAGGGTCTCCAGCGCATCCAGGCGCTGCACCAGCACGCCGCGGCGCGCCAGCGCACCGGCCGCACTCAGCAGCGCCGCCGGTGCCGCCAGCGACAGCGCGCACGGGCAGGTGACGATCAGCACCGACACCGCCACCCACAGCGCGCGCGACGGGTCGATCACGCTCCACGCCGCTGCCGCCAGCGCCGCCACCAGCAGCACGCCCCACAAAAACGGGCCGGCCCAGCGGTCTGCCGTGCGCAGCAGGGCCGGTCGCTCGGTGAGCGCCCGCTGGACCAGATCGACGATCTGCCGGTAGCGCGTGCCCTCGCCCACGCAACTCAGCCGCACCAGCACCGGCACGCCGACATTGACGGTGCCGCCCACGACGGCCTCGCCCACCGCGCGCTCGACCGGGCGCGACTCACCGCTCAGCAAGGCCTCGTCGACCTGCGTGCTGCCTTCGATGAGTTCGCCATCGCCCGGGAACGCCTGCCCCAGCGCCACGCGCACACGGTCGCCCACGCGCAGGCGCGACACCGCGACGGTCTCGCTGCGGCCGTCGTCGGCGAGGCGCTCGACGCTGTCGGGCAGGCGCTGCAGCAGCTCGTCCAGCGCTTCGGTGCTGCGGGCCCGGGCGCGCGATTCCAGCCAGCGCCCGGCCAGCAGGAAGGTGATGAACATCGCCATCGAATCGAGGTAGACCTCGTGCCCGAACGGGCCGCTGGGCTCGAAGGTGGCGGCCGTGCCGGCGACGAAGGTGATGGCGATGCCGAGCGCGACCGGCACGTCCATGCCGATGCGGCGCTGCCGCAGTGCCTGCCATGCGCCCTGGAAGAACGGGCCGGCCGAGAACAGCAGCACCGGCAGGCTGAGCACCCAGGCCGACCAGCGCAGCAAGGCCTCGAGGTCGGGGGCAATGTCGCCGGGCCGGGACACGTAGCCCGGCGTCACCAGCATCATCACCTGCATCATGCAAAAGCCGGCCACGAAGAGGCGCCACAGGGCCTGGCGCGCTTCGCGCGTCTGCGCCACCCGCACCGCCTCGTGCTGCGCCGGCAATGCGCGGTAGCCCGCCGCTTCGACGGTGGCGAACATCTGCGACACACGCATCCGGGCCGGATCCCAGCGGACCTGGGCGCGGCGGCTCGACGCGTTCACCTCGACCCGGGCAACACCGGGCAGCGCCGACAAGGCCACCTCGATCACGCCCGAACAGGCGGCGCAGTACATGCCTTGCAGCACGAACACCGACTCGGCCTGGCGCGCACCCTGGCTGTCGGTGAACCAGCGCGTGCTGTCACCCAGCTCGATGTCTGCGTCGTCGGGCGCGCCCGCGGCACGCTCTGCCGGGGCAGACCCTGCGGATTCAAACGGCAAGAAAGGGCGGGCAGCCTGAAAACTCATCGCCGCACTCTAAGGAAGGCAGGCCGCCCGGAGCATGACGCAGATCAAATGCGCGCGGTGCCGCAGGGCGGGCTTGATCTCGCGCAAGTTCCGCGCAGCCCAGGTGTGGGAGCCTTGGCACTCCGCTGCAGGAGACAAGCATGGCCCACGTCACGACGAAGATCATCCGTGAGGAGCATGCCGCGCTGTCGGCCATGCTGCGGTCGATTCTCTTGCTGCTGTCGCTGCACCGCGAGAAAGGCACCCTGCCCGACTTCGCCGCGTTGCGCGCCATGCTTTTCTATGTGGACGAATTCCCCGAGAAGCGACATCACCGCAAGGAATCGGAGCTGCTGTTCCCCAAGCTGCGTGCACGCACACCCTTGTCGCGCGAGCTGCTCGACCACCTGGACGACGACCATGCCCACGGCGAACGCAAGGTGCGCGAGCTCGAGCACGAGCTGCTGGGCTTCGAGATGCTGGGCGAGCCGCGCCGCCTCGCCTTCGAGGAGGCCGCGGGGCGCTACGTGGGTTTCTACCTCGCGCACATGGCCAAGGAGGAGCGCGAGATCCTGCCGCTGGCCGAAAAGGTTCTGACCGAGCGCGACTGGGCCGACCTCGACGAGGCATTTCTGGCCAACGCCGACCCGCTGACGGGGCACGAGCCCAGCCCGGACTACGCCGCGCTGTTCACCCGCATCGTCAACGCGGTGCCGGCACCCATCGGCCTGGGCCCCGAGCACTGAGCGGCCTGCCCACTTGTTCTGTCGCCGCGGCCACCCTTGTTGCGCAAGATCAAGGAGCGCCCGCTGTCGCGACCGAACAATGGCACGTCGCATCCACGGAGCCGTTCATGGGGTACCGAAGTCTTCTCGTCCCGATCGATCCGGGGCCGCAGTGCACTGCGCGCACCCGGTTCGCCATTCGCCTGGCCCGGGACTTTGGCGCCCACCTGAGCGGCATCGCCTGCACCGGCCTGGTCGAGTTGCCCGGCATCACCTCGGGGGCTTCGGCACTGGCCGACCTGGCGGCCATGGCCTGGGATGAACTGCGCGGCCGCGCCGAGCGGGCCACCAGCGCACTGGAGAAAGAATGCCAGGCCGCCGGCTTCAAGGACGTCGACGCCTTCGTGTGCGAAGGCGAGCCGTCGGCCGCGCTGCTGCATCACGCACATGCCCACGACCTGAGCGTGCTGTCGCAGGCCGACCCTGCGCAGCCAGGCCATGCGGCCGCCCAGCACTTCGTCGAGCAAGTCGTGCTGTACAGCCCGCGCCCGACCTTGTTGCTGCCCCATGCGGGCCGCTTCGACGGCCACTGCGACACCGTGATGGTGGCCTGGGACGACAGCCGCGAGGCGGCCCGCGCGGTGTCGGACGCACTGCCGATGCTGCGGCGGGCCAGCCGTGTTCATGTGGTCACCTGGAAGGAAAACGGCATCTACCAAGGCACGCCGCGGCCTGCCCAACTCGACAGCGTGGGCGTCTGGCTCGAGCGCCACGGCGTGCACGCCGAGCTGCACAACGAGACCACGTCCGACCGCATCGCCGACGCCATGCTGTCGCTTGCGAGCGATGTCGGCGCCGACCTGATCGTGATGGGCGCCTACGGCCACGCGCGCTGGGCCGAACGGATCGTCGGCGGCGCGACGCGCGGGCTGCTGGGCGCGATGACCGTGCCGGTGCTGATGTCTCACTGACCCCTGCATGACCGACCCCGAACTCAGCGCCTTGCTCGACCGAAGCGGCTTGCCGCCCTTGCGGCTGGCGGGCCGCACCCTGTTGCCCATCGTTCAGGGCGGCATGGGCGTCGGTATCTCGGCCCACCGGCTGGCAGGCAGCGTGGCCGCCGTGGGTGGCGTGGGCACGCTCAGCGCCGTCGACCTGCGGCGCCATCACCCCGACCTGATGGAGCGCACGCGCGGCCTGGGCACAGGCGCCGACGCAAAAGAAGCCATCAACGCCGCCAACCTCGAGGCGGTGGAACGGGAAATCGCCGCGGCCCGCCGCCTGTCGGGCGGGCGCGGCCTGCTGGCGATGAACGTGATGCGCGCGGTCAGCGACTACACGGCCTGCGTGCGCCGCTCGCTGCAGGCCGGCATCGATGCCATCGTGGTCGGCGCGGGCCTGCCGCTCGACCTGCCCGAGCTGGCGGCCGATCACCCTGCGGTCGCGCTGGTGCCCATCCTGTCGGATTCGCGCGGCGTGAACCTCGTCGTGCGCAAGTGGGAGCGCAAGAAGCGCATGCCCGACGCGATCGTGCTGGAGCACCCCGCGCACGCTGGCGGCCACCTCGGCGCGGCCCGCGTGAGCGACCTGAACGACCCGCGCTTCGACTTCGAGCGCGCCATTCCCGAGACGATCGCCATCCTGCGCGCGGCCGGTATCGAGGGCAGCACACCGGTCATCGCGGCCGGCGGCATCCGCAGCCTGGCAGACATCCGCCGCGTGCATGCGCTCGGCGCGGCCGGCGTGCAGCTCGGCACACCGTTCGCGGTGACGCACGAGTGCGACGCGCATGCCGAGTTCAAGCGCGTGCTCGCCGAGGCGCGCGAAGAAGACAAGCTCGAGTTCACCAGCGTGGCCGGCCTGCCGGCCCGCGCCGTCGCAACCCCATGGCTGCTGAACTACCTGAAGGCCGAGGCCAGGCTGCAGGCCGTGGCCCACGTCAAACCGCGTTGCACCCAGGTGTTCGACTGCCTCGCGCAATGCGGCCTGCGCGACGGCAAGGCCGACTGGGGCCAGTTCTGCATCGACCAGCAGCTTGCTGCCGCACTGCGCGGCGACGTCAAGCGCGGGCTGTTCTTCTCGGGGCGCGGCGCCCTGCCCTTCGGGCAGGAGATCCGCAGCGTGCGCGAGCTGATGGTGCGGCTGCTGGGCGGCGACGTGCCGGCGCTGGCCTGAGCGCCCAGAGTTGCATCCTCTTGCCTACAGCCTCGGCGCGCCCCACAGAGCATCCAAGTCCTTGAACGGCCAGTCGTCGGGCGACTCGCAGGCGGCCACCTTGTCCTGGCACCACTGGCTGGAAAGGTCGAGTTCCTGCGGCTCGATGCGCATGTTCGACTTGGTGCTGAAGAAGGCCTTCACCTTCGGCGTGAGGATGGCCTGCGGGTTCTGCGCCATCACCACGGCCAGGCGACCCGATTGCAGGCGCACCAGCGAACCGACGGGGTAGATGCCCACCGTCTTCACGAAGGCCTGGAACACGCGCGGCTCGAAATGCCCTTTCCACTGCGCCATGCGACGCAGGGCCTCGCCCGGGTCCCAGCCGTTCTTGTAAGGGCGCACCGAGGTGATGGCGTCGTAGACGTCGCACACCGCGCCCATCTTGGCAAAGATGCTGATCTGCTCGCCCTTGAGCCCATGCGGGTAGCCGCTGCCGTCGACTTTCTCGTGGTGGTGCAGGCACACGTCGAGCACCATCGGGCCCACGGCCCCGCCTTCCACCAGCAGCTCGTGGCCGCGCTCGGGGTGGCTCTTCATCACCGCGAACTCCTCGTCGGTGAGCTTGCCCGGCTTGTTGAGCACACCGAGCGGCACCAGCACCTTGCCCAGGTCGTGCAGCATGCCCGCCAGGCCGGCCTTCTTCAACTGATCGGCGGGCAGGCCCAGCTGGCGCCCCAGCGCCACCATCAGCGCGCACACGGCCACCGAATGCATGTAGGTGTATTCGTCGCGCCGCTTGAGCCGCGCCACGCTGATCAGCGCGCCGGGGTTGCGCAGCACCGACTCCGAGATCTCCTCGACCAGCGCTTCGCATTGGGCCGCATCGATCGCCCGGCCCAGGCGGGCCTCGCCGAACAGCAAGGCGATCTTCGGCACCGACCTTCGGTACAGCGCCGCGGCGGCGGCCAAGGCGGCTTCATCGCTCTGGGTTTCTTCGATCTCGAACGGCATCGAGGCGGCGAACTCGAGCTCGCGCTCGACTTCGATCGCCACGTCTTCGCGGCTGATGACAGCCTCGCTGGCAGCGCCTTCCGCATCGAGGCCCTTGTCGGTGTCGATCCACAGCTCCTTGACGCCGCCGATCACGATGCGCTGCATGTCGGCTTCGGAGCGGAGCGTGAACTTGGAGCGCCAGAACGGGTGGTCCATCCACGAGCCGCAGAACTCGTGGATGTGCATGCCCATCCGCAGCTTGCCGATCGGTATTTTCTTGATCACGGCGGGCCTTCAGAGGGGGTTTGCGTCAGGCCAGCTTGAAGAAACTCACTTCATTGCTGAGGCGGCGTGCCTGTTCGGCGAGCGCGCCAGCTGCCGCCGCCGTCTGCTCGACCAGCGCCGCGTTCTGCTGCGTGGATTGATCGAGCTCGCGCACCGAGGTGCCGACCTCGCCGACACCGAGGTTCTGCTGCCGCGTGCCTTCGGCGATCTCGCCCATCTGCATGGCGATGCGGTCGGCGTTGGCCACCACGTCGTGCATGATCTCGCCGGCCTTGGCGACGACGATCGCGCCGCCCTCGACCTGCTCGATGCTCGAGCCGATGAGTGTCTTGATTTCCTTGGCAGCGGTGGCAGAGCGGCCGGCCAGCGCGCGCACTTCAGAGGCCACGACGGCAAAGCCGCGGCCATGCTCGCCGGCCCGCGCCGCCTCGACGGCGGCATTCAGCGCCAGGATGTTGGTCTGGAAGGCAATGCCGTCGATCACGCCGATGATCTCGCCGATCTTGTTCGACGAGGTGCGGATGTCAGCCATGGTCTGCACGACCTTGGTGATGGCCTGCCCGCCGCGTTCGGCGGCCTGCGCGTTCTCTTTCACGCTGCCCGTGGCGCGGGCCACGGTGCCGGCCGAGGTCTTCACCGACTCGGCGATCTGCTCCATGCTGGCCGCCGTCTGCTGCAGGCTCGCGGCAGACAGTTCGGTGCGGTTGGACAGGTCCAACGAGGCCGCGGCGATTTCGCCACTGGCGGTTTGCACGTTCTCGGCCGAGTCGAGCACTTCGCTGACGATGCGGCGCAGGCTTTGCTGCATCTCGCCGAGCGTCGTCATCAGTTGCGCTGCTTCGTCGCGGCCCCACGGGCGAGGGGCCGAGGTCAGGTTGCCGCGGGTGATTTCCATCAGGTGGCCGGACACTTCCTGCAGCCCGCCCATCATCACCTTGTAGAAAGCAAGCAGCAGGTAGCCGGCCAGCGCCACGAAGAAGGCGGCCAGGGCCAGCTGCACATACAGCGCCGATTGCAAGCGGCCAATGCGCGCCTGGAGCTGCGAGTCGAGGCGGTCCATCACCTTCAGGGTGAGTTCCACTTCATTCTGGACAGCCGTGTTGCCCAGCGCGAGAAAGCTCGCTGCATCGCCAGCCAGCTCAGAGCCCATGATTTGCTTCTTGACGGCACGGCCGAACGCATCGGCAGCCGCGTCGGTGCCCTTCATGTCGAAGAGTTTGGCGACCTCGGGGAAGCGCTCGATGCCTTGTTTGTAGGAGTTCTCGACATCCGCATCCAACAGGTTTTGAATCGCCAGCCACT
>Ga0302322_100004385_pt1 | contig 12244 bp, 12 predicted proteins | sample Fen_T0_2_FD_203757 | JGI IMG/M metagenome (GOLD analysis project Ga0302322, IMG submission 203757) | Peat permafrost microbial communities from Stordalen Mire near Abisko, Sweden - Fen_T0_2 | ecosystem: Environmental > Terrestrial > Soil > Wetlands > Permafrost | place: Sweden: Abisko...
AAGTTCCCGGTGGGCGCCGCCGTTTTGCTGGCCTCGGGCCGAATCCACGCCGGCTGCAACATCGAGAATGCCTCCTATGGCCTGAGCAATTGCGCCGAGCGCACCGCCCTCTTCACCGCCCTCGCCGCCGGTGGTCGCGATCTCCGCTGCGTGGCCGTCTACACGCCCACGCGCACGGCCACGGCCCCCTGCGGCGCCTGCCGGCAGGTCATCCACGAATTCAATCCCGAGGCCCGCGTCGTGTCTTTTTGCGACGGACGCGACGTCCTCGACGTTTCGATCAGCGCCTTGCTGCCGGGTGCGTTCGGACCCAGCGATCTCCTCTAAACCAGCGCCTTTATCATGAAAGCCATCCTCACCGCAATGATCTCCCTCGCGGCCGTCGCCCTCCCGGCCCAAACCGCCCGTCCCATCGTCGGGGTGGACCGCGCCTACCTCAATCCCGCCATCTCCCCGGTCAAAGACTTCTACGGGTACGCCAATGGCGCCTTCGACCGGGTGGCCATACCGGGTGACTATGCCGCCTGGGGCGTCAATCAGGAGATCAACGAGCGAAGCTACACCATCCTGAAGGACATCCTTGAGACCGCGGCGAAAACCGGGGGCGCGCCCGGCTCGGTCGCGCAGCGGGTTGGAGATTTCTATGCAGCCGGCATGGACGAGGCCGCCATTGAAAAAGCCGGCGCCAAGTCGCTTGAACCCTGGTTCAAGGAAATCGCTGCCATCAAGGCCTCTTCCGACCTCATCCCGGTCATGGCGCGCCTTCAGGCCAGGGGCCTCGAAGCGGGCTTCGGCTTCGGCATCCAGATCGACGACAAGGACACCACGGCGATGATCGCGTCTTTTGGTCAAGGCGGACTCGGCCTGCCGGAGCGGGATTATTATTTCCGCCCGGGCCCCGACTCAGAAGACATCCGCCGCGCCTACGTCGCCCATCTGGCCCGCATGCTCGCCTTGGCCGGGTCCAAGCCCGAATCCGCCCGCTCCGAGGCGGACGCGATCATGGCCTTGGAAACAAAACTCGCCCAAGCCTCCCGCACGTTGGTGGAGCGCCGCGACCCGGAAAAAAACTACAACAAGTTCGAGCGCGCGGCGCTGCCCAAACTGACACCGAAATTCGCTTGGGAGCGGTTCTTCGCCGAGATTCATTTTCCGGCCGCCGAGAAGACCGTGCTCATCGGCCAACCCGAATTCTTCACCGCTCTCGGCGGCCTGCTGCAGTCCGAGCCCCTTGACAGCTGGCGGTCATACCTCCGCTGGCATGTGTTGAGCCAAACGGCAAACTACCTGAACCGCGCCCTCGTGGACGAGCACTTTGAATTCTACAGCAAAAAACTTTCCGGCACGACCGAACAGAAGCCGCGTTGGAAACGCGTGATGGCAGCCGCCGACAATGCCATCGGCGAGGACCTGGGCCAGTTGTATGTGCGCACCACGTTCAGTCCGGCGGCCAAGGCTCGGGCCCTGGAAATGGTCCACTTTCACCTCGAGGCCATGCGCAACCGCATCCGGGCGGCCAGTTGGATGAGCGACGCCACCAAGGCCCAGGCCTACCAGAAAATCGACACGATGCGCAGCAAGGTCGGTTACCCCGAACACTGGCGCGACTACTCGGCACTCACCCTTTCGCGCGCCTCGTATGTGGGCAACGTAATCGCCGCCTACGCGTTCGAAGTCCAACGCCAGTTGGCCAAGCTGGGGCATCCCGTCGACCGCGACGAGTGGCTGATGACGCCACAGACCAACAATGCCTATTACGAACCAACGCTGAACGAAATGTGCTTTCCCGCGGGCATCCTCCAGCCTCCGTTCTTTGACGAAAAAGCCGACGACGCGAGCAACTACGGAGCGCTCGCGTCGACCATCGGCCACGAGTTGACCCATGGATTTGATGACCAGGGCCGGCAGTATGACTCCGCGGGCAACCTCAAGAATTGGTGGACGGATGCGGATGCCAAGGGCTTCAACGAGCGGGCCGACATCGTGGCGACGCAGTACGACGCATTCGAGGTGTTGCCCGGCCTGCACATCAACGGTCGCCAGACGCTCGGTGAGAACATCGCGGACGTCGGCGGCCTTCGGGTGTCCTACGAGGCCTTCAAACTCGCCACGGCGGGCAATAAATCGGTCTCCGTCGACGGGTTCACGCCCGACCAGCGTTTCTTCATCGCATTTGCCCAAGGATGGCGGACTAACGAGCGCCCCGAGCAGATACGATTGCATGTGGCCAGCGACGTTCACAGTCCGGTGCGCTGGCGGGTGCTCGGACCGGTGGCCAACTTCCCGGAGTTCCGCGCCGCTTTCGGCGACAATGAACCGGCGGAAAGCTGGCCGCCGATCTGGTGAGAGCACGCTGCCGCGCGTGGCGCGCAAGGTTCCCCGCCGGAGGTCCCCGCCGGGAACTAAGGCAGAGAATCGGTGAACTTTTTCAAAGCCCGCCAATAGGGTTCGCCGGTGTACTCCTCAAGGCGCGAATGCGGACCACCGTCGACAAATAATTTTTCTTTGCGGGATGTGATGGCTGCATAGATCGCCTCGCCGTGCCAGAATGGGATGGTGCCGTCGCCCGTACCGTGGATCACCAAGACCGGCAGTTTCAAGCGCGGGACCTTGGCCAGATTCTCAAACTTGTCGCCGGGAAGAAGTCGAACCACGGTGCGAACCCGGTAGGCGCTGACGTACGGTCCCTGTAGAACCAAGCCCGCCGCGGGTTCGTCCAAGGCCAGTTCGACCGCAGGTCCGCTGCCGAGCGAATAGCCAAAGATCAGGATCCGCTCGGCCGGCACATGCAGGGTGTCGCGCAGGTAACGATAGGCCATCCGCACGTCGGCATTGGTGTTCGTCTCAGTGGGCTCTCCGGTGCTGTAGCCGTAGTGACGGTAATCCATCGAAAAGGCGGCGTATCCGGCGGCGACGAAGCGCGGGAGATATTCTCCGACTCCTCCCAGATCCTCGTAGTTACCATGCAAGTAGAGCACCGTGTATTTGGCCGAAGGATTGGGCCAGTATCTGGTGGTAATCTTCTCGCCGTCCGGAGTCCCGAGCTGAACGAAGTCCGGCGTCAACGCGTATGAAACTGGCGGCCGGGGAAATATCATCTTCAACGACACAAAGTGCCCGAGCACCGCCACCAGCACGTAACCCGCGAGGCAGAATGCTCCAATCTTCCCGGCGACGGCGATGGCTTCGGACATCTTGAATTTATCGGGATTGCTCCCCGAATAGTGCTGCATGCCCCTCTAGTGCCCCGACAAAAAATCGCGCACGAAGCTGATCACCTGGTCACACGGCACTTCGCGTTCGGATCGGTCGCCCAGATCGCGAATCTTCACGATTCCCTTGGCCAGCTCGTCGCCTCCGTAGATCAGCGCCAGTTTGGCGCCGGATTCGGAGGCGGCCTTGAATTGCTTGCCGAAAGCTATTTCCTTGAAGGGATATTCCACGCGCCAGCCGGCACTGCGCAGGGCATGGATATCGCCGAAGGCGGCCCGGCGTTCGGTTTCACCGCCAATCACGGCATAAATATCGGGCGACGTGAAAAAACTCGGCGTGAGCCCGCGCTGTTCCAGCAGGAGCCCGGTGGTGACGTCGCCGATCGCAAAACCGACGGCGGGCAAATCGGGCCCGCCCAGTTTTTTCACTAAGTCATTGTAGCGTCCACCTCCAGCGAGGGCCCGCAAGTCCCCCTTACGATCGAACGCCTCGAAGACGAAACCGGTGTAGTACGCGAGGCCGCGCACCACGCCCAGATCGACCGAAACGAAATCCGCCAGCTGCATGGCCGCCAAGCCGCCCAAAACTTTCCGCCAATCAGCGAGTCGAGATGCCAGCTTTTCGGAACTGAAGGGAAGCAAGGCCGCCTCGAGATCGGACAGGCTCTTGATGCGAAGAAACGAAAGAATCTTCTCTTTCATTTCCGGCGCCAATTCGCCGTGCACCTCGGCGTAAGCCTTGAAGGCGTCGTCGCCCATTTTTTCAAATCGGTCGATGGCCGAGAGAATTCCGCGCGAACGAGCGTCATCGAAACCCAGCGCCTCCAAATAGAAAAACCAGAGGTCGCGGTCGCTCAGCCGAATATAGAAATCGTCGCGAGTGAGGCCGAAGCCCGCGAGGCATTGGATCAGGAGAGCGATCAATTCAACTTCCGCTTCCGGACCCGCTTCACCAAAAATATCCGCGTTAAATTGGTTAAAGGCGCGCAGCCGGCCTTTCTGAGCGCGCTCATAGCGGTAGAATTCCGCGATGCTAAACCACTTGATCGGCCGTTTCAGCGCGCCCGCCTTGGCTCCGACCATCCGACAGACCGTCGGAGTCATCTCAGGCCGCAAAGCTACCTCTCGCCCGCCCTTGTCCGTGAAACTAAACAACTGGGCCTCGATCTCGTCCCCTGACTTGGTCTTGTACAGCTCAAGCGGTTCAAGGACAGGTGCATCGTATTCCTGAAAGGCAAACGCGGACGCGGCGTGGCGCCAAACCCGGAAGAGATGCTGACGACGGGAGAAATCCTCCGGATAAAAATCCCGGAAGCCTGGGAGAGACTGAAAGCCGGCCATGCCTCGCTGCGACGGACGGCCGCTCAGGCCGTGGCCGGAGGTGGCGGATTACTGCGCAGTTTCTCGAGGCTGAGCTGTTTGATCTTCTGCTTGAGAATCTTGCCCGACTTAAACTTCACGACGGCGCGCTCCGGAATCACGACTTCGGTCTCGGGCTTGTTCGGATTACGTCCGACACGGGCCTTTCGCACCTGAACCTCGAGCACGCCGAAATTGCGGAGCTCGACGTTGCGGCCGGCAGCGAGTGCATCCATGACAATATCGAGCGTCATTTGCACCGTGTCTTGAATTTGTTTCTGCGGGAAACCAGTCTTCTCGTAGATTTCCAGCACGATCTCGCGTTTGGTCAGATTTGTCGACATGGCTAAGCGTGGGTTGAAAATTTAGGGCTTATAGGGTTACGGTACAAATAATTCACTACCCAGAGCTTGCGTCAACCGCAAAGCCGCACAAAGGGTAAAGTCACAATATGCCCGATCCGAAGGCAGTTAGCTCAATGTTTGCGCGAATCGCGGCTCGATATGACAGAGCCAATCATCTCCTAAGTGGCGGAATAGACCAGCTTTGGAGAAAAATCCTTGTCAGGAAGGTCCGCGACTGTCACCCGGGGTCCGTTTTGGACCTGGCGACGGGAAGTGGCGATGTGGCATTTGCATTGGCTGGTGCGCTGCCTCATACGGTCCATTTGACCGGCATGGATTTCTGCCAGCCAATGCTCGATCAAGCGATCAAGAAGCGCTCGGTAAACCCACGCTGGGCGGCGATCGAATTCAAGCCCGGCGATGGGATGGCGCTTCCCCTGCCGGACCGAACCTTCGATGTCGTGACCATTTCCTTTGGCCTCCGCAACATGGAGAATCGGCACCAGGCGTTAAGTGAGATTCGAAGGGTACTGCGGCCGGGCGGCCGATTGTTCTTGTTGGAATTCTCGCAGCCCTACTTTTGGTTCCGGCCTATCTACTACGCGTACCTGAAGTTCGCGCTGCCTTGGATCGCCGCGGCCGTCACAGGCGATCGTTCCGCCTACGAATATTTGGGAGGTTCGATCGAACAGTTTCCCACCCGGGAGCTGATGTCGGCGGAAATCTTTCGAGCCGGATTTCGTTCCGTTGAAGCAACTCCGCTTACATTGGGCATCGTGGCCCTGCACGAAGCGCAAACCTGACCAAGCGCACACCGACAATTCAAATCGCGAGGCCTGAAAATCGCAGAATAAACCGAAGCCCGTCAGCTAGCTAGGACGGCCGCACATTGACTCCGAAGCGCCCCAAGGGGCCTGCTTCGCCGCCGGAAAGTCTCCACCTCGACGGGCGAACCGGGCAATCAAGCCGGACCGCGAACGGACAATTAATTAAAAGACTTCCCGCAACCGCAGGTGTTTTGCGCGTTTGGATTCTTCAGTTCGAACCCTTTGCCATGCAAACCATCGTCGAAGTCGATGTTGGTGCCATCGAGATAGACCAAGCTGTTGGGGTCCACCAGGAACTGGACTCCTTCACTCTCGAACACCTTGTCATCCGCTTTTAGCCGATCGAACGACATGCCATATTCGAATCCGGAGCAGCCCCCACTCTCCACGAAAACGCGAAGTTTTTTCTCCAAATCGCCTTGGCTGGCGTGCATCGCTTGAACTTGTCGGGCGGCGCGGGGAGTCAGGGTGAGCATTGAAAAAACTTAAAGGGGCTTGACGCGTTGTCAAACGGAGGTGCCGGCCCAGCGCAAGCCCGTAGCAGGAATCGTGCAAATATACTTTCTGCGTTCTTGCCACGGCTAGTTGGGATGGCTTTTCTATCGGCGTGTCGGCGCTCAAGCATATTTTCAACGAACTCAAGTATGAGCTGGTAAACAAGCTCGCTGAAGGAGGCATGGGCTTGGTCTATGAAGCAGTACAAAAGGGCACCGGAAATTTTCGCAAGACGGTCGCCATCAAGTTGATTCGCGAGGAATATTCCAGCATTCCAGAATTCCAAAAGAACTTCATTGGCGAGGCGAAACTGGTCGCCGACTTGATCCATACCAACATCGTCCAAACCTACCACCTGGGCCAAATCGGCGGGCAGTATTTCATGACGATGGAATTCGTCAGCGGCGTGAATCTGGAGCAGTTTATCGACCGCCACAACGAGCTGGGACTACAGGTCCCGGTCGACATGGCGGTCTTCATTGCGTCCCGTGTTTGCCGCGGTCTCAGCTACGCCCATGCGAAGCGGGACAAGGAAGGGCGCCTGCTGGGTATTGTCCACCGTGACGTCAACCCGAAGAACGTGATGCTGGCGATCGAGGGCGACGTGAAGCTGACCGACTTCGGCATCGCGAAGGCGTTGGACTTGATGTACAACGAGGAGGGAAAGGTCATTCCTGGCAAAGACGAATACCTGTCGCCGGAGGGTGCCAGCTATGCGGTCACCGACGGCCGCTCGGATCTTTTCTCCCTGGCCATCGTGCTCACCGAGATTCTACTAGGCCGGAATATTTTCCGCGGGGCGAACCGCCTGGAGTCCAGGCGCAACATCATCACGATGCCCCTGCCGAAGTTCTCGTCGCTGCGTCGGGAAATCGATCCCAAGCTCGAGACCATCATCAACAAAGCCCTGCAGCGCGATCGCGACAAACGGTATCAGACCGCTTTCGAGATGCTCACCGATCTTGAAATGTATCTCTACAGCGATCGTTACGGCCCGACCAATGAAAAGCTGGCCGTCTATCTCGCCCAAGTCTTTCCCCCCGCCAAACTCGGTTCCCGCTCCTCCCCCGCCACCTTACCCCCGGCCTCCACCTCCCCGCTCGAAAGCCAGAGGTAAACTCTTTCGCGCATGAGCGGTCCCGGACTCAACCAGAGTTTCCACCAGCGGCAGACCCAGCAACTTGTGCTGGCGCCGCAGATGCGGCAATCGCTGAAAATCCTTCAGGTGGCTGCGCTGGACCTGCGAGCTGCCATTCAGGAGGAACTCCAGTCCAACCCGACCCTGGAAGAAATGCCGATGGACGACATGAGTCTCGAAAAAGCGGCGGGACCCGGCGATGACGCCTCCACTCCGAATGACGACTCCCGCGAAGAATTGGATTTCTCGAAGGACTTTCAGGTCCTGGAAAAAATCGGCCAGGACTGGCACGATCATATGTCGGATACGGGTGGCGTGCGCCAAAGCTCAACCGAGGACGAAGAGCGCCGTCAGCATTTTTTTGATTCCCTAACGACCGAGACGTCGCTGCAGCAGCATCTCATGCAGCAAGCGGAAATGGCGAACCATCCGCCTGGAATCCTTGAAGCACTGCGTTTTCTCGTCGGGAGTCTGGATGACCGCGGCTACCTTACCGCCACCCTTTCCGATTTGGCCCTGCTTGCGAGTCTCCCGCTCAAGACGATGCAGGAAGCTTCCTTGCTCCTCAAAACCTTCGATCCGGCCGGCATTGGCGCCGAGAATCTTTCCGACTGCCTGTTGATTCAACTCGCCCAGAAAGGTCGCGACAAGTCCGTCGCAGCCCGGATCATTCGCGACCACCTGGCCCTGCTGGTACGCCGCCGCATTCCCGACCTGGCCCGCAAGACGGGGCTTGCCAATGATGTTATCCAGGAAGCGATCGAGGAAATTGGCACCCTCGATCCCGCGCCGGGTCGGCGATTCGCCGACGATGCCAACCGCGTGGTGGTGCCCGATGTCACGGTCGAAAAAGACGGCGAGGAATGGAAGATCATCCTGAACCACGACTACATCCCGCGCCTGCGATTGAGCAACACCTACAAGGACCTGATCGCGAAGGGTCGCCTGAGCAAGCAGGAGAGCGACTACCTCCGGGAGAAACTGCGCTCCGGAAAATTCATCATCAATGCGATCGAGCAGCGCCAACGCACGATCGAGCGGATCACGCGCGAAATCATCAAGCACCAGCACGAATTCTTCGAGGAAGGCGTCGCGAAACTCAAGCCGCTGACGATGACCCAAATCGCCGACATCATCGGCGTGCACGAGACGACGGTCAGCCGTGCGCTCGCCAACAAGTACATGCAGACACCGCACGGGGTCTTTGAGATGAAATACTTCTTTACCTCCGGATATCAATCCGAGGCCGGCCAGTCCGTCGCCAACACCAGCGTCAAGGAAATGATTGCCGACATCATCGCCGGTGAAGACCCCGCCAAGCCGCTCAGCGATCAGGAGATTGTGGGCCTCCTGCAGGCCAAGGGCCTCAGCATCGCCCGCCGCACCGTGGCCAAATATCGCGAGGAACTTGGCTTGCTCCCGAGCAATCTGCGTCGCCGGTACGACTGACCCGAGCGCCTCAGCGACGCCCCAGCGCCTCGTCCATTTCCTTGCGGAGGCGGGACAGCTCCACTGGTTTAATCAAACAGGCGCTCAACTGGGCCAACGTCGTGGCCCGGGAAAGCAATTCCGGATTCAGGTACCCGGTCATCAAGATCCGCTTAACGCCGGGGTGCGTTCGCAACGCCTCAATCAGAAAATCCAGACCCTGCTGTTTGCCGGGAAGCATGTGATCGGATAGGATGAGATCGAACTTTCGCTGGTTCAGCAGCACGCGGGCTTCCGCAACGTTGCCCGCCACTTCCACCTGATATTGGTTGGAAAGGATCTCGCGCAAAGTCGACGCCAGGAAGGCCTCGTCTTCCACCAACAAAAGCACCGGTAGCGCGCTGGTCTCGTCTGCCATGAAAAGGAGGGGTCAGGTCGAGAGGGCTGCGGCCTGGTCGTACAACAAGGCGGCCTCGTGCACGGTCTTGATCAACTCGGGCAGCGAAACGGGCTTCAGCAGGTAGCGATAGAGCGCCGCCTCGTTCACGCTTCGCAGCAACATCTCTGGTTTCATATATCCCGTGACCAAAATTCGCTGGGTGTTGGGATATTCCTCGCGGGCATCGATCAGAAAACTGAGTCCATTTCCGCCCGGCATCAGGTGGTCGCAAATCACGACCTTGAATGGCCTCTTGTGCATGAGGAATCCCGCCTCACGCGCCGACGTCGCGGTGCTGACTTCGAAGTACGGCGCCAGGGATTCGGCGAAGAGATTCACCAGGGGTTGTTCGTCGTCCACCACCAACACCGGACCTTTGATCGGTTTGTTGGTACTGGCTGGATTCGCAGACGAACTCATCGAGGCCAACATGCTGGATGCACGGCGTACCTTGGCAAACTCAAATCCGTCGCGGGCCCGGGGTGCTTTTAGTTTGCCTGACCGTTGCCGCCCCTGTTTTTTCCCAGATCGGCATGGACCACCACGACTTTCACGCCGCCGCGCGCGACGGTACTTTGAATGCCCTGGATTCCGGCCTATTTACCGCAGAAAATTTATCGCGCCAAAATTCCTCCGGGAACACACCGTTGCACCTGGCGGCGAAGTACGGTCGACTGAACCAGCTTCCGGCCCGTCTGCTGACCGTTGAATTGCTGACGCTCAAGAATGCTGCGGGCTATACCCCGATTCACCTCGCGGCCCGCAGCGGTCGGCTGGACCAGATTCCGATCCACATCCTGACCCGCGAAACCTTGTTGCTGCGTTCCAACAGCGGATACACTCCGCTACACCAGGCCGCCGGGGCTGGTTCACTTCACCAGGTACCACAGTCGTTCCTAACGGAGGATATTCTCGTCACCAAGACCTCGCACGGAAACACCCTTTTTCACGAGGCCGCCGAAACGGGCACGCTCGATCGGTTGCCAATCGGGTTCATGACCCAAACGACCCTCATGGTACCAAACATCAGCGGCGAAACCGTTTTTCACGTGGCCGCGTTGAACGGGCATCTCAACCAGATTCCTTCCGCCCTGCTCAACGCTGAAACCATCCTGGCCAAAACCGCGAACCACGACACCTGCCTCCACGCCGCCGCGATCGCCGGCCATCTCAACCAAATTCCTCCCGAATTGATGACCCACGAAAACCTCGTGCTGGCCAGCAAATCGGGGCACACCCCGGTGCACGCCGCCGCCGAGTCAGGGCACCTCCACCAAATCCCCCGGGACCGATTGACCGTCAAGCTCCTCATCAGCCGCAATGACTTCGGCGATACGCCGATGCACGCTGCCGCGGTGGAGGGACATTTGGATGAGGTCCCTCCCGAATTACTCAACGACGCCACTCTGAAAGTCCGCAATTATAACGGCGGAACCCCAATCGGAGCGGCCATTCGCCACGGTCATACCTCGCAATTGCCTCCTGAATACGTGCCCAAAGCGCCCACATTCCTGCAGAAATTCCTTTATAAGATCGGTGTCTCGCGTCCACAATTGACGTAGACCGATGGCACCTTTCCAGCTGGGACAACGGCCCGGCGCCATCCGATCACACCAACCTCTCCTCCCTCTCAAGTATGAATACTACCATCAGTGCCATCACCGCCCGCGAGATCATTGATTCGCGCGGCAATCCGACCGTCGAGGTCGACGTGAAACTCGCCAACGGCGCCTTCGGCCGTGCGGCCGTGCCCTCGGGCGCCTCCACCGGCGAGCATGAGGCCATCGAGCTGCGCGACGGCGACAAAGCCCGCTATCTTGGCAAGGGCACCCTCAAGGCCGTCGCCAATGTCAAAGCCAAGATCGCACCCGTGCTGCTCGGTTTCGACGCCTTCGACCAGGTAGGCGTGGATCGCGCGATGATCAAACTCGATGGCACCCCGACTAAATCGAAACTCGGCGCCAATGCCATTCTCGGAGTTTCGCTCGCCACGGCCAAGGCCGCCGCCGCCGCTTCCGGCCAACCTCTTTACAAGTATCTGGGCGGACCAAACGCCAAAGTCCTTCCCGTGCCGTTGATGAATATCATGAATGGCGGCGCCCATTCGGACGCACCGATCGATTTCCAGGAATTCATGATCGTGCCGCGCAACTTCAACTCTTTTTCCGAGGCGCTGCGCGCCGGAGCCGAGGTTTTCCACTCCCTCAAAAAGGTCCTCAAATCAAAGGGCCTGCAAACGGCCGTGGGCGACGAAGGCGGATTTGCCCCGAACCTGGCCTCCACCACCGACGCGCTCGACGCCATCGCCGAGGCGGTCAAGGGCGCCGGCTACAAGCTCGGCAAGGACATCTTCCTCGCCCTGGACGTCGCGTCCTCCGAATTCTACGTGAAGGAAAAAAAGACCTACGTCTTCAAGAAGTCCGACGGCCGGAGCTTCACCGGAGACGAATTCGTCTCGTACTACCAGGAATTGGTCTCGAAGTACCCAATCGTCTCCATCGAGGACGGCTGCGCGGAAAACGACTGGGTCACCTGGAAGAAATTGACTGACGCCATCGGCGACAAGATTCAGCTCGTCGGTGACGATCTCTTTGTCACCAACACGGAGTTTCTTCAGAAGGGTATCGATACCGGCACGGCCAATTCGATTCTCGTCAAGGTCAACCAAATCGGTTCCCTGACCGAGACCCTTGATGCGGTCGAACTCGCGCAACGGCACCAATACACCGCCATCATCTCGCACCGTTCCGGCGAGACCGAGGACGTCACGATCGCGGACATCGCCGTGGCGACCAACGCCGGTCAGATCAAGACCGGATCGGCCAGCCGCACCGACCGGGTGGCAAAGTACAACCAACTCCTTCGCATCGAGGAAGAGCTCGGCGCCAGCGCCATCTACGGCGGCAAGATCTAGCCTTGCGAGCAACCGAAGTTCTGCCACGTCTTAGACACACACAGCCGACCTGACACCAAGCTTCGGCAACACACCCGGAAGGCCGGGC
>Ga0302322_100004386_pt1 | contig 12243 bp, 10 predicted proteins | sample Fen_T0_2_FD_203757 | JGI IMG/M metagenome (GOLD analysis project Ga0302322, IMG submission 203757) | Peat permafrost microbial communities from Stordalen Mire near Abisko, Sweden - Fen_T0_2 | ecosystem: Environmental > Terrestrial > Soil > Wetlands > Permafrost | place: Sweden: Abisko...
AGGTGTGGGGCGCCGAGATCTTCAAGCTGGGGCTGTGGATCGCGCTGCCGATGATCACGATGCTGCTGTTCGTGAACCTGGTGCTGGGTGTGATCTCGCGCGTGTCGCAGCAGATGAACATCTTCGCGATCGGTTTCCCGATCACGCTGGGCGTGGGCTTGCTGGGCGTGCTGCTCACGCTGCCGATGATGCAGGCGCCGTTCACGATGGCGCTGGAGCAGATGCTCGCGTATTTCCAGTAGCGCGCTTGGCGCTGCGCACCGAGTAGCTGGCCGCCAGGCCGCCCGCGCCCAGCAGGGCCGGGAAGAAGATGAACGAGTTCATCAGCGCATCGAACACCGTCAGCCCGAGGATCACCGCCAGCAGCAAGGGCAGGGCTTCCATGCGCCACGGGCTGCCACGCGGCGCGCGCCAGGCCGCCGCCAGCGCAGGCCACAGCAGCGTGGCCAGGCACAGCAAGAGGCCGGTCAGCCCGAACTGGCCGACCACCAGCAGCGTCAGGCCCCAGGGGCGCATTTCTTTCGCGCGCCACCAGGCCCAGTCGGCCGAGCCGGTGAGCGGCTTCTTCATCGCCTCGCCCATCAGCTTCTGGTCTTGCGCGATGCGCCAGGTGAACGAGCCGCGCCCCACCGATTTGAAGACACCGACCATGCGCTGGCCGATGGCCGTGTCCTTGGCGATGCGGGCGATGGGCACCGCACCCGACACGTACAAGGCACCGCAGAGGATGAGCAGCGCCGAAGCACCGGCGATCATCAGCCGCGGTCGCAGCACGCGGCTGGCCCACAGCACCGCGATGCCCAGGCCGCCGATCAGAATGCCGCCCACCGATTGCGCCGCCAGCGCGATCGCCACCGCCAGCAGCGCCAAGGCGCGCCAGAGGCGCGACCCGCGGACAGGTGGCGTAGCCCACGCCAGCCACACCGCGGCCAACGCGCACAGCGAGACCCACAGCCCGAACTGGTTGCCGTGCTCGAAGAAGCCGATCGGCCGGTAGCCCACGTAGCGCGCCGCACCATCGAGGTGGAAGGGGTGGACCTCGTACACCGAGGCATAGAGCTCCGGCCCCAGCATGCCCTCGATCAGGCTGAACGGCAGGCAGGCCACGCCGGCGAACACCAGCGCCTGGACCAGCCGCAGCCGGCCCTCCGGCGTGGCGCAGTACAGGCGACCCAGCACCCAGGGCAGCCCCCAGCAGCCCGCCAGGTACAGGCTCGCGAGCCACCCCGCCGGCTTTGGGGCGGCGATCAGCAGGCCTTGCAGCAGCGGCCACGCGCACCACAGCGCGATCGGCAGGTCGGCCCAGACGGGGCGAAGCCGCGCGAGTGCGGCCCGGTCGAACACGAGCACGCCCAGCAGGGCTGCGGCGGGCGCGACCCAGGCCTTGGTGAGCAGCATGTCGGACGGCACGGCCAGGCCGGTGATCCAGTAGGGAAAATCCACGGCCGCCGATCCGACCGGAAAATGCCCGACCGGCAGCACGATCCAGCCGGCGAAATAGACCGCGAGCGCCGCCACCGCGGGTGGCACGAAGCGGAACACGGCCAGTCCGGCCAGCACGAATATTGCGTAGACGAGGTCGATGTTCATCGGGGTTGCACCGTGATCGAAGCCCTGCAGCTGAACGCCACGCAGCTCACCGGCTTGCTGGCTTTCGGCGGCGCGGCGGTGGCGTGTGCGCGTGCCGCGTTGATGGGGCGGGGGCGTTTGTGGTGGGTGCTGTGCGCCGCATCATCTTCCTTCGCCATCGAGGTGGTGGCGGGCCTGCGCCACCGCGGGCATGACCTGATCGATGCGCTGCTGCAGGCCCAGGGCTGGTACGGGTCGCGCGGGCCGGTGCAGGTCGGGCTGATCGCCGCGGTGCTGCTGATCGGCGTGTGGGCGCTGGTGCGCCTGCTGCGCTGGCGTGCCGCCGACGGATTCGCCCGGGCCGCGGTCATCGCCTGCTCGGTGGTGCTGGGGCTGTTTTTCATCGAAGCGATTTCGCTGCATGGTGTCGACACCATCATGTATGCATATGTCGGGCCGGTGAAGGCCATTGGCTGGGCCTGGGCGGCGGCCGCGCTGGCCACGGCCTGGGCGGCGTTGCGCGCCGCGATGCCCGGCCGTGAAATGCCGGCCGTGCATCGGCGCTGACGCTGGGCCTGGGCGGTGACAGGCTTGCGAGCTTTCGGGCCCGGGGTTTGCTAGTCTTGGTGTTCCGCCGTGCCGGGTACCATCCGTTTTCCATACGGCTTCCGTCAACGTTCAAGAGACGATTCATGCACAAATTCCTCCTTCTTTGCTCGTTTTGCGCTGCGCTGGCGGCGTGTTCTGCCGAACCCACCAAGCCCGACCCAGCGGTTGCCAGCACCTGCCAGGTCTCGTCGACCGGCAGCAACATCGCCACGCGTGGCCGTTGCACCACCACGACCACGAGCGACAACTCCGAGGCCCGCGACCAGGCCGAGATGCTGCGGGCGCAGCAGTCGCGCATGATGAACGCTGCCATGGCCCGGCCCTGATCCCGTGCCAGACGGGGCGTGACGGGCCGGAATAGCGGCCGGTTCGCCCCCTTAATCCGACTCAAGTTTCCGGCCCGTCCGGAAACAATGGTGAGGCTCCCAAAGCCTCGCCATGGCCGCCTCCAACCAAGACCGCAACCTACCCGCCTCACAGCGCAAGCTCGACAAAGCCCGATCCGAGGGCCAGGTCGTTCGCTCGCGCGATCTCGGGCACTTTGCCGCGATCGCCGTCGGTGGCGCGCTGCTGGTCATGCTGGCGCCCCAGGTTTCGCACTGGTCGGCCCGGTTGCTGAGCAACGGCCTGCGTTTCAACGCGGCCTCGGTTCAGTCGCCGGCCTTCATGGCCGAACGCCTGGCCGAGCTCACCACGCAGATGATGTGGATCATCGCGCCGCTGGGCCTGTTGATGATGCTGGTGGCGATGGCGATCAGTGTGGTCGCCGGCGGCTGGGTCTGGACGCTCAAGCCGGTGATGCCGAACTTCGGCAAGCTCAACCCGCTGTCGGGCATCACCCGGCTGTTCTCCAAGGACCAGCTCGTCGATGCCATCAAGGCCTCGGTGCTGGCGCTGATCCTCGGCACCATCGGCGCGCTCTACTTTCGCGCGAACATTGATGCCTTCGGCGGCGTGCTGGCGATGGCATTGCCAGCGGCGCTGTCGCACGCCGGCAGCGTGATCGTCGGCGGCATGCTGCTGCTGCTGCTGGCGCTCGCAGCCTTCGCGATGGTCGACCTGCCGCTGCAGAAACACCTGCATGCCTCGCGGCTCAAGATGAGCCACGAGGAAATGAAGCAGGAGCAAAAGGAAGTCGAGGGCAACACCGAGGTCAAGGCCAAGGCACGGGCCCGCATGCGCGAGATGAACAACCGCCGCATGCTGGCCGCCATCCCGAATGCCGACCTGGTGGTGATGAACCCGACCCACTATGCCGTGGCACTCAAGTACGACGACGCGAAGATGGGTGCACCGCGCGTGGTCGCCAAGGGCGCCGACCTCATCGCGATGAAGATCCGCGACATTGCCAAGGAGTCGAAGGTGCCGGTGCTGCAGGCGCCGGTGCTCGCGCGTGCGCTGTATGCGCATGCCGAGGTCGACCGCGAAATTCCGGCCGCGCTGTTCTCGGCTGTGGCCCAGGTCCTGGCCTATGTGTACCAGCTGCGCGCTGCGCTGACCGGCCGCGTGCCGATGCCGGGCGCGCTGCCCGAACTGCACGTGCCGGCCGAACTCGACCCGCACAACAAGCCGGGCTTCGTACCCGACGAGGGAGCGTTTGAATGATGCATGTCTTGGTTAAGGCTGTTTTGGACGCAAAGCTCGCAGAGAAGACGCAAAGGTCGCAAAGACTGATGACTTTGTTTTCTCTTGGCGTTCTTCGCGTCTTCTTTGCGAGCTCTGCGTCCAAAGGAATGTGCCGCCACACCGCCCTCTCGATGAGCAACAACACACTATGAACGCGCTGATGAAACAGATGCAGGCCTGGCTGGGCCCGCACACCACCGCCATCAAGGCGCTGATGGCCCCGGTGTTCATCATCATGGTGCTGTCGATGATGGTGTTGCCGCTGCCGGCCTTTGCGCTGGACATGCTGTTCACCTTCAACATCGCGATGGCGCTGATGGTCATGATGGTCGCGGCCTACATGATCCGGCCGCTCGACTTCTCGGCCTTCCCGACTGTCATCCTGCTGACCACGCTGCTGCGCCTGTCGCTCAACATCGCCTCCACCCGCGTGGTGCTGCTGCAAGGCCACACCGGCCCGGGCGCGGCGGGGCAGGTGATCGAATCCTTCGGCCACTTCCTGATCGGCGGCAACTTCGCGGTCGGTCTGATCGTGTTCGCGATCCTGGTCGTCATCAACTTCGTGGTGGTGACCAAGGGTGCCGAGCGCATCGCCGAAGTCGGTGCGCGTTTCACGCTCGATGCGATGCCCGGCAAGCAGATGGCGATCGACGCCGACCTCAACGCCGGCCTGATCGACGAGAAAGAGGCCAAGCGTCGCCGCCTGGAAGTGGGCAACGAGGCCGAGTTCTTCGGCTCGATGGACGGTGCCAGCAAGTTCGTGCGCGGCGACGCGGTCGCGGGCCTGCTGATCCTCTTCATCAACATCATCGGCGGCTTCGTGATCGGCGTGGCGCAGCACGACCTGTCGGCCTCGCAGGCCGCCAACAGCTACATCCTGCTGGCCATCGGCGACGCGCTGGTGGCCCAGGTGCCTGCGCTGCTGATCTCGGTGGCCGCGGCGATGGTGGTGTCGCGCGTCGGCAAGGAGCAAGACGTCGGCACGCAGATCTCGGCGCAGGTCTTCAGCTCGCCGCGCATCCTGGCCATCACGGCCGCGGTGATCGGCCTGCTCGGCCTCATCCCCGGCATGCCGCACTTCGTGTTTTTGCTGATCGCGGGCGGGCTCGGTTATGCCTCGTGGTGGATGGACCGGCGCAACAAGCGCGCGAGGCTCGCGCCGCCGCCGGCCGTGGCCGCCGCCGAGCCGAATGCCGAAGCGACCTGGGACGACCTGCAGCCTGTCGACACGCTGGGCCTGGAAGTGGGCTACAGATTGATTGCGCTGGTCGACAAGGCCCGCCAGGGCGACCTGCTCCAGCGCATCAAGGGCGTGCGCCGCAAGTTCGCGCAAGACGTGGGCTTCCTGCCGCCGCCGGTGCACATCCGCGACAACCTCGAGCTCAAGCCCAGCATGTACCGCCTGACGCTGCGTGGCGCGGTGGTGGGCGAGGGCGAAGCCTTCCCGGGCATGCTGCTCGCCATCAACCCGGGCGGCGCCACGACCAACCTGATCGGCACCAAGACCACCGACCCGGCCTTCGGCCTGCCGGCGGTGTGGATTGAAGAGCGCCAGCGCGAAGCCGCGCAGATGAACGGCTTCACGGTGGTCGACTGCTCCACCGTGATCGCCACGCATTTGTCGCACCTGATGCAGATGCACGCCGCCAAGCTGCTCGGCCGTGTGGAGGTGCAGCAACTGGTCGAGCACGTGACCAAGCTCGCGCCCAAGATGATCGAAGACGTGGTACCCAAGATGGTCAGCATCCCGGCGCTGCAGAAGGTGTTGCAGCTGCTGCTGGAAGAGGGCGTGCACATCCGCGACATGCGCTCGATCGTCGAGTGCCTGGCCGAACACTCGTCCACCGTCAGCGACCCGATGGAGCTGGCGCGGCGCATCCGCATCCACATCGCGCCGGCCATCGTGCAGCAGATCTACGGGCCGGTGCAGGAGCTCGAAGTGATCGCGCTCGAGCCCGAACTGGAGCGCCTGGTCACGCAGGCCTTGAATTCACCGCATGGCGCCGCGCTCGACCCGGGCGTGGCCGACACGCTGACGCGCAGCGCCGCGCAATCGGCCAAACGCCAGGAAGACCTGGGCCACCCGGCCTGCCTGTTGGTGCCCGACATGATCCGTGCGCCGATGGCCCGCCTGCTCAAGCGCGCCGCGCCGCGCCTGCGCGTTTTGGGGCACAGCGAGATTCCAGAAACCCATTCCATTCGCATTGGCGCGATCATTGGCGCCCAGACCTGAACCCGAGACTTCCATGACGACTCTGTTCAATCAACTTGCCATGGGCACCCTCACGGCACTGGCCGGCGTTTCGATGGCCCATGCCGGCGAAGCCATCGTGACCGACCGCCCCGATTTCGTCGAATCGAGCGACGTGGTGGGCCGCGGTCGATTTCAGATCGAGACGGGCTACGCGTCGGAGCGCACCCAGGCCGATGGCGTGACATCGCGCACTGTGACCACGCCCACGCTGCTGCGCCTGGGTGTGAATGATGCGATCGAGCTGCGCGTGGAAACCGATGGCTACGTGCGCAACACGCTGCAGGATGCCAATGGCACGCAGCGCGAGCGCGGCTTTTCCGACGTGTCGCTGGGCGTGAAGTGGCGCGTGCAAGAGGGCGATGAAGCCGCCGGCAAGCCGGGCCTGGCTTGGCTGCTGCACGTGGACGTCGATTCGGGTTCGCCCGCGTTTCGCGGCCAGGGTTTGCGGCCTTCGCTGCGCGGCGTGGCCGAGTGGGATCTGCCGAACGGCTTCTCTGTGGGCGTGATGCCTGGCCTGCTGATCGACAAGAACGCCGAAGGCCGGCGCTTTGCCGCCGGCATCTTCGCCGTCACCGTGAGCAAGGAATGGGCTCCGGGCTGGCATGGCTTTGTTGAGCTGGCCGGCCAGCAGCTGGCTGCCAAGAAGAACGGTGGCGCGGTGGTCACCTTTGACACGGGTGTGAGCTACCTCGTGACCGAGTCGATGCAGGTCGATTTTGCGATTGCGCGCGGGCTCACCTCGGACTCCCCCGATTTCCAGTGGGGCCTTGGCTTCTCCATCCGGTTTTGAATTCAGTGCACAGACAGGCATCATGAAGCTCAACCTCACCATTCAGCGCAAGCTTTTCGCGCTGAGCCTCATCGGCTTCGTGATCGCCGTCGGCGCCACCGGCTTCTTCGCCGCCCGCCGGCTGGCCCGCGCGGCCGAACACATTGCCAACGGCGGCTCGGCGCTGAAGAGCCAGCTGCAGGCCGACCAGGCGCACGATGCGCTGCACGGCGACGTGCTCGCGGCCTTGCTGGCCGGCGACAAGAAAGACGCTGCCGAATAAAAGGCCGTCCAGGTCGACCTGGAAGAGCATGCGAGGCTGTTCCGCGAATCGATCAAGAAGCTCGACGACATGCCGCTCGACGAGGGCACACGGCAGGCCGTGGGCAAGGTCAAGCCGGCGCTGATCGCCTACGTCGACAGCGCCACCACGGTGGTGAGCCTGGCCTTCACCGACCGTGCCGCGGCCGACACCAAGATGGGCGATTTCATGCGCGCGTTCAAGAGCCTCGAGAAGGAGATGGGGGCCTTGAGCGAGCTGATCGAAACGCAGGCCAAGGACACCCAGGCCGAAAGCGATGCGACCTCGGCCGCTGCCAAGCTCACCATCCTGGGTGTGCTGGCCTTGTCGGTGGGCGTGTTGCTGGTGATCGGCTGGCTGACCAGCCGCAGCATCATCGGCCCCATCCGCGCGGTGCAGATCGCCGAGACGGTGGCGTCTGGCGACCTGAATTCACGCATCGACGTGCGCGGCAACGACGAGACCGCGCGCCAGGCCGCGCATCTTGCCACCGACACCAGCGAGACCGCCACGCAGGGCGGCGCGGCGGTCGGCCAGGTGGTTCACACCATGGACGAGATCAGCCAGGCCAGCCAGAAAATCGCCGACATCATTGGCGTGATCGATGGCATTGCATTCCAGACCAACATCCTGGCGCTGAACGCCGCGGTGGAAGCGGCACGCGCCGGCGAACAAGGCCGCGGCTTTGCGGTGGTGGCGGCCGAAGTGCGCACCTTGGCGCAGCGCGGCGGCGGCTGAGAGCCTGAAGGTTCAGGCGAAGCAGCTGGTCGACGTGGTGGCGGTGTTTCGGCTGGGCTGATCGGTCGGGCTGAAATCTGAAGCGCGGTTCGCCGATCGAACCGCCCTTGCAGCCCCGCCGTTGCGGATCACGTCAAGGGACCGCGACGGCTTCGGCTTCTCCGGCCACCGAGTCGTGCCAGCGCCAGGTGCCGCGCCCGCTGTGCTTGGCGGCGTAGAGCGCCACGTCGGCGGCCTTGTACAGCGCATCGGGCGCGTGGCCATGGGCGGGGCAGAGTGCCACGCCGATGCTGGCTCCCACGCGCATCGTCGTCCCCTTGAGCAACAACGGCTCGGCCAGGCTGTCGACGATGCGGCGGCAGATGGCGTCGACCGCAGCCCGGTCTGACGTGCGTGGCAGCAACACCGCGAACTCGTCACCGCCGGTGCGCCACACGCGGTCCGATTCGCGCATGGCCCGCAGCAGGCGACTGGCCGTCTGCTCCAGCATGGCGTCGCCGGCGTCATGGCCGAACCGGTCGTTGATCTGCTTGAACCCGTCCAGGTCGATCAGCATCAGCGTGAAGTCGGCGTCACCGCGTGCCGCCAATGCCGTCTGATGGCGCAGGTCGTCGTTGAACAGGCGGCGGTTGGGCAGGCCGGTGAGCGGGTCGATGTAGGCGATCTGCTCCAGTTGATGCTGGCTCGCCCGCAGTTCCTCGCTGCGCTGCACGAGTGTGGCGGTGCGCTCGTCGACCAGGCCTTGCAGTTCGCGCTGACGCCGCCGCAGGTACAGCGTGCGTGTCTGTACCAGCCCACCGATCAGCGCCAACGCCAGCAGTGAAGCGAGCCCGCGGAACCACAGGGTCTGGTACCACGCCGGCAAGACGCGGATGGGGATCTGCAACGGGGCCTGCGTCCAGTCGCCGTCGCGGTTGGAGCCGCGCAGCTGCAGCGTGTAGTTGCCCGGAGGCAGGTTGGTGTAGCTCGCAAAGCGCCGTGTCGATTCGGTCGTGATCCAGTCGGTGTCGAAGCCTTGCAGGCGGTAGGCGTAGCGATTGCGTTCCGGTGCAGAGTAGTCGAGGGCCGAGAACTCGACCGTCAAGGCGCGGTCCTTGGCCGAGATGTCGTGCGGCTTGCTCGTGCCATCTTGCGGCTGGTTGAGTTGCCACACCGACAGGGGCGTGGCGCCTGCGCGCGCGTCGGTCACCACCACCGGCGCCGGGTAGGTCCAGCGCGTCAGCTGCTCCGGGCGAACGATGGAAATGCCGCCCTGGCCGCCGAAGATCAGCTCGCCGGCGGTGGTGACCGCGCCGGCATTGGTCCAATAGCCCAGGATGCTCACGCCCTGCGGGCGCTGCATCGGGCGGATCGCGAAGGTCTTGGCATCGATCATGGCCAAACCATCGTCGGTGCTGGCCCAGATGTCGCCTTTCGAATCTTCCAGCAGCTTGTTGACGCCTGCATGGGGCAGGCCTTCACGCACGCCGAGCCGGCGGAACCACAGCCGGCCGCTGGCGTCTTGGCGCTCCAGGATCTGCACGCCGACGCCGAACGAAGACACCCACAGCCGGCCCTGGCGGTCGATCAGCGTCGACGACACATAGGTGCCCGGCAGCCGGGTGGGGTCCGTCGGGTCGGACGGAATGCGGTCCAGCACGCCGGAGGCGGTGTCCAGGTGGACGAGGCTGGTGCGCGTGCCGATCCACAACGAGCGGTCGGAAGCCGGCGCGATGCTCGTCACGCGCGAATCGCCGAGCGTGGATGCGACATCGTGGTTCAGCAAGGTGGGTGCGTCGGGATGGCGAACATCCAGCGTCCAGAGGCCGTCGATCCCACCGACCCACAAGATGCCATCTCTGTAGCAGAGCGCCCAGACACCCGAGGTGACGTTGCGTTGCGGCACGTTCACGCGAACGACATGGCGGCCCTTGGCGTCGCTGCGGTAAAGGCCCAGCAGCGTGCCGATGTAGACCTCGCCGTCCGGGCCTTCTGCCAGCGACATCACGCGCCCCTTGGGCAATGCGCTTTGCGGCCGGGTCGAATCGGGGCGCAACTGCCCGACGCGGCCTCGCATCGGGTCGAGCATGTCGATGCCGCCGTCGCCTACGCTCGCCCACACCCGATCCTGGCTGGTGACGATCAGCGCGGGCACGTTGGGCAGGCTGAGCCCGTTGCTTCGAGCGGCGCCGCCCAGCACGGTGATCACTGCGCGCTGTTGCGGGTCGTGCAGGCTCACCGCGTTGTTGGTCGCCACCCAGATCAGCCCGCTGCGGTCACGGTACAAGGCATAGACGTTGTCGTCATTCAGGCTCGTTGGCGCGTCGGGCCGGTGGCGCAGGCGCCGCGTCGCCACATCGCGTGCGTCGACCACCACGATGCCGCCGCCGTCGGTGCCCAACCAGATCTCGCCCGGCAGGGTCTCGACGATCGATGTGACCCGATCGGTGGCCAGCCCCACCGCCGTGCCGCTTTCCAGCACGGGGTGCGGGCTGTTGCTGCCCGGCTCCACGATGAAGGCGCCGTGTGCGCGGGTGCCCACCCAGATGCGGCCGGCGCTGTCTTCATACAGACGTTCGATGGACGGCGCGGAGCCGTCGCGCGTCTGCAGCGGAAGGGCCGAGAAACCCCGTGCTGCGTGATCGCGCTTCAGCAGGCCATGGCGGGTACCGACCCACAATTTGGCATCGCGCCCCTTCAGCAGCACCACGACGCCGCCTTCGGGCAACCCCGAGGGGGTTGCGCCTTCAGGCGTCGGTGAGGAGGCCGGCGTGGGCGAGGCCAGAGGTGCATTGGCCGGGTCTCGTCGTATGGTGCCGGTGGCATCCATGTGGTCGAGGCCTTCATTCGTGCCGATCCACAGGCCGCCATTGTCGTCGTCGATGACGGCGGTGACGGTTGCGTTTCGCTGCCCGGGGCGTTCTGTGGCATGCAGGACGAAACTGTCGGTGTCGGCGTCGTAGTGCACCAGGCCGCGTGAGTTGGTGCCCAGCCACAGCCGGCCGCGTTTGTCGGTGTGCAGTGAAGCGATGTAGCTGTCGGGCAGCGACCCGGGGGTTTGCGGGTCGACCGTGTATTTGCGCAGGTTGTAGCCGTCCCAGCGCATCAGGCCGGCTTGCGAGCCGACCCACAGGAAACCGCTGGTGTCTTGCGCGAAGTGGGTGCCGCCGCCGAGTGGAAAGGCCGCCGTCTGGTGTTTGAAGAGGGCGTCCGACAGCCCGACCCAGCGCGATGTGGGCGCGGCGGCGTCCGGCCCTGCTGCGCTGACGCCTGCCCAGGCCAGGAGCAGCAGGTGGAACAGCAGGCAACGAAGCAAGTGCATGGGGCCGACGTGGAAAGACGCTCCATGCGATATCGGCACGTCATGCGGCGCGCTTGAGGCCACCATCTGCCGGCGCATGCCGTACTGCGCACGATGGGTTGTTTCGCGCTGCGGGTGAGTGGGCGCAAACGACGCTCCGGCGAGCGCCATCGGCCAGGAGTTCCGCATCCGATCCATGCAGTGCGAAACCGCACAGATCGCGTCGGCCAGCCCATGAGGCCGGGGCGCTGCGGCACAGGCAGCTCCCAGAAAAGCCCCCAATCCGCCCCTCTCATCCAGCTCAAGTTCCGGCCCCACCCCGGAACAATCACAAGGCGCCACCAACCGCGCCTGCCATGACGACACAACAACAGCATCAGCATCCCGCTCCTCAGCCCGAACCAACCCAAATGAAGGGCTTTACGGCTGCTGATTGCGCGACCGTCACGGCACACCCTCTTACACACTTGATGCCATGCCAAGCCCTCTCGATGGGCGCGGCCAAGCGGAGCAACCCATGAACGTCAAACGCTTTACCGCGCGCACTTCGCGCGACGCCCTGACCCTGGTGCGCCAGGCTTTTGGCGAAGACGCCGTGGTTCTCTCCACCAAGCCCTGCCCCGAAGGCGTGGAAGTGCTGGCCATGGCCCCCGAAAGCGTGCAGCAGATCGAGCGCCTGTCGGCCTCGTCGATCGCCGCCCGCACCGCGGCCGCTGCGCAGCAACAGCAACACGCTCAAGCCGCCCGCCAGGCGCCAGCCCGCCCCGCCCAGGCCCGGCTGGCTGCGCCGGTGACCGTGCAACAGCCGCCACAACAACACGATGACGACGTGAACGACGACGTGGCCCGCCTGTCGATGAGCACGCTGTCGTTCCAGGACTATGTGCGCGAGCGCATGCTCAAGCGCCGCCAGGCCGCGATGAACGCCCAATCGCGCCAGCAGGAACCGACCTTCGCCGATTCGCGCCAAGACCTCGAACCCGACCTGCCCAGCGCGCTCGAACAGCGCCTGGCCGCGCGCAGCGCCGTGTCGCAGCCGCCGAAGGCAGCGCCCTCGCTGGCCATCGTGCAGCCGGCGGCCGCACCGCGCGCCGTGC
>Ga0302322_100004387_pt1 | contig 12243 bp, 14 predicted proteins | sample Fen_T0_2_FD_203757 | JGI IMG/M metagenome (GOLD analysis project Ga0302322, IMG submission 203757) | Peat permafrost microbial communities from Stordalen Mire near Abisko, Sweden - Fen_T0_2 | ecosystem: Environmental > Terrestrial > Soil > Wetlands > Permafrost | place: Sweden: Abisko...
TGAGAGACGAGGCGCACCGCGTGCTCCTGGAAAAGCTTCGTGCGGAATCTGCCTCCACGCTCCGATGGCGCTTCGAAACCCCGATCCCACTACTCGGTGACCAGCGGGCATGGGATGCGACGATCTCCACAGCGGATCGAGGGCGCGTTGCCGTTGAAGCGGAGACAAGGTTGCGGGATATCCAGGCACTCCAGCGCAGGGTGGCGCTGAAGCATCGGGATGATCCCAGCGTCCAATGCGTGGTCTTGCTGGTCGCAGGTACCAGGAGCAATCGCGAGCTTCTGCGGGATCATTTGGATGCACTCCGAGAGCAGTTCCCGACTACGCAACCGCAAGTCTTGCGGGCCCTGTCCGAGGGTCGAAGCCCAGGTGAAAACGGCATCGTTCTTCTTTAGAACTGGCGCATGGCCGCACCCGGGGAGTTGTGCCCTCCCGCCGCGGCGGCGCTACTCCGGCCACTCCCGCCGCGCCGCCGCCACTCCCGCCACTCTCGCCACTCCCCACCGCCGAAAGTCCTACCGATATGCGCCAAAAGTCCCACTCGGCCGTGAGAACGCGCTAGACTTGCAGGCACCGGGCCTGTTGCCCGGGCGCATCGCGGCGGTGCCGGTGCCCTAGCGCGGTCGCTTGCGCTGATTGACCTGCCTTCGGGCGGGCCCGATCGAGACGTCTTTGACGACGATCGGTGCAGCGCAGCGAACGAAACGAGGAACGCTATGGCACGAGTGAAGGCACCTGTCGCTGAGGATATGCGCGAGTTCGCCGTCCGAGGCAAGACCATCAAGGTCATGACCAGGCCGGCCGACGGCGGTCGACTGGCTCGATTGTTCGAGCCCGCACCGAACACCGCAATTCCGGTCGAACCGGTTGCGTTCTCGCTTCCCGGAACCCCCGACGGCCTCGTGATCCAGATGAACGAGCGCGGCGACGGGTACATGTACGCCGTCGGCGAGGCGCGCGTGAGCCTGGGATCGGACGGAATGTGGTGGATCGTCACCCGGCTCGTGGAGGCTCTCGAGGACCCGCAGACCGTCTCCACCCAGCCGCGATTCCTGACCCTCTCGGGGTTCCTGGGCGGTCCGGCGACTCAGGCCTCGCTGCAGTACAGCGAGACCGGAGTCTGCGTTGTCTGGCGTCGCCTCGAGAGTGGCGTCGTCGGCGATGTTCTCGCGTGGCAGGAGTTGACCCACGAACGGGCGCAGGGCTGGCTCAGCATGCTGCGGCCGATCCTGTGCGAACTGGAACTCCGCCAGGTTCATCAGCTGCGTTTGCTCCCCGCGAACACCGCGCAGCGCTGGGCCAACGTCCTCGAGCGCCGCATCGCTTAGCCCCAGCCCCGACGTCGAATCTGAAATCTCGGCCATCTTGGGGAACGAGGCGGCGACCGCACGCCCGAGCCGGTAGGCCCGAAGGGGACGCCGGCCTCGGTCGCGTCTGCGGGCGAATCCTCGCTTGGTCGGGCGCCCCGTTGCAGCGGTGCGCCGACCGCACCCGCGGCGGCCCAATGCCCTAACGTGAACGCATGGCTCTACCCGATCCGAGGGCCCCATTCTGCGGGCTCGACGCCGACACTGTGCGCTTCATGGAGGCGCATCAGGCGCGGGCGGTCACAATCCCCGGCCGTGCCTGGCGCGATCTCGGCGACGCGGTGATGCTCTTTTCGGCGACAGAGGTGGAACCCTTCTTCAATCGACTCGTGGCCGTCCGCTGGCCGTCCGCTCCGGCAGCCTTCGACGATCGGTTGCGCGAGGCCTGCGACCTCTTCACCGCGCTCGATCGGCGGCCGTACGTCTGGGCGATTCCGGGTCTCAGCCGGCCCGACGACCTCATCGCGCGGCTGGCGGCCAACGGCTTCGTCGATCAGGGCGGCGGGTATGACATGGTCCTGGTCCGTGCACCCGAGGCTGTCGAGGACGGCGAGCTCCCGGTGGGGGCGGTAGTCGAGCGCTGGAACCGCTCGCCCGAGGCCGAGATAACAGCCCGTGCGGAAGCGATCGCGTCGGTTATAGGCGATTCGTTCGACGTGCCAATCGCTCGCAATCCCAATCTCGTCCGCGAGATCAGCCTCACACTGGGCCGGCCCGACTTCCATGCCTGCCTTGTCACCGTCGACGGCAAGCCGGTCGCGACCGGTCAGCGGTACACCTTCGACGGGGCGAGCTATGTCTCCTCGATCGGGACCCGGCCGGCCTGGCGAGGTCGCGGTCTGGGAGCGTATGTGACTCGCGTCCTGTCCGCCGACTCGCTCGCCGAGGGCGTGGATCTGATCTACCTGGGCGTCTACACCGAAAACACAGGGGCCATCCGGCTGTACGAACGGCTGGGTTTCGCGATCCTGGGCGAACGCTCTGCGGACATGCTCCAAACGAAGAAATAGCCCCGATCCTCCCGGCGTACGGGCTGGGATCATGCTAAAGGTGGACGTTCGTGATCCCCGGCGATGGCTAGAATCGGGGCGCCGAAAGGGACGAGCGCGAGGATGGGCGCCGTCAAGGCAGATGAACAAGGAGTGAGATGACGCAAAGCGGCGAGCCGGTCATCGCCGTCGCCGACCTGTTCAAGTGCTACGGCGACGTCAAAGCCGTCGATGGCGTCAGCTTTCAGGTCGGTCGCGGCGAAGTCTTCGGCATGCTCGGTCCCAATGGGGCCGGCAAGACGACCACGATCGAGATCCTCGAAGGCCTGCGCGAACCGGATTCCGGGACGGCGACGGTCTTCGGGATGGATATCTCCAAGCACGCTCCATCGATCAAGCAGCGGATCGGAGTCCAGCTCCAGAGTGTGTCGCTGTATCCGCGCCTGACGGTCACCGAACTGCTGGACCTCTTCGGCAGCTTCTACAACCACCATCTGCCGACCAAGCAATTGATCGACGCGGTCGACCTCGGCGAGCGCGCCGGGGCGCGATCGATGGATCTTTCGGGCGGCCAGCAGCAGCGGTTGTCGATCGCCCTGGCCCTGATCAACGACCCGGAGCTGATCTTCCTGGACGAGCCGACCACCGGTCTGGACCCGCAGGCGCGGCGATCGCTCTGGGATCTGGTCAAGGGGCTCCAGGCCCAGGGCAAGTCGATCATGCTCACGACCCACTACATGGAGGAAGCCGCCGAGTTGTGCGACCGCGTGGCCATCATGGACCACGGCCACATCCTCGAGATGGGCACGGTTGCGGAGCTGATCGGACGGCGCTTCAAGGAGCGGGCGGTCTTCTTCGACACGAGCCTCAAGCTTCCGGCCGAGCAGCTGGGCAAGCTCGATGGCGTAACGCGAGCCGCGGTCGAGGACGGCCAGACCGTGCTCTACTCGAGCGAAGTGGCCGGCACGATCGGTGCTCTGCTGGCTCTCGCCGACAGCCTGAGCGTAGAGCCGCACAACCTGGGTATCCGCCAGGCAACTCTCGAAGACGTATTCCTCGACCTGACCGGTCGAGCGCTGCGCGACTAGGAGCCGAAGATGAAGACACTTGTCGGCCTCACGGTCGCCAATCTCAAGAGCCTGACGCGCGACAGGGCAGCTCTCTTCTGGACGTTGTTCTTCCCGATCATGTTCGTCCTGCTCTTCGGCGTGCTCTTCTCGGGGAGCGGCGGCAGCAAAGTCACGGTCGGATTTGTCGACCAGGACGGCACCGCGACCTCGTCTGGCATACGCGATGCGTTGGCCTCCGATCGTTCACCGCTGACCCTCCAGATCGGCTCCCTCGAGGCCGAGAAGGCGGCGATGCAGAACGGCGACGTTTCGGCCGTGATCGTGATCCCAAAGGGCCTCGAGGCAGCGGTTGCCCAGACGAGGACCGGGCGTCCGGCGTCGGTCGCCATCCAGCTGTACACGGATCCGTCTCAAACGCAGACGACGCAGGTCGTGCAGGTTGCGGTGAGCAGCGCCGCCGACAACTTCAGCCTCGCCGTCATCTCAGGCCCCGGCCAGTCGGCGGTCCTGACCGTCACCCAGCTCACGCTGGCATCGACCAATGTCTCGACCGTCACCTACCTGGTGCCCAGCATCCTGGCAATGGCCCTGATGCAGCTGGGTGTCTTCGCTGCCGTGCCGCTGGTCCAGCAGCGCGAGAAAGGGATCCTCAAGCGAATTGGCGCGACGCCACTCGCGCGCTGGAAGCTGGTGGCCAGCAACATCCTGCTGCGGCTGATAGTCGCGGCCGTGGATACGGTCCTGATAATCGGCGTGGGCATAGCCGTGTTCAACATACAGATCGTCGGAAACCTGGCGCTGGCCGCGGGGTTCGTTTTCCTGGGCGCCGGCGCGTTCCTGGCCATCGGCTTCGCGCTGGCCTCGTTCCTCAAGACCGAAGAGCAGGCTACGGGCGTGGTCCAGGTCGTTCAGATGCCGATGATGTTCCTGTCGGGCATCTTCTTCCCGTTCGCCTTCATGCCGGATTTCCTGCGGTCGGTGGCGCGCCTTCTGCCGCTCACGTATCTCGGCGATGGGTTGCGACAAAGCATGGTCAACGCACCACAGGTCGCGCCGATGGCAGTCGATGCCGCCATCCTCGCCGGCTGGCTCGTGGTCTGCCTGGCCATATCCGCGCGCTCGTTCCGCTGGGAGTAAGCCTGCGTTCTTGAGTTGCGTGTCGGCCGCGTCGCGTTCGCGCAGCGCGGCCGCTGCCGCGCGGCCGACGTCCTACCAGCGCTCGGTGTGAACGATCGCGTCCAGCGGCTTGCGGCCGCCGGCGCGCTTTGTCCAGGTCAGCGCCTCGGGGTTCAGGGGATAGCCGAAGCTCAGCAGAAACTCGCAGTGGCGGCCGGACGGCAGGCCCAGGAGCTCTTTGGCGAGGGCCTGGTTGTACACCGTTGCGGGCACGCTGCCGATCCCGAGCTCCCAGGCCGCGAGAGTCATGTTCTGAGCCGCGCGGCCGAGGTCCCACATGACCGACAGCGGCGCATCGGCGGTGGCCGGATCCGGCGTCACCAGGGCGACTGCAACCGCGGCGCCCGCCAGATGCTGGGCGAACGGTCCGACCGCGGCCAGCTCCGTCAGGTGGGATCGGTCTGTGCACACGATGAAGTCCCAGTTCTGCTGGTTCTTCGAGCTGCCCGAGCGTCGACCCGCGTCCAGGATTCGGGCAAGGTGCTTGGGGTCCAGGGGCCGATCCGCGAACTTGCGAATTGCGCGGGTCGTGTCGATTGCCTGCCAGGTGTCCATTGGTTCTCCGATGAGTCGTGAGGCCGGTCGAGACGGTTGCGCGCCGCGGCCGATCAGTTGAGGAGTGTTCTGGTCGCCCTCTCGCGAGCCTCCGGGCGCGTCTTCTCTCGGTCCTGGGCTTCCGCTGCAAAGACCGTGCTCGCCGAACCGAAGCCGTAGACGGGGTTCTCCGGCCGCTCGACGACGCAGGCCGCCGCCAGCTCGCCGGCTTTGTCCGGGGCAACAGGCCCGCCGAGCGCTCTCGCGAAGAACGATGCCGTTCTCCGGCGGACGTCCGCGGCCTCGTAAAGCCACCTGTGCCCGTAGCCGGGCACGACCAACGTTTCGACCGGCTCGGAACCAGGACCGGTCCGGGCACTGCGTGCCGCTTCCGCGATCAACTCGTGGTGTGCCACCGGAACGCCACGATCGTCCTCGCCGTGCATGAGCAGCAACGGGCCGCGATAGCGGGAAGCGGCCAGCCAGGCGTTCGCGTCGTCGATGGCGTGGCGGCGCGGGGCCAGCAGGACGGCGGCAGTCAGGTAGGCGAGGGGAGTGGCGATCGGATCGGGTACGTGGATCTCGGCCATCTCGAAGGTCTTGCGCGTCATGCGAACCAGGTCCGCCGGTGACGACAGGGCCACCACGGCCTGAACGGAGGGCTCGGAGGCGGCGGCCACGATCACGCCGGCACCACCCATCGAATGCCCGAGAAGTCCGACCGCCGAGACATCCGGCCGCGCAGCCAACCAGCGCACCGCCGCCGCGGCGTCCTCGGCGAATTCGGGGACGTTGACCGGCAGTTCCTCGGGCGCGTTATCGCCGTGACCACGCGCGTCGATCACCAGGCAGTGAAACCCGGCGGCGTGCAGGTACCTGATATGGGCCATGGACCGGCCGCGGTTCGATTCCCAGCCGTGCACGATCGCCACCGCAGGCCGTGGCTCGGCCGCGGCGCCGCCACCGTCCAAGCCTTCGGCCGGCACGAACCAGGCGGCGAGTCGAGCGTCCCCGGACGGAATCTCGACCGACTCGAACGCCAGCCCAAAGTCGGCCGGACTCCCTTCGACAGGACTTCGATGCGGCAGCCCCGCCTTCGCGCGATATTCGAGCGCAAATCGGTAGGCGAGGCCGAAGGCGACTGCGCCGGCGACGCTTGCGGCCAGTGCGAGGCGCCTGGGGCGTGGAAGAGACGGTAGAGATGGCATGGGACAAGGGGACGGCACCGCGACGCCACTGTCAAGAGCGACGGGCGGTGGATCTCGCCCGGCCCGGTAGACTGGTGGGATGCCGACCCGCAACCCGTTCACGGTCCTAGAGGTCCCACTCGACGCGTCGTCGGACGCCATCAAGGCGGCCTGGCGCCGGCTTGCCCGCCAGCATCACCCCGATGTCACGAGCGGCGATGACGGAGTCGAGCGCCACGCCAACCGCCGCATGGCTGAGATCAACGCCGCATATCACGAGCTGAGCGACCCGGAACGCCGGCGGTGGCACCGCGAAGCGGCGGCTCGAGCGGCCCGTAACGGCCACACCGGGGAGTGGCCGGGATCGACCCACTTCGGCGACGCACCGCAGCCTTCCGACTACGGCGCCGGTCCGGTCTACCGGCCTCGCACCGGTCGGCCCGTCACCGCCCGGATCGACACCAGCGCGCTGCTCCGCCCCCGCAACTCCACTCTGAACCCGTTCGAAGGCAGCCCGCTACCGGGGCTCGCGCCGCGACCTCGTCCCACCGAGGATCGCGAGCCGCCGCGCGCATCCACTCCAACGGGGCCGATGAACCGGCGAGCGGGCCCAAACATGGATCGCGAATTGCCCGCCCTCGCCGACGCGCTGGAAACGCGGCTCCCATTCGGGAAGTTCGAGGGGTTGACGCTGGCCGACGTCGCCGAACTCGAGCCTACGTACGTCGCCTGGATCGTGCGCACGATCAATCGGGACGCGGGCCTGCTGCTGGCGGCGCGTGTCGTTCTGCGCTACCTGGAGCGTCCGGGCGCCATCCGCCGCCGCCGGCTCGACCCGGCCTGACGCGGTCCGGCCTCACGGACATGAAGGGTTGGCGGCCGCCGATCCGAAAAGGCCATGCTGGCCGGCTATCCGTGGTTGCTCGGGTCGTGGTCGGGACTGGCTACCTCCTGTACGACGCCCCGGTCGTCTCAAGGTGGCGGTAGCGGTAGTCCCGGCCCGTGTCCGACGCCCCTGGCCCTGTTGTGATCGGTCATCGGCGGCCAATACCCACCCTACCCCCTGATCGGGTAGCGGCTATGACCCGGACGGGCGTACCTAGGACAGTCAGTAAGTCCGGCGCGCCTGCGCACCGGGGGATAACATCGGCACATGTATACCGACGGCTTGGCATTTCTCGACGAAGAACGCGAAGCGTGGAGGCCATTCGAGGCCCTTTCGGAGCTCACGGACGAGCAGCTCGAGCGGCCGATCGAAGGCGCCCACGGCTGGTGCGGCAGGGACCTCATGGCGCACCTCGGCTTCTGGCTGCAAAGCTGGCTGACCATCGCCCAGGAACTGGCCGTCGGGCCGCAGAGCCGGGCTTTCGACTGGCTCACGCAGGTCGGCGCCGACTGGGAAGTTCAGGGCGACGTCATCAACGCCCGTATCGAGTCCGAGTGGGCGGCGCTGCCGATAGCCGAAGTCAGGCGGCGTTTCGCGACTCTCCCGGGCGAGCTGCGCGGCTACCTGACCGTGGTGCCTGAGGCGCGCTGGCTCAAGGACTCGGCCCATCTGAAATCGCTCCTCGGAAACACGACGGAGCACTACGACGACCACATGGCGGATCTGCAGGCCATCCTGGCGGCTGCCGGTCGCTGATCCCTTACCGTAGCGGCGAGGAGGTGATCGACCGTATGACAGACGACCGAACGCAAAACGGCCTACCCCAACCGCCGAACCTGCCCGAAGCGATCGACCGCCTCGCGGACGAACTGGACGCGATCCATCGCCACGAATCCGGCACGCTCGTCGAATACGTCCGAAGCGCCACCGTCTTCGCCGTCCGCCAGGGAACCGTAGTCGGCTTCCGCATGCGACCGGAGATAGTCGAGGCTGCGCTTCGAACGCCCGACACTGTTCGATCCTCGCGAGGATCGGATTGGGTCACGCTTCAGCCGAAGGTTGTGGACGGCTTCACGCTCGACCGTGCGCTGGCGTGGTTCGAGAGTGCCTGGCGACTGGCCGCGGAGCTACCCGACGATCGACCGCCGCCGCCACGCCCGAACTGAGGGAGCGGGCGATTTCCAGGCAAAACACGACCCCGGCCTGAGGGGGTAGGCCGGGGTCGTTGAGCGGGGCCGAGGGGGAGGCCCCGTTTTGGGATATTCGAATTGTCGGCGGGGTATTTCCCGCTCAGGTCTTGGCCGTAGCGTACTGCGAAAGGCCGAAGCTTGCCTCGAACTGTTCCGCCGAACGGGCCCCGATTACGGCCATCGGCTGGAGGCCGGGGCGGAAGAACGCAACCGTGGGCAGGTTCATGATCTGGAGAGCCTGAGAGACGGCTGGGTTGGCGTCCACATCCATCTTCACGACGTCGATGACGCCCTCGTACTTCTTGGCGATCCGCTCGAGCTCGGGGGCGACCATGGCGCACGGGCCGCACCAGGTGGCCCAGAAATCCACGATCACAGGTCGCTCGGCGTTGAGGACGATCTGTTCGAATGTTTCGTCGGTGACTTGCTTGACGTCGGCCATCTGGTGGATGGTCCTTTCTCCCTGATGGATTGACGCCGAGTCCGTTTGGGACTCAGCCGGATATGGATTGGAGCAAGCGGCAGGCCTCGAGAATTCGCATGTCCGCGAGGCGGTAGTAGATGGTATTTCCATCGCGCCTGGTCAGAACCAGGCCCGAGTTTCGCAGCACCGCAAGGTGCTGGCTCATGTTCGGTACCTGGCAACCGACGCGGTCGGACAGATCCCGAACGGACAACTCACCCTCGCCGAGACACTGCAGGACGCACAATCGCTTCGCGTCGGCCAGAGCCCTGGCCACCGCGGCGGATCGCTGTTGCGTTGCCTCCAGATCACTCAACTCGAGCATTGGGACACTGTACTACAGTTTGCGCAACTACGCAAGTACCCCAGCGACGGGGCGGTGGGTCGTCCGGCCGACGGTCCGCCGCTTGCTGGACCGCCCCGACGAGTCCCCGGGCATTGGCTACGATGGCGGCATGGATGAGAAGGGCGACGCACGAGATCCACGGCGGGCGGGTTCGCCGGCCGACTTGCAGGGTCTGGCCAGCATGCTGGGCGTGCCGGAACAGCGCGGCGATGCACGCGACGTCCGCGGGCCCTTGGGTCTGGACGGGCGCGATTCGCGCGACGTGCGCGAGCAGGGTGGGCGCGACAAGGTAGTTCGCGACGGTCCGGCTGCCAAGTCGGAGATCCTGGAGTTCGCGGGTCAGGCTCGCCTGGCGGGGCCGAGCACAACGCTACAAGACGCCAGGCTCAAGTTGGACGAAACCGGCCTGACGCTCGAAGTCGGCGGTGCGCGACCAATTCGAGCCGGCTACCGCGACCTGAGCCTGATCGCCATTCAGCAATCGACCGTCCTGCTCGTGCTCGGCGACGGCCCCGAAGCGATGCGCTGGCTGCTCGAGAAGTTCGGCGACAAGCTCGGGCCGATCGTGCGCGAGCTGCGCGAACGGCGCCTGAAGCAGCGCCTCAGCGACGGCCTGGTAAAGCTGCCCGATCGTCCGGCCGAGCTGCTCGAGTTCGAGTGGAAACCGACGACCTCCTCGCTGGGGCCGGGTCCCGACGGCCCCGCCGCCCCGACGGCCGGCATCGGCCAGTTCGTGATACATCCATGGGGATTCGTCGTGTGCCCGGTGGACGAGCGGGCGACGTGGATCCACTACCGGCGCGCCTCGATCGCAAAGGTGACTCTGCCGTCTCCGGGTGACGTCGTCGTTGATGGTGTGCCCGGCACGCTCACGCTGCGGGGGCTCGGCCAGGCGGCAACGCGCCTCCGGAACACACTCGAGAAGCTTCGCGACGGCGCCTTTGACGATGCCGCGGCATTCGTGGAGCAGCTCCTGCCGGACGCGCCGTTCGGGCTGCGCCAGAAGGCCGGAGAGCTGCTCGTCGATGGCCGGCCGACGCGACCCCAGGAGTTCGGCGATACGGGCTGGCCTCTGGTCGAGACGGCCGTCCTTGGCGAGCCGACATTCGCCGAAAGTTACGAGTCGCTGTGCACGACTGCCGGTCCCGCGGCGGCGCGCTGGGTTGCGATGTCGCCTGAGGATCCGGGCGGCGACGAGCCCAAGATCTGGTTCCTGGTCGCGCTGCCGGGCAATCTGGTCGCGCTCGAACTGGTCACGGCCGGCGCCCACGCGACGTACTTGTTCCGCGTCATGCCCCGAGCCCAATACAACGGCGAGCCGCCCGAGAAGCTGGGGGTCGCGGCGGAGCAGGCGGTCCGTGACATCAGCGAAGCGCTGGTCGACATGCGCTTCCTGCGCGAGCCGATGGCCCTTCCGGCCGATCAGCTGGCGCTCCCGAAATACTTGCGGTACCGCCTCGCTCTGGCGGTATTGCCGAGCGTGGCCTGGGCGCGGGCGCGCTTCGTCGCCCGGATCGTCCATCGCGACCCGGCGAGCTGGTCCGCCGCGGTCGCGGACCTGATCCGATGGCATGGTTCGGTGCGCGACGAGGCAGCCGAGTGGCCGGGTCGCGCGGCGCAAGAGAAGCAGGTATCCGCGGCGGGCGGCGACGGAGGCGAAGACGGCGAAGACGGCGGCGGTTCCGCAGGCGAGCCCGACGCCACGCCGGACGCGGGCTCGGTCGCCGGCTCGGTCGCGGGCGCCGCGTCGGAGTCGGCAGCTTCGGGCGGCGCCGCGAGCGGAACCGCGACTACGAATTCGAAGCCTTCGGGCACCCTTGGCTGATAGGAGCACACGATGCCGACTTTCAAGCACCCGTGCCCGTACTGCGACAAGCTGATCGACAAGATCGTGGCTGCTTGCCCGTTCTGCGGACGGGTGGATCCGTTCGCGCCGAAGCGGTGCCAGAACTGTCGCAAGATCGTCGAAGACCCGGGCTGGGTCGTCTGCCCGGCCTGCGGGGCGTCGCTCACGATCGTGGTTGCCGCCGCCGGCGCGGGGTCCGGCGCCGCCGCTGGGTCCGCCGCACCCCAGCCGGCGCCCCAGCAAGCCGCTGCGCCGGCTGCGGCGCCTGCCCCGGTCCAGCCTCAGGTCGCCACCTCTCCGGCACCGTCCGGCAAATGCAGCGGGTGTGGGGCGCCGCTCCCCGCCGGAGCTCGCTTCTGCACCATCTGCGGGACGATGGCCGGCTGAGCCGTCCTGCGGGACGAGGTTCCGCAAACAGAACCGCCCGCGGACACTGACCAGCGTCATTGAGCCACGGAGGCAAGCCTGTGGGGTCGGGCCGTACCAGATTCGCGCTCTTCGTCTTCGATCTTTCGGCGGCCGTCTCGGCGATCGTCGGCGGGATAGCCGTTGCCACGAACGTGGACAGCTTTCCCCGCGAATGGCTCGTCGGGTCGCCCTTCAGCGACTACGTCATGCCGGGGGCAATCCTGGCGATCGTCGTCGGAGGGTCGGCTGCGCTCGCCGCGGTCGCAACCGCCGCGGCACCGCGTGTCGGCGCGCCCGTCTCCTTAGTTGCGGGGCTGGTCCTGATGAGCTGGATCGTCGGCGAGCTGCTCGTGCTCAAACAGAACTCGGCCGGCACGAGCCCGCTCTCGCTGGTCGAACCGATCTATTTCGTCGTCGGGCTGGCGATGGCCGTGCTCGGTCTGGTCCTGTGGCGCCGCGGGAGCCGTCCTTCGAACTACTGACGCGCCCCGCCGCCCGCTCCTGCTACTGGGCTATCCGACCTTGCTGCCGCAGTTTCCGCAGAAGCGAGTCCCGGCCGCCATTTCGGCGCCGCACTTGGGGCACTTGGGAGTGCCGAGCGCCTGGCCGCAATTGCCGCAGAACTTCTCGCTTCCGACAGGCTTGCCGCAGCCGGGGCATTCGGTCGCGCGCTCGCTCGTGTCGCCCGAGAAGATCGTCTTGGCCCGGACGGCATCGCGCATTTGCGAGATCTCGACCGACGACCGCTCCGCTTCCATCTCGCTGGCGAGGTTCGGCGCGC
>Ga0302322_100004388_pt1 | contig 12241 bp, 9 predicted proteins | sample Fen_T0_2_FD_203757 | JGI IMG/M metagenome (GOLD analysis project Ga0302322, IMG submission 203757) | Peat permafrost microbial communities from Stordalen Mire near Abisko, Sweden - Fen_T0_2 | ecosystem: Environmental > Terrestrial > Soil > Wetlands > Permafrost | place: Sweden: Abisko...
GTTCACGCGCCCAGGCACTGTGCGGCGTCACGTCCCCCAGCCCCAACGTAAAGATGGTGGTTCCGCTTGCGTAGAGGTCGGATCGGAAGCTCGGCGCTTGCGTCGCATCGTTGAATGGGCTGCCCAATGCGTAAAAGATCAGTGCAAAGCCTACGATCATCGATACCGCCCACACAGCCAGAAGAAAAATCAGAGACATAGGCCCGTAGTAACTGAAGAAGGACTCGCGTCTGCGCGGATTGTGAAGTCGTTTGCCAAAGAACGCCCAGGGTGCCCATGTGACCACATAGAATATTCGAGTGAGCCGAAAACGTCCTGTGGCGCGACGTGGCAGAATGATTGTTTGGAAGGCATCGAGCAGCACGGCAAACAGGCAAACGACTCCTGCAACCAAAGTAAGAGCCCGCATCGTTCCTCCTTCTCCTGGAACAATTGACAGCCTTCTTGCGCTCTGTCCAATCACTGTATCCTAGCCCAAATGGCAATGCAAAGTGTTGCCAGTGTCCACTATCCCTAACCTGTCCTTACGCTTCCATTGCAAGCCCGGCAATTGACGCAGCCGTTCGGGCCAGAGAGGGATTGGCCCGAACAATATGACTGAAACCGGTCAGGCTCGAGGATCATCCAAGTATTTGTCAAAGTCAGGGAGTAATCGATCGTTTCCCGTACTACGCCTTTGTAACCCCAACAAGGGAAAATGGATGGCAAAACCGGTACTGTTGACGGTCGATGATGACCCTGAGGTGCTACGCGCGGTCGAGCGCGACTTGCGGCGTCGCTATGCTGGGCGCTACAGGGTTGTTCGCGCGGACTCTGGCGCAACGGCGCTTGAGGCACTTCGCGAACTAAAGCGGCGTGGTGATTCAGTAGCGTTGCTTTTGGTCGATCAGCGTATGCCTCAGATGACTGGCGTGGAATTCCTTGGCCAGGCGATGAGGATTTTCGCCGACGCCAAACGTGTCTTGCTAACCGCCTACGCCGACACCAATGCGGCGATCCGCGCCATCAACGACGCCAGCATCCATCACTACCTGCTGAAGCCCTGGGATCCGCCCGAGGAACACCTCTACCCGGTGCTCGATGACTTGTTGGACGATTGGATGGGTTCGTACCGGCCTCCGATGGAGGGGGTTCGTGTTCTTGGCACGCGCTGGTCACCCCGCTCGTATACGATTCGGGACTTTTTGACGCGGAACCAAACGCCTTACCAATGGATCGATGTTGAGACAGCGGGGCAAGTCGCTGAGGTGCGCCGCCTCATCGAGGCGGCCGGTGCGGAGCTCTCAAGCCTGCCGAAGGTGCTCTTCCCAGATGGCACTTGGCTGGACGACCCGACCGTGAGCGAATTGGCCGAAAAACTCGGGCTCCGCATCCGGCCTGAAGTCGCGTTCTACGATCTGGTGATCGTCGGCGGTGGCCCAGCAGGCCTGGCGGCAGCCGTTTATGGCGCCTCCGAAGGCCTTAGTACGGTGCTGATTGAAATGGAGGCGCCGGGCGGCCAGGCGGGGATGAGTTCCCGCATCGAGAACTATCTCGGCTTCCCTTCCGGGCTTAGCGGTGGAGACTTGGCACGGCGCGCCGTGGCTCAGGCGCGGCGCTTCGGGGTCGAGATTCTCACCCCGCAGCAGGTCACCGGTGTCAGCGTGGAAGGCCCCTCGAAGATCGTCAAGCTCGCAACGGGATCTGATATCGGCTGCAAGGTGCTGCTCATCGCAACCGGCGTTGCCTACCGCAAGCTGAATGTGCCCGGAGCCGAGCGGCTGCAAGGCTGCGGTGTCTACTATGGCTCCTCCATGACCGAGGCGAAATCCTGTGAAGGTGAGGATGTTTACATCGTCGGAGGCGCAAACTCGGCCGGGCAGGCGGCAATGTTCTTTTCTAAGTACGCGCGGAAGGTGGTCATGCTGGTGCGGGGTCCGTCCCTCTCCGCGACCATGTCTCAGTACCTGATCGACCAGATCGGAAAGACGCCGAATATCCAGGTGGATACCCATTGCCACGTCGTCGAGCTTCACGGAAACACACACCTAGAAGCCGTCTCCATTCAGTGTGCGAAGACCGGCTACACCACGACGGCGCCTACGAACCTGCTGTCGGTGTTTATCGGCGCAGAACCCAATACGGACTGGCTCTCCGGCGTTGTGGAGCGGGACGAACGCGGTTTCATTCTGACAGGAGCGGACCTGGTGCGCGACGGAAAGAGGCCGAAGGGATGGCAGTTGGAACGTAATCCGTACTGGGTTGAGTCCAGCGTGCCCGGCGTCTTTGCCGCGGGAGACGTTCGCCACGGTTCGGTGAAAAGGGTTGCATCAGGCGTGGGCGAGGGCTCGATTGCCGTGCAGTTCACACATCAGTATCTCAGCGAGGTGTAAATTGGCCCAGAACGCGGCGAGCACAACGGAAGGAATTCGGAGTGCGTCGGGCAAGATCTCAATTGACGACCTGCGCAAGATCGAGGTCTTCGCGGACTTGTCCCGCGAGCAGCTCGACTGGCTTACGGAACATCTCGAAGAGAGGCGCTTCCAGCCGGGAGAGATCATGGGCCGGGAGGGTGAACCTCTTGACCATCTTACGGTGATCATCGAGGGGGAGATGCGGTTCCAACGGGGAGCTGGCGGTGAAGAGATGACCTTCAGAGGTTTCGCGGGGCAAGTTACTGGCCTGCTCCCGTACTCGCGGATGACGCACTACGGCGGCACCACCAGAGCCGTGCTCCCCACCCGAGTTGCAATCCTCCACAGACGCCTCTTTCCTGAGATGCTCCATCGGGCTCCCCAGCTAGGCCAACGGTTGGTATCGATCATGGCCGACCGCATCCGCGAGACAACTCGCATCGAAACCCAACGCGACAAGTTGGTGGCGCTTGGCAAGCTCTCAGCGGGTTTGGCGCATGAACTGAACAACCCCGCTGCAGCCGCGCAGCGGGCCGCGGGAAGCCTCCGCGAGGCGCTTGAAACCGTGCGCGAGGCAAGCATCCGGCTGGCGCGTCATGCGCTTTCAACAGAACAGCGGGAGATGATTACCCGATTCGAGCGCGACGCCAAGCATGTTCAGAGTTCTTCCGCCGATCCCCTCGCCCTCAGCGATCGCGAAGAGCGCATCCTCGCGTGGCTCGAAGCCCGAAACCTCCCGGACGCCTGGAAGATTGCCCCAGTGATCGCTGATGCCGGTGTGGAGACCGCAAAGCTGGAATGCCTCGCAGGGCAAGTGGAGGCCGAGGTTCTGTGCGATGCCCTCACTCGCATTGCGTCGTTGTTCACCATCACCAAATTGATCGACGAAATTCAAATCAGCACGAGGCGGATCAGTTATCTGGTCCAGGCGGTCAAGGAGTACTCGTATATGGATCAGGCCGCGATGAAGGAAGTCGACCTTCATCAGGGGCTTGAGAACACCCTCACGATTCTTAATTACCAGCTTAAGAATGGAGTCACCGTGGTTCGCGAATACGACGAGAGCCTGCCGCGAATCTGCGCCTTTGGCGGCGAACTCAATCAGATTTGGACCAACCTGATGTCCAACGCCATCGAGGCCATGCACGGAAAAGGCGAACTACGGGTGCGGACAGCAAGGGAACTCGACCGCGTTGTTGTCGAAATCGGTGACAACGGCCCAGGAATCCCGCCCGAGGTGCTTCCTCACATTTATGAACCATTTTTCACTACCAAGGGAGTTGGCGAGGGAACCGGCCTTGGCCTGGATACGGTCGGCCGCATCATCCGGAATCATCATGGCGAGATTCGAGTTGCTTCGCATCCCGGCGACACGCGCTTCCAGGTCTTCTTGCCGTTAACCCAGCCCAAGAGCGCCGCCGTTGGAGCAGCAGTGGAGGAAAACAATGCAGCAATCATGCTCACACCTGGACCAGATACAAAACCCCTCACCTAACGCCGATGGGTGCGAGGAGTGCCTACAGATGGGCGATTCGTGGGTCCATCTGCGCCTCTGCGAGATTTGCGGCCACGTCGGCTGCTGCGATTCCTCGAAGAACCGACACGCGACCAAGCACTTCAAGAATACAAAACACCCCATCATGCGCTCTCTTGAACCGGGCGAAGACTGGGGCTGGTGTTACTTCGACGACGTTATGCTTGAGCCCTTTCCGCGTAGGCTGGCCGGGAAGTCAAAAGGAATAGGTCGTCCATGAATATCTCGGCGCCCCAACTGAACCTCAGGGATCAATTATTGCTGCGCCTGGCTGAGTCGCGCTCGGTTACCGACGAACTGTTTCGGGTTGTGCGCACCGAGTCACTGTATGACCGGCCCATTCCTGAGAGACATCGGATTGTCTTCTACATGGGCCATCTTGAGGCTTTCGATTGGAATCTCATCGCAGGTCAGGCGCTTGGCATGGGGCCTTTGCACAAGGAGTTCGACCGCCTCTTTGCCTTTGGCATCGATCCGGTAAATGGCGGCCTTCCACAGGAAAAACCTTCCGATTGGCCCGCGCTTTCTGAAATTCGTGCCTATAGAAGTCGGGTACGCGACAAGATCAATAACGTCCTCGAAAGCCATTCGCGAACCTCGGCGAGTGATTGGCAATATCCTGAAGAACTCATCCTGAATGTGGCGATCGAACATCGATTGATGCACGCAGAAACCCTGGCCTATATGCTCCACCAACTGACTTCAGAGCGGAAGATCCCGCCGCGCAGCCATCAAGCTATCGGCGACTCCCGGTCTAGACTGCCGATTTCTCCGCAAATGATCGAAATTCCAGCGGGAACCGCGACGCTGGGGATTTCGCGCAGTGGAGAATCATTCGGATGGGACAACGAGTTTGAAGAGCATTCCGTGCAGGTCCCAGCCTTTGCGATTGACTCCCACAAAGTCACCAACGGAGAGTTCTTCAAGTTTGTGCGCGAGGGAGGGTACGACGACCAGCGCTTCTGGAGCGACGCAGACTGGTCCTGGATCAAGCAGCACGACATCCACCATCCGTGCTTCTGGTTCATGCGCGAGGGACGGTCGTTCTATCGGGCCATGTTTGAGGAGATTCCCTTGCCACTTGACTGGCCGGTCTACGTCAGCCATGCGGAAGCCGCGGCCTATGCGCGTTTTGCCGGCAAATCTCTTCCCACTGAAGCCCAGTTCCATCGCGCAGCTTATGGAACGCCCGAGGGTACTGAGAGGGCCTATCCGTGGGGAAATGTAACTCCCGACGCTGCTCACGGCAACTTCGACTCCCAGCGTTGGGACCCGGTCGCCGTGGGGAGTTACCCCGCCGGCCGTAGTGCTTTCGGATTGGAGGATGTGCTCGGCAACGGGTGGGAGTGGACATCTTCTTACTTTGCCCCCTTGCCGGAATTTGAAGCATTTTCCTTCTACCGTGGCTATTCGTCGAACTTCTTTGACGACAACCATTACGTCGTAAAGGGCGGCTCGCCGCGGACGGCGGCCTGCATGCTTCGCCGCTCCTTCCGCAATTGGTTCCAGCCGCACTATCAATATTTGTACGCTTCTTTCCGTTGTGTAGAAGACTAAGTGGAGGAGTTATGCTGATTCGCGGTAGCGTTACTGATACTGTCGACTCGTTTGCCAAGGACGTGCGAACCGGGCTAGGAAGAGCCGGGCAAAAGGAGTTGCCGTCGAAGTATCTCTACGACGATGTCGGCTCCGCGTTATTTGAAGTGATCACCCGCCTTCCTGAGTATGGGCTGACGCGGGCAGAGGAGCGGATCCTGCGGCAGCATTCGAGAGACATCGCCGACTACCTCGATGCGCATGGCATGGTGATTGAACTTGGCAGTGGAAGCGGACGAAAGACGCGCCAGATACTTGAGGCTCTTGCTCACCATAAGTCGATGACTTACTGCCCAATCGAGATATCGTCGACAGCTTTGGTGAGTTGCGAACGCGAACTCGACGATCTGGCCCACGTCAGCATTCTTGGCTTCGAGACCGAGTACCTTGACGGCTTGAGCAAGGCGGTGGCCCGTCGCCAACCCGGAGACGCGGTTGTCGTGCTCTTCCTCGGCAGCTCTATCGGTAACTTCGATCGCGGGCCCGCAGAGGAGTTTCTCCAAAAGATCCGGCAGACTCTTGCTCCTGGCGATTCACTGCTGCTCGGCACGGATCTTGAGAAATCTCTGGCGCAACTCATTCCCGCCTACGATGACTCTCTCGGTGTAACCGGGGTATTCAATCGCAATCTGTTGGCTCGTATCAACCGTGAGCTGGGAGCGGACTTCGATTTATCCCGCTTTGAGCACGTCACTCATTACAACGTCAGGGAACGCCGGATCGAAATGCATCTTCGCTCCGTTGAAGCCCAGACCGTCACCATCGAAGAGACACCCTTTACGCTGAGAAGCGATGAAACCATCTGGACAGAGAGCTGTCACAAGTACGCGAAGAACGAACCTGCAGAAATGGCCCGGCGCACTGGCTTCGAGTCCGTCGCGCAATGGATAGACGTAGAATGGGGGTTCGCCGAAAACCTCTTTGTCGCGGCATGATCGCGATGATCCATTTCGAGTGCGTCGACTCGGCCGCAACAGTAGTTCGAGCAAGCTCTCGCCTCAATGCTTGATGACTTCGTATTTTCTTTGGCGGTCAACTTGTGCTTCGGTGCATCGCCGACTTATCGCATGCTGAAAGTGGCAAGTTGCCAGACAAGACAGAGAACCTTTCGCGTAATCGCTGCGCTCCAAAAGAGCTTGGCCCGCTCCATTCAGTCTCAATACGATTGATCTCCCCAGGCCGTGCTGTCCGGTGATGGAAGCAGCATTCAACTGCGGCGCTGGAGTCTCCCGAGGTCCGAACAGGCTGCAGACGCCATATCGGTACAGGCCTTTGTTTGTTTCTGCACCGCAGAAAACATCTAACGGATTTGGGATCTGAATCTTGACGATTCATTGAAAAAGCGATCCCCATGAGTCGGCAAGTGAGAGGTGATTTAAGCCAGCCACATCGAAAGGTGGAAGCCTATCCTTCACCGGCCAATGCTATTCCCGCATTCTGCTCAGCATAGTTAGGCGGGACATCGTAGATGAGCGTCAGCAGGGTGATCTTAGGTGCCTGCTGCCATTTGAAGATTGCTTCGATAATCTCAGGTGCCAGGAATGCTTTCAGAATGATCCGGCTAACTGCTGCTGACGAGAGCAGGCGAGTGGAATCATGAAGGCTCAGCTACGGCCAATTGAAATCAGTTACGCCGAAGCTGAGCACCACCAGGCTCTTGATCGCAGCAACCTGCCAGTTCTCCTTTCCTGATTGGAGACGCGCTCAATTCCGCATCGCAGGTTTTCCAACACGTCAGCATTGACGCTCCGCGCAGAAGACGCGAATCCCTTTGGCGTCTCCCTATTAGCAGTCATCACATTATTTCGGCGCTATTCTGTGTCAACGCTTACACGGCGTGTCTGAACGAACACGTTTCTCTTCGTGCATCGGGAACGTAACCACATTGTTTTCAATCGATAGCCTTTGGCGAGCGGCTTGCACTTTAAAAGGGCGCAAGCAAATTGGAAACGAAATCGGGGGATGCGATGAAGGTTCTGATACTGGTCAAGTTGGCGATAGTGGCAGTGGCGGCGATGGTTCTCACGGTACAGGCGTGGTCGCAGGAGGCGCACACGCGGCGCATCGTGGTGAGCCTGCAAGATCGCAAGCTGGCGCTGGTCGAAGACGGGCAAGTGAAGAAGGTCTACACGGTTGCAGTGGGCAAGCCCTCGACGCCCAGCCCGGTCGGAACATTCAACATTGCGCGGCGCGCTGCCAACCCGACCTACCACCACAATGGCAAGACGGTGCTGCCGGGACCGAGCAATCCGGTAGGCACGCGCTGGATGGGCCTCAGCATCCCCGGATACGGAATCCACGGAACCAACGAACCCAAGTCGATCGGCAAGGCCGCTTCGCATGGATGCATCCGGATGGCACGGGTCGATCTGGAAGAGTTCTACGCTCTGGTTGCCGTGGGCGACAGGGTGGAGTTGATCGGTGAGCGCAACGAGGAGACTGCAAGGCTCTTTGGCGATGTCGAAAAGCCCGTTACCCCCGCCCAGCCGGTCCTGATGGCAATGGCCGCGCCGGCAGCGGCACCAACAGCGGTGACTGCGAAGACGCCGGAAATCCCAAGTACGCAGCCGGGGAATCCGGGGCAGCAACTCCTGATCGCGGCGCGCTAAGGAGGTTCGGCGATGAGTCTACTCAGCGAAACAATGGGCGCTTTGGGGGCGGTGCTGCTGCCGGTGGCGGCGGGGCTGCTCTTCGAGGAACTGACGTTTGGAGGGCTGGTCCGGCTGCTGCTTGCTCCACGGACAGAAACCGGAAAAGTAGTTGAGAGCAATCACAAAAGAGGAGAAGGAAAATGATCGCATTGAAGCTGTTGTTGACAGTTGCGGGAGTGCTGTTGCTGGCTGCCGCTTTGGCAATTCCACTGTATGGACTCTGGCTTCGCATGCGCATGGCGCGCCGCCGTACCAAGGGCGAAGAACTCACGGAAGAATTGAAAGGGATTGAATGGCGTGGGGCGACAGCGCTGGCATTGGTTGCCTGCCTGCCGCTGCTGGTTGCGCTAAGCATCGTCGTCGTGCCTAGCGGCATGGGCGGCGTACGCTTGAGCCAGCTCAGCGGCACGCTGCCGGGAACGCTTTATCCCGGCTTGCATTTTGTTACGCCGCTGGTGGAGAGTGTGGAGACCTTTGATCTGCGCGATCACCTCTTCGTTACGGGCACTGCGGAAGAGGGCGCGAAGGCCGCAGACCGGAAGGACAGCCTCTGCGTGCAATCACGCGAAGGCCTCAACATTGGCCTCGCGGTCACAGTGCGCTATCGCCTGGACCCCAACAAGTTGGCCAGCGTGCAGGCGCATATGCCGCAACCCGTGGACAAAGAACTGGTGCCGCCGGTGGTGGCCAGCGCATGGCGCGAACTGGCGCCCGAGTACACGGTACGCGAAATCTTCTCGACCAAGCGCGAAGAAGTGCGTGCCCGGGCTTCTGAGATCATCACCAGCAAGCTGGGCGCCGACGGCATCTTCGTCGAAGAGGTGATGCTCTCGGATATTCAACTTCCGGCGGAGTACGCCAAGGGACTGGAAGGCCTGCTGCTGAAGGAACAGGAGGACGAGCAGATGGGTGTAACTACCGAGATTCAGCAGAAGCAGGTGCGCATCGCCGAGTTACAGGCTGAGGCAGAGGCGGTGCAAAAGGTAAAGCAGGCCGAGGGCGAGGCGCAGTCCAAGGTGGTCGAAGCCAAGGGTGAGGCTGACGCCATGCAGTACACTCTGCCGCTCAAGGAAAAGCAGATTGAGCAGAGCAAGCTGGAGGCCGAGGCGCACAAGGAGACGACCATCCAGAACGCCGAGGCCGAAGCCGAGGCCAAGGTGATCGACAGTAAAGCCGAGTTGCAGCGGCGCAACCTGATGGCCGATGCCGAGGCCAGCCGCGTGCGTCTGATGGCCGCGGCCAACGCCGAACGTATGACCAGCGAGGCGGCGCTGCTGAACAAATCTCCGCTGCTCATCAACAAGATCGTGGCTGAACGGCTCTCGGACAAGATTCAGGTGCTCATGGTGCCGTCGGACGGCAAATTCTTCTTTGCCAACGATGTCTTCAAGAGCATGGCCGCCAGTCCGGTGGTCAAGCAGGAGATGGACAGCGAAACGGAACCGGCTCCTGCGCCGGGGCATTGATACGTGTTGGTCGATGTTTGTGGAATCCCAGGTCCCAAAGGCGGGACCTGGGCACCCATGCAGTTTGGAAAAGGCAAGCAGCCGCGAACGGTATAATCCGCGCATAGGAAAAGCGAACTGGAAGATGAAGCCAACCAAGCTGATCTGGCTGATTGCGATGGCCGCACTGGGACTGACGGCATTCGCCGCTCCCGCGCCCAGCCCATGGGAAGAGCCTTCGGCAGCCTTAGCCGCGCGCATTGCCGATATTCTCGGCCCCGGCCAGGCGCGACTTACCATCCGCAACCTCTCCACAATTTCCAACGACGAGATTCCCGCCATCCGGCATCTGCTTGAGAAGGATTTAAAGGTTCTAGGTGTGCTGGCTTCCGGGGCGGAGAGCGCCAACGAAATCCGCCTGACGCTGAGCGAGAATCAACGCGAGCGGCTGTGGGTTGCCGAGGTAGTCGAAGGCAATGAGACCCGCGTGGCGATGGTGGAGGTCAAGCTCAACGCAACGCATCCGGCGCAAGCCGGGGGTGGAGTAACGCTGCGCAAGCAGGCCTTCCTCGTGACCCGCGATGAGGTGCTGGCGGCGCTGGAAATGCAGGACACGCTTGTGGCCGTCGAACCGGAGGAGATCGTAATCTTCGGCAATACCGCAGAGGGTTGGCGAGAGCGCAATCGCGCCGCCATTGGCCAAAAAAGGTCATTGCCACGGGATCCCCGCGGCGTTGTCTTCTCCACTCCGGATGGTCATGGATTTGTGGCCTCGGTCGCGGGCATGGCGTGCACCGGCAGTCATCAGGATGCAACCCCGCCTGCGGACTGGATCGTGCATTGCCGCGAAAGCGACGATCCGTGGCCGATCTTCATGGGGCCGATTCCGCTGCCGCCGGTCCCGCAAACGGTTGCGGCAACCCAGGAAGATGTCAGCGCTACGCCCATCAAGACCTTCTACAACGCCACCCGCAACTACTTCACCGGCGTGATCTCACCGAGCTTCGGCATGGACCTGCCTCCGTTCTATTCAGCCGCCCTGCTTCCTCGTCCTGCTTCTGGCGCAGCGTTGCTCATCGGCGGCATTGACGGCAAGGTGCAACTACTGGAGAATGGCGCTCTCAAGCCGGTGAGTGGCGCGCGCGATTGGGGCAGCGACTTTGCGGTCCTTCATTCCGGCTGCGGCGCGGGTGCGCAAATCATCGCCTCGGGCTCCGGCGAAGCAATCAGCGACAGCTTGCGCGCTTATGAACTGCCCAAGCAGGAGGCTGTTCCCGCAAGCGCCGCGCTGCCCGTGGACGGGACCGTGACCGCGCTATGGACCGCGCCCGACGGTAAGAGCGTCTTCGCGGTTGTGCGCGGCGCAACAGATCAATACGAGGTGGACCGTGTTACGGCGACTTGCAATTAGCTGTCTGATAGCTGCGATGGCTCTGCCTGCCGCGGCGCGCACTCGCCCTCACTACGGCGGCACCTTGCGCGTCGAGATTGAGGGCGATCCATGGACGCGGCCCAATGGCTTGGCGCGACAGTTGACGCTCGACGGCCTCACCCGTATGGACAGCGATGGCGTTGCGCATCCCGCCCTGGCCGTTGCGTGGAAAGCGGAGAATGAAAATCACCGCTGGGAGTTCCGCGTGCGCACCGGCGTGCGCTTTCATGACGGTTCGCTTTTGACTTCTGTCGCTGTTGTCACTGCTCTCAGCGCCGCTTGCAGCGCCAACTGCCCCTGGACGGCGATCCATGCCGTGGGTGCTTCGGTGATCTTCACCGGCGACTCGCCGATGCCCAACCTGCCTGCGCTGCTGGCCGGTGATGAGTTCTTGATTGCCGCCGACGCGGGCGGCAATATCGGCACCGGGCCGTTTCATCTGAATGGATTCAACAATGCCGTGCTGACACTGACTGCGAACGATGACTGCTGGCAGGGACGGCCCTTCGTGGACGCGGTTGAGATTCACAATCGTCGCTCCATCCGCGATCAATGGCTCGATCTGAGCGTGGGCCGAGCCGACCTAGTCGAGGTTCCACCCGAGCAGTTGCGCCAAGCCCGCGAGCAGCGGCTCACCGTGCTTCAATCGCCCCCAGCCACGTTGCTGGCGCTCTCTGTTTCCAGTTCTGGCGCGCTCGGCAGTCCCGATCTGCGCGCGGCGATCGCGCTGGCAATTGATCGCGGCGCGCTCTCCAACGTGATCTTTCAGAAGCAGGGCGAGGTCACGGCCAGCCTCTTGCCCTCTTCACTCACCGGCTACTCGTTTCTCTTTTCCACCGAGCGCGACCTCAACAAATCCCATGAAAAGCACGGCGGACTCACGCCTCCACCGCTCACGTTGAGCGCGGAAGGCGGCAGCGCGATGCAGTTGGCGGCACAGCGCATTGCCCTCAACCTGCATGATGCGGGATTCAATGTGCAGTTGATTGCCGCAGGCGGAGCAAGGCCCGCCGATCTCGCGTTGCACCGTCTACCACTGTCATCGAACCAGCCGCAGGCCGCCCTGGAAGCTATGTTGCGCAGTGCTGGAGTTCAGGCGCCGGTGCTCGATCAGACCCCTGCCGGCCTTTATAAGGTGGAGCGGGATTTTCTGGAAAACCACGCGCTGATTCCGCTGCTCTATCTCTCCC
>Ga0302322_100004389_pt1 | contig 12241 bp, 11 predicted proteins | sample Fen_T0_2_FD_203757 | JGI IMG/M metagenome (GOLD analysis project Ga0302322, IMG submission 203757) | Peat permafrost microbial communities from Stordalen Mire near Abisko, Sweden - Fen_T0_2 | ecosystem: Environmental > Terrestrial > Soil > Wetlands > Permafrost | place: Sweden: Abisko...
GAGATCGTCGTGCCGACGCTGGGCAGGATGATGGCAGCCATGGCGACCGTGCCGGCGGCACTCAGCAGAAGCAGAAGTCCCGCGGCTGTGGCGCGGCCATGGCTCTGGCGCCCGGCGGCCCGACGCAGGTCCGCATGGGCGATGAGCAACCAGGTCTGCGCACGGTCACCGGCCCCGATGGCCTGGAGCTCACCGGCATTACCGGACACCAGGGCGGTGACGCGGGCGACTTCGGCACGGGCTCCCAGCAGGGTCTGCTGGGACCGGGTCTCCAGCCACCAGCCGAGGGTGAGGACGGGAGCTGTGAGGATCGCCATGGCGGCAATGACAAGACCGGCCGCGGGAGTCACCATGGCCAGGGCGACTGTGGCCACGGCGCTGGCCACGACGGTCGACAGGATCGGCACGGTGACCCTGACCTGCGCGTCCACAACATCAGTCAGGTCATCGACAACCCCTGTCAACAGGTCAGCCCGTCCGCGGCGGCCGAGGCGCGCCGGTGTCAGTGGGATGAGCCGCCTGTATGCCGTGGTGCGCCGGTCGGCGAGGTCTGCGAGGGCGACGTCATGCGAACGTAGACGTTCCCAGTATCGAAAGACCGGCCGGGCCATGCCGAAGGCACGCACGGCCACTATTGCGGTCAGCAGCAACAGGATGGGGGGACGCTCACTGGCGCGGACGATGAGCCAGCCTGAGGTAGCTGTGAGGGCGATGCCCGACGTGGTCGCAATCCCGCCGAGCAGTCCGGCGCCGAGGATCGCCCGTGGCATGCGAAGCGCCGTGACGGTGCCGGCAGCGGTCGTACCGGGCGATCGGGTCTCGAGAGTCGTCATGAGGGGACCGCGACGAGGTTGGGGGCAGGCTGCAGTGCCAGGTGGATGTGCTCGTCGGCCAGGGTGAGCAGCTCGGGCCGGTGGGTGACGGCCACGACGATGCGATGCTCGGCCAGCTTCTGGATCAGCTGGTGTGCCAAAGCTGCCGACTCCTCGTCGAGATGCGCCGTGGGCTCGTCGAGCAGTACCAGCGGGGCCGTCGACAGTGCCGCCCTCGCCAGGGTGAGGCGGGCCCGCTGGCCGGCCGACAGCCCGAACCCGTCGTCGCCCAGCCGGGTGTCCAGGCCGTGTCCAAGGGTGACCACCATGTAGTCCAGACCGACCACCCGCAAGATCTGCCAGAGCTCTTCATCGGTGCTGTCGTTGCCCAGGGTGAGGTTGTCCCGCACCGTCCCGGGCGCGAGGAAGGGACGCTGGCTGACCAGATGTGAACGAGGCGCGATGAGCGTGCCGATGCCCGGCCGTCGGAGACCGGCCAGCAGCTCCAGCAGTGTCGACTTGCCGACCCCCGACGGGCCGGTCACCACGGTGAGTCCGACCGGGAGAGTGAAGGACACGTCGTTCAGCACCTGGCTGTTGCTGTCAGGGAAGCCGTATCCGATCCCGTTGGCTACCACCGGACTCGGTTCGCCGCGCAGGTCGACGGGTCGCCGGGTGGGGGGCAGCTGGGTGTGGGGTAGCAGGGTGTCGTCGCTGGGCGCGGACACTGCGGCGCCCGCGACGTCCTTCTGGGGGATCGAGGGGTAGATCTCGGCCAGGACGCCGCTCAGGGCTTCGGCTCCGTCGGCAGCCGAATGGAACTCGGTGCCGACTCGACGGATCGGCCAGAAGGCTTCTGGTGCCAGGAGAATCGCCAGCATGGCGGTGGCCAGTGGCATCATGCCGTAGGCCAGGCGGAGGCCGACGGTGACCGCGACGAGCGCTACGGAGATGGTGGCCAGCAGCTCGAGAGCGGCGGAGCTCATGAATGCCAGCCGCAACGTCTTCATCGTGGCAAGCCGGTGCCGCCCGCTCACCGTGGCGATCGCGTCCACCTGGGCCTCGGCGCGACCGTACGACGCGAGGGTGGGCAGACCCCGCATCACGTCCAGGAAATGGCCGGACAACGCGGACAGCGATCGCCATCGACGCTGGGTTGACTCCTGGGTGGTGCGACCGATGAGAGCCGCGAAGACGGGGAGCAGCGGGACGGTGAACGCGACGATCAGGGCGCTGGGCCAGTCGACGAACGCCAGGGTGCCGATGGCCAGCAGGGGCAGAAAGGCGCCGGAGACCAGGGCAGGGAGGTAGCGGGCGACATACGGCTCGATGCTTGTCATCCCCTGGGTTGCAAGGGCCTGGGCGCGTCCTGCCTCAGGGCGCGAGTCGGCGTCCCTGGTCAGCCACGCACCGATCAGACGCTCGCGTAGGACGGTCGAGACCCGCAGCCCGGCCCAGGTTCCGACCAGCTCCGTCGCCGCCGCCAGCGAGGCGCGAACGATGAACAGGCTCACGAGCCACACGCTGGCCGCCAGAATCGGCCGGCCCTCGACCACGGCGACGACCAGGGTGGTCACTGAGAACGCGAGTGCGATCGTCGCCAGGCCCTGGAAGACACCGATCGCCCCGAGGGCCAGCACCGGCAACCTTGTCGCGGGGACCTCAGTGAGCAGTCGGGAGTCGAAGGGTCGGGTCAATGCGGTGTGCTCACGCTGGTCGCCGGGATGTGGCGGGTGCCGATCCGCCTGCGGAACGTCCAGTAGGTCCACGACGTGTACAGCAGGACGATGGGCGTGAAGATCGCGGCGACCCAGGTCATGATCGTCAGGGTGAGGTGCGTGCTGCTCGCGTTCGTGGTCGTGAGCGAGAACGCCGGGTTGGTCGTGGAGGGCATCACGTCAGGGAAGAGGGCCAGGAAGAGGGTGGCCACCGCGGCTGCGATCGCGACGAACGTCCCGATGAACGCCCATCCTTCGCGATCACGGAACGCGGCGAACAGACCCGCCAACAAGGCGACTGCTGCCACCACGGCGGCGATCCACGACGCGATCGAGCCGGTCGAGACGTTGATGCTGACAAGCAGCACCACAGCCAGCACAGCAGCCACGGCACCGGTCTTGAGCGACAGCGCACGTGCCTCGTGCCTGATGTCGCCCTCGGTCTTGAGCGCGATGAAGATAGCGCCGTGGGTCAGGAAGAGCGCCACGGTCGTCAGCCCACCCAGTAGCCCGACCGGGTTGAGGAGGGTGAACAGGTTGCCGGTGTACTCCTTCTGAGCATCGATCGGCAGACCCATCACCACGTTTGTCAGCGCGACTCCCCATAGCAGGGCCGGGAACGCCGAGCCGAGGAAGATGGCGTAGTCCCAGCGTGTGCGCCAGGCCGGGTCGTCCGTCTTGCCCCGGTAGTCGAAGCCGAGCGCCCGCACGATCAGCGCGACCAGGATGATCAGCAGCGGCAGGTAGAGACCGCTGAACATCGTGGCGTACCAGTGCGGGAAGGCTGCGAAGGTCGCACCGCCGGCCGTGAGCAGCCACACCTCGTTGCCGTCCCAAACCGGTCCGATGGTGTTCAGCATCACCCGCTTTCGCACTTCGCCCTGCTCGCCGCGACCCAGGACCGGCATCAGCATGCCGACCCCGAAGTCGAAGCCCTCCAGGACGAAGTAGCCGGTCCACAGGACTGCGATCAGGATGAACCAGACGGTGGTGAGCTCCATGATGTCCCTCTGTGTTCTCGGTGGTTCTCAGTGGTTCTCGGTGGCTAGATGACTTCGGGCGACGGTCGCTGGTGTGGTGGTTGTCAGTAGGCGAAGACGAGGGGAGCGTTCTCGTCCCGATCGGCAGGGTCAACGGGTTCCTCGAAGTCCGCAGCCCCGACTGCGATATACCGAAGCAACAGCTTGATCTCGATGACGGCCAGCGCGGCATACAGCAGGGTGAGGGTGATCAGCGAGGTCCAGACCTCGCCGGCGGAGACGGTCGGGGAGACGCCGCTCATGGTCGTCATGACGCCGAAGACAATCCACGGTTGTCGGCCCGCCTCGGTGAAGATCCAGCCAAAGCTGTTGGCGAACAACGGAAGCAGCGGAGTGGCCAGGACCACCCAGAGCCACAGGCGGTGGCGGGGGATCCGGTCTCGGCGAGTTGACCACAGCACGGCGATGGCGATCAGGGCGCCGACCATCCCGAGCCCGATCATGATCCGGAACGACCAGTAGGTCAGTGGGATGGTCGGGGTGTAGCTCTGGCTGAACACGCGAGACGTGGCGTCCGCGCCATACTGCTTCTGGTACTTGGCCTTGATCTCGTTGATGCCCTCAACGGAGCCGTTGAAGCGTCCGGTGGCCAGGAAGCTGAGCAGGCCGGGCACCTTGACAGCGAACTTCTCCTGGCTTCCGTCCAGCGAGCCGACGGTGAACAGCGAGAACGGCGCATTGCTGCCCTCGGAGTAGTACAGCGCCTCGGCGGCGGCCATCTTCATGGGCTGGACCTCGGTCATGACCTTGCCTTGGAGGTCTCCCGAGATGACGACGCCGAGCGCTGAGACGAGGGTGAACCAGGCGCCGACTCGAGTGGCCTTCCGGTACATGCTGGCGTTCTTGCCGACGTCCGGCTTGCGCAGGTGCCACAGGCCAACGGCCATGACGAAAGCGCCACCGACCATGTAGGCGCTGGTAATGGTGTGCGGGAAAGTCACCATCTGGACCTTGTTGGTGAGCACGGCGACGAAGTCGGTCAGTTCAGCCCGGCCGGTCAACGGGTTGAAGCGGTAGCCCACAGGGTGCTGCATCCAGGAGTTGGCGGCCAGGATGAAGTACGCCGACAGCAGGGTTCCGACGGCCACGAGCCACATGCAGGCGGCGTGCAGCTTGGGCGGGAGCTTGTCCCACCCGAAGATCCAAAGGCCGAGGAAGGTGGACTCGAGGAAAAACGCAAGCAGAGCCTCGATGGCCAGCGGTGCTCCGAAGATGTCGCCGACGAAGCGCGAGTAGTCGCTCCAGTTCATCCCGAACTGGAACTCCTGGACGATGCCGGTGACCAGGCCGAGGGCAAAGTTGATGGTGAAGAGCTTGCCGAAGAACTTGGTGAGCCGCAGCATCTCGGGGTTGCGATGACGCAGCCAGGCGGTCTCGAAGCCCGCGACGATCACTGAGAGACCGATCGTGACAGGGACGAAGAAGAAGTGGTAGATGGTCACGATGGCGAACTGCCATCTGGCGATGTCCACGGCGTCCATGGGGCTCCCTCAATCCACTGGTAACTTCGGGTGAAGGAGAGTGTACGAGTCCCCCGGGGTGGGTTCCACGCCCTGCGGTAGTGATGTCGCGCACCAGCGCGCCGCCGGACGCCGTCCCTCCCGGGGATCATGCCGGGAATCCTGCTCGGGAAGGACGGGTATGATGAATGCGGTCCGCCTGATCGGGTGGGAGTCAGGCTTGTGTGGACGGAGAACCTATGCATTGGTGCTGGAGAGCACTCAGTGCTGCCTCTGTCGCCGCCGTCCTCCTGGTCGCTCTTGCCATGCTGCTCTTCACCCCGGGCCCCGCGATCGCCGGGCAGTCGCAGACCGTCTGGCATCCGAACCCGGGTGACCCAGCGGCTCTGACGCGCATCTATGACCGTAATGAGCGCACCATGAAAGCCGCCGGGACGCCGTTTGCGAAGTGGACCGGGCACGGCCGTCATTTCCTGGGATTCGACCCGCGAGGCAATGGCCGGGTGGTCGAGGTCTTCGGAGATCTGGGGGCAGCCGATCGAATTGCCGTGCTGGTGCCCGGGGTCTCCACCACAGCCGACAACTACGACACCGGCCTTGATGATGTTCGCGACCGCGCCCCGGCCGTGCAGGCGCATGCCTTGTATGACGCCACCCGCGCTGCGGCCCCGGGTCAGCGCGTCGCCGTGATCGCCTGGCTCGGATATGACGCGCCGCAGGGTGTCGGGCGAACGGCCGCTCGTGAGGAGCTCGCGCGAGCCGGTGCCACCGCCCTGGACGGATTCACAGCGGACCTGGCGATCATGCGCCCGAAGGCGAGAGTCACGCTGATCGGCCACAGCTACGGCTCGGTGGTTACCGGCCTGGCCGCCGCCAGTCTGCCACCGCAGGTGAAGGACCTGGTCGCAGTGGGCAGCCCTGGTATGGGCGTCTCGCGGGCTGCCGACCTGCACACCTCGGCGCGCGTGTGGGCAGGCCAGTCAGCCCAGGACTGGATCGACTGGGTGCCTGCATTCCGGGTGTGGGGTGCCGGGCACGGTCCCCTGCCCACCACCGCCGGCTTCGGCGGCCGGGTGTTCGGCACCAGCGGGGTCATCGACCATGACCACTACCTGGCGCCGGGCACGCAGTCCCTGGGCAACATCGTCGAGATCGTTCTCGGACGCGCCTCCCTGGTCACCGGGCCAACGTCCCCGGCCCTGACGGCTCAGGCGTCCGGGTAGCCGTTCGGGTTCTGCGACTGCCAGCGCCAGGAGTCGGCGCACATCTCGTCGATGGTGCGGGTTGCGGTCCAGCCGAGCTCCGCATTCGCCCGGCCGGGGTCGGCATACGAGGCTGCGATGTCTCCACCACGACGCCCGACGACCTCAAAGGGCAGTGCCCGGCCCACCGCACGTTCGAACGCATGCAGCATCTCGAACACGCTGGTGCCCTTCCCGGTGCCGAGGTTCCAGGTGTTGACAACCCGGTCGGTCGAGACGAGCCGGGCCAACGCAGCGACGTGACCGGCCGCGAGGTCCTCCACATGGATGTAGTCGCGCAGCGGGGTGCCGTCCGGCGTGTCATAGTCATCGCCAAAGATTCGCAGCTTCTCGAGGCGACCCACGGCGACCTGGCAGATGTACGGCAGCAGGTTGTTCGGCTCGCCGGCGGGATCCTCTCCGATGGTCCCGGAGCGATGGGCGCCGACCGGGTTGAAGTAGCGCATCAGTGCGATCCGCCAGTCCGGGCGAGTCGCGGCGACATCGCCGAGGATCTGCTCGATCATCACCTTGGTCCAGCCGTAGGGGTTGGTCGCTGAGGTGGGGAAGTCCTCCTTCATCGGAACTGCGGCGTTCGCGCCGTACACCGTTGCGGATGAGGAGAACACGAGATTGCTGACGCCGTGACGCGCCATGGCGCGGACCAGTGAGAACGTCGAGCCGAGGTTGTTCTCGTAGTACTCCAGCGGCTTTTCGACGCTCTCGCCGACAGCCTTGTGCCCGGCGAAGTGGATGACGGCATCAATCTGCTCATCCCCAAAGAGGCGGTCGGTCCTCTCTGCGTCACGCAGGTCGAACGCGTGGACGCGCACCTGCTTGCCGGTGATCGACTCGAGCCGGTTGATCACCGTCGGCTTGGAGTTGCCGAAGTTGTCCACGATCAGGACATCGTGGCCGGCGGCAAGCAGCTGGATTACCGTGTGCGAGCCGATGAAACCGGCTCCACCGGTGACGAGAACATGCATGTGGCCAGCGTATGCCGCGGCAGGGCCCCCGTTGTCGGTGACCGGATCCCGTGCTCTCATGGAGTGTGAACAGGGTGCGACCTTCGCTGGCCGCGGTTGAGTGCGTGGTGACTCCTGACGGGGAGCACAACATCTGGTTCGTCGGTGACGACGCCGAGTGTGCCGTGATCGATCCGGTAGGTGCGGTGGGAGACCTTCTTGGCCGCTGTGATGCCCGGCGGCTTCGCGCCATCCTGTGGACAAGCCTGCGACCCGATTCCGTGGGGACCGCAATCTCGTTGGCCGACCACACCGGTGCTGTCACGTACCTGCATACCGACGATCTCGTCATCTGGCGACAGGCCGAGTCAGAGCGGCGACCGCAGAGCTCCGTCCCGCAGGGACTGGTGCTCAACATCGGTGGCGTCAGGCTGGAGTCGATCCAGACGCCCGGGATCACCGCCGGCTCCCTTTCCTGGTATGTCCCCGCGTTGTCCGTGGTCTTCACCGGCGAGACGCTTGGCGTGCATGGTTCGGGCGGTGCAGGCCTTCCCCTGTCCAACCGGTCGAGGCTGATGGCCTCGATCCGCACAGGGCTGTTCTCGCTACCGTCCCAGACGGTGGTCCACCCCGGCCGTGGCGTCGACACCCGCATCGGCACCCAACGCTGGGACCCCAGGTTCTGGAGCTAGCCAAACCTAGGGACCGTGCAGCTGGGAACCGGCCAAACCTAGGGACGGTGTGGAGGAAACCTGTCGAGGTCATCAACGAGCGTGTAAGAAAGGGAGCGAAGCGACTCTGCGCCGTCGCCGTCAGCTGTCACCCAGGGATAATTATTGACTTCCCAGTGGTGCCGCGGCTCTCCAGGTCCTCGTGTGCCTGTCCAGCCTGATCCAGCGTGTACCGGGCACCGATGCGTACTGACAGCTCGCCCGACGCGACCCAAGCGAACACCTCGCGGGAGCGCTCGAGTAGCTCCTCGCGGGCCGCGACATAATGCGTGAGCGTGGGTCGGGTGAAGAAGAGCGACCCCTTGGCCGATAGCAGCAGCGGATCCACCGGAGCCACTTTGCCGCTCGCGGCTCCGTAGAGCACGAACATTCCACGAGGGCGCAGGCTGTTGATGCTGCCCTCGAAAGTTGCCTGTCCGACGCCGTCATACACCACGTCGACACCTCGGGTGTCGGTGAGCCGCGAGACCTCGGAAGCGACGTCCTCCCGGTCATACCGGATCACCTCTGCGGCACCTGCCTCGACGGCAAGAGCTGCCTTGCCCGCCGTCGATGTCGTCGCGATCACGCGCACGCTCCGAGCCGACAGCACCTGGGTCAGCAGGAGCCCGACCCCACCGGCCGCCGCATGCACCAACGCGGTCTGCCCGGATCGCGCCGGATATGTCGAGCGGGTCAGGTAATGAGCGGTCAGCCCCTGGAGAAGAACCGCGCCTGCAGTCTCGTCGTCGATGCCGGCGGGGACCGGGACCGCTCGGGCTGCCGGCACGATGACCTGTTGGGCATATCCGGCGCCGGAGACCATCGCCCACGCGACGTGGTCACCAAGCGCACAGCCGGTCACACCGTTGCCGACTGCGCTGACGACACCGGCACCCTCGGAGCCGACGATGAACGGGGTCGGGAGCGGGTATGCGCCGGTCCGGAAGTAGACGTCGATGAAGTTGACCCCAGCGGCGGCCACGTCGACGCGCAGCTCACCCGGGCCGGGGTTGGGGGAGGGAAGGTCCTCGGTCGTCAGCGCCTCGGGGCCGCCGGTCTGATGGACGAGTACTGCACGCATGCGTGCCTCCTACTTGGACTGGGCAGCGGTGGGCGCCTTTGGCCGGGCCCTCGTTACCTGAGCAGCCTATGACCTCAAAGCTGACATGAGTCAGGGGTTGTGCAAAGCGTTAGTGGTGGCTAACGTATTTCCATGCCCGACATCCTCTCAGTTGCGGCCGAGCCCACGAGGCGCCGGATCCTGCAGCTACTGGTGTCGGGGCCGCGCACGGTCAACGATCTGGCCGCAAACTTCACAGTGACCCGTTCGGCGATCTCACAGCATCTCGGCGTGCTTACCGGGGCTGGGCTGGTCGTCAGCCGCAAGGAGGGCAGGCGACGTATCTACAGCGAGGTTCCCTCCGGAATGGCTCAGCTGCGCATGGAGCTGGAGCGGTTCTGGACAACCGAGCTCGACCTCCTGGTCGCGGATGCGACCGCACTCACGTCTGATCGACGACCCACAGATTCCTAGAGGAGAACCAGAATGCTTGCAGAGAAGACCGTCCTACTGCCGGTGTCGACCGACGAGGCCTTCGCCCTGATCACCGAACCCGACCGGCTGCGTCGCTGGAAGACGGTGTCGGCCCGGGTTGACCTGCGTGCGGGCGGTCAGTACCGCTGGACCGTGATCCCGGGCCACGTGGCGGCCGGAACGTTCATCGAGGTCGACCCCGGCCGGCGGATCGTGTTCGGGTGGGGCTGGGAAGGCGCCCCGGACCTCGGCCCGGACGCCTCGACGGTGACTATCACGGTCGAACCCGCCGAGGGTGGCACCATGGTTCGCCTGGTGCACGACGGCCTGACCCAAGAGCAGGCGGTGAGCCACCTTGAGGGCTGGAACCACTTCTTCGCACGTCTGGAAAGGGCCGCCTCCACCGGTGATGCGGGCCCTGACGAGTGGGCCGCTGCGCCGGCTGACCTCAACGCGCTCACGTCGGCGGACGCCACGTTGGCTGTGTGCCAGAACGTTCTGCGCGGGATCCGCGAGGGCGACGTCGACCTGCCGACCCCATGTAGCGACTTCACGATCGGCCAGCTCACCGACCACCTGATCGGCTCGATGGCGAGCCTTGGCGGTATGGCGGGAGCCGACGTGATCTCGACAGACGCTGGCACGCTGGAGTCGCGGGTGGCCTTTGCGGCTCAGCAGGCGCTGGAGGCTTGGCATCGGCGGGGACTCAAGGGCACCGTGAAGCGGGGCGAGCGGGACATGCCTGCTGACCTTGCGGCGAGCATCCTGTCGGTGGAGCTCCTCGTGCATGCCTGGGACTTTGCGGTCGCTACCGAGCAGCAGGTCGCTGTGTCCGACGAGGTCAGCAACTACGTCCTCGACCTGGCCCAGCGGGTCATCTCTCCGCGAGCTCGCCAGGGCGGGTCCTTCGCCGACGCTGTCGAAGTTGGACCCGACGCGGACATCCTCAAACGTCTTGTCGCCTTCACAGGTCGAGCCGCGGCCTGAGAAGTTCCATCCAGCACAACCGAAAGGAGCATGAAATGGCAAAGTTCATCCTGTTGTACAAGGGCCCTGCTACTCCGATGGAGGACTTCACCCCAGAGCAGGGGGAGCAGATCATGCAGGAGTGGAACTCCTGGATGGGGAAGGTCGGCAGTGCTGTACTCGATGCCGGCGCGCCCTTCACCGGAGGCACCGGCGTTGCGGGCGACGGTTCGACGACCAGCGCCAGTGACCTGAACGGCTACACGGTCGTCGAGGCCGCCGACATCAACGAGGCCAAGGTCCTTTGTGACGGCCACCCGTTCCTCAGCGACGGTACGGCGAAGTTCGTGGTCGAGATCTACGAGCTTGGCCAGATGTAGCCCGAAGGAACGAACCGAGATCACCACAACTGGTGAAATCACTGCCGGCAGGCCTGCCCAGCCAGGCCTGCCGGCGCCTGGCGACACACTAGGTTGGGGGTTAGTCGCCGTCGGGGAGGACCGCGTTCAGGATCATCGACACGATGGTGATGATGATCGAGCCAAGCACTGCGTCCCAGAAGAAATGATCGACGTGAAAGTCGAGGCTGAACTGGCCGGCGAACCACGAGGTCAGCTGCAGCATCGCCGCATTCACGATCAGGACGAACAGCCCGAGCGTCAGGATGATGACCGGCAGCGACAGGATGGTCATGACCGGTTTGATCAGGGCATTGATCACGCCGAAGATCACGGCGACCCACAGGACCGTCACCAGCTGACTGCTGGTCGAGGCGCGGTTCTGTGCTAGCTGAATGCCCTGCACCAGATAGGCGGCTACCCACAGGGCGACGCCGTTGACAAGGACCTTGATGGCGAATGACTTCATTGACACATCGTGGCATGCGGGCGCCGCTTGGTGGTCAGACGTCGGGCCATACAGTGCTGACATGAGCAGTGCTGACATGGGCCCGACCGTCCGACTTCGCGAAGCGCTGGCTGCCGTCCCCGCCTACAAACCCGGGAAGCCAGCAGTCCTGCGCGAGGGGGTCACGGCATACAAGATCAGTAGCAACGAGAACCCCTACCCGCCGTTGCCCAGCGTCCTGCGGGTCGTCGCGGACGCCGCCATGGAGATGAACCGCTACCCGGACATGGCCGTCACCGCACTGACCGATGCACTGGCGCAACGCCTCGGCGTGCCGCCTGAGCACATCGCCACCGGCACCGGCAGCGTGGGTGTGCTGGGTCAGATCATCGCCGCCACCTGCGACCAGGGCGATGAGGTCATCTATGCCTGGCGTTCGTTCGAGGCGTATCCGATCGTCGTGGCGATCGCGGGCGCCGTCTCGGTCCAGGTCCCGCTCGACTCCGACGCCCGGCACGACTTCGCCGCGATGGCGGCCGCGATCACCTCACGTACCCGGCTGATCCTGATCTGCACGCCCAACAACCCCACCGGACCGGTTGTTCACCGGGATGAGCTCGACGCGTTCCTGGATACGGTTCCCGGGGACATCCTGGTGGTCATCGACGAGGCCTACGTCGAGTTCGTCACCGACGACCGGGCTCCCGACTCACTCTCGACGTATGCCGCGCGGTCGAATGTCGCGGTCCTGCGTACCTTCAGCAAGGCCTACGGACTGGCAGGGCTTCGAGTGGGTTATGCCGTTGCCCACGAGCCGGTGGCCCAGGCCCTGCGCAAGACCGCGATGCCCTTCGGTGTGAGCACCATCGGCCAACGGGCGGCGATCGCCAGCCTCGACGCGTTCGACGAGCTGAAGGAGCGGGTTGACGCCCTGGTCGCCGAACGC
>Ga0302322_100004390_pt1 | contig 12240 bp, 12 predicted proteins | sample Fen_T0_2_FD_203757 | JGI IMG/M metagenome (GOLD analysis project Ga0302322, IMG submission 203757) | Peat permafrost microbial communities from Stordalen Mire near Abisko, Sweden - Fen_T0_2 | ecosystem: Environmental > Terrestrial > Soil > Wetlands > Permafrost | place: Sweden: Abisko...
GCCGCGACAGGCGCGTGATGGCGAATGCGCCGCTGCCCGTGACGAGCGCGATGGGCGTGGGGCGCGACCCCGCCGGCAGCTTCGCCCGCGGGATGAACAGCGTGTCGTAGCGTCCCGGCCGCGAGCGGATCCCCAGGCAGTTGCCGCCGTTGATCACCGGGCCGCCGTCCGGTCGTGACCTCGACGCGGCGAGGGCCTCGTGCATCCGATCGGCATACACGCCGCCGCCGGTCTTTTCCTCGAGCCCGCCCGGGATCACGATCAGCGACGCGGCGAGGTCGCGCTCGACGGCCTCCGACACGAACGCCGGGGTCGCGGCGGCGGGCAGGACCACGACGAGCAGGTCGACGCGGCCGGGCATCGACGCCAGGTCCGGCACGCAGCGCACGCCGTCGAGGTCGGCTGTGCCGGGCTTGATGACCGTGATGGCCGCGGGGTCGAAGCCCTCTCGCAGCACGTTCTGGAGGATCACGCGGCCCGGGTTCATCCCCGACGACACCCCGACGATGGCGATCGACCGCGGGGCGAGCAGGCGGGCGACCGCGGCGGCGGGCCGTGGGGCGCGCACCGGCCGCAGGCCGTCGGCAAGACGAACAAGCACGTCGAGCGCGACGAGGCCGTCGGGCGTGACCGCGGCGGGGTTGATCTCGACCTCGAGCAGCTCGTCGGGCGCCAGCGGCGCGAGCGCGAGGAGCCGGCGGACGGCATCTGCGAGACGGTCCGGCGCGAGTCGGGGCGGCTGGCCGCGGACCGGCCGCGTTGCGAGCCTGACGGCCGTCGCGTCGGCCAGCACGGAGGTGAGGCGATCGGGCGGGGTCAAGGCGGGCGAGGCGATCGCGAGCTCCCGGCCGGGGCGCAAGTCCGCAGCGAGGATCTCCGTCGCGATCCCGCCAGCGCCCACCGCGGCGATGGGCCCGAGGTCGTCGGTCCAGCGGAACGAGAGCAGCAGCTCGCCACCGGGATCGCGCTCGTGTGGGATCAGCCGGGCGATCGTGAACCCGGCAGCCGGCACCGGGAGCCGGGCCCCCATGGCTGCAATCGCGGATCGCACTGCATCGGGCGCCCGGTCAACGAACGCGACGCCGCCCGCCTCGGTCTTGTGGGCGAGCCCGGTCGCGACGGCCTTCACGACCACACGCTCGCCGCCGATGCCGTCGAGGCACGTCTGGTCGACCTGCTCCGGCACCTCGACGTATCGCCACGCCGGGACCGCGATCCCGAGTGCCTGGAGCAGCGCCAGACCCTCGGGCTCCAGGAGCGCCCTGCGCCCAGCCGAGCGGGCGACGGCGAGGATGCGGCGGATCGCGTCGAGGTCTGGCTCGGTCACTCGGGTAGGGTGCGCCGAGGTGCGACGGCGTCGCAAGTCCGTCCGGCACGGGCCGCCGACCGGCCGACGACGCGCCTATCGGCGGCGCGCCACCACCTCGATGAGATGGATGTGGTGCGGGTCGCCGAGCGCCATCTTGCCGTCCTCCTCGCGCTCGAACCACGACTCGATCTCGAACCCGGCGAGGTGGGCGCGGATCGCGTCCGGCGAGGGACAGGTGTACGAGGGGTCGGATGCCGCCTCGTCGCGGTCGCCGTACAGCAGCCCGGCGAACCGGCCGCCCGAGCGAACAGCCCCCGCGATCCGGGCGAAGACGGCGGCGTAGTCCGCGGTCGAGAGGAACTGCAGGCTCACGCTCGCCACCACCAGGTCGCACGGGGGCAGCGCGACAGTCGCGAGGTCGGCGACGACGCCCTCGAGGCGCACACGATCGGCTTGGGGCGTTGCAGCCTTGACGGCCTCGATCGCCGCGGCCTCGGCGTCCACTGCCAGCACGCGCCAGCCGCGGCGCAGCAGCTCGCGCGTGTCGCGCCCGGCGCCGCAGCCGAGGTCCACCGCGAGGAGCGGCGGGGCCTCGGGCCCGACCTGCGCCGCGAAGCGCTCGGCTGCGTCGATCGTGGTGCCCCATGCGGGTCGATCCACGGTCGCCGCGTAGTAGTCGGGCCAGTGCGTGTCCGGCATCACGGAGCCCTTGTGCGGCTCAGCCGGCCAGCAGCGCCCGGACCTCGGGCAGCCGGTCGATCGTCTCGGCGTCGTACGGGTGGCGCATGTCCACCAGGATGTGCCGGAAGCCCGCCGCCACGTAGGGACGCAGCCGGTCCGCCACCGACGCCGGCGTCCCGCAGAGGTCGCCCGCCGCGTCCTCGTCAGATGCGGTCGAGCCGTTCGCCGCGCGCTGCGCCGCGAGGACGCGCTCCGCCTCGGCGGCATCGTCGCGCAGGAGCACGTCGACTGTCACGGTCCGCTCGATCGCCTCGGGGTCGCGCCCGATGTCCGCGCAGTGGCGCCGCAGGTTCGCGTCGTGCTCCGTCACCTCGGCCAGCGTGCCGCCGGTATTCCACATGTCGGCGTACAGCGCGGTGGTGCGGAGCGTCTTCTTGGGTCCCGAGCCGCCGATCAGGATCGGCAGGCGCGTCTGCACCGGGCGGGGCTCGCAGAGGGCGTCGGCGAGCTGGTAGAAGCGGCCCTCGTGGCGCGCGATGCGCTCCCCGTCAAGCAGCCGGCGGCTGAGCATGACCGCCTCGTCGAGCGCGTCGAGCCGCTCGCCGAACCCGGAGCGGAAGTCGATCCCGAAGGCGTCATGCTCGCGCTCGAACCACGCGCCGCCGAGGCCGAGGATGGCACGACCGCCAGAGAGCTGGTCGAGCGTCGTCGCCATCTTCACCGTGAGCCCGGGATTGCGGAATGTGTTGGCACCCACCATGAGACCGAGCGTCGCGCGCCACGTCACCTGCGACAGCGCGGCGAGCGTTGTCCAGCCCTCGAGGATGGGCTGCTCCGACGGGCCCACGATGGCGTTGAGGTGGTCCCACGTCCAGATCGAGTCGAGCCCGGCGCGGTCGACGCGGGCCGCGGCGTCGCGGAGGTCCGACCACACGGGGGTCTGGGGCCAGAGCAGCGCTCCGATGCGCAGGGGGCGGACGGGCATGGTGACCTCTCGAGTGGGCGGGGCTCGGCAGCGAGGCGTCGAGCGTATCGCGCGTCGAGGCGCGGCGGGCGCGTCGGGCGCGACGGGCCGGCGACGGCGCTGGTCGGCGAGCCCAGTCGTGCAGGTCGAGTAGATTCGCCGCGTGGATCCCATCGACTGGTTTGGCGAGGACATCGCCGCCACCTACGACGACGATGCTGCGATCTCGCAGCCGGACGTTCTCGGTCCGCAGCTCGACGTGCTCGAGGAGCTCGCCGGCGGCGGTCCGGTGCTCGAGTTCGCCATCGGCACCGGACGGGTCGGACTGCCGCTCGCCGGGCGCGGTCTGCGCGTGGCCGGGATTGAACTCTCTTCGGCCATGGTTGCGCGGCTGCGGGCCAAGCCAGGCGGGGACGAGGCGTCGATCCCCGTCGTGATCGGCGACATGGCGACCGCGCGGGTACCGGGTTCCGGCTCGTTCGGCCTGGTCTATCTCGTGTTCAACACCCTGATGAACCTCACCACCCAGGAGGCGCAGGTCGCCTGCTTCGAGAACGCGGCGGCGCACCTCGCCCCCGGGGGCCACTTCGTCGTCGAGCTGCCCGTGCCGGGCCTCCGGAGACTTCCCGCCAACGAGCGGTTCGTGGTGTTCGACCAGAGCGAGACCCACGTCGGGATCGACGAGTACGACGTCGCCACGCAGCGCCAGTGGTCCCACCACATCGACTTCCTCCCGGACGGCCGGGTGCGTCGAACCTCGCCCCCGTTCCGCTACGCCTGGCCCGCCGAGCTCGACCTCATGGCCCGCCTCGCAGGGTTGCGCCTCGTGCACCGCTGGAGCGACTGGGATCGGTCCGCGTACACGAGCGAGAGCACCCGACACGTGTCCGCGTGGCAGAGGTCCGAAGCCGGGCAGTCCTAGGGCATCGCAACCGCAGTTCCTGACAGTCCTAGGCAGGAATCCAGTACGATGGCGGGGTCATGCGTGCCAGCCGCCTCGTCAGCATCCTCCTGCTCCTCCAGGCGCGTGGCCACAGGACGGCCGCCGAGATCGCCGACGAGCTCGAGGTCAGCGTCCGGACTGTCTACCGCGATGTCCAGGCACTCGCCGAATCGGGCGTGCCCATCTATGCCGAGCGCGGGCCGGGCGGCGGCGTGCGACTGGTTGACGGGTACCGGACACGGCTGACCGGCCTGACGACCGACGAGGCCGAGGCGTTGTTCCTGTCGGGCGTCCCGGGTCCCGCTGCGGAGCTCGGGCTTGGCACCGTTGTGGCGGCCGCCCGCCTCAAGGTGCTCGCAGCGCTCCCGCCCGAGCTGCGGACCCGGGCCGGGCGGGTGGCCGAGCGGTTCCACCTCGACGCGCCGGGCTGGTGGCAGCAGGCGGACCCGGTGCCGTGTCTCGGCGAGCTGGCGAACGCGGTCTGGGAGACGCGCTCCGTGCACGTGCGGTATCGACGGGACGACCGTGTTGAGCGTCGTCCGCTCGACCCGCTGGGCCTCGTCCTGAAAGGCGGCGTCTGGTATCTGGTGGCGGGCTCCAAGGGTGAGCCCCGGACGTTCCGCGTGTCACGCGTCGAGGCGATCGAGGTCGGCGAGCGCTTCGAGCGCCCCGACGGGTTTGACCTCGCAGGGTTCTGGAGCGCGTCCACTGCACGGTTCGAGGCCGAGATGCCCAGCGTTGCGATCACCATCCGGGTGGACCCGGCGGCACTTCCGTCGCTCGAGCGCGCGATCGGGCGGGCGGCGGCCGCGACGCTCGTGGTGCCGAACCACGCAGACCCAGACGGCTGGCTCCGTGTTCGCTTCCGACACGAATCGCTGGGGGCCGCCTTCTACGACCTCCTGCCCCGACTGAGAACGGTCGAGGTGCTGGCGCCGCCAGAGCTCCGCGAGCAGTTTGCGGCGGCAGGGCAGGCACTGGTCGCGAGGTATGAGGCGCAGGCGACACGGTCATCGACGCCGCGCCGCCTGGCCGCCGGCTAGGGGTTCAGCCCGCACTCGCCCTCGCGGGCGGACATGCGCCACACGGGCGCTCGGCGTGGGCGGTGTGGTTATGGGCCAGGACCGCCGGGGCCGGCTGGACGGCCTTCGCCGCCATTGCCTCCCGCCGGTTGCCCTGGTCTCGGAGCCGGCGCTGGATCGCCCGCTCGCGCTCTTCAGCGACGATCTGGGCGGTCAGGACGTGCAGCATCTCGCTCCTCCTCGGTGCGTCTCTCTAGAGTCACAAGGTAGCGCTTGATACTGTCAGTTCGTGTCAGGATTACGCCCGGAGATGCGCTGAGGTTCCGCATGGGGCCGGACCGCTGTTCACAGGCCGTTGACGTAGGCCCGATACGATGAACGCATGATCCCGCCCACGATCCGCAACTGGCTCATCGACATGGACGGCGTGCTGGTCCACGAGGAGACCGCCATCCCGGGCGCCGACGCGTTCCTCGCCCGCCTCGGCGAGCTGGGCATGCGGTTCCTGGTCATGACCAACAACTCCATCTACACGCCGCGCGACCTCTCGGCTCGGCTGCGCGCCAGCGGCCTCGAGGTGCCCGAGACGGCCATCTGGACCTCGGCGCTCGCGACCGCGCGCTTCCTGCGGCGCCAGCGCCCCGGCGGCTCGGCGTTCGTCATCGGCGAGGCGGGCCTCACGACGGCGCTCCACGATGCCGGCTACACGCTCACCGAGCGCGACCCCGACTACGTGGTCCTCGGCGAGACGCGCTCATACAGCTTCGAGCGCGTGACCCGCGCTGTCCGGCTCGTGGCCGACGGTGCGCGGTTCATCGCGACGAACCCCGACGCGTCCGGGCCGACCAAGGATGGCCCCGTCCCCGCGACGGGCGCGGTGGCCGCGATGATCTCCACGGCGACCGGCGTCCAGCCGTATTTCGTGGGCAAGCCCAACCCGCTGATGGTGCGCAGCGCCCTCAACGCGCTCGACGCGCACTCGGAGGTGTCGGGCGTGATCGGCGACCGCATGGACACCGACGTGAAGTCGGGGCTCGAGGCCGGGATGTTCACCGTGCTCGTGCTGACGGGTTCCACGGCGGCGGGCGAGATCGACCGGTATCCGTACCGGCCCTCGATGGTCGCGGCATCGGTCGCCGAACTCGCAGATCAGCTGGAATAGGGGAACGCTATGGGACTCGGCATTGGGCTGCTCTCGGCGCAGCTCCGGCCCGGCGAGACGGACTGGACGCGCGCCTACGACGAGACGATCCGCCTGGCCGTCGAGGCGGAGCGCCTCGGCTTCGACAGCGTCTGGACCACCGAGCACCATTTCGTCGACGACGGGTACATGCCGTCGCTGCTCGTGGTCTCGGCGGCGATCGCGCAGGCCACCTCGCGCATCGGCATCGGCACTGGCGTGATCCTCGCGCCGCTGCACCACCCACTGCGCCTGGCCGAGGATGCGGCCACCGTCCAACTCCTCAGCCACGGGCGCCTGCACCTAGGCCTCGGGCTGGGCTGGTCCGAGACGGAGTTCGCGGGACTGGGCGCCGACCCGCACCGACGCGGCGCCGCGATGGACGAGATCCTCCAGATCCTGCCGCAGGCCTGGAGCGGCCAGCCGTTCACGCACAACGGCTCGGTCTATGCGTTCCCGACGCTGGGCGTCCGGCCGACGCCGCCCACCAAGATCCCGGTGCTCGTCGGCGGTGGCGCGGAGCCCGCCATCCGGCGCGCGGCCCGGCTCGCGGATGGCATCTTCGCCAACGTGCCCGCTGACGCCTTCGTGCAGCAAGTGGGCTGGGTGCTCGACGAGTGCGAGCGCATCGGCCGCGACCCGGCGACGTTCCGCTTCGTCCACTACTCGGTGCTGCTGCCGGGCGCCTCCCGCGAGGACGCGATGGCCAGGTACCGCGACGCCCTCTGGGCGATGCAGTGGAAGTACTCCGACATGGAGGCGTCGACTGCGCGCTCGCTGCCCGCCGCGACGCCGCCGCCGCTGACACGGTCCGACGAGCAGCTCACGCGCGGTCGCGCGACCTACGCCGGCACCCCCGACGAGCTGGTCGAGGCGCTGCTGGACATCCGACGCCGCGCCAGCGTGCCCGTGGAGCTGGTGACGCGCAGCCACCTCCCGCTCCTCGAGTCCGACGCGCAGGCAGAGCTCATGACCCGGCTGGCCGAGGGCGTCGCCCCGCACGTGTGAGGGGGCTCGCACGCGGCCGAGCCCGACGACCCTCGTTGCCGGCGGGGGATCGAGTCTTCGGGTGGCGCCAGGCTCAGCCCCGGGACCGCTCCGCGTCGAGCCGGGCCGGATCCAGGATCACGATCCCGTCGCGGCTGGTCCTCACCAGTTCGTCATTCCGAAGGTCGCGCAGGATCCGGACCACGACCTCGCGTGCCGTGCCCACGGCGTCGGCGAGTTCCTGCTGGCTGACCTTGGCAACCAGCGTGCGACCCTGCGGCCGGTCCGTCGCGAGGTCCAGCAGGTGGCGCACCAGCCGCTGGCGGACGCTGCTGAACATGTTGTCCGGGATCTCGCCGACGAACGCAACCACGCGCTCGCTGAGTTCCGCGAGCATCACGCTCGCGACCTCGATCTCGGTGTCGGCGAGCCGACGGACGGTCAGCGGGCGCAGGGAGAGGATGTCGGTGTCCGTCACGGCCTGGATCGATCCCGGCATCGTGTAGTCGTCGCGGAACAATGACACCAGGCCCAGGAGATCGCCGGCTCGGGCGTAGCGGACGGTCAGGGTCCGTCCGTCCCGGGCGGTCACGAAGATCCGGAGCAGGCCCTCCACGACGAGTTCGAGGTGCGGGCCGGGCTCGCCGGCGCTGCGCAAGATCGCCCCGGCCGGGAGCCGCAGGCGGGCGGCAGCGTCGAGCACTGCGGCGAGCATCGGATCGCCCAGGCCGCGCAAGTTGGACTTGGCGACCGCAGTCTGCAGGAGGTCGCCGCCGCCGCCGGGCACCAGACCGCGCATCGGCGGAGGCTACCACGGCGCTCTGGCCCCGACCTCCGGGGCGTTCGGCGCGGCCGATCAAGCCCGCGTCAGGTGTGGGGCGCTGGGCTGCCCTGAGCCACCGTGTCGGGCGCCTCGGCGAGGAACGCGAGGAGCCGCTCGACATCGCTCTCGGTCGTCGCAATCCCCACCGACGCGCGCACCGCACCGAGCGCCCGACCGGGCAGGAGCCCGCGAAGGTCCTCGTAGCTCGGCTGCCGCCCGAATGCGAACACCCGCTCCATGTCGGCCGCGGTGATGCCACGCGCCGTCTCGCTGCAACCGGGGTTGCAGAAGCACCCGGTGCGGACCGAGATCCTGCGCTCAGCGGCGGCGGCCTCCACGGACCAGAAGTCCACGATGCCGCCCGCCCGGTCGAGCACGTTGAATGGGATGGTCCCGCCCCGGTCGAGCTCATCGGTCGGGCCGTACAGCCTGATCAGCGGCGACCCGTCCCGGTGGCGCAGCGACGCGAGGCCGGCCAGCAGTCGGCGGGTGAGGTGGCGCACGCGTCGGTGGATCACCGGCAGACCGACCGACTCGATGTGCCGCAGCCCGAACTCGATGGCGGGCAGGCTCAGGTAGTCGATGGTGCCGTCCTCGAACCCGACCTCCGCCTCGCCGAGCGTGTGTCGCGGCACGATCACCGAGGCGATCCCGATGGTGCCGCCGGCGTACCAGGGCCGCTCAAGGTGGGCGAGCGCCTCCCGACGCACGACCAGGGAGCCGATCCCGGTCGGGTAGCCGAACACCTTGTACCAGGAGATGGCGACGAAGTCCGGATGCCAGCGCGAGAGGTCCAGGGGGTTGGTGGGCACAAACGCCGACGCGTCCAGCAGGACGTCCCAGCCGCGCTCGTGCGCCAAGCCCACCCAGTCCAGCGGGTGCCGAACGCCCGAGTAGTTCGACTGGGCGGGGAAGGCGAACAGTCCTCGGGCTCGATCCGGAGCGCTCTCAAGCTCGGCGAGCACGTCGCCGGGCTCCGGGCGCAGGTCACCGGGCCGAAGCGGCACGTACGTGACCGAGGCATGGCCGGCGCGAGCGAACTCGCGGATGCCGTTGACCGAGTTGTGGTTGTCGGCGGTGAGCAGCAGTCGGCCGCCGGGCGCAAACGGGTAGGCCTCGCCGACCAGACGCAGCGCCCCGCTCGCATTGGCCGTGAAGATGACGATGTACTCGTCGGGCGAGGCGTTGAGGAACGCGAGGACTGCGCGCCGGGCAGCGTCGGCCAGTCGGGTCGCGGCGCGCGACGTCGGGCTGCCGGAGTGCGGATTGCCGAAGACTCCCGCCCGCAGGAGATCCTGGTGCTGGCGCAGCTGGGACTCGGCGTACAGGCCGCCACCCGTGTAATCGAGGTAGACGTGGTCTTGAGCATCGAGGCGCGCGTACTCGCGGGCGCGGAGGGCGACGACGGCATCGGCATCCCACTCGGCCTCGAGCTCGGGGAGGGGGTCTGCCGGTGATGGGGAGGTCATGGGGCCGCTTTGGCGACCGGGGACGACAAGGGACGTCATTGGCGGATCATCGGCGTCCGGCCACAGCCCGTCAGGAACCGGAGTTCCACCCTCCGCGCGCAGGCTCGCTCGTCACGCCCGTCCTGGGCATCGTCACGCGCCGAAGTCGGTCTCCTTCACCACGCGGCCGTCGCGGGCGACGGTGCGCCAGACACCCACCTGGCGCCCCCGGTCGAACGTCCCGGCCCGCATGAGCGAGCCGTCGGCGCGGTAGAAGCGCCACGCGCCGTGCATGGCGCCGTCGAGGTTCTGCCCCTCGAAGCGCACCTTGCCGTTGGGGTAGTGGTCGATCGAAGGGACCAGGTCGTCGGCCATGCTGACCTCCTCGGGGCTACGCGCGCGCCTGGACCTTCGCCCAGGTGTCCTTGAGCGTGAGAGTCCGGTTGAACACCAGGGCTCCCGGGCGCGAGTCCGCGTCGGCGCAGAAATAGCCCAGACGCTCGAACTGGACGGTCTCGCCCGGGAGGGCGCCAGCCAGCGCCGGCTCGACGAACCCGCGGACGATCCTCTCGGACGCCGGGTTCAGGTCGTCGAGCAGGTCGCGGTCCGCGCCCGGATCCGGACGGACGAACAGATAGTCGTAGAGGCGGATCTCGGCCGGGACCGCGTGGGCCGCCGACACCCAGTGGAGCGTCGCCTTGGGGCGTCGGCCATCGGGCGAGTCGCCGCCGCGTGTGGCCGGGTCGTAGGTGCAGCGCAGCTCAGTGATCCTCCCGTCGGCGTCCTTGACCACCTCGTTGCAGGTGATGAAGTAGGCGTTCCGCAGACGCACCTCGCGCCCGGGCGACAGGCGGAAGAACTTGGGCGCAGGCACCTCCATGAAGTCGTCGCGCTCAATCCACAGCTCGCGGCTGAACTCGACGGGGCGCTCGCCCGCGTCGGGGTTCTCCGGGTTGTTGACGACCTCCATGGTCTCGACGAGGTCGTCGGGGAAGTTGGTGATCACGACCTTGACCGGGTCGACGACGCCGAAGCGCCGCACCGACGTCCGGTTGAGGACCTCGCGGACATGGTGCTCGAGCAGGCCCACCTCATGGGTCGAGTCGGCCTTGGCCACGCCGACCGCGGTCGCGAAGTTGCGGATGCCCTCGGCCGGGAAGCCGCGCCGGCGCAGACCCGAGATGGTGGGCATGCGGGGGTCGTCCCAGCCGCGGACGCGCCCGTCGTTGACGAGCCGGAGCAGGAACCGCTTGGACAGCACGGTGTAGGTGAGGGTGAGCCGGGCGAACTCGTACTGGTGCGGGACGTGGGGAACGGGCAGGTTCTCGATCAGCCAGTCGTAGAGGGGCCGGTGGACCTCGAACTCGAGCGTGCAGATGGAGTGCGTCACGCCCTCGATCGCGTCGCTCTGCCCGTGCGCGTAGTCGTACGTCGGGTAGATGCACCACCTGTCGCCCGTGCGCGGATGGGTCGCGTGCACGATCCGGTAGAGGATGGGGTCCCGCAGGTTGATGTTCGGGGCGGCCATGTCGATCTTCGCGCGCAGGACGCGGGCGCCGTTGGGGAACTCGCCGGCGCGCATCCTCGCGAACAGGTCGAGGCTCTCCTCGACGCTCCGGTCGCGATACGGAGAGTTGGTCCCGGGCTCGGTCAGCGTTCCGCGCGTCTCGCGGATCTCATCGGCCGAGAGGTCGTCGACGAACGCCTTGCCCGCGCGGATCAGGTGGACGGCCCAGTCGTAGAGCTGCTCGAAGTTGTCCGAGGCGTGGAACAGGTTCTCGCCCCAGTCGAACCCCAGCCAGTGGACGTCCGCCTGGATCGAGTCGATGTACTCCTGCTCCTCCTTGACCGGGTTCGTGTCGTCGAAGCGCAGGTTGCACTGCCCGTCGAACTCGTTCGCGATCCCGAAGTTGAGGCAGATCGACTTGGCGTGGCCGATGTGGAGATAGCCGTTTGGCTCAGGCGGGAATCGGGTCACCGGGGCGACGAGCCCCGCGGCGATGTCCGCGGCGACGATGTCCCGGATGAAGTCGCGGTGATCCGCGGTGGGGGCGGCGGTCTCGGCGTTCGGTTCGGTCATGGCGCGGCTCCTGCTACCGGCGGGGGAGGAGTCGCGTCTCGCAAGACGGGCGCACCACACTCCCTGCGGAGTTGGCTGACGCGCCGGGATTCGAACCTCGGCCCTCCCGGCTCAGCACCGGGCGCTCGTCCAAGAGCCACGCATCAGCGACCTGCGGCCAGTCTAGCGCACCGTCCTCGCCCCTTGACACCTCGGGACGATGTATGCGTATACTCCTACTCATATACCAGTACCACAGTAGGAGGCTAGGATGTGGCCGTGCCGAACAAGACCATCTACGTGTCAGACGGGGACCAGCCGCTGTTCACGCGCGCCCAGGAACTCGCCGGCGGCAACCTCTCGTCGGCGATCGCCAAGGCGCTCCGACGCTGGGTGGACACAGCCGAGGGGCTGGACGGGGGTTTCGAGGACATCACGGTCCGGGTCGGCCTCGGCGCCGGGCGCAAGGTTCGCTTCGTCGGCGTGCTGGTCGGGGAGTGGATGGACACCCGGGCCAAGCGAGTGGAGGCCTACCACCTCTACCGCGGGCGCACGGGCAAGTTCGTGGTCCACGTGGAGCGCAGCCCCGACTGGTGGGCGGTCGATGCGGAGGGCAAGCCTGCCGGCTGGCGAGGCTGGGTCGGCGTGGGCGACGTCCGCTATGGCTCGGTCCCCAAGGAGTCGACCCTCGAGGTCGTTGACACGCTTGAACAGCTCCGCGACAAGGTTCCCCTGGAGCTGTTCGAGATGGCTGAGCGCGCCGCTCGTCAGCCGGCCGTCGAGGATCTGGACATCTAGTTCGGCCCTCGAGCCGCACGCCGGAG
>Ga0302322_100004392_pt1 | contig 12237 bp, 11 predicted proteins | sample Fen_T0_2_FD_203757 | JGI IMG/M metagenome (GOLD analysis project Ga0302322, IMG submission 203757) | Peat permafrost microbial communities from Stordalen Mire near Abisko, Sweden - Fen_T0_2 | ecosystem: Environmental > Terrestrial > Soil > Wetlands > Permafrost | place: Sweden: Abisko...
ACTCGATCGGGTTGTTCTCGAATGCTTTCTTAATGCCCTTCGGCCGCCCCGTGGTCCCTGACGAATAAAGCATGTCGTAGCCCGCGACCTCGTCGTTGATCGGCGTGGTCGGCTGCGCGGCGGCCTCCTGGTCCCAGGCGCGGAAGCCGGGCTCGGGCGCCTCCAACATGAAGAACACCGGCTCGCCCGGCGCGCCGGTCATGAGGTTCCGCACCTGCTCGGCGCAATCCGGCGAGGTGATGAAGAGCTTGGCGCCGCAGTCCTTGATGATGTAGGCGATCTCGTCCTTGGTCAGATAGCGACTGATCGCAGTGTAATACAGCCCGCAGCGCTGCGCAGCCCAGGCGATCTCCATGAAGGCGAGCCGGTTTTCCATCAGGAAGGCGATGTGGTCGCCGGCCTTCAGGCCGAGCGCGCGAAACAGCTGCGCGCCCTGGTTCGAGCGCTCGTCAAGCTGGCGATAGCTGATCGCTTGGCCGCTGCCCGCCATCTGATAGGCGATCTTGTCGGGAGTCTTGCGGGCGTGGGTGGAGGGGTGGGTCATGTGGTACACCGCTGAGAAGGAAAAGGTGTCGTCCCGGCCTTGCGCCGGGACCCATAACCACGGAAGTCTGTGGTTATACCGAGCTGAGGCTCTAGCTCGCCGTTAAAATTAAACTCGGTGGTTATGGGTCCCGGCGCGAGGCCGGAACGACAGCATTTGTTGTCGCGACGCTTACAGCCGCTCCACGATCGTGACATTGGCCATGCCGCCGCCTTCGCACATGGTCTGCAGGCCATAGCGCTTGTCCTGCTGCTTGAGCGCATGGAGCAGCGTCGTCATCAGCTTGGTACCGGAGCCGCCGAGCGGATGACCGAGCGCGATCGCGCCGCCATTGACGTTCAGCCTGGCGGGATCGGCACCGGTGGTCTTCAGCCAGGCCGTCGGGACGGACGCGAAGGCCTCATTGACCTCGAACAGGTCGATATCGTCGATCGTCATGCCGGCTTTCTGCAGCGCGCGCTGGGTCGCCGGCAGCGGCGCTTCCAGCATGATCACGGGATCGCCGCCCATCATCGTCATGTGATGGACGCGCGCCATCGGCTTGATGCCGAGCGCCTTCAGGCCGCGCTCATTGACGACCATGACGCCGGATGCGCCGTCGCAGATCTGGCTCGCAGATGCAGCCGTCAGCTTGCCGTTCTCGGCGATCAGCTTGACGCCCTTGATGCCGTCGAGGCTGACATCGAAGCGGATGCCTTCGTCGATATGATGCGTGTCGGTCGAGCCGTCGGCGCGGGTGATCGCCAGCGGCACGATCTCGTCGTTGAAGCGGCCGGCTTGCGTCGCCGCGATCGCGCGCTGATGGCTGTGATAGGCGTATTCGTCGAGTTCGTCTTTGGAGAGGCCGTATTTCTCGGCCATCATCTCGGCGCCGGTGAACTGGCTGAACTGGATGTTCGGATAACGCTTCTCGATGCCCGGGCTCATGTAATGGCCAAAACCGTTCTTGGCCGGCAGTGACGAGGCCAGCCCCATCGGCACCCGCGTCATCGATTCGACGCCGGCTGCGATCACGCAGTCCATCGCGCCCGACATCACGGCCTGGGCGGCGAAGTGAAGGGCCTGCTGCGACGAGCCGCACTGACGGTCGATTGAGGTGCCGGGCACGCTCTCCGGCAGCTTCGAGGCCAGGACGGCGTTGCGCGCGACATTGTTCGATTGCTCGCCGGTCTGCATCACGCAGCCCATGATGACGTCTTCGATCTGATCCGGAGCGGCACCGGCGCGATCGACCAGGGCGTCCAGCACCTTGGCGGCGAGGTCCGCCGGGTGCCAGCCGGCGAGCCGGCCCCCCTTGCGCCCGCCCGCCGTGCGGGCAGCCGCAACGATATAGGCCTCGGCCATGGCGTACCCTCTCTCGACTTGTTCTTTGACTGTTGAGATGAATTTAAATTGCCAAATCCGTATTAGTCAATCGATCAATTAACTCTTGAGCTGCCTCTTGGCTTCAGCTTATCTCATGTCTGGTTTGATCAGACAGGCCGACATGGGACCGCAGTTGCAAAGCAGCGCACCTAACAAGCTTGCCGCAGTGCGAAATGCCACTGCTGAAAAGCTTCTGGTGGCGGCGAGCGAGCTGATGATCGCGCGCTCCTCGATCGAGGTGTCGCTGAGCGACATCGGGCAGCAGTCCGGGGTCAACGCAGCGCTGGTGAAGTATCATTTTGGCAACAAGGACGGCCTGCTGCTGGCGCTGCTCGCCCGCGACGCCGCGACCGAAGTCGCCAATCTCGAATACCTCTTGGCGCAGCCGATCTCTCCGTCGGCGAAGTTGAAGCTGCATATCAGCGGCATCATCCGCGCCTATCACCGGTTTCCCTATATGAACCGGCTGATCCATTATCTGCTGCATGAGAGCAGCCCGGAGGCCGCCGACGAGGTCGCGAAATTCTTCGTTGCGCCGCTGCTGGACTTCCACCGCCGCCTGCTCGACGAGGGCCTCAAAGCCGGCGAGTTCCGCGAGATCGATCCGGTGCTGTTCTACACCAGCCTCATCGGTGCCTGCGATCATCTGTTCTTCGGCCGCCATGCGATGTCGCGGGCCGTCGGTGTCGGTCCGGTGACCGATGACGTCTGCCGCGAGTACGTCGCCCATATGGAGGCGTTGGTCTGCGCCGGAGTAATCAACAAGGCGAATGCGAATCAGGAGTAATAAAGAGTAGCGAATGGGTGCCACCATGCGCCAATCAAGAAACGTCCAAGGAGGATGCTTCCCATGCTGTTGAAAGACGTTGCCGTCCTCGTTACCGGCGGCGGGTCCGGACTTGGCGCCGCCACAGCGCGTGGCACCTTCAACGTGCTCGGGCTGTTCGCCGAGCGGCCGGTCACGGCCGAGCCGATCGACGGTTCGCGCTCCGCGCGCCCCGGAATGACGGCGACATGATTACGCATCTCCAAGGCGAGTGACACCGCATGAACTTCGATTTCTCCGACGACCAGAAACAGCTGCGCGACCAAGCGCGCAAATTCCTCACCGAGACATGTCCGCCGAAGGCGGCGCGGGCCGTGCTCGACGGCCACGCGCCTTATGATAGCAACCTGTGGAAAGGCCTCGCCGAGATGGGCTTTCTCGGCGTCGCGATCCCCGAAGAATTCGGTGGCGCCGGTGCCGGCCACCTCGAACTCTGCGTCATCGCCGAGGAAATGGGCCGCGCGCTGGCGCCGGTGCCGTTCTCCTCGACCGTCTATCTCGCCGCTGAAGCGTTGATGCTCGCCGGCAGCGCCGCGCAGAAACAGACCTGGCTGCCGAAGATCGCAGCCGGTGAGGCGATCGGCACGCTGGCTTTGTTCGAGGGCACCGGCAATCCGTCGCCGAAGGCGATCAAATGTGAGGCCGCGAACGACGTCTTGAACGGCGTCAAGGCGCCGGTCGCCGATGGCGCCATCGCCGACTTTGTCGTGGTTGCCGCGCGCACGGCGTCCACCGGCCGCGACAGTGACATTACTCTGTTCCTCGTCGATACCAAAGCCGGCGCCGTCGAGGCCAAGGCCTTGACCAATCTCGATCCGACCCGCGGCCAGGCCGAGCTCACTTTCAGCAATTGCAAGGCGGAGCCGCTGGGCGCGCCCGGCGAGGGCTGGAGCATCATCACCCAGGTTCTCGATCGCGCCGCTGTGCTGATTGCCTTCGAGCAGGTCGGCGGCTCCGATCGTGCGCTGGAAATGGGCCGCGACTACGCACTCGATCGCATCGCCTTCGGCCGCCCGATCGGTTCGTTCCAGGCGGTCAAGCACATGCTGGCCGACATGTATGTGTCGGCGACCCTGGCGCGCTCCAACTGCTATTACGGCGCCTGGGCGCTGTCGACCAACGCGCCGGAACTCCCCGAGGCCGCGGCCGCGGCCCGCATCAGCGCGACACAGGCGTTCCAGCACTGCGCCAAGAACAACATCCAGGTCCATGGCGGCATGGGCTTCACCTGGGAGTTCGACTGTCACATGTATTACCGCCGCGCAGGCGCGCTGGCGCTGGGCCTGGGCAGCCTGTCCTATTGGGAAGATGCTTTGATCGACCGCATGCGCGAGAAGAATGCGGCTTGAGGCCATGAGAGTCATTGCGCCGCGAGATGCGCAATTGCGTATGAGATCCGTAGGGTGGGCAAAGCGAAGCGTGCCCACCAGTTGCGAACGTGGACTGAATCGGTGGGCACGGCGCGTTGCGCCTTTGCCCATCCTACGAGAGCAAAGGATTGGTTATGAATTTCGACGACACCGCGCAGGAAGCGGCATTCCGCAGTCAGGCAAAGGCCTGGATCGCCGCCAATGCGCCGAAGCGATATGAAGACGAACTGCGTTCGTCCTCGCTCGGCCGCACTCAGCTCAAGGACGCCAACATCCTCGACGTTGCCAAGGCCTGGCAGAAGGCCAAGGCGGAGGCCGGCTGGGCCTGCCTGCACTGGCCCAAGGAATATGGCGGTCGTGGCGCCTCGCCGATCGAGCGCGTGATCTGGCAGCAGGAAGAGGGACCGTTCGGCAAGCTTAGCGCGATGTTCATCATCGGCCACGGCATGTGCGGGCCGACGGTGATGGCCTATGCTTCGGAACAGCATAAGCGCCATTATCTGCCGCCGCTCGCCTCCGGTGAAAAGATCTGGTGCCAGTTGTTTTCGGCGCCGGCCGGCGGCTCCGACGTCGCGGGACTGCGGACCCGCGCCGAGCAGCGTGGCGATCAATGGGTGATCAACGGCCAGAAGATCTGGACCTCGGGCGCGCATTATTCCGACTACGGCATCCTGTTGACCAGAACCGATCCCCACGTGCCCAAGCACAAGGGGCTCACCATGTTCTTCCTGGACATGAAAAGCCAAGGTGTCGAGGTCAGGCCGATCAAGCAGGCCAGCGGCCAGTCCGACTTCAACGAGGTTTATTTCACCGACGTCGTGATCCCGGATTCGCAGCGGCTCGGTGCGGTCAATGATGGCTGGAACGTCGCGCTGACCACCTTGATGAACGAACGGATGTCGATTGGCGCCGGCGTCGCCACCGGCGTCCCGGAGCTGTTCGAGTTCTGCTCCAATCTGACGCTTGACGACGGGCTTGCTATCGACGACCGCAATGTGCGCTCGAGGCTTGCGAACTGGGCGGTGAAGGCGAGCGGCCTGAAATACACCAGCCTGCGCGCCATCTCGGCGTTGTCGAAGGGCGAACGTCCGGGCCCCGAAAACTCGATCGGCAAGCTGGTCGCGGCCTCGATGGTGCAGGACGTCGCGACCTTTGCGCTCGACCTGCAGGGTGCAGCCGGTGTCCTGAGCGGACCGGAGGCCGAGCTTTCCGGAAAATTTCAGGCGATGCTGCTGCGGGCGCCCGGCACCCGCGTCGAGGGCGGCACCGACGAGATCATGCGCAACATCATCGCCGAGCGGGTGCTCGGGCTGCCCGGCGATATCCGGGTCGACAAGGACGTGCCGTTTAACAAGGTGCCGACAAGAGGACGAAGTTAGAGCCCGATCCCGCGGAGCCGCGCTGGTTCGAGATGGCGCTTCGTGCCTCCTTACCGTGAGGGAAGCAATTGTATCGTGTTTCTTGATGCGTCATCTTGATGACGCAAGGAATGAACGGAAGAAAATCCATGGATTCCGCATCTGCTGACGGCCTGAACGACTCGATCACCATCCTCGAGCACATCATGGCGGCGCGTTTCTCCTGTCGCGCTTTCCTTGCCGATCCTGTGCCGCGCCCTGTCATCGAGCGCATCCTGACGGCGGCGCAGACGACCGCATCCTGGTGCAACAGCCAGCCCTGGCGGCTCGAGATCACCTCAGGAACTGCAACGGAAAAGTTCCGTCAGGCGATGTTTGAGGCGGCGTCCAGCGGCAGACCCGCGTCGGGCGATTTTCCGTTCCCGCGCGAATACACCGGCGTTTATCTGGAGCGGCGGCGCGAAAGCGGCTTCCAGCTCTACAACGCACTCGGCATTCCCCGTGGCGACAAGGCCGGCTATGCCGACCAGGCGCTGCAGAACTACAATCTGTTCGGGGCGCCGCATGTCGCGATCATCCATAGCGACGAGGCGCTGGGAACCTATGGTGCGGTCGATTGCGGCGGCTATGTCACAAGCTTCATGCTCGCGGCGCAGGCGCTTGGCGTCGCCACGGTGCCGCAGGCGGCCCTGGCCTTCCACGCTGAATTGGTGCGCGCCCATTTCGGACTCGCCGACGACCGGCGGGTGGTGTGCGGCATCTCGTTCGGCTACCCTGACCGTCGTCACGCCGCCAATTCGTATCGTACCCGCCGCGCCGCAATCGCCGATACCGTCCGCTTCTTCGGCGAATAGACCTCAAGCGACTAACGCGGCCCGGCAAGTTCGAAATATAGAGAGAAACGGTTCAGCGTAAGGCTTTGGTCGCCGTTGGACTGGCCGAACCTTGGTGAAACGATGGCACTGAAATCCTTCACATTCTTCGGACAGCGGCAGCACAATCCGGGCCGTCAGCGCCGAGCTGATCGCAGGGATGTCAGCACTCTGGCGCCCGGCGTCCACGGTTCTCCGAGGTCTCTTGCATCCGTTGCCTGGAAGACTGCGAGCCGAGGCGCTATGCTGGCCCGCCGGGCGAAAGCACTGGCTGCCACGGCCTTCGTCTTCAAATGGCCTTTGTCTTCAAATCCAATCGGATCGCGCTAGTGACTGCCGTTGACGCGTTTCGTGCAGGTTTTTTCCCTCAGCTCATGGGCTTCGAGCAACGATATTGACAAAACGCGCTCTAACATCTTGAGTTGCAATGACCGGGCGTCCACAATGCAAAATTGTAGGCGTTCTATGATTTTGTCGATTGAAGGTTCTGTCACGGTTCATAACCTGAAATGTCAGCAGTGGAATTCACGCAGATGCCGCCCAAGCTTTCAGCGTTGACGGCCGACGAGGCGACGGTCCTCGGCCACCGACTTCTGAAGTCCTTCCACAAGCTGCGCTCGACGCTACATCGTGAGCAGCTCATTGCGTTGGCTGAGCGGCTGGTGGAAGATGAAGAAAGACATCCGGCAGAGCCTGCCGGCTGATGCCGTCGAGGCCTTGCCACGTCAAGGTCGGCTGTAAGAGACCGGTCTGCTCGCACAGCGATTTCCAGGTCGCCTCGTCGCAATCGACCAGCACCGCCAACACCGACATCCCATCGATCATCCGCGGCAAGCCCAGCGGGTGTGCCTTCCAGCCGCAGCGTTCGAAGCGCGGCAGCCACCACGATTCGAGCACGATCGAGAATCCTGTAACACCGATCGAGATCCCGTATTCCATGATGGCGGTGAGAAGCAGCATTTCGATGCGCGGGCCGGCATGTTCGCCGCGCCGCTCGGGTATCACGAAGATGCGGGACAGTTCGTAGACATCGGGCCGGTGGATGGGCCCGCGAATGTTGAGTTCGGGAAAAATCTCGCTCATCAGCGTCGGCAACAGCGTCGGCACGGCGCGCATCGCGCCGATCAGCTGACCCTTGTCGAGGCAAAACAGATAGACCGCCTCCTCGGTGTCGAATTGATCGATCTCGCGGCCGTCCGGCCGGTCCAGCGCCATCCATTTGCGCTGCTTGACGTAGATCTCGTGGCGTAGCCGGAAATAGGGATCAAAATAGCTGGCATAGAGGTGTCTGTTATCTTTTCGAACAACGTGAATTTCGGGCATCGGCGCTCCCGCTCGGTCTGTTGCGATGGAGGGCCAAGTATGCCGACGCAGCAAAAATGATCTACTGGGAGAAGTGCCAGTTCAAAGCATGATCTCTCCATTGACAAGAGCGAGCGCAACGGTTGCGGTCTTGTTCTTGGTTCTGAGCTTACGTTGCGCCTCCTCCAGATGCCAGCGCACATTGCGCTCAGAGAGGCCGAGAATCTGGCCGGTTTCCCATGCGGTCTTGCCGCGCGCCGCCCAGCGCACGACTTCCGCCTCGACCTCCGAGAGCCGGCGCCGGGCAGGCGCGCCTGGCGCCGGACGGGCGAGCGCCCGCAGCCGGCCATGCGTGAAGACGCTCATCAGATGCAGCGCGCTCTTGGTTTCTGCATCGAGATAGGGGCGCTCGCCGGCGAGGCTGATGGCGCCGACCGCGTCGTCGTAGTGGATCGGTATGCAGTATCCCTGGGCAAGGCGGAAATCATGCGCACGCATCATGACGTGATGGGCTTTTGGATCGCGCTCGCGATCATAGGGCGCCTCCGCCCAGACGAACGGGTTCAAAGTCGCCAGGCAATGCCGAGGCACTGGATCGACAGCGTGAAGGTTTTCGCGGATGTAGAGCGCGTACCATTCAGCCGGCCAACCATTGGCCAGGGTCAGCGATGCAAGCGATTGTCCCGGAGTCGGAATCCCTGCCATGATATAAGCGTGGAAGCCGAGATCGTGGATTACCTTTTCGAACTGGGAAATCACGCTCGCGGTGGTTTTCGACGCTTCGATAGCATCGACGAAATCCAGCGCGCGGCGTCCCCAGTACGCTTCCGTCCCATGCATCGTGATAATCTCCCGCCCGCAATCAGGCTAACGGCGGACAGATCGCTGTCAATTGTAAACTAGAATAATAGCAGAGTTTGTAGTTGTCCGCGATGGACGCAGGCTGAATACAACGCGATTTGAATCGAACTGCATGTATGATGCTCCCGCGCAACCTGCTTAGAATCGTGGCGGCCGCTTCTCCGCAAAGGCGCTGATGCCTTCCTGGATTTCGGCTCCGCGCATGCTGTCTCGGTGCCTGCTTGAGGCTGCGTCCTCATCGAGCATTCCGCGTGCGAATTCGTTGATGGCATTCTTCATGCCACGCATCGCCTCCGGTGCATTGCCGGCAAGACGTGCCGCCAACCGGTCGACCTCGGCATCCAATGATTCGGCCGGCACCATCGCGGTGAGATAGCCGATCCGCAGCATCTCGGACGCATCGATCTTCTCTGCAGTCAGAAACAGCCGCTTGGCATTATCAACACCAAGCCGCGAGACGTAGCGTCTGATGCCGCTTGGGTAGTAGTGCAGGCCAAGCCGTGCCGCCGGCATGAACATCTCGGTAGTATCGATGCCGATCCTGAAGTCGCAGGCGAGTGCGAGATCGGTCGAGCCGCCATAGACGCCGCCGTTGAGCCGGCAGATGGTGGGCAGCGCGAGGTCCTCCAGCCGGTTGACCACCACCTCGAAAGCCGAGCCCGGCCCATCCTCGTCTTGCTCGTCTTGGGCTCCGCCGGCGCGCCCTGCAATCGCTCCGAGGTCATAGCCGGCGCTGAACGCGCGCCCGGTTCCGGTCAGAACCACCACCCGAATCGCGGCGTCGGCCTCGATCCGGTCGAACAAGGCGAGCAGGGCGTCGAGATCCTCGGGCTGTAGCCGGTTCAGATGGCGCGGGCGGTTGAGGCGGATGGTGGCACGGGCACCGTCGCTCACGAGAAGCGGCGGGCTAGCCTCGTCAGCGGGGCGGTCGGCCGGGGCATTCATTACTTGTTCTCCAGGGTGCGCCGTTTGGCCTCGGCGTCGATGGTTTCCACGAGATCGGGGTGCCGGGCCATCAGCAGGCGGAAATCGACGAGATCGAGCACCAGGAGCTTCGACAGCTTTGTGGTGGTGATGTTCGCAGAACGCAGATTATTCCCGAGCAGCGCCATTTCTCCGAAAAATGCGCCTTCGCCGAGGCGCACCTTTTTGCCGGGCAGATCGACTTCGACCTCGCCGGAGGCGATAAAATACATGCAGTCGCCGGCCTGGCCCTTGCGAATGATGGTGGCACGGGACGGCAGGTCGATGGTGCGCAGCATGTGGGTGACGTCGGCGATCGCCGAGGGGCCAAGGGTGGCGAAGAACGGCACTTTGCTCACCGATTCCCAGGTCTTGAGGAAGTTGTCACGCCGCGTCTCGGCGGCAAACCCGGTGGCGAGGATACCGGTCCACAGCCCGAATACGCCGAGCCCCGAGATCATGACCGTGGCTGCGACCAGCCTTCCGAGCGGCGTCACCGGCACCACGTCGCCATAGCCCGTCGTGGTCAGGGTCACCACCGCCCACCACAGGGCCGATGGCACATTGCCGAAGGTTGCGGGTTGCTGGTCTCGCTCGAGCACATGGACCGCAACCGAGCCAAGAAGCAGCACGAGCAGGAACAGCACCAGCACACTGAGCAGCGGCCGGGCTTCCACCACCAGAACCCGCCGCAGCTGCTGCAGCCCCGGCACACCCGGAATGACTTTAACCATCCAGAGCACCGCCAGCAGCCAGGCGGACCTCAGGTCGGCGCCGAGCAGCAGCGCGAGTGGAACTGCGATGGCGCAGGCTGCGTCCAACAGGCCGCGGGCGGACAGCAGATAAGAGAGCGCAGATCTCTGCCGTAAGGCATGCCGAACCCGCACGCCCCATTCGAAGACAAAGAAGGCAAGGCACCCCCACAGCACCGCGAGAATCCAGTGTGGGGCCGCGTCGTAGGCCGGATTGACGGTGAGCAGGATCATGGCGGCCACGCCGCCGACGACGGCGATATAGGCCGCCTTCGTCATGTTGCGGCCGGCCGTTGCCGCCAAAAATTGCATAAGAGCAGGAAAGAGTAGCGATTTGGACATCGAAAAAGGGCGCCTGTCGCTCAAGGAAGCCCCGGGGGCCGCCGCCATCGGGACGAAAGTGCCCCGCCGGGGGAAGGGACGTCAACGGACCCCTGCGAGGCATTGTCGTGAGCGGCCCTGGGGGGCCGCGGGTCGCCGCCGGTCATCTGGCTATCCCTGCAACGCATGGCAGGACAGCACCGCGCCGTCTTCGGAATTTACAAGAAATGGATCAAATCACGGTTAAAAGGTTGCTTTTTCGCCTTATAGCAAGAGCCCTCGCAGACACATTAAGATGGCGGCAGGGACGCTTCAACGAGCCCGTCCCCCGCTTTGCATTCCGAAGGTCTGGTTGATTCCAATGGATACCTCACATCTGGTCGAACATGCGGGTGCAGCTGGCAGTCTCTTTGCGTCGATTTTCGTGGTTGCGACGTTGTCGATGCGCACGATGATTCCGCTGCGGGTGTTCGCCATCCTCACCAATATCGTCCTGATCGCGACCGCGATCCCGAGCCACAATTATGCGACGCTGGTGCTGCACGGCGTGCTCCTGCCGCTGAACAGCTACCGGCTGCACCAGATGCTGCAACTGGTGCGCGACGTGAAGCGGTCGGTCAGTAGTGACCTCTCGATGGAATGGCTGAAGCCGTTCATGACCGAGCGCAAATGCGCGACCGGCGAGGTGCTGTTCTACAAGGACGAGAAGGCCGATAGCATGTACTACATCGTCAGCGGCCGCTACCGGCTGGTCGAGTCGGGCATCGAGCTTCCGGTCGGGGCCATCGTCGGTGAGTTCGGCATGCTGTCTCCATCCAATCAGCGGACCCAGACGCTGGAATGCATCGAGGGCGGGCTGATTCTGTCGGTCACCTACGATCAGGTCGAGCAGCTCTATGTTCAGAATCCGGCGTTCGCCTTCTATTTCCTGCGCCTGGCCAGCGCCCGCCTGTTCCAGAACATCGAAACGCTGGAACGGCGACTGGCGCACCAGAGCGCTGCCGTCGGCGTGGCGGTGAGACCGGCCTAGTGCTTCGATTTCGAAGTTCGCATCATATCCCGGCAACTGCCTTTGCGAAGGTCGGAATCTCAGGGGCACCAAATCGTTGGTTCCTCAGAGCCGAATTCGGCAATAACTGATAGGAACTTCAGGTTCAGAGAACTGGCCCGAGGAGGCTACGGTACCAAGTGGCAAGCGTTCTGTCCTCATTGCGCTATTTGTTTGCCGACCTCCTCGGCGAGGACGATGACGCGCCTCTGTTCCTGCCTGACGGGTTGCCGGAAGCCGCAGTCCCGGTCGTTAGCGAGGGCATCGACCTGCTGCTCGACTATCAGGGCCCCGGCTATGCGCAGCTCTATGTCGATCGCGTCAGACGCTTTGTCGGGAGGCCTCGCGTCGGCGCGGCCATGCTGTGCGAGATCGCGCAACTGCTGGCCCGGCGCATGGCCTATGACGATCCGATCCGGATCGCCCAGCTCGGGCTTGCCGACCTGCAAGGCACAGCGCCCCGGCGTTCCCGGCCCGATATCGGGAAATTCCGGCTCGATGAGGTGGTCGGCGCGCTGCCGGAGGCCGCGGCCGATCCGCTGCTGGCCGTGTTTGGCAGGATCGGCTGGCTGCACCGGCAGGTCACCCTTCGTTTCTCGGCCGCGTCGCCCTTGGCCGGTCGCTGTCTCAAGCTCGTGGCGGGTTTGCGGCGCTG
>Ga0302322_100004394_pt1 | contig 12235 bp, 8 predicted proteins | sample Fen_T0_2_FD_203757 | JGI IMG/M metagenome (GOLD analysis project Ga0302322, IMG submission 203757) | Peat permafrost microbial communities from Stordalen Mire near Abisko, Sweden - Fen_T0_2 | ecosystem: Environmental > Terrestrial > Soil > Wetlands > Permafrost | place: Sweden: Abisko...
AGGACGTGATCGTGACACCGCACATGGGCGCCTCAGCGCTCGAGGCGCAGCACGCGGTCGCAGTCGAGGTCGCGCAGGCGATCTGCGACTACTTCGAGACGGGTGCGACGCCGAGCGCGGTCAACCTTGCGGCGATCGCGGCCGGCGCGCGTCGCCCGCGCTAGCTCGCCGCCCCGCTCGCCGCGCCGCCGGTATGGGGCTTCGCCGGCGCGTGAGACGGCATCGCGCGCCGGGCCTCGGACTGGGCCTGTGCACGGATGCGGTCGCGCCACCAGCCGTAGGTGCCGAGCAGCACGATGGCCCACTGGATCCCGTAGTAGGTCCAGAGCGCATTGCGGATGCCGCTCGTGAAGCCGTAGCTGTGCAGGCCCACGCCGAGCAGGTTGACGCCGAACCAGGAGAAGGCGACCACCGTGCCGCCGAGCGCTGCCGCGGCGGCGACGCCGTGTTCCTTGAGGTAGCCGCCCATGCGCGCGTGCAGGATCACGAGCTGGCTCAGCACGATCAGCAGCGCGCCGTTCTCCTTGGGGTCCCAGCCCCAGAAGCGGCCCCAGGAGTCGTTGGCCCAGATGCCGCCGAGGATCGTGCCCACGGTCGAGAAGATCACGCCGAAGCACAGGACGCCGTAGATCATGCGCCCGAGGCCCGAGTAGAACGCGCGCTGGTCGCGCCGGAAGCCGAAGGCCTTGGCGATCAGGTAGAAGCTGCCCAGCATCGCCGCCAGCATCCCGGCCGAGTAGCCGACCGTGACGGCCGTCACGTGCGTCGCGAGCCAGAAGTTCGTGTCGAGCACCGCGACGAGGCTCGGCATGGTGTCCTTCTTGTCGAGCGTCTCGTAGCCGTTGGCGATGAAGACGCCGACCATGCCCAGCACGGCCGCGGCCGAGAGCGCCAGGCGCTGGCGCGTGATGCGCTCGGCGATCAGCGCCACGAAGGTGCTCACACCGGTGATGAAGAGCACCGTCTCGTAGAGCGTCGAGACCGGCGGCCGGCTGCGGATCACGCAGCGGATCACGATCGAAGCGATCACCAGCGCGACGCCCGCCGTGGCGAAGAGCGCCGCACCGCGGTACGGCAGCTTGGCACGCGGCATCATCCAGGCGAAGGCCATCAGCAGGAAGGCCAGGATGAAGATCACCTGCGCCTTCGTGAGCAGGTCGGCGCTGTAGTAGAAGCGCTCGAGCGGGATGCGGCCGTACTCGTGGCGCGCTTCCGCCGTGGAGACGATCTGCGCCGAGAGCGCGGCGAGCTGCTGCTCGAAGGCGCCGGGGTCCTCGCTCTTCCGCTGCAGGTCTGCGAAGCCCGCGGAGAGCTGCTTCTGCTGGGCGCTGAGCTTGTCCTTGAACATCGGCGCCGTCTCGCGCAGCGCGACCTCGTCGGGAGTGAGCCACTCCGAATCCTTGGGCGCGGAGACGTCGGGCGGCACCACGGCGAGACTCATGCGGCCGCGCAGGGCGCCGTACATGTCCACCGCCTCGGCCAGGTTCACGATCTGCGTCTGGACCGAATCGCGGTCCTTGGGCTCGATGCGGCTGTACTCGGTCGCCTTGGCGAAGAGCTTGTCGATCCCCGGCTGCAACTCGTGCAGGCTGTAGCGGTCGCGCTTGCGCTTGTCGACGTGCGCGAGGCCGATCGCGTCGAGCGCGGCGTCGTCCGAGACGATGAACACGCGCTGCTCGTCGGCCACGTCGGGGTGATAGACCAGTTCGAGCAGCCACTCGGTCGAGCGCAGCTTCGGACCGTCCTCGCCCTGCGCGAGGCTCTTCCTGCCGGAGAGGCGCAGCAGCGTGAAGTCGGCGTAGGTCGAGACGGGCTTGATGCGGCCGCCGTCCTGGATCGGCAGCACCTCCATGATCTCGACCGTGCGCGGAGAGAAGAGCTGGGTCTGGGCCTGCGTGACGAGCGCGAAGGCGCACAGCGCCAGGATGACGGTCAGGATGCGGATTCGAAGCTTCATGTCTTGCTTCCTTCGAGGCGCACGTGGCGCACGAGCTTGCGTGTGAAATGCAGCAGCATGCCGAGCGCGATCACGAGGCAGGAGTACAGCGGCCACTGGTCGGAGGGATTGCTGACGACGGCCAGCGTCGAGAAGAGCGGGTCGCCTGGCTTGGCGTTCGAGGGTCCCCAGGAGGCCTGGTAGAGCACGAGGCCCTTGTCGCGCAGCGGCTGGTTCATGGAGATCTTGAGCGAGCGCGTGCTGCCCGGCTGGGTCACGGTCACGTCGCTCGAGAACTCCTTGGCCATGGCCATGCGCGGGTGGTCCTCCTTCGTGAACTTGTCCAGGCGCACCTCGAAGGGCATGGGAAACTTCTGGCGCCGCAGCATGAGAGCGTAGGGCTTGCCGCCGAACTCCGTCATCCAGGGCGTGCGCGACTCGCCCCAGACCATGCCCTGGGTGCTCTTGCCGTCGCTGCCGCGCAGCGTCACGTACAGTCCCGGGACGTTCTGTTCGGCTTCCTTGTCGAGCGCCATCTCGCTCAGGAAGCTGCCGTCGACGACGGGCACGTTGACCTCGAACATCGGGCCCTTGGGCATCGGCTGGCAGTTGCGCATGTAGTGCGACAGCTGAAGTTCGAAGGGCAGCGTGGGGTCCTTGAACACGCGGCCCTGCTCGCCATGCGCGCTCTCGACCGCCTTGGGCGTGAGCGGGTGCTCGAGTGTCGTGCCCTTCGCCGTCGGCTCCAGCACGACCAGCTCCCAGTCGTAGTAGCTCTCGAACTCGCTCTTCGACTGGCCCTCGTAGAGCGTCACGTGGCCTTCCTTCGAGTAGTAGAACTTCACCAGGCCGGCGAAGAGCATCAGCAGGATGCCGCAGTGCACGACGATCACGCCCGAGGTCGCCCAGCCCTTGCGGATGCGCACCAGGCCCCCGAGCACGATGTTGACGAAGAGCGTCAGCATCACGAGGTACGCGCCCGGCAGCGGGATCGGCCCGATCGCGTTCCAGACGATCAGCGATTCGAAGTACTTTTTCTGCGCATCGAAGAGGCCGTGATCCACCTGGTCGATCGTGCCGAGGTAGGTCAGCAGCGCGAGCAGGATCAGCAGCACGCACGAGAGTCCCAGGGACGTGAGCACGTCCCAGCAGCCTCTGAGGACTGCTTTCACTTCGCCTCCTTCAGCGACTGGGCGAAGGCCTTGAAGTTCTCCGCCTCCTTCTGAACCGCGTCCTTCGGGCCGGTCATCTTGACGAAGACCGAGCGGCCGCCGACGATCGCCATCGCGCCGAGCATTTCCTGCCCGGCTTTGGCGCCCGCGCCCTCGATCGCGACCATGCGGCCCTCGGTGCCGAGGATCGAGAGCTTCTCGAGCTTCTCGATCTCCTCGGCCGGGAGTCCCGCGCAACCCATCTGGTCGCGCCAGCGGTTGACGTTCGCGCCCACACCGCCGGCGTCGCCGCCGATCACGGTCACGTAGCACTCGGCCCCGCCGGAAGTCTGGTAGGTCACGGCGCGCGTGGGCTTCTCGGCGCCCTTGTTCCAGCTGCCCGGCGCCATCCAGTTGAAGCCGCCCTGCTGGCCGGCCATCGAGGCGACCGCGGGGTTGTTCGGATCCATCGCCGGAGCGGGCGGGTTCGTTTCCGTGGGCATCGGAGCAGGCGCCTGGGTCGGCGCGGCCCCCTGCGTGAAGCCCGCGTGCGAGGGCCGGATCGACTTCGCCAGCGCGAGGAAGTGCTCCTTCTCCGCCGCGATCAGCGCATCCGGACCGAACATCTTGAGGAAGGCCGAGCCCGCGACGTCGACCTGCAGCACACCTACGAGGCGCCAGTTGGCGTTGTTCTCGGTGCCGCCCATGCCCTTCCAGGTGCCGGCGAAGTCGACCACGACGCCGTCGCGACCGAGCATCTGCACGTGCTCGAGCTTCTCGAGCTCACCGGGCCCGAGCGGTGCGAGACCGATCTGCGAACGCCAGCGGTCGATGTTCGAGGCCAAGCCGCCCGAGTCGCCGCCGAGCAGCGCGAGGTAGCATTCGGCCTTCTCGTTGCCGCCGACGCGGAAGTTGAGCGCGCGCATCGAGGTGTTGGGGACCTTGCTCCAGCCCGGCGGCGTGTCGGACTCCATGTCGACCGGCGCGCCGCCCATCGGGATCGAGCCCGGGTTTGCGGCCGAGGGCATGCCGTTGCCGGCGCCGCTGCCCATGCCCCCGCCGTTCGAGGTGGAGGAGGTCTCCCGAGGCGCTTGGAAGCCGCCCGCGGAATCGCCCGACCCGCAGGCGGGTACGAGGGCCAGGAGGAGGAGCGTACCGAGCCCGCGGAGGGGCACGTGAAGGTTCGTCGCGTTCTGCATCGTGCCGGAAATCCTACGCAATCGGGGCGGGTCGATACCAAGCCCCTCTGTCGCCGCTGGATCGGGTATCGCAGCGTGGGCCTCGAGTGCCGCGGATCGGCGCCCCCCGCGCCGGGAATCGAGATCGAAGGATCCCCTAGAACCAGCTCCCCGACGGCACCCGCTGCGGGCATCCTTTACACCCGACGAGCGGGTCGTCGCAGTGACAAGTCGGTCACTCCCGGGCCCTTTCGCGCGCATGCAAGCGATCCCCGACAGTCCCCCGCCGTACCGGACCTGTGTCTTCGACTGCGACTCGACGCTTGCGAGCATCGAGGGCATCGACGAACTCGCCGGCGCGCTGCGCGCCGAGATCGCCGCGCTGACGCGCGGGGCGATGGCCGGGGACGTCCGACTCGAGTCCGTATACGGCCTGAGATTGGAGCGTATCCGGCCGACACGCGAGGCAGTCGCGGCGCTCGGGTCGCTGTACGTCGAGCGCCTCGTGCCCGGCGCGCGCGAGCTCACGGCCGCGCTGCGCTTCCTCGGCAAGCGCGTCTGCATCGTGAGCGGCGGCCTCGCGCCCGCGGTCGCGGCGCTCGGGCGCGCGCTCGGGGTCGAGCCGCGCGACGTGTTCGCGGTGGGAATCGAGTTCGCGTCCGATGGCAGCTACGCGGGCTTCGAGCAGCACTCGCCGCTCGCGCGTGCGGGCGGCAAGCGCGAACTCGCAGAGCAGCTCGCGCGCGAGGCCGGCGCGCCACCGCTCGTGCTCGTGGGCGACGGTGCGAGCGACCTCGAGGCCGCCGAGGGCGGAGCGCTCGCGCGCTTCGTCGCCTACGGCGGCGTCGTGCGGCGCGCGGAGGTCTTCGCGCGCGCGCACGCGGCCGCCGACGGCAAGGACCTCGCCTGCCTGCTGCCGCTGCTGGTTTCAAAGCGCGAGATGAGTATCCTCTCGCGCTCGCGCGAGCACGAACCACTCTGCCGCCGCGCGAGTGCATCCTCATGAGCGAACCCATCCTCTGGATCCCCGGACCGACACAAGTGCGTCCCGCGATCCTGGCCGAGTGCGCGCGGCCCATGATCGGCCACCGTTCGAAGGCCATGACCACCCTCACGGAACGGCTCGATCCGGGCCTGAAACTGGCTTTCGGCCTGTCGCCCGGCAGCCGCGCGCACGTCGCGGTGCACAGCGCCAGCGCCACGGGCCTGATGGAAGCGGCGCTGCGCGGCGTCGGGCCGCGCGTTCTGAGCCTGGTCAACGGCGCCTTCTCGAAGCGCTTCGCCGAGATCGCGGCGCTCGTCGGCAAGCAGGTCACGCAGCTCGAGGCGCCGATGGGCCGTGCCGTGCCCATGACGGAGCTCGTGCGCGCGCTGAAGGAACAAGGTCCGTTCGACGCGCTCACGGTCGTGTCGAACGAGACCTCGACCGGCGTGCGCCAGCCGCTCGCCGATCTCGCCGCCGCGCTGAGGGATTTCCCCGACGTGCAGTTGCTCGTCGATCTCGTCAGCTACCTCGCCGGCGCACCGGTCGACTTCGACGCCAACCGCATCGACTTCGGTTTCGCGGGCGTGCAGAAGGCGCTCGCGCTGCCGCCGGGCATCAGCGTGCTGTGCGCCTCGGAGCGCTACCTCGAGAACGCGAAGAAGCAGCCCTTGCGCGGCTTCTATCTCGACCCGGTCAAGATCATCGAGGGCCACGAGCAGCGCGCCACGCCGGCGACGCCTTGCATCACGCTCTACTACGCGCTGGCGCGACAGCTCGAGGACATCACCAACGCTGTCACGCTGCCCGAGAAGGATCGCAAGAAGAGCGGCGCCGCGGCCTGGGCCGCGCGCTTCGAGGAGCACGCGCGCATGCAGCAGGTGACCGAGGCCTGGGCCGGCTCGAACGGGCTCGAACTGCTGCCGCCGCCGGAGCTGTGCTCGCCCACGATTTCCTGCATCCAGGCCGGCACGCTCGACACGGCGGCCTTCCTCGCGGGGATGAAGCAGCGCGGCCACGAGCTCGGCGACGGATACGGAGAACTGAGGAATCGGACCTTCCGCATCGGCCACATGGGCGACCATTCCGAGACGGAACTGGCAGCCATGCTTGCCATCGCGGACGATGTGATCGCCGGCCTGCGCTCTTCGCGGCCGGCTCGATGAAGATCGCTTCCGTCGCCAGCGCGTTTCCCGAGCACTACCACGAGCAGGCGCAGGTGAGCGAGGTGCTCGAGCGCCGCTGGGAGCTCGACGCGGAGGCGGCCAGGCGACTGCGCGGACTGCACCGCAACTGCGGCGTCGAGGGCCGGCACTCGGTGCTGCCGCTCGAACGCTACTTCGAGATCGAGCGCTTCGGCGAGTTCAACGACCTGTGGATCGAGAGCGCACTGGAGCTCGGCGAGCGCGCGATCCGCGCGGCGCTCGAACGCGCGGGGCTCGAGGCGCGCGAGATCGAGCTGCTGATCTTCACCACGGTCACGGGCCTCGCGGCACCTTCGCTCGACGCGCGCCTGATGAACCGCATCGACTTCCGCACCGACACGCGGCGCATGCCGCTCTTCGGCCTGGGCTGCGTCGCGGGCGCCGCCGGAATCGCGCGCGCTGCGGACTTCCTCGCGGCGCGGCCGCGCGGCGCAGCACTCGTGCTCTCGGTCGAGCTCTGCTCGCTCACGTTCCAACGCGCGGACCAGCGACCCGCGCACGTGATCTCGACCGGACTCTTCGGCGACGGAGCCGCGGCCGCGGTGCTCGTCGGAGCGCAGCGCGAAGCCGCAGGCCCGCGCATCCTCGCCTCGCGCTCGGTCTTCTATCCCGATACCGAGCGCGTCATGGGCTGGGACATCGGCGAGCACGGATTTTCGCTGGTGCTCTCGCCCGACGTGCCGGCCATCGCCCGTGAGCGCCTGGGTCCGGACGTGGACGACTTCCTGCGCGAGCAGGGCCTCACGCGCAGCGCAATCGCCTTCTGGGCCTGCCACCCGGGCGGCCCCAAAGTGCTCGAAGCCGCGGGCGAATCGCTGGGCGTTTCGCGCGAGGATCTAGGGCTTTCCTGGGACAGCCTGCGGCGCGTGGGCAACCTCTCGAGCGCCTCCGTGCTGCACGTGCTCGAGCGCACGCTCGCCGAACGGCCGCCCGCGCGCGGATCGAAGGGCCTGCTGCTCGCGATGGGGCCCGGATTCTGCTCGGAACTGGTGCTGCTCGAGGCCTGAGCGCGGGCCGCGTCCGTGATAGATTCGTGGGGTGCTGCTGCCGCTCCTACTGGCGCTCCAGACGGGTTCGCCCGCGCCGCGTGACGAGGCCGCCGAAGCGTTCTTCGAGTCGCGCGTGCGGCCCGTGCTCGCCGCGCGCTGCTACGACTGCCACAGTCATTCGGCGAAGAAGTTGAAGGCGCACCTCTACCTCGATACGCGCGAGGGCTGGAAGCAGGGCGGCGACTCGGGAGCTGCGATCGTCGAACGTGATCCCGACGCGAGCGCGCTCGTGCGCGCCGTGCGCTACGACGACACGAACCTGCAGATGCCGCCCAAGGGCAAGCTGCCGCAGCACGAGATCGACGACCTCGTGCAGTGGGTCAAGAGCGGCGCCTACGATCCGCGCGTCGAGCCCGAGGCCGCGCCGGCGGCCAAGACCAAGCCCGACGGCCGCGAGCACTGGTCCTTCCTGCCTGTGCGCGACGAGACTCCGCCGAGCGTGCGCGACGAGCGCTGGTGCGCGAACGAGATCGATCGCTTCGTGCTCGCGCGCCTGGAGCAGGAGGGACTCGCGCCCGCGCCGCAAGCCGACAAGCGCACGCTCTTGCGGCGCGCGACCTACGACCTTCTCGGCTTGCCGCCGACGAGTGCCGAGCTCGCGGCCTTCGAGGCCGACACCTCGAGAGAGGCTTTCGAGCACGTCGTCGACCGGCTGCTCGCCTCGCCGCACTACGGCGAGCGCTGGGGCCGGCGCTGGCTCGACCTCGCGCGCTACTCGGATTCGAACGGCCTCGACGAGAACCTCGCCATGGCCAATGCGTGGCGCTACCGCGACTGGGTCGTGAACGCGCTCAATCGCGATCTCCCCTACGACCAGTTCGTCGCGCAGCAGCTCGCCGGCGATCTCCTGCCCAGGCCCGCGGACGAGAAGGCGCTCGGCGAGCAGCTCGCCGCGACCGGCTTCCTCGTGCTCGGGCCCAAGGTGCTGGCCGAGCAGGACAAGGAGAAGCTCGTGATGGACGTCGTCGACGAGGAGATCGACGTCACGAGCAAGGCGCTGCTGGGCGTGACGATGTCCTGCGCGCGCTGCCACGACCACAAGTTCGATCCCTGGTCGCAGCGCGACTACTACTCCCTCGCCGGCGTCTTCAAGAGCACCAAGACGCTCGCCAACCTCGACTTCGTCTCGCGCTGGAGCGAGGTCGAGCTCGCCACCGACGAGCACAAGGCCGCGCGCGACGCGTTCCAGAAGTCGGTCGCGGAGGCGGAAGCCAAGATCGCTGCGCTCGTGAAGCGTGGCGAGACGGAAGCCAGCGAACGCTGGCCGCAGGAACTCGCGCAGCGACTGCTCGCAGCCCAGTCGGCACTCGTGCGCACGCAGGTGATCGAAGCCGAGAGCTTCACTCGCGGCAACGTGATCATCGATCGCGAGACCTGGGGCAGCGCGGAGGACCCGATCGTGCGCACCGGCAACGGCGAGCGACCGCAGTTCGCCGAGTGGGAGTTCGAGGCCGACGGTCGGGTGGCGCTCGAGGCGCACTACGCCGCACAGGACTCACGGCCGGTCAAACTCCTGCTCGACGGCGAGCCGCTCGCCGACAAGGCACTGGGCGAGGTGACCGGCAGCTGGTTCCCGGAGTCCCAGCGCTGGCGCCGGGTCGGCGAACGCGAGCTGCGCGCGGGCCGCCACGTGCTGCGCATCGAATCCGCGACGGACCTTCCGCACCTGGATGCGTTCGCGGTCCATGCAGCCGCGAACTCCGACCTCTGCGTGCGTCTCGCCAAGGCGCGCATGCGCTCCGAGCCCGCGCTCGCACCCTGGGTGGACTACACGCGCGGCGAGCCGGGGCGCGCCTCCCCGCTCTCGAAGGTGCTCGGCACTCCGACCCCCGCTTCGCTCGAGGAACTCGCGGCGCGCTACCAGCTCGCGGCAACGATCGTTCTCGACGAGTGGAGGGCGAAGAAGGCCAAGGACGAGAAGGCCACGGGCCTCGACGATCCGGCGAACGAGCTCCTGCGCAAGTTCCTGATCGGCCCCGACGGCCTGTTCCTGGTTCCCCCGGGAGAGCTCGAGCTCGCGTTCCCCGCGGAGTTGCGCGCGGAGCTCGCAGCCGCTCGCAGCACGCGCAAGGAGCTCGACGCGCACGCGCCGGCGCCGATCGAGAAGGCGCTGGGCGTGAGCGAGGGCGAGATCGTGGACGTGCCCGTGCACATCCGCGGCAGCCACTTGAACAAGGCCACGAGCGTCGAGCCGCGCGGCTTTCCGGCCCTGCTCGCCGAGCGCGCGCCCCCGCCCACGATCCCCGAGCATGCGAGCGGACGCCTGCAGTTCGCGCAGTGGCTCGCCGATCCCGCGAATCCGCTCTTCGCGCGCGTGATGGCGAACCGCATCTGGCAGGGCCACTTCGGCGCGGGCCTCGTGCACACGCCCTCGAACTTCGGACTGCGCGGCGAGGCGCCGACGCATCCCGAGCTGCTCGATTGGCTCGCGCGGCGCTTCCAGCAGGAGCACTGGTCGCAGAAGTCCATGCATCGCCTCGTGATGCTCTCGAGCGCCTACCGCATGGACTCGCGCGCGAGCGCGCAGGCCGCGGAGCGCGATCCCGAGAACCGCCTGCTCTCGCACATGAATCGCCGGCGTCTGGAGGCCGAAGCCGTGCGCGACTCGCTGCTCGCCGCGAGCGGAAGGCTCGATCCCGCGCTGGGCGGTTCGCTGCTGCCCACGAAGGACGGCGACTACGTCACCAACGACCAGTCGGCCGACGCGGGGCAGTACATGAGCACGCGCCGCTCGCTCTACCTGCCCGTGATTCGCAACTCGATCTACGACCTCTTCGCGACCTTCGACTACGCCGATCCGAGCATGGCGATCGAGGCGCGCTCCTCGACCACCGACCCGAGCCAGGCATTGCTGCTGCTCAACAGCCCGCTGGCCGTCGGCGAGAGCCAGGCCTTCGCGCGCTCGCTGATTGCGGGCGGCGGGCTCGACGAATTGTGGCTGCGCGCCTACCAGCGCCCGCCGCGCGAGGCCGAGCGCCTGCGTGCAGAGGCCTTCCTGACCGATCACATGGCGCACGACTCCGGCGGCGAGGCACGCGAGCGCGCCTGGGCTTCCCTGTGCCGCGCGCTGTGCGCCTCGAACGAATTCCTCTACGTGGATTGACGCCATGCACGATCCCGAATGTTCCTGTCACGTCCCCGGTCGCCGCGAGCTCTTGCGCGGCATCGGCGCGGGCTTCGGGATGCTGGCGCTGCGTGGGCTCGTCGATGCGCAGCAAGGGACACGCGTCTCCCCGCTCGCGCCGCACAAGGGCGCGCTGCCCGTGCGCGCCAAGCGCGTGATCTTCCTCTTCATGCACGGCGGCCCCTCGCAGATCGACACCTTCGACTACAAGCCGCTGCTCGCGCGCGACGACGGCAAGCCGCTGCCCTTCGAGAAGCCGCGCATCCAGTTCGCGCAGACCGGCAACCTGATGCGCTCGCCCTGGAAGTTCGCGCAGCACGGGCAGTCCGGCGCCTGGGTCAGCGAACTCTTCCCCGAGGTCGCCAAGCAGGTCGACAAGCTCTGCTTCCTGAAGTCGCTCTGGGGCTCGAACGCCGCGCACGGCGGCGCACTGCTCAAGATCCACACAGGCTCCGACAACTTCGTGCGCCCGAGCATGGGCTCGTGGATCGTCTACGGACTCGGCACCGAGAACCAGAACCTGCCCGGCTTCGTCACGATCTGCCCCACACTCGGCCACGGCGGCGTCAACAACTGGTCGAGCGCCTTCCTGCCCGGCATCTACCAGGGCACGCCGATCGGCAACGCCAGCGTGCCGGCGAAGGACGCCACGATCCGGCACCTCTCCGACACGCACGGCACGCGCGCCGAGCAGCGCGCCGAGCTCGACTTCCTGCAGGCCGAGAACGCCGAGCACCTCGCCGCCAGCGGCGCGGACGCGGCACTCGAGGCGCGCATCGAGTCCTACGAGCTCGCCTTCCGCATGCAGACCGAGGCCGCCGGCACGCTCGATCTCGCGCGCGAGAGCGCCGCGACGCAGAAGCTCTACGGCATCGATGACCCCGCGACCGAGAACTTCGGCCGGCAGTGCCTGATGGCGCGGCGGCTCTCGGAAGCCGGCGTGCGCTTCGTGCAGTGCTCGCACAGCTACAAGTGGGACCAGCACGAGAAGCTGCGCGAACTTCACGCGAAGAACGCCAAGGAGGTCGACAAGCCCATCGCCGGACTGCTGGCCGACCTCGAGTCGCGCGGCCTGCTCGAGGACACGCTCGTGCTCTGGGGCGGCGAGTTCGGCCGCACGCCGACCGTGCAGGGCTCCGATGGCCGCGACCACAACCCGCACGGATTCACGATGTGGATGGCCGGCGGCGGCGTGAAGCCCGGCTTCAGCTTCGGTGCGACGGACGACTACGGTTTCTACGCCGCGCAGGACAAGGTGCACGTGCACGACCTGCACGCGACGATCCTGGCGCTGCTCGGGATCGACCACGAGCAGCTCACGTACCGCTGGGCGGGGCGCGATTTCCGGCTGACCGACGTCGAAGGCCGGATCGTGCGCGAGATCTTTGCATAACGGGGATTCTGGCTGCGTCTACTGTGCAGCCTTCGAATCAGAAGATCTTCCACTGCAGAAGTTCGCTGACCTCGAGCATCCGCGGTGCGAGGCCGGCGGCCATGGCGGCCGTCTCGAATCGGCGCTCATTGGTGATCGGTCGCACGTAGTTGCGCCAGGCGATGTAGAGCCACAGGTGCCACTCGAGCTTCTCGCGCTCCTTCGACGCGGCCCAGTT
>Ga0302322_100004395_pt1 | contig 12235 bp, 11 predicted proteins | sample Fen_T0_2_FD_203757 | JGI IMG/M metagenome (GOLD analysis project Ga0302322, IMG submission 203757) | Peat permafrost microbial communities from Stordalen Mire near Abisko, Sweden - Fen_T0_2 | ecosystem: Environmental > Terrestrial > Soil > Wetlands > Permafrost | place: Sweden: Abisko...
CCCTTTGCCGTCCTTGTGGCTCAGCGCAAGGTAGGTGCAATCCCAGTAGTCTTCGAGCGACTCACCCTTCCAGGCAAACACGGGCACGCCCGTGGCCGCGATGGCCGCGGCGGCATGGTCCTGCGTTGAAAAAATGTTGCAGCTGGCCCAGCGCACTTCGGCGCCGAGGCTGGTCAGCGTCTCAATCAGCACGGCCGTCTGGATGGTCATATGCAGCGATCCGGTGATGCGCACGCCCTTGAGCGGACTGGCTGCCGCGTGCTTGTGGCGGATGGCCATCAACCCCGGCATTTCCTGCTCGGCAATGGTGATCTCCTTGCGGCCCCACTCCGCCAGCGAGAGGTCTGCAACTTTGAATTCCGTTCCCTTGACTTCCAGAGTCGATGCTGCCATTTCCATTCTCCTTATATCGTCACATCGTGATATATTGATATGTATCAGAGTCAAGCTATGCCGTCAATCGTAAAGATGCTGCGCGCGGTGGCCGATCCAAACCGGCTCCGCATTCTGCTGCTGCTCAGCGGTGAGGAACTCTCCGTGGCCGAACTGCAGGAGATTCTGGCGATGGGTCAAAGCACTATCTCCACGCACCTGGCGCAACTCAGGCAGGCCGGGCTGGTGGAAGATCGCAGGCGCGGCAAGAGCAGCCTCTACAGCTTCAAGAATGGCTCTGCCGAGGGCACGCTGGATCGCCTGCTGGCGCAAGCTCGCGTGGAGATTCCCGAAGCGGCGCAGGATCGGCAGGCAATGCGCCGGGTCCTGAAGAAGCGCCAGGACACGATGCGCGCCTTCTTTGACAGTGTAGCCGGGCGGCTGGGCCGCGACTATGTGCCGGGGCGCTCGTGGAAGGGGTTGGCCGAGGCCCTGCTCAGGCTCATGCCGCCGCTGACCATCGCCGACCTGGGAGCCGGCGAAGGCGCCTTTTCGCTCCTGCTGGCCCAACGGGCGCTCAAGGTGATTGCCGTCGACTCTTCGGCAAGAATGATCGAGGTGGGCCGCGAGCAGGCCCTGCGCCACGGCGTCAAAAACCTTGAGTTCCGGCTGGGCGACTTCGAGGAGCTGCCCATCAAAGACTCCAAAGTTGACCTTGTTTTCTTCTCTCAATCGCTGCATCATGCTCTGCACCCCGAACGGGCTGTCGCCGAGGCCTGGAGGATTCTCCGTCCGGGCGGACGGCTGGTCATTCTCGACCTGGCAAAGCATCGCTTTGAAGAGGCGCGCGAGCTCTACGCCGACGAGTGGCTGGGCTTTGGGGAGCCGGAATTGGAGGCCATGCTCGAAAAGGCCGGCTTCGCCAATGTACAAACCTCGGTTGTCCACAAGGAGCCCGAGTCGCCCCAATTCCAAACCTTACTGGCGGTGGGAGATAAATCGGGATAAGGGGTCATTTCCTGGAGGGTCGCCGTTTTTTCTCTTTCTTGCGGCTTGAAGAGTACGGCATGTTGGCCTATGTAATACAACTGCGTATTACTGATAAGTATCTGATAATATGATCTATAATAGAAAGATCAAGGATACTATCCGACTGCGTAATACAAACATCAGACGTGTGCTTTCTCTGCCTCAAGCAATTGCCGTTTTCGCTCCACGCCCCACCGGTAGCCCGTCAGCGAGCCGCCGGCTCCCACAACGCGATGGCAGGGAACCAGCAGCGCTACCCGGTTCATCGCGCAGGCGCGAGCCACGGCGCGGGTGGAGCGAGGAATTCGCAATTCGCGCGCCAACTGGCTGTAGCTCCGGGTCTCCCCACGCGGAATCGTTCGCAGGGCCTGCCACACATGGAGCTGAAAGGCCGTGCCCCGCAAATCGAGCCTCATCTCGGTAAGCCCTTGCGCCGGAGCCGCCGCTTCCCCCGAATTCCCCATCTGCCCGCGCACCATGGCCAGCGCCGCATCCACCCACCCCGAGAGCGCCGCATCGGGCACCATCTCGGCTGCGGGAAACTCCGCGCGCAAACTGGCCTCCGCCTCGCTCTTCGCCCCCGCCAGCGCCAGCCAGCAGAGTCCCCGCTCGGTTGCGCCCACCACCAGCCACCCGAACGGCGACTTAGCCGTGGTGTAGCCGATTCGCTCCCCTTGCCCGCCCTGGGCAAAGCGCGCGGGCGTCATGCCCAATTGCGCGCCCTCCCAGGCCCGGCTCTGAGAACCAAATCCCGCTGAATAAATCGCGTCGGTCACGGTCTCTCCTTGTTTCAGTGCGCTGCGCAGGCTGCGCGCGCGCAGGGCCCGCTGGTATTCAAGCGGACTCACGCCCAGCGCCTGCTTGAAGATCCTCTGTACGGTGAAGGGGCTCAAATGCACCAGCCGGCCCAGTTCCGCCAGACGGACAGGACGGTCGAGGTGCGCCTCGATATGTCTGCGCACCCTCTCCACCGGGCTGCCGGTCTCTCTCTCAGGCCTGCATCGCTGGCAGGGACGAAATCCCGCCGCGCTGGCCTCATCGGCCGAGTGAAAAAAGCGCACATTCGCTTGGAGGGGGCGGCGGCTGGTGCAGCCGGGACGGCAAAAAACGCCGGTCGTCGTGACCCCGTAAAAAAACGCTGCCGCGCCGTCACGCGCCACAACCTGCCGCCACGCGCTTTCCGGATCGATGGCCGGTATGCGGGCGCTGTTCGTTGCCAGTTGAGGTCTTCTGCTCATGGAGATCATCTTCGCCGATCAGCAGGCGCAGACGCTATCCGGTTCTTGCGCGCAATTCCGAAAGGCACGCCGCTTACCCCATCCGCACCATCAGTAGCGCCTCGGCACGCGCCAGGTCGTCTTCCGTGTCCACCCCGATGGTGTCCTCCGGGGCCGAGGCCACATAGATATCGGTTCCATTTTCCAGCAGGCGCAACTGCTCCAGCCTCTCGACATGTTCCAGCCAGCCCGGCGGCAGGGCCGCAAAGCGCTCCAGCGCGCTTTTGCGGTAGGCATAGATCCCCAGGTGCTTCCGGTACTCGGCCGTCTCCACCCCATCCCGGTTGAAGGGAATCGCCGCGCGCGAAAAATACAGCGCTCGCCCGTCTACAGCCGTCACCACCTTCACCGCGTTCGGGTTGTCGATCTCATGTTTCGGGCAATGAACGGCCAGCGTCGCCACCTCCACCTCCGGACGGTCGAAGAGTTCCAGCAGCGGCGGAAAGAACTCCGGCGTCAGCGTCGGCTCGTCGCCCTGGATGTTTACGTAGATCTGTGCGTCGATCTTCCGCGCCACCTCTCTCACCCGGTCTGACCCGCTCAGGCAATCCACTGAGGTCATCGCCACCGGAATCCCCCGCTCCGCGCAGGTCTCGGCCACCTCCTGTGAATCCGTCGCCACCACTACCACTTCCATCAGCTTGCTCGCCGCAGCCGCCCGCCATACCCACTCCACCATCGGCTTGCCCGCGATCATGCGCAGCACTTTGCGGCTGAGCCGCGTCGATTCGAGACGGGCGGGAATCACCCCTGCGATCCGGATTTTGCTCATGCAGCCGAGTGTAACGCAGCCGGGCGCGGGAGAGGTGATCGGAGTCGTGGTAAAACTGCGAGGAGCCCGGTTTGACCTCGTCTTCGCATCGCCGGTATCATCGAGACAGGGACCAGGAATCAGGGACCAGGGACCAGGGGTCGACGAATTGACGATTCCCGGCTCGGCGAGGTTCCGGCCCGTGTCTATAAGTGACCCATCCGGCGGGGTAGCTCAGATGGTTAGAGCGACGGATTCATAACCCGTAGGTCGGCAGTTCGATCCTGCCTCCCGCCACCAAAAAATCAATCGTCTAGCAGGTACCCTAAATCCTCCCACTGAGGGTCGCTCCCTAATTCCGAAATCTCGGAAAGTCCAGAGTCACGACTGGTATTGGGCGATCCTTTCTGCCAAGCCGCGAGGTACTGACAGGGATGCGTTCCCACTCGCCCCGAATAGCCTTCACCTCATCTTTTCGCATCTGGACGCGCCAGCCGCAGGAAGTGTCCTTGGGGTGTGCAAACTGAAGCAGGGGAATGTATATAGACATTTGATTTTATTTGGTGGGCCTGCAGGGATTTGAACCCCGAACCAAGGGATTATGAGTCCCCTGCTCTAACCGTTGAGCTACAGGCCCTTCAATGACTTATAGCAGCCGCCCCGACGAGTGTAGCGAATACTGTAGCGGGTGGCTGCCGTATTGGCTCGATTACGGCGAAATCGCCAGATGGTTGAAGCCGCTTGCCAGCCAGCGCACAACCTACGGTGCTTGAGGCTTGCTCTGCAGCATTGCCTCAGGAGCTGCCGTGACCAACGATCCGCACAATGGCAGAAGCGTCAATTTCCGATCACCCTGCCCTGATTGCATTGTATGTTGTGGAGAGTAGAGAAGGAAACCGGCGCTGTAACACCCAAAGCAGGGACTGCAAGAGGTTGAGAATCCGCAACCTTCGCTGTTCATCGAAAAAGAGAGAATGACGATGGGACGCGGCAGCGCCCCGACCTTGACAAACGAGGTAACCGATGAAGATCAATCTGACCAACGTATACGTCGATGACCAGGAAAAGGCCTTGCATTTCTATACCGAGGTGCTGGGCTTTGTGACCAAAGCCGACTTCAGCAACGGGCCGTTTCGCTGGCTTACGGTGGCCTCACCGGAGGAGCCCGACGGCACCCAGCTGCAGCTCGCGCTGAACAACAATCCGGCGGCCAGGGCCTTCCAGGAGGCGTTGTTCCAGCAAGGCCAGCCCGCCGCCATGTTTGCTTCTGACGACGTGGAGGCCGATTACGAGCGCATGAAGGTGCGCGGAGCCGAGTTCACCATGCCGCCAACCGACGTGACAGCCTCAAAGATCGCCGTGTTGAAGGACACCTGCGGCAACCTGATTCAGATCGTGCAACTGAAGCGCTGGTAGAGTGCGATCGTGCGCAAGGTGGCGGGGTGAGGGCGGCAGTTCATCGGAATTCTGCGGAAATTCAAAGCAAAAGTGGCAAGAGAAGTGATAAGCGTCGAGGAGAGGGTTGGAGATTCCACCGAAGTTACTACCGCCCGGCGGAGCAACTGAAATCACAAATATCCAATTAAGAGGTCAAGAAATGAATACTCAAAAGGGAACTCAAATTCCACAGCGGCGGCTTGGTCGCAGCATCCTGGCCCTGCTTGCGGGAATCATCGTGGGGATCGTGCTTTCAGTGGGGACGGATCTCGGACTGCACGCAATTGGGATCGTCCCGGCGCAGAACCAGTCGTGGCCCAACCACCTTCTGGTGGTTGCGGCCGCATACCGATCGATCTACGGCGTGATCTCCGCCTACGTGATTGCCTGGCTGGCCCCAAACCGGCCGATGGGCCACGCGCTCTTTGCGGGTGCGTTGGGTTTGGTCGTGAGCGCTCTTGGGGCAGCCGCCGCGTGGAGCAGCACCATTGGCCAACATTGGTATCCAGTCACACTTGCGCTGACAACGTTGCCTACAGCCTGGATCGGTGCAAAACTGCGGCTGTTGCAACTGCAGATCGAGACCAGGGCCGCGTAGTAATCGGAAGCGAGATCATTCATGAATGGAAAGCGGAAGGCATTCGCGATGCCGCAAGCGGGGTGTTGATCAGCGATTCGACTGCTGGCGGAGGTTGCGCGCTGCGCCAAGCGCAGCTGAATTAAGTGCGAGAGTTGGAGGTGACCATGAAAAGGACAGGTGCGGGGGAAGCTGCCTCTGCAAGCATCGATGCGAAGATCAACGAAGATGGGGACTGGCGCGGGAAGACGCTCGCGAAGGTGCGCGCTATTATCTACGAGGCGGACCCAGAGATTCTGGAAGAGCGCAAGTGGGCGAAGGCGACCAGGCCGGGGATTCCGGTGTGGTCGCGTGGCGGCATTGTTTGCACGGGAGAGACCTACAAGAACACAGTCAAGCTGACCTTTGCCAAAGGCGCCGCGTTGAAGGATTCCGCGGGCCTGTTCAACTCCAGTCTTGAGGGGAATGTTAGGCGCGCCATCGACATTCACGAAGGCGAGACGATCAATGAGGCGGCCTTGAAGGATCTGATCCGCGCCGCAGTGGCGCTCAATCTGAAGAGCAAGGCGAAGGCCGGCAAGTGAGGCGCAAGCAGGACGGAAGGGCGGCGTGAACGGGCTCTCTAACCTTGCGTGGTGGCGCGAAAGGCGCGTTCGAAGCCGGCGATGGATTTCTCGATCCGCTCCACGGGAATGGTGAGCGAGAGGCGCATGTATCCCGAACGCCCGAAGCCAGCGCCGGGTACGGCGAGGACACCTTCGGCAGCGAGCAACTTGGTAAAGGCCACATCGTCCCGGATGGGTGTCTTGAGAAATATATAGAAGGAGCCTTCGGGGCGGCACGCCTCATATCCGATGGCCTCTAGAGCGTCACAGAGGAGATTGCGCTTGCGTTCGTAGGTTGAGATATCAATCGTCTGGTCAAGCGACTCAAGCATGACCCACTGCCAGATAGCGGGGGCGTTGATAAAGCCCAGGATGCGATTGGTGAAGGCGCAGGCGCGGCGTAGGTGGGCGTTGCCGTCGAGCCGTGGCGAGAGGGCCAGATAGCCGATGCGTTCCCCCGGCAAGCCGAGCGACTTGGACCAGGAGTTGCAGATCACCGTGTTGGCGATGAACGAGGCGACCTCGGGCTGCCGCTTGCCGTCATACACGAAGGCCTTGTAGGGCTCGTCACTGAGGACGGTGATGGGCTGGGGTGCACTGGCGAGAAGCTGATCAAGTGAGCGCAGGATGCTCTCAGGGTAGACGCGACCAGTGGGATTGTTGGGGGTATTGAGAATGATGGCGCGGGTGCGGGTAGTAATAGCGGCTTCAATGCGATCCATATCCGGCAGGAAGTCAGCATCGGTCTCAACAAGCACCATGCGCCCGCCGTGGTTTGCGATATAGAACTGGTACTCGGGAAAGAAGGGAGCGAGCACGATGACTTCGTCGCCGGGATCGAGGATGGCTTTGAGGATGACGTTGGCAGCGCCCGCAGAGCCGACGGTCATGAAGACGTCTTCGCCACTAAAGTCGAGGCCGGTTTCGCGGTGTAATTTGGCGGCGACTGCTTCGCGTACCTGCGGGTAGCCTGGATTGGGCATATAGCCATGGGAGCCGGGCAGGTTGCCGGCCACCACGCGACGGAGCGCATCGACGACCGCGGGGGGCGGCTCGACATCGGGATTGCCGATGGAGAAATCGAAGACGGCATCGGCCCCGCGCTCGCGCTTGAGCCGCGCACCCTCCTCAAACATGCGGCGAATCCAGGATGCGCTTTCGAGCTGATCGGCGATGGTGTTGGCAACGGGCATGGAAGCGGGACCTTCTATTCCTTGAGGAGTTCGGCGCTGGCCAGCGGGTTGATTCCGGTCGAGAGCAGGCGCGCGATTGCGGCATCGGGATCGGCGAAGCGGAAGATAAGGATTGCCTTGTCTTCGCGAACCTCGGGGAAGGCATACATGTACTCGATGTTGATGCCCGTGCCGTCGAGGGCGGCGAGGAGATCGGCGAGGCCGCCCGGATGATCGGGGACTTCGACCGCAATAACTTCAGTGACCTTGACGACGAAGCCCTCGGCCTCAAGCAGAGTGGAGGCCTTGCGCCAATCCGAGACGATCATGCGGAGAATGCCGTATTGCTGCGTGTCTGCAAGGTACAAGGCGCGGATGTCGATTTGGTGGCTCGCCAGCAGGCGCGCGGGGGCAGCGATGTGTCCCGGCTTGTTTTCGGCAAAGAGGGATATTTGCTGGATCTTCATGATGTCCGCCTGTCGATAACTCGTTTTGCTTTACCCTGGCTGCGCTCGATGGTGCGCGCCTCAACCAGCGCTACCTGAACCCGTATGCCGAGGACGTGGTCGAGCGCGGCCTGCAGTTTTTCGTGGAGTCCCTGCATGGCTCCTATTTTGTCGTTGAACATGAGCGGCGTGACTTCGACCTGAACCTCCATCTGGTCGAGGCCGTGCTCGCGCGTGAGAATGATCTGGTAGTGCGGCAGTGTCCCTTCTATCTGAAGCAGGGCCGTCTCAACCTGAGATGGGAAGACGTTGACGCCGCGAATGATCAGCATATCGTCGCTGCGCCTGCCGATGCGCTGGATGCGGCGCAGAGTGCGGCCGCAGGCGCAGGTGCCGGGAAGGATCATGGTGATGTCACGCGTGCGGTAGCGGATCATCGGCATGGCCTCCTTGCTTAGCGTCGTCAGCACGAGTTCGCCCTCGCTTCCATCGGGGAGGGGCTCACCGGTTTCAGGATCGACGATCTCGGGATAGAAGTGATCCTCGAAGATGTGCAAGCCATCATGACTGGGGCATTCGCAACCGACACCGGGGCCGATGATTTCAGATAGGCCGTAGATATCGAATGCCTCGATGCTGCTTTGCTCCTCAATGTGCCTGCGCATGGATTCGGTCCATGGTTCGGCGCCAAAGACTCCGACACGCAGAGGCAACTCTTTGAGATCGACACCCATCTCGGCGGCACGATCGATGAGGTGGAGAAAGTAAGTGGGCGTGCAGCAGATGGCGGTGACGCCAAAATCCTTCATCAGCATGATCTGGCGATCGGCGTTGCCGCCGGATGTTGGAATGACGGTGGCTCCCAAGGCTTCTGCGCCATAGTGCGCGCCAAGGCCTCCCGTGAAGAGACCGTAACCATAGGCGTTCTGCACGATGTCTCCGCGATGAAGGCCGCAACCGGCAAGGCAGCGGCCGACAACCGAGGTCCAGACGTCGATGTCTTCCTGGGTATAGGCAACGACGATGGGCTTGCCTGTGGTTCCGCTCGAGGCATGGAGGCGAACGACGTCCTTCATGGAACTGGCGAAGAGGCCGAAGGGGTAGGTGTCGCGGAGATCGCTCTTGAGCGTGAAGGGCAACTGCGCGATGTCTTCGATGCAGCCAATGTCTCTTGGCGAGAGGCCGCGCTCGTTCAGACGGGAACGAAAGAGCTCCACGTGCTGGAATGCGCGGGAGACCACAGCTTGCAGGCGCTTCAGTTGCAGTGCGCGAAGCTCTTCGAGCGGCATGAAGTCCGGCCGGCTTGCCGGATGACATTCAATTGCGTTGGGTGCGATCAGTGAGTTCATCTTCCCCGTCCTATGGAAAAGGATTGGAGATTGGTTTCGTAAAGAGCCTCAGGGAGGTTCGAGCGAAGCGCATCGGACCAAAGCTCGAGAGGAAAAGGCAGATGGCGGCTCAAGACTCCGAGCAGCGCGACGTTGATGCTCTTTTTGTTCGGCAATGCTGCTTCGTCGATCTGCGATGGCTCGATGAGAAGGCCGCCGGGAGCAAGAGCCGCGGCATTGACGGGAACCTGTTCCGAGGCAAGGACGAGCAGAAAATCCGCCTCGCCGGCAGCGACCATGGGACTGAAGACGTGCTCGCCAAAGCGGACATCGCTCGAGACGGAGCCGCCGCGCTGGCTCATGCCGTGAAGCTCGCTCTTCTTCACGTCGAGTCCGGCACGGAAGGCAACATCGGCGAGGATGTCGGAGGCCTTGAGGACTCCCTGCCCGCCCAGGCCGGCGACAACGACGTTAGTTGGCTTGCTGCTCATTGCACCTCTCGTACTCGCGAATCGATCGGGCTGCCAGCAGGCAGTTTCGCCGGGCGATGATAACGGAAAGCTCGGATGTATCAAGGCAGCTTTGAATCAGCTGCTGGAAGGCCGCAGGATCGGGTGTGGGGTCGATCACATGAACGTTGCGGATGCCCATGGCGCGGGCAATGTCTTCGAAGACAACCTTGCCGGTCTTGGCGTGATCGAGCTTGCGCCCGGTTCCCGGATGCTCCTGCAAGCCGGTCATGGCCGTGGTCCCGTTATCGAGAATTAGTAGCAGATGGCCGCCCGCAGGGGGGTTGTAAACCATCTCGACCAGGCCGGTGATGCCGCTATGGATAAAGGTGCTATCGCCGATGACGCTGACCACCCGCTTGGCCTCTTCAGGAGGCAGGGAGTGGCGCAAGCCGAGGCCGACACCGATCGAAGCGCCCATGCACAACTGGCTGTCCATGGCATCGAAGGGCGGCAAGACGCCGAGGGTGTAACAGCCAATATCTCCGGCGACGATGCAGTTGAGGTTCTTGAGGGCCGTGAATGCGATGCGATGCGGGCAGCCGGGACAGAGGGACGGGGGCTTGCCGGGAACGGGGCTGGGCTCAGGGGAGGAGTCGGCCTCGAGAATGCGGCGCACGCGCGCGGTGTTCAGTTCGCCGAAGCGGAAGCTCTCCGGCTTGCCCTCGACTGCGATGCCGGCATTGCGGGCAGCCTCAACCAGATAGGGATCTCCTTCTTCAATGACCATGCAGCGCTCAACCCCGGCAGCGAAGGTGCGCATGCGTTCGAGGGGAAGCGGATAGGTCATTCCGAGCTTGAGGACGCAGGCATCGGGTGCGGCTTCGCGCAGATGTTGATAGGAGATTCCCGAAGTGATGACGCCGAGCGAGGGAAGGCCGGCAACCAGTTCGTTTGGCCCTTCGAGATCGTTCCAGGCGGCGATTTGCGAAAGACTCTGGCGCAGCCGCTGATGAGCCGGGCGGGCATGAGCGGGAATCATGACGCGAAAGCGGGGATGGTGCTCGAAGTGCGGAGATTGCGGAGGGGCAATCGCGATGGAGCCGCGGCGGACAATGGTCTTTGAGTGGCAGACCCGAGTGGTCAAGCGCAGGAGCACGGGCAGGTGCCAACGCTCGGAGATCTCGATGGCGCGCAGCGTGAACTCATAGGCCTCCTGCGAGTTAGAGGGCTCGAGCATGGGCACGCCCGCGGCGACGGCATAGCGCCGGTTATCCTGCTCGTTCTGGCTGGAGGCCATTCCTGGATCGTCGGCCGAGACCACGACCAGCGCGCCATCGATTCTGGCCAGGGCCACGGTGAAGAGAGGGTCGGCGGCAACGTTGAGGCCGACGTGCTTCATGGTGACGAGCGCGCGCGCACCGGCAAAGGCGACGCCGATGCCGACTTCGAGGGCCACTTTTTCGTTGGGGGACCACTGCGCGCAGCCGCCGAAACGCTCGAAGGTTTCGAGGATCTCGGTCGAGGGGGTGCCCGGGTATCCGGTACCGAGTTTTACCCCGGCGTCGATGGCGGCCAGGGCAACCGCTTCATCCCCGCTCAGCAACGACACCGCACACTGCTGCTTAAGGTGTTCCAAACAAGGCGTCCTGTGTGACTTTGGTCTTGAGTTCAGTGTACTCGATTGGCGGGGAGGGCGAGAAAGGCAGGGGATGAGCTTGCCGATGCGCGTGCCGGATCTACTTCGATGAACATTGATTTCGCAGGACGAGTGGGGCAGTACAAACGTAATGCGGTACTCATTGATCGCCATTGACAGTAACCGCAAACGGAGGATACTTAGGGCATCGAAAGTGTGCATTCAGATTGATGCTAACGATTCTCTCCCTGGGTTACCACTCTTGGAGGTAAAGCTTAACTGTTAGCGGGCAATACGAGGGACGGCCGCGCAACTCCGTTCGCTGAAAGGGCCGTGATCCCCTCAACAGCGCCATCGTTAGAGGATCCCGATCCAGCGGTAATCGGACTCTGCTGGATTGGGAATTAGGGGCCCCAAGCACCCACTCAAGGTTCGGCGGTGTTTCTCAGGCCACTCTAGCGTTCCGCCAAGAACTGCCGATGGAGCCGGAAGAATGGCTCAGTGTTGGCAGAAAGCGGGGCGAGTCCCGTGCGGACACTCTTAAGGCTCTGCGGATTTGGCATTCTTGCCTCAGTGCTGACTTCAACGTCCGCTTTGGCCGCAACCAAGAGCGCCTCGTTCCTGGTCTCGGTGACGGTGGTGGCGAGCTGCCAGGTCTCAGCACGGCCGATGCTATTCGGGACATATATGGCGGCGATTGCGAACGCTCGCTCGGGGGTGAGGGTAGCCTGCGACCGCGAAACGCCCTATACGGTTGAGTTAAGCGCCGAAGTTCCTCCTGGGGCGATGGAGGCGGTGCCGAAGATGGCCGGTTTCGGCGCCACTCTGCCAGGAGTTGTGCAGGCATTCAGCGCTCGACGGACCCTGGGAGTTGCGAGGATCAGCAGCGGTAGTCCTGGGGGAGCCGAGGGCCGCTTCTCGCGGCCCTACAAGGTGGAAGGCTGGACGGCCGGAGATGTGGATGTGGGATTGGATGACGGTAGTTTGGTGACGGTCATTATTGCCTATTAATGAGCGTTTCAATGACTTGGAACGGTGGCGAGCAGTGTAAGCAGGCCTCAAGACCGGGACGCTGGGTTGGAACCGTCGTTCGACGATGTTCGGATAAATCCAATTAAACGATGAAGATAGCGGTAAGGCGATATCCGTATTA
>Ga0302322_100004398_pt1 | contig 12233 bp, 8 predicted proteins | sample Fen_T0_2_FD_203757 | JGI IMG/M metagenome (GOLD analysis project Ga0302322, IMG submission 203757) | Peat permafrost microbial communities from Stordalen Mire near Abisko, Sweden - Fen_T0_2 | ecosystem: Environmental > Terrestrial > Soil > Wetlands > Permafrost | place: Sweden: Abisko...
CCCCGATGGCGTCGAACTTGGTCAGCGCGCCGCGCTCGATCGGCCCGGCGCGCTTGCCGGACTGCGGGTCCATCGGGAAATAGGAGCCGGACATCGGCAGGTGGTCGGCCAAGCGGATGTCGACCCAGGCGAACTCCACCGACCGGCCCGCCACCAGCTCCTGGTCGGTCAGGCCCCAGACCGGGCTGTAGAACAGCGGCGCGGTCTCCCGCACGACCCGCTGCCCGCCGTAGGTGGAGACCAGGTTGAAGCCGTTGGTGTCGGCGGCGAACCGGTGCCCGCCGCCGAGCCAGGACCGGCTCCAGTAGGCGGCGCTGACGCCGTACGGGTCGACCGAGCGCTCGAAGGCCGACGCCAGGTAGTCGCCCGGCAGCCGCCCGTAGAACGCCGGCCAGCCGCCGACCCGGGAGTTGATCAGCAGCAGCATCGCCAGCCCGAACGCCAGCGACCAGGTCAGGCCGCGCCGGGTGCGGGTGGTCGCCACGTGCTTCGAGCCCTGCCGCAGGGTGCCGTTGCGCCGCCAGCTCAGCACCGAGCTGGCGACCAGCAGCGACACCGGCACGTAGGTGAACGTGGCGGCCCGGCCGGCCAGCTCCGGCCCCTGGGTGCCGACGAACCGCAGCCCGGCGGTGGCGAAGAAGACGAACGTGCCGGCCAGCAGCGACCAGTGCCACACGTCGCGGGAGCGGGTGCGCAGCGCGGCGCGCACCTGCTGGACGAACAGCGCGAGCAGCGCGAGCACGGCCAGCGCCGACGCGACGAGCTCCCAGCGCGGCGCCCGGGCCGCGCCGCTGGGCACGCCGCCGAACTCGCCGTGCAGCACCCGGCCGGCCGCCGTGAGCAGCCCGCGGGCGGCCGGCGACAGGTAAGTCGTCACGTCGGTGGCGACGAAGGAGAACCACGCCGTCACCGCGGCGGCGGTCAGGCCGGCCAGGATCAGCGCGCCGAACCGGCGCGGCCGGCTCAGCACCATCTCGCAGGCGCCGATGAGCAGCAGCGTGCCGGCCGTCATCATCGCGGTCACGTGGTGGGTGACGGTGACCGCGGCGACCGCGAACACCCCGATCACCAGGTGCGACAGCACCCGCTGCTCGTACTGCCAACAGATCGCGGCCCACACCGCGAGCATCAGGAACGGCAGCGCGCCGGTCTGGTAGACGTACATCGAGTCGAAGAACAGGTAGTGCAGCGAGGTGGCGTAGATCACGCAGGTCAGCCCGGCCAGCCGCGGCGAGCCGCCGACCCGCCGCACGACCGCGAACAGCAGGCAGACGAACGCCAGGTGGGCGACCCCGGCCACGATCATCGCCGCGGCGGTCACCGGCAGCCCGGTCAGCAGGGCGACCGCGCCGCCCATCTCCTCCAGGCCGGGGAAGTGCGTGGCGACCGGCAGGCCGTAGTCGGGCTCGTACAGGTGCGCGGTGCGAACCAGGGTGCTGGTGGCGGCCCAGTGCTGCAGCTCGTCGGGGAACCGGAACTGCTCGGGGCTGTACATCCACTTCTGCAGGTACTGGTTGGCGGTCAGGCCGACGACCAGCGTGAACGACTCGATGGTGCCGGCCAGCCGGGCCAGCATGCGCACCGCGACGGGCGCGAAGACCAGCAGCTGGCCGATCCAGTAGGCCGCCGGGGCCCAGCCGGCGTCGTCGCGGCCGCCGGCGTAGGCGAGGGCGACGACGGCGACCCCGGCGGCGGACAGCGCGAGGATCCACGGGGCCTGCCCGAGCGCTGGGACCTGCGCCGCGAGCCATCCCGTTTCTTTCGGGACCCTGACGGTACCGCTGGAGGGCGCGTCGACCGGCGGCGGCACGATGACGTCGGCGCCCACCTCGACGGTCTCGTCGTGGATCGGATCCCGCTGGACGGGGATGACCTGGGTGGGGGTGTCGAGGTCGCTCATCGCCGGCCCTTGAAGTAGGCGGCCGGGCCCCGCAACATGCCGCGCCGGTTGGCGGCGAGCATGTGCGCGGGGAAGTCGGGGCCGATCGTGGCCAGCCGGGCACCGTCGGGATTACGCAGGTCACGCAGCGCGGTGGGGGCCAGCCGCAGCAGCGCGAACAGCACCGACGGCTGGGCCCGCACCAGGCTCGCGTAGCCGGCGGTCAGCCCGACGCCGTAGCCGTGCAGCTGCCTGGCCAGGCCCTCGGCGTCGCGCCGGTGCACGTGCCGGGTCAGCGCGCTGGGCCGGTAGGCGATGGTGCCGCCGCCGCGCAGCACCTTGGCGAAGGCCACCGTGTCCTCGCCGCCCATGGCCGGCGTGCCGGCGCCCAGGGCCGGGTCGAAGCCGCCGATGCGCTGCGCGACGCCCGGGCGCCAGGCCATGTTGGCGCCGGCGCCGAACGGGGGGAGCGGGTAGAGCGGGCTCTGGATCGCGGCGGTAGCGGGGGAGAACACGGCCGGGGTGAACCCGCGGCCCTTGCTGTGCCCGCCGAACTCCTCGAACCAGCACTGGGCGGCGGTCGCCAGCTCGGCCGGGACCACCGCACCGGTCACCACGCCGGCCGCGGGGTGCTCGGCGAAGCCGCGGGCGAGCTCGGCGAGCCAGTGCTCGTCGGCCGTCTCGTCGTCGTCGAGCCAGGCCAGGATGGTGTCCGGGGCGGTGCCGAGCGCCGTGTTGCGCGCATGGGACAGGCCCGGACGGGGCTCGCGGACATAGCGGACACCGTGCTCGCGGGCCACCTGCTCGGTGGCGTCGCTCGTGGGCGCATTGTCCACCACGAGCACCTCGAAGCGGGGGTACCGCTGGGCGAGCACGCTGGCCAGGCAGGTGCGCAGCGACTCCGGCTGGTCGCGGGTGCAGATGACGACGGTGATCGGCGGGGCGTCGTGCAGCACCCGCTCCCGGCGCTCCAGGAAATCGCCGGTGAGCTTGGCGGCGATGACGTCGCCGTACCGCTCGAGGATCCGCGGCCGCGGGTCCAGCCCCTCGACGGGCAGGTCCACCACCAGCGACCCGATCGGCTCGGAGTGCACCCGCACCAGTAACCAGGCGCGGCGGTACCCCGGGGCCTCGATCCTCGGCACCGGCTCGGCCAGCTCGACGTCCCGCACGACCGCCCGGTACTGCTCGTCGAGGGTCATGCGGCGACTTCTTCGCTGTTGTTACGGCTTCCGAAGACCAGCTCATAGCCGGCGCCGGCGCCGGCCGCGGTGAGCCCGGCGATCAGCGCCAGCGCCCGGCCGGGCCGGCCGTCCCTCGTGTTGCGCAGCACAGCCCGCGGCAGGTCGCGCACGTAGCCCTGCTCGTCGCCGAGGCTCTGCCGCCCCTTGTTCAGGCGGGCCATCTCGATCTTGCCGCGGCCCTCGCTGACCGAGCGGGCCAGGAAGAAGCCGAACGTCGAGCGGGCGGCCGGCACGATGTGGTCGATGACGGCGGCGGGGTTGTAGACCCAGTGCCCGCCGCTCGCCGCGCTCATCCGGATGCAGAGATCGGTGTCCTCGGGCCGGGCGCGCTCGCCGAGCTTGCCGAAGCCGACCCGGAAGCCGCCGACGGCCAGGAACGCGTCGCGGCGCACCGCCATGCTCTCCGACCAGACGTTGCGCACCGGCGCACTGGTGGTCGGCATGCCGCGGTAGGACGCCCCGACGACCCACAGGAACTCGTCGGGGAACCAGGCCGGGCGGCCGCGGTGCCAGGCCGGGTTTATCGCGCCGCCGGTGCCGACCACGGCCGGGTCGGCGAACGGTGCCAGCAGGCCGGCCAGCCAGCCAGGGTGGGCGGTCGTGTCGTCGTCGAGCAGCGCGATGAACGCAGTGTCGGTGTGCCGCACGCCGGTGTTGCGCGCGCCCGAGGCGCCGCGAGCCGAGTCGTTGGCGACCACCGCAGCCCCGGGCAGCTCGCGGCAGGCCCGCTCCAGCAGCCGGTCGTTGTGGTCGACGACGACCACCACCCGGTCGGGCGGCGGCGTCTGCGCCCAGGCCGATCCGACGGCCGCGACGAGCTGGTCCCACCGCCGGTCGGAGTAGCAGGGAATGACGACGCTGGCACCCGCCGTGCCGGTCATGTCGCGAAGGCCTTGTCGCTGTCTTCGTCGGCGGCCGGCGGCACGGTGGCGGCGTCGTGGGCGGGCCGGCGCTGACCGGGGAGCCTCGGGGCCGCGTGGGCCGGCCAGGCCGGCGCGGCCCCGGGAACCGGGTGGCGGGCCACGACGCCGGTCGGGTGCGGCCGCGGGCGGGGCACGCTGGGGCGCACCGCGGGGCGGGCCTCGGCGCCGAGCAGGCCGGGCCGCCGCCGCTTGCGCCGGAACTCGACAAGGATCGTGCGCAGCACCCGCATGCCGTCGCGCGGCGCATTGAGATTGCTCACACCGTGCAGGCGGGCGCCCTCGACGCTGCCGACCTCGGCGATGGTGAGCCCGACGGCCGCGGCCCGCACGTTGAGCAGCGTCTCGATCTCGAAGCCGTCGCCCCAGAGCTTGCTGCCGTCGGCCGGGCCGGGCAGGTGATGATCGGGTAGTTCGAAGCGGTGCAGCTCGCGGCGCCAGAAGGCGTTGTAGCCGTAGCACAGGTCGCTGAACCTGGTGCCGAACAGCACGTTGACGATCGTGTTGAGCCCGGCGTTGCCGAGCTGCCGCAGCCGGGTGATGTCGTGGCTGCCGCCGCCGTCGTGGAAGCGGGTGCCCTTGGCCATGTCGGCGCCGCCGGTCAGGGCCGCGACGAACCGCGGGATCTCGGCGGGATCGGTCGATCCGTCGGCGTCGATCATCACCACGATGTCGCCCGTGCACCGGGCGAAGCCGCACGCCAGGGCATTGCCCTTGCCGGTGCGGGTCTGCTGCACGACGACGAGGTCCGGCCGCAGCTCGGTCGCGACCTGCACCGTCCGGTCGGTCGAGCCGCCGTCGACCAGGATCACCTCGTGCAGATCGTCGGGCAGCCGCCCGAAGACATACGGGAGGTTGCGCTCCTCGTTGAGCGCCGGGACGACAACGCTGACTAATGGCCGATCCGCTGTGTCAGGCACAGCCACCCCTGCTGAGCACGGGAAAGTCCCCCAAAACAGCCTCCGTGCAACCGCATTTGCTGCGGAAGCCTGTCGATTCAGGGGAGCACCGTAACAGTCATGGCCCGGCCATGCGTACCCACGTGGTCGGGCAGGCTGGTCGGGCCATGCTCACAGGAGACTCCCGGAGATGCCGGCGGATCAGTGCGTGAACTTGGCGACGTTGGCCTTCTCCCGCGCCTGCATGATCTCGGCGGACTTCATGACCGCCCCCTTGATGCCGGTGAGGAGTGTCTGCAGGTCGGTGGCCGCGCTCGTCCACTCGGCCTTACGCTGCAGGAATGCCTCCTGGGCGTCGCTCTCCCACGAGGCGAGCATCGGCTGGACCGTCGTGTTGACATTGTCCAATTCGGACTGCATCGACGACAGCGCGCTGGTGATGTCGGCCGCGGCCTGGTTCAACGCCGCAAACTCGACGACAATTGCGTCACTGCTGGGCATGGTGATGTTCCTCCCCGTTGTCGCTCAGTTGATCATCAGAGCGCGCGTGATCTCACCGGCGCTCGCGCCGGCCTGCTGCATCTCCTGGCGCATCTCGTCATCACTCAGCGTGTAGTCACGCCCCGCGGTGGAGACCGCGGACGCGATGCTGCGCAGCGCGACGTTGAGCTTGGCCACGTCCTGGTCGAACCGGTCGCGGACCTGCTGGAACGAACCGCCGCCGGCACCGACCCAGGAGGTCTGCAGCGGGGTGAGCTCATTCATCAGCTTGTTGAACATGCTGGTGAGCCGGTCAGCGGCCCCGTCGATGTCCGTGGCGGTCTTCGCCATGACCGCGGCATCAGTGGTTACGCCCTTACCCGCCATCGCAGACCCACCTCCATTCGGTTTGCCCGCGCCTCCCCATGGGGCGGCTTTGCGAACCGTGCCGGGTCCCCCGCACGGTGTCTTGCCTTATCACCGTATCGAAGTTATCCGGCTTCCAGCAGTGGGGAGAGCTACGAACCTGCCACGGGACGCTGCGCGACCTGCGGATCTAGGCCAGGTCCGGTCGGGATCCGGGCGACGACGGACGACGGCAGCACGATCGGCTTCACCTTTGCGTAACCGAACCACGACAGCTCCGGCACACCCGGCACCGGATAGCGTTTGCCCTGGTCGGTGACGAAGAACACAGTGCCCGAACCGGCCTCGGCGGACGGCGCCGACCGCACGACCGCGCCGTGCCCGGACGGGACCACGATCCGGTCGGCGACCGAGTCGGTGCTGCTGCCGAAGGTGGCGATGCCCTGGTTGTCCGGCACCGCGGCGGCGCCGATCACGAACTTCGGCAGCGTCCCGCCGTCGGCGAACGTGCCGCAGACCGTGCTCTCCGCGTCGGCCGTGGCCATCGCCGGCACCTCGGCCGGCGGGTCGAGGTCGGAGGCGGCGGGCCGGCCGCCCTTGGCGGCGCCGGCGACCTCCGCGGCCGGCACCTCCTTGGCGCTGGCCGTGGCGCCCGGATAGGCCTGCGCCGTGTTCGGGTCGGCCAGGATCAGCGCCTGCTCGATCGCCGTGATCGGCAGGATGTCGTTGGCGCGCACGAGGTAATGCACCGTGCTGCCGCCGCCGCTGACCGTCAGCACCTGCCCGATGAGGTAGTTCTTCATCGCGTTGGACTTCTGGCCACGCCCGTCGAGAGTGGGCTGGGTGAAGGCCAGCCCGGCCGGCACCGTGTCCAGCCACGCGCTGTCGGTGCGCAGCGTGGGCTGCTGGTCGATGCCCATCGCGCTGAGCATCAGCCGGCTGGCGACCGCGAACCGGTGGCCGTGCCAGACCATGGAGACCTTGCTGCTGCCGATGTCACGGACCAGCACCGCGGCCTCACCCAGCGGGGCGCCGCCGCTCGGGTCGCGCCCGACGAGCACCGAGCTGATGACCGTGGTACCGCCGCTGGCGTCCTTTCCGCTCTGCGCGCACACCGACCATGCGCCGCGGAGCATCCGGCTCGCGGGAGGCAGCGCGTCGGGCGCGCCGGCGATGCCGATCAGCGGCCCCCGGGTGGCGTCGACTAGCGACTCGCGCGACACCGACACCGTCGTGGCCGGCTGACCGATCACCAGCACCGCGGAGGCGTAGTTGGCCACCGGATAGAGGACGCCGTCGCGGTACACATAGCGGGTCCCGGTCTCCTTCTCGATGATGATCGCGTGATTGTCGCGCCAGCTCGTGTTGCCGCCGTGCTTGATCAGGCCGATGACGCCGAAGACCGCCACGAGCAGCACCGCCACCATGACGCTGGCGTAACCGGCACCGGCCAGCCGGCGGGTCGGCGACATCTGCGGGTCGGCGTCACCGGACACGAACGCGTTGACGGCGCGCTGCATCAGGTACTGGTACGACTGGATCTGTTCCCGTCGGGACGGCATGTCCGGTTGTCCCTCCCCGTGATCTGCTCTGCCCGGCGCCGTGGTGGCTGCTCACGACGGCGCCCGGCTGCATACGATAGCCAGCAATCGGGGAGGTGCGTGTATTGGTGACGCCGGATGAAGCCACGGAGATCGCCCGGCCATGGGCACTGGCCAGCCTGCCGTCGGGTGCGGGCGAGGTCGGGCTCTACGAGTTCGATCTCGGATTCGTGGCCTGGACGAAGGTGCCGCCGGCGGAGGATCCGACGCGGCCACCGGCGGTCATCGGAGCGCCGCTGGCCGTGATCGACAAGGAGACGGGCGAGCTGTCGCAGTGGCCGTCGCTGTCCCCGCAGGGCGTCGCCGAGCTCTACCGGCTCGAGGTCACCGCGCGTGAGCGGTTCCCCGCCGACGTGCGCGCGGTGCTGACCGCCGCGGGCTGGCACTCGGACCGCGACGTCAACGCATGGGTGTCCTCGTGGCAGGCCAAGTCGGGCACCGGGGAGCGGTTGCCGCTGCATCCCGCGGCGCGGCGGCTCCTGTCCGAGTTCGGCGGCCTGAAGTTCCGGCAGCTCAAGCCGCCGGGCGGGGCCAGCGGCGGCTTCGACGTGGCGCTCTGGCCGACCGAGGGCCGGGTGATGGTCGACCTGTTCACCGAGTTCGGCGCCGACCTGGGCGTGCCGGTGTCCCCCATCGCGATCTACGAGGACGGCCCCAGCGACATCGTCATCGCCGCCGACGGCCGGGTGTTCCTGCTGCACGAGGCGGGCGAGTTCCTGGTCGGCGAGACCCCCGACGAGGCGATCACCAACCTGGTCCGCGGCACCCCGTTCGCCGAGGTCGACGACCACGGCGAACCCCTGCCCCTCTGAAGCCACATGGGTAGGTCAACTCGCCGCGTCCACCCCGAAATATCCGCATATTTCCGCCCAGTCCAACGAAGTTGACCTACCCACGTTCCGACCTGGGTAGGTCAACTTCGCCATCGTGACCGGCTTTATGCTGATATTTCAGGGCAGGGACGGGAAGTTGACCTACCCAGGTGGGACGTGGGTGGGGCGCGCGGGGGTCAGCCGGCCAGGCCGCGAACGAGGGCGTAGACGCCGAGGACCTGGCAGGCGATCGGGATCGTGGCCAGGACCAGCAGCACGTCGAAGATGTCGGCGATGCGGCCCAGGTAGACCGACGGCGGCCGGAGGCTGTAACGCATCCCGGCGGTCACCGCGACCACCGCGACAAGCATCAGCGCCACCCCGACGCCCACCTGCACGCCCACGTCGGCGCCGCCGAGGCGGATGAGGAGGAAGGCCAGGCCGATGAGCCCGGTGAGCAGCAGCGGCAGCCGGTGCCGGACGGTGGCGAAGAGCCGCGCGCGCAGCATGCTGGCCGCCGCCACCACGCCGACGAGCAACCCGGTGGCGATCCCCGGCTCGCGGCTGAGCAGCCAGAACGACGCGACGTTGACGATCGCGAAGGCGAAGAGCAGGCCGGTGAAGATCTCGTCGGCACGGGCCACGGTGGCGTAGGTCGACACCGCCGGTGGCACCGGCTCCTGTTGCAGCAGGTCGTCGGTGGTGCGGGGCAACTGCGGCAGCGGCACCTTGCCCAGCCGCACGGACAGCAGCGGCAGCGCCGGCGCCAGCAGGACCAGCAGCCCGACCACGGCGGCGGCGGTCTCGGCCGCGCCCAGCGAGCTCAGCGCGACCAGACCGGCCGCGACGCCCAGGCCGCCGATCACGATGCCGGCGACGAACAGCCGCACGGTCGCGGCCACGGCGATGTAGCCGATCACGCCGAACACGAGCAGTGCCGCCGAGCCCACCAGCAGTTGCGGCGCCCCGAGCCGGGACAGCGGCTCGTCGCCGCCGAGGACCAGCAGGCCGCCGCCGAAGGCGTAGACCAGGCTGGCCGCGCCGAGGGTGGCCCCGGCCGTGGCGTTGGACAGCGCCCGGGACAGCACGAACCCGCCGGTCAGCAGGCCCGCCGCGATCACCAGGGCGACGACCGCCGGGATCGTCCAGGACGGTCCGGCGAACATCAGCAGCGCGAGCGTGCCCAGCAGCAGGGAGACGCCGACCGCCAGGCCGGTCAGCTTGGTGGCCGCGGGGCTCCACGCGACGCCGTGCCGCCGGGCGCCGGCCGCGATGGCGTCGACCACGTCGTCGTACTCGAGTTCCGGCCACTCCTCGAACCGCGGCGCCAGGTGCAGGATGTCACCGTCGTGGATGTCCTGCGCGGCAAGCGTCCGGCTCATGTCCAATGTGGACCCATCGGTGCGCCGCAGGATCCAGCCGCCGTGATCCAGCCCGTCGTCGGCCAGCGCCTCACCGGCCCGCGGCAGCACGCCCGGCAGCAGCATGGCGAGGGGGATCTGCTCGGGCAGCGCCAGGTCGAGCCGGCGCTTGGGTGCCGCGAGCACCACCCGGGCCAGTCCAGCACCAACGTTCTCCGCCATCGCGCTGCCTCCCCGCGGCTCGCACCGCCCATCGAGAGTGCCAAACCTAGCAGCCACCTGGCTAGCATGTGTCCCAGGCTGCAGGGTTACACGGGGAGGTTGAGCTCAGGTGAGCACTGTCGTGCGCCGCAGGCCGTCGCGGCGGCCGGAGCCCGAATACCCGTCGGGCGAGGTGCTGCTGGATGCGCCGCCCGAGGTGCCGGCGCCGACGGGGCGTGGCTGGTCGCAGATGCTGATGATGGTCCCGATGCTGGCCGGCTCGGGGTCGATGGCGCTGATGTTCGCCGGGCAGCGCGGCGGCGCGATGGCGTATCTCACCGGCGGCATGTTCGGCCTGTCCGCCGTCGGCATGCTGGCCTCGCAATTCGGGCAGAACAGCGGGCCCGGCCGGCAGGAGATGCTGCTCGCCCGGCGCAACTACATGCGCCATCTCGCGCAGCGCCGCCGGCAGGTGCGGCGGGCGGGGCAGCAGCAGCGGGCCACGCAGCTCTACCGCTATCCCGACCCCGGGTCGCTGTGGTCGATCCCGGCCAGCCAGCGGCTGTGGGAGCGGCGGCCCGGCGACGCCGACTTTGGAATGGTGCGCATCGCGCTCGGTCCGCAGGATCTCGCCACACCTCTGGTACCGCCGCAGAGCAAACCGCTGGAAGACCTCGACCCGATGTGCGCCGTGGCGCTGCGCCGGTTCATGACCACGTATGCGAGCGTCGACGACCTGCCGATCGTCATGGCGCTCGACGGCTTCGCGCGGGTCTATGTGCAGGGCGAGCCGGAGCAGGCCCGCGCGCTGGCCCGCGCGATGATCGCCCAGTCCGCCGTCTTCCACGCCCCCGATGACCTGCTCGTCGCGGTGTGTGCCGCGCCCGGTGACGCGGCGTCGTGGGAGTGGGTCAAGTGGCTGCCCAACGGGCTGCACCCCAGCCGCACCGACGCGCTCGGGCAGCTGCGGCTCGTCGCGTCCAACGTGCCGGGCCTCGAGGCCATGCTCGACGACGTGCTGGCCAACCGGCCCCGGTTCAACCCCTCCGGCGGCGACCGGGTCGGGGGGCCGCACATCATCGTCGTGCTCGACGGCGGCGACGTGCTCGGCTCCGACCACCTGATGACCGACGGCGGCGTCGAGGGCGTCACCGTGATCGATCTCACCACCCCGCCGCCGCGGCTGCTCGACCAGACCGCGCTGGTGCTCACCATCGAGCCCGACGGGATGCTGTCCAGCACGACCTTTGAGGGCAAGGCGCAGGTCGGGCGGGCCGACCGGCTGAGCCTGCCGGAGATGGAGGGCCTGGCGCTGCAGCTGTCGCCGCTGCGGCTGTCTGCGGCCTCGCGCACCGAGCAGCGCACCGCCGGCACGATCGACCTGGCCGACCTGCTGGAGATCGGCTCGCCGCAGGACTACGACCCGAGCCGGCACTGGGTGCCACGCCCGCAGCGCGACCGCCTGCGGGTGCCGATCGGCTGGTCGCCGGACGGCACGATGGTCGAGCTCGACCTCAAGGAGTCCGCGCAGGACGGCATGGGCCCGCACGGCCTGCTCATCGGCGCCACCGGCTCCGGCAAGTCCGAGCTGCTGCGCACGCTGGTGCTCGCCCTCGCGGTCACGCACAGCTCGGAGAGCCTCAACTTCGTGCTCGTGGACTTCAAGGGTGGCGCGACGTTCACCAAGCTCGATGTGCTGCCGCACACCAGCGCGGTGATCACCAACCTGGCCGACGAGCTGCCGCTTGTCGACCGCATGACCGACGCCATCAACGGCGAGCTGCTGCGCCGGCAGGAGCTGCTGCGCAAGGCCGGGCAGTATGCGAGCCAGCGCGACTACGAGAAGGCCCGCGTCGCCGGTGCCCCGCTGGCGCCGCTGCCGAGCCTGCTCATCATCTGCGACGAGTTCAGCGAGCTGCTGACCGCGAAGCCGGACTTCATCGACATGTTCGTGCAGATCGGGCGGGTCGGCCGTTCGCTGGGCGTGCATCTGCTCCTCGCGTCGCAACGCCTGGAGGAGGGGCGCCTGCGCGGATTGGACACCCACCTGTCGTACCGTATCGGGCTTCGCACGTTTTCGGCGGTCGAGAGCCGTATCGTCCTGGGCGACGTCGCCGCCTTCGAGCTGCCGAGATCACCCGGCCACGGGTACCTCAGATTTGGCACCGAGCCGTTGCGCCGATTCCGGGCGGCCTATGTGTCCGGGGTCTTCCGCCGCGACAACTCGGTGGTCATGTCCGGATCGGGCGGCCCGGTCGTGCGCGACTACGTGAGCGGCTACGTGGCGCCCCCGGTGACCGAGGAGCCGGTCGTCGAGCTGGTCGACGAAAACGCCGTCGGCGAGAGCATGCTGGACATCCTCGTCGACCGGATGCGCGGCAAGGGCGCCCCGGCCCACCAGGTCTGGCTGCCGCCGCTGTCCGACCCGCCGACGCTCGACGCGCTGCTGCCGCCGCGTGTGACCGACCCA